>OGPL01000137.1_pt1 | contig 76452 bp, 95 predicted proteins | sample 1552901 | NCBI WGS metagenome assembly OGPL01 (sample SAMEA2580244, study PRJEB22360) | human gut metagenome | biome: human gut; feature: human-associated habitat; material: faeces | place: Denmark | collected 2008/2010 | reverse complement strand
TATTAACTCAAAAACCGCTTAAAACGGCTCTAAGCGCCTCACAGCGGCATTGTAGCATTTTACCGTTATCTAGCTATTATATACTATAATATATATAATATCCGCTTCGTCAATTTGCATAAAATCAGCCGTGCTTTTTTGTACAATGTTTTCTTAGCAGAGCTATTGACTTTTCAAGTGTTCTGCGCTATCATATAACCATGCAAGGGGGGGGTGAACAACTTGCAAGAGCAATACAAAGGATTCCTGATCCAGGAATCCGAGAGCGTCTATTATATCCGAGACGCAAGCGGCAAAATTTTAACAGAGGTAGAAACAGAAAAAGCCGCTCGAAAATGGGTGGACGAACATAAGTAGATAGCAAGGCGGGAGAAATCCCGCCAAGCTATAAAAAAATAAACAAAAACAGTCAATCAATTTTATACAATGTGCCGATTGACATTATAAAAATATCGGTTATACTTAAGACATAAACAAACAAACATATTTTAGGAGGAACAAAAAATGAAAAAAGAATGCAAAGAATACGCGCAAAACGTAGCCGAAGAGATAGAAGCAATTTACAACAGCACGACGGAAGAGGAAAACGACGACGGCGAAAAAATGAGTTTGTATGACTATGTAGCAAACGCGCTCGACTTTTCCGCTATCGTGTCCAGTCAAAAAACGGTTGATTTCGTCCGGTTATATATTACACTAGGCGGGCCGACTTGCTACGTCGATACGGAACTTCATGCAGTAGTCTGCGCATGGGGTGGAGATCGGGAAGAGTATCCGCTTAGCTGGGACGCTTGCGATGAACTTGAAGATATCATTGCCGAATATATGGAAATAGAACGTTAAACATTTCCGCGCGGTTTCTAAAGGGTTTCCGTTCAAAAAGCCCTATTCCCATAACATTTTATTAAAAAAGGATGGTAAAAAAATGAAAAAGAAAAAACGTCGTCTGAATCCCATTTACTGGGTTTTGCAATATTTACTCTGCATTGTAGCAATTTCCAGTTTTTTCTGGATCCCGTATTTGGTGGAGATTTTTTTAAGGGGGTAAAATATGGATTGTAAAATTATAGGGGATTATAAAATTATGCCCTGTACAGCATATAGATATAACGGGATCAATTATGCTGCAAATGCTATATTGCTAGTAGACATGCGATATACTACCGATCGATATTATGTCGCTTTTGACTGCGAATATAAAAATATTTGTTCGATAAACGATATAAAAAAAAATAAGTTTTTGCAATAACAAAAATATTATAGATTCCGTTTTTGTGGACGATATACCATTGCAATTTTACGATATATGCTTGAGACCGCTTGACAAGCCCACCACGCCATAAACACACGAGACAAGTAAACATATACCGCCGCGCTGAAAAGCCCGTAGTGAGGCGCTGAAGGCGTGAGAATAGGAAGGAGTAAAATTATTATGCCAAAATACACCTTTGAAGCTGCTCAATTTTGTAATGCAATCCGTGAGCTTGCAAGCAAGACAGAAAATTTGCAAAATCTTGAAAACTATCTCGAATGGAGTTTTGACAAATGGATGCAAAAATATGCAAGTACTCCGGCTTGTATGGCTGCCGAGATGTCGAACTTTGCGCAGATGGAAATTTAAAAAAGAGTCATGATTTATAAACCCGCTGGCGGTCTGCTGGCGGGGTTTTTTTGCTTGCCTATATATCTATAGTCCCGGTATAGTTCGCGCCTTGTAGGGGGCTTGTATGCCGTCTCAGTGGGGCATTATTTTTTTCGGCAGGATAAAAAGAGCAGATCCCGCCAAATAGTCCCACACGTCTCCCGCAGACGGCCAGAGATTTGGCGCTTCTGATTGAGCGGATCATAGCACTGCATCCGCTCGAAGCGGGTGAGAATATCCTGCAGGGTGGCGTCCAGGGCGTGGCCCATGTGCAGCTGGCCGGTGACGTTGGGGGCGGCATGACGATGGCGAAGGGTTTTTTCTCCGGGTCGGGTTCCAGTTTTTGGCCAGCTGCCGGAGGGCTTCGTTGCCGGATATCATTTTAGCCAAATTGTACAATCTGCACAATTTCCAACTTTTTGAAAAACTTTACCCAAGTAAAGTAAATAGGTTAGCATATGCTAACTGTATATCGAACATCTGTTCCATATGCCCAATTTGATGTCAAAATTGACAGCGTCGTATTCTTGCGTGTGCGTGTTAAGATTCTTACAATTTTACCCGCCATATATACTATATATAATATCGCGGCGGCTCAAATCAACGCCTATTTTTCATGTCTGCGTGTCCGTGTTAAGCGACGATTGTTTTCTCGGGCAATATAGTGTGTACATAATAATCGCGTGGACGTGACGGCATCTGTGTTGCTCATAGCGGGCTTTTTGCGCCGATGATAGTAGGTATATGTTATTGTGCTAAAATCTGCATAGTAAGGCGCAGGTGATGCGACGCGGCTAATTGTGGTGATCATGTCATAATTGACGACCAAGCATTATATCCATACAAGATAATGTGTGTATGCAATAGATTGATGTTAATAGTATATATCTATATAGAAAAGTAGCAAATCAATACATAAACTCGTTGGAAAAATGTGTGAATGTTCACATATATTCATATGAAAAATGTGAATGTGTAAATAAATGTACTGATGGATATATAGACATATTGACTTTGATGCTAATATAATATGTAATATTAGTATATATGTATCTATATATGTATCAATCTATTTATCGATCAATCTATCTGCATCATTTATGTGCATGATGATGTAGATAGATTTACATATTCATATGTAAATGTATCTACAGATGGATATAAAAATGATAATAATTCTTATTATTGGATATGTATATGGATATTTATATATGCACGAGCCACAAAACGAAAATTGATTTGCGAGATTGTAAGTATATGTGGAAAATGAAATTCTAAAATCGGAATCGATATTTACAATCGTGGAATGAAAATTGAAAATTGTACTTGACAAATGTAAATAAACATGGTATAATTGAACCATGAAATAGAAAAGGTGGAGGATTCTGATAATGAAGAACAATTTATTTGAATATCTAAAGTCAATCGATGAAGAATGTGCAGTTGTAGAGAAGCAACTTGATGGTAATTTCCACGTTCTGTTCAAGAAACGCATGCTAAATAATGATGGTTCAGATGTTAGTTGGTTATATACTGACATTCCAAATGTAAGATTGAATGAGAATGGTAAATACGTTATAGAACCGCCTAAAGAAGATAAAATTGGCAATCGCATGGAAAATCCAATGAAAACCGTAGAAACAAAACCGATGCCAACTAAAATATATTATGAAGATAGCGCATGGGCAAAAGATTTTAAGAAATGGTGGTACGAATCATGCGATAAATTAAAATGGATTTTATTCGATCGCCGCAAATTGAAAAGAAAGAAACGATAGATAATGTATGTACTCTATAATCAAAAATACTATCTCATGCACAATACTATTGGACAATGGATTCCAACATCTGAATTAGTTGAATCATTTCAATTCAATGATAAGACCAAAGCTGATAATGCGCTTGCCAATCTGCCAAAGCAAATGCGCAATCTTGGATATTTTGTACAGCAGATTGATGTACCATCTAAAACCGTCGATTTTAACGGATTTGACAATTCGGAATTAGCGAATTACGATTCAGCATTGGAACAAATTGGCTCATTCTGTGACCTGCATGACCAGCTTGTAGCAAGGGTGACATGGGTTAAATATAAGCTGCAAGAAGTAGAGAATAAAATTCAAGATGTGCTTCATGCTATTGAGTTCAATTCATACAATGCTAGAGATGGGTATAAGATATATAAGCTGCTACATGATTTACGGCTCGAACGGCGCAAATATAAAGACGAGCAGATTATAGCTGATGTGATGAAAAGCGGCTTTGCTGGTTCAAATTGGGAATTGGCTAGAACTAGGGTGGACGATTTGAAAAATAGACAATATCATGTTAGAGAAATGGAGGAGCTGTTTGAATGATTGAAACAACGATTTACAAATGTGAATATTGCGGCGCAGAATTTGATGATGAGTATGAGGCACATCTCCATGAATTTCAGTGCCGGTACAATAATGTAAAGAAACAGAATAATAGTACGTTGGGGTTTTATGGAAAAGATGGTGCTGAGCTTATCTATATTAACAGATTTGATGTTGGTTATATGGCGGCGTTTATAGTTGGAAATGATAGCGATGTGACATTTATTAAAGATTTATTTAAGTATCAAGGCTATGGAAATCCATTTCGCTCTATTGAAGATGAGAAAAATCCAAACTATTATGGACTATGGTATTTTGACCCAGATATACATTATGGTGAATGGGTGCGTGTAGATGACCAGATAAAAAGATGGACGGATATTAAAAATAAATTTGAAAAAGATGCTTGACAAATAAAATTTTATATGGTATAATCCAACTATCAAATAAATGGAGATAATGATTATGCTTGATACCTGTTTCAAAATTGGCGATTTCATTTGCCATGTAGATTGCTATAACCGTGAAACTGGATTGTGGGGATATAGCTGTGATGAAATCCCCGTCCTCAATGGTTGGGCTTGTGAAAATTTTATTGAAATGAATAAAATTTGTTCTTGACAAACAGTATTTCTTATGATATAATACAGATGTGGTTGAGAGATTGGGTAATCTCAATTACAGTTCTTCATTGTGAACCTCCTAGAATATAGTCCTGAGCATGACGATAAAAGGCTCAAATGAAAAATAAAATGGTAGCAACAGAGTAATTAACTGTTGAGATAATGATGCCTTTCCATCAAGCCTTTTATATAAATTAAATCTTGAAAGGAAGATTAAAATATGAAAGAAAAAGAAATTTGGAAAGATGTAGTTGGGTATGAAGGATTATATAAGGTCAATCAGTGGGGCGATATTTGGAGCGAATATACCCACAAGAAATTAAAGTGGTCGTATCATAAAGATGGCTATAAAATCTACAATCTCAGAAAAGACCATAAGCCCCATTTAATGACTGCGCATAGAGCTGTAGCAATGGCTTTTATTCCAAATCCAGATAATTTGCCGCTCATTAACCACAAAGATGAAAACAAAGAAAACTGTTATTATAAAAATCTTGAATGGTGTACTCATCAATATAATAACACCTATAATGGTTTGATGCAGAAAGCTATGATTCGTAACATTGAAAAATTCGGAACAGAATTTTATTTGTATGATATGGACTTAAATTTTTTAGGGAAATATAAAGGGACTAAGAAATTTGCGAGAGAGCATGAAATATGGAGTGGGAATTTTTCTAGCACGTTAAATCGGAATAACGATGGATATAAACATTATTCATGTAGCGGATTTATTCCATCATTAGTACCATTAAAAATAAATAATAAATAGGCGATTTAATCGCCTCATATGCTCCCGTCGTTCAATGGTAGGACAACCGGTTTATACCCGGCATAAGGTAGTAGATTGCTGCACGATCTCCGTTCAAGTCGGAGCGGGAGTACCACACTTAAAATTCACATTCAAACCACAAAGGAGGTAACTATCATCATGGAAAAATCTCCGCTAAAACGAATACGACAATATTGTTTGCAATGCTCAGGCGATTCGGCAAACGAAGTAAAGCATTGTCCAATTAAGTCTTGTCCACTTTATGACTTGAGATTTGGCAAATCAGGGCGCACCAGACAAATGACCGATGAACAGAAACAAGCTGCGGCTGAACGGCTTAAATCTGCTCGTCTGGCAAAGAAAGCATTGACTAATAATGAAGAAAATTCAGATTAGTTGATTAGGTAGGGTAAGTTGTAGGGTAAGTAGTTAAGGAGAATTTATTGATTATTAGTGTATGGAAAATAATGCTTGACAAATAAAATCAAGTATGGTATAATTGAGAATGTAGGGAACGTGTGTAAGATAAATGAGATAAGCATGAACGGCGTAATTGCCTAATGCCAAGTAGGGCGCACCAGTCAATCTGTTCGGCATAATTAAAGGGATTGGGATTGACAACATCATTCACGAGCCGGTGCTGTTTGACAGCTATGGGGTAGGAAGTCGGCTTGAGATAATATATGCGGGATTGGTGTAATGGCAGCCACGGCAGACTCAAAATCTGTTGCCGTAAGGCGTAGGGATTCGACTTCCCTATCCCGCACCAGTGCCTATGCTTGATGATTGCTACGGGCGACAAAGCTTGTTGACGAACGAGCAGAAATAGGAATCATATACCGCTCATTATTGAGTGCGCATTAAGTAATGAGCGGTACGTCTTATCAAGTTAAGATGTGCATGAACATTTCGACTTGTCAAATTAAATTGAAATTAAAGCGAAAGGAATATCACAATGACTAAGAAAGAGCTAATCAAGTTTGTAGCAGATAGCACAGAGAATACGGTCAAGGACACAACTGAGATCGTAGATACGTTCATTGACTATATCAGACATAGCCTAGTCCAGCATGAGGATGTTGTAATTCATGGCTTTGGTAAGTTCACAACTAAGCTGCGTGATGCAAGAACGGCTCGTAATCCACAAACTGGTGAAACCATTGAAGTTCCTGCCAAGTATGCTCTGACGTTTAAGCCGACAAGCACACTAAAGGCAGAAATCAATGAGTAAATAATCCTCCTGTTAAAATCCCTATGGTCGTAAGATTGTATGGATTTTTCTAAAATAGCCCTTGACAAATCGCTACTATAGTGCTATACTTAAATCATCAAATGAAGGAGCTGAACATTATGAATGAACTGTTTGTTATGAGCTTGAAAGCAAAGCACCGTAGCGAAGGTACAATCAGAGAATATACCAAGGCGGTTAATAATTGCTTGAAGTATGTCAACAAGCCTGAATCTGAAATTAAGGCTATTGATCTTGAGATGTGGCAGTCCAGCATGGACAATCTCAGCTCTGCATCTGTTGCTCAGAGAACATCGGCTGTTCGTGAATATTTCAAATTCCTATATCGGAATGAGTTCATTCAGCGCAATCCGTCTGAGTTTCTTGAAGCTCCTGCTATCAAGAATCGTGAACAATCCGCGCTAACTGGCGAACAGGTTAGAGCAATGGTCAATGCTGCAACAAATCTGCGCAATAAAGCAATCATTATGATGCTTGCACAGACTGGATTGCGTATTCACGAGTTGCTTAATATCACACTTGAACAGTATGAAAGCCGCAGTAATAATATCCTAGTCATTCGTGGTAAGGGCGATAAGGATAGATTGATTGGTTTGTCCGATGAGACGATCAAGCTGATTGATAGCTATATTACCAATGAACGCAAAAATGGTTGTGAATATCTATTTGTTGGCAATCAAGGCAATAAGATGGATGGCAAAAATACCAGCGCTATGCTCAAGGTGTGTGCTAGAAAAGCTGGTATTGAGAATTGGGAAGAATTGCATATTAGTAATCATACAATGCGCCGCACATTTGCTACTATGATGTCTGAAGCAGATGTGCCTATTGAGGTTATTAGTAAGGCAATGGGGCATTCTGGAATTGCTATCACGTCCAGATATATTAAGCGCACTGAACAACGTGCAATTAACGCTATGAGCGTGGTGAATTTTTAATTGAGGAGGATATAAACAATGATGTGGGACGATGTATTTAATAGTCTCTGGGATGAAATTATGAAAGAAAGGATGAAGAAAGACATGAAGCTAGAATACAAATTCTATGAAAAGAATCTAGCACCTAAGTGGCTAGAGGGCGATTATGACCTGCATATTAAGGGTAATCGTATGAAGATGACAAGCAAGGATGGCAAGAAGGTTGAAACAAGATGCCATCCTGACGATGATTGGCGTTTGCAGGTTGGGCTTGATGAGCTAAAAGCAAAAATGAATGAAGCAAAGAAGCCAAGAGAAATTAAGGTCGGGGACAGAGTAGTGATTAACCATGTGAGAACTCGAGTGTGGACAGTTAAATATATTGATAAAACAAAGGGCATTGCTCTTATCGACAATGCAAATTCTGATAAGCCGTGTGTTGTTGCATTGTCTAGCCTTGAGTTGGCAGATTGATATGACAGAAATGCACCATATAGGGAGGGGACATATGTCGGATAATGAATTAAAAAATATTTTGAAGAAAGAGCTTGAGCCTAAATTTCAAAGCTATTTTAATCAAGGTTTGATGGCTGGTTGGAATGCTTGTATTTGTGCAATAGATAAATCTATTTCCAACTTGACTTCTGCCAAAGCAATTAAAGAGCTGATCAAATCTAAAGTAAATGAGGTTAATGCTCGTAGTGAAAAGAGAGAATAATTTAACGCCACTATGGATTGCAGGAGGCGCAGTCCTGTTTGTAAGCTCACCGTTGCCTCTGTGCGGCTCGATTGTGGATTTGGCACAATCAGTTATCAATGCTAAGATTAACCGCATGTCGCTTGAGTTAGAGATTGATAAGGCAGAACATGAAGCAGCCGTTGAAAAAATTTCGCCTAGTCCTGCTATTACTCAGGCTATCGGATTTCAAGTAAGCGAACCTGATTATGAGGAGGAATATGAATGAGCCGTAGACCTCAAATGCTTATGGAAATTCCATGTATGCGTTGTGATTATCAATCTGATTGCGACAAATATGTAAAAATCGATCCACGTATGACAGCACAGAGAGATAAAATGTGGAATGATGCTGACTTGAATTGCATGGATTGTGTACTGAGAAATGTGCTGAAGATGAGAAAGGAGTCGGTTAGTTGACAGACCGAGGTTGTAAAAAGCCGTATATTCACTTCTTATCAAATGCCGCAGTTGATGTGACCGGCTCTTGCCATCATGTACGATTCAAGAAATATAGTATCCTCCTAGATTGTGGCATGATACAGGGTATGGGGGATATTGTGTCCGACTATAAGGCTAATCTTGCTCAGCTAAAAAAGATTAAACCAAGAGATATAGATTTTATTGTATTAAATCATAGCCATCTTGACCATATTGGGCTTGCTCCTGCACTATATGCAAAAGGCTGTAATGCTCATCTCTATGCCCCATCTGGCTCTACTAATTTTCTCAAATTGTTATGGGAAGATAGCCTAAAAATCATGCGATCTGATTGTCTAAAAATTAAGAATAAGCATGGCCAGAAGGCTGCGCCATTCTATGACGAGCAAGCTATTGAACGTGCGCTTAATCGTATCATAGAAGTCGATTATAATATACCTATTCAGCTTGCGTCTGATATTAAGCTAACATATTATCCTGCCGGACATATTATCAATTCAGCGCAATGTGTACTTGAGCTAAAAGATGGATATGTGACTAAGCGCATTGGATTCACTAGTGATATTGGCGGTGCGTCTGAAAGACCGTACAAGGCGCGTAGACAGACGTTGCCATTCGTTGATGTTCTTATCTCTGAATGCACATATTGTCAACAGGGGCGACCTAACAGCCCCAAGGATAGAGATAAGGATATTGAGAAGATTAAGACGATCATTGCTGAATCAAATAAAATTCTCACCCCCTGTTTTTCTCTTGACCGCACTCAATCTATGTTGCGCCTATTGCATGACGAGGGCATTGATAAGCAAATCAAAATTTATCTCGACTCACCACTTGCGTCTAAATTTTGTGCAATCTGGACGTGGGAAGAAGACGAGCTTGAGAATGTAAGAATTGTTGAATCTCAAGAAGAATCAGTCAATCTACAAATGCGAAACGAGCATTGCTTAATCATCAGTGCGTCAGGCTTCCTTGTTGGTGGTAGAATTATGAGCCATCTAAAAACGGCTCTACCTGATAGCCGCAATCATATCTTATTTTGTGGGTTTGCTGGTGATAATGGGCTTGCGTCTCAAATCAAATCTAATATGCCAGAGGTCAATGTTGATGGCGTAAACGTAGCAAATAAAGCAAATATCACAGAACTGCGCTCATTTAGTAGTCATGCCAGCTATGAAGAATTGATTGACTACTTGACAAATCAATGCCGTTTCAACAAACTCTGTTTAGTGCATGGCAATTATGAGAACAAAGTAGAATTTGCTAATACCCTACAAGACGAGCTAATTAAACAAGGTAAATCAAGCAGGGTTGTAGCAGTAAATCAAGATCAGAGGATATTCATATGAATGATGAAGAAATTAGAACCGTCAAATCTCTACAAGATGGTGGCACATATATTGTTAGATTTAACGAGAATTTAAGTTGTAAGCAAGTTAATATGCTATTGTCAGAACTGCGGCTTCACTTAGTCGGACGAAATGTTAGAATATTACCTGAAATGCCACAATATTTTGAATTTGTTAGAGAACCTGTAGAAAAAATTAAATAAACACTCTTGACAACCGCTCCAATCTATGATATAATCCAAGTATCAAATGAAAGGGGCGGTTGTTGTTATGACTACTGAAAAATTGTATGACATTATCAAATCTTGGAGCATTAAGATTCACGATGAAGGATTTTTCATGATGGAGAATGAAATGCTGGACGTTCTCAAATCTCTTGAATCTGATATGCTTCTTGAGCAGTCTAAGAAATCTGGTACTAAGTCGATTGTGACTGCGGCAAATCGTATCCTCAAGAATGCTGAATCTCGCAAGCGTCCTGTGCTTGAAGGCATGTTCGAAAACAAAGATAAATACGGTGAAACAAAATATTGTGTATGCGATGGTTTTGTAGCTATTAGATTCAATGAAAAGCAGCTTCTACCTGAAATTGATGAAAAATATCATGGACAGGAAATGCAACTTGAATATATTGTTAGAAAGCCTGATTTTGGAAAAGAAATTACACTTCCTGATATTGGCAAACTCAAGGTATATATCAAGACACATAAAATCAAGGAAAAGAATAATCCGAAGAAAGTAGATGATTATCTGCTTGATGAGGAATTGAATCTTTGGGTCAATCCGCAGTATTTGCTTAATGCGATGGAATGTCTGCCTGATTGTAAGGCGTATGCGGCAAATAAAATTGGCCCGATTTATCTCAAGGCTGAAAATAGTGATGGTGTGGTTATGCCGGTGAATCATAAATGACATTTAGAAAAGATTATATCAAAGCATTTGTTGAATCTCCATTGACAGGTTCTATAAAATTCAATCACGTCCCACCACGAGCTCAAGTTTTTAAGGGGAATCAATTGATATTCACTGCGAACGTAAAACAAGAGGAAGATTCTGAATATAAAGTATGGGATAAAATTGAATCAAAGAAATATCCAATCGTTTGTCCTCATTGTGGCGCACCACATAATCCAAATGAAGCAAGATGTGAATATTGTGACGGATATATGAAGGAGGAATAAACCATGAAACATAGTGAAGATGTATTTGAGTTGATGAAGTGATGAACGAAAATTATACAATCCTACATATTCATTCTATGTTATCTAACGGAGTAACTAATATAGATTCTGTAACACGATATGACCAATATATAGACCGCGCCGCAGAACTAGGAATGAAGGCAATGGCGTTTTCTGAGCATGGTTCTGTATTTCAATGGGTAAAGAAGAAATTGCATACCGAAGAAATGGGTATGAAATATATTCACGCTCAGGAATTTTATCTAACTCAGACACTATCAGAAAAAATCCGAGACAATTATCACTGTTTGCTAATTGCTAAAAATTATGATGGCGTATTAGAGCTAAACAAGTTATCAAGCAAAGCATTTAATCGTGACGATAATTCATTCTATTATGTGCCACGAATCACGATTGAGGATGTAAAGAATACCAGCGATAATATCATTGTGTCTACGGCTTGTCTTGGTGGCATATTGAACAAAGCGCCAGATGATGTTCGATGGGATTTTTACCATTGGCTATGTGAACACAAAGACAGATGTTTTCTTGAGATTCAGCCACATCTTGACCCCGCTCAAAAGAGCTATAATAATACATTATGGACGCTATCTAAACAAAGCGGTTTGCGGCTATTGATGTGTACCGATACTCATGCGCTCAATTCTACTCATGTAGAGGGACGCAAAATTCTACAAAAAGCAAAGAATATTCATTTTGACGGTGAAGATAAATTTCATCTTGAAATGATGAGTTATGATGAGTTGGTGCAATTATGCCGTATGCAGGACGCGCTGCCTATAGATGTGTACTTGGATGCTATTGAGATGACGAATACTGTAGCTGATATGATTGAGCCGTTCGAGCTTGATTATAGCTATAAGTATCCGCATCTATGGGGCGATGATAGCGAGGATGTTCTTAGAGCTAAGATCGCAGATGGTATTGTGTGGCGCGGTGTTGACAAGCTGCCTAATTATCGAGAATACATAGACCGCATTGAATACGAGATGAAAGCATATGTCCATAATGGCGCGATTGACTTTATGCTGCTCATGGAGGACATTATAGCATGGTGCAAGACGCAGGACATTCTTGTAGGATATGGGCGCGGTTCATGCAACGGTTCAGTCATTGCTTATCTGCTTGGTATTACTGAGATGGATAGCATCAAGCATGGGCTTAATTTTGAGCGATTCATGAATACGGAGCGCGTATCGCTGTCGGATATTGATACAGATTTTCCTCCTAGCAGAATCAACGAGGTCAAGCAATATATATTTAACAAGCATGGGTTGTATTGTTCTGATATTGTCACATTTAATACGATTGCTCTAAAGGGCGCTATTCGTGATGTTGGCAGAGCGTTGGAAATGCCACTTGATGAAGTGGGGCAAATATGTAATGCCGTAGAACAAGACGAGGACAAATGCCGTGTTAAATATCCGGAGCTATTCAAATATGTCGATATTGTAAATGGTTGCGTTGTATCAGTTGGCAACCATCCTTGTGGCTTAGTTGTATCACCTCATTCTATTGATGACCGTATGGGATTATTTACTACGTCAACAGATGATGTACCAATCAGCCAAATCAATATGAAAGAGGTTGATTTACAGAATTATGTTAAGCTCGATTTGCTCAAGCTTGATACCATTGAACTAATCAATGAGACGTGTAAATTAGCTGGTATTGAGCGTCTAACGCCTGACAATGTTGATATAAATGACAAAGCCGTATGGGATAGTATCAGAGATGATACTACGGCTATTTTTCAGTGGGAAGGCACAACTGGTGATAGATATATCAAGCAGCTCTTATCTGAGTCTAATATTCAGAAATTTAAGGCGTTGAATCCAAACATTGACTATATGACATTGCTATCAATCGGTAATGGCGCAATTCGTCCTGCTGGTGCGTCATATCGTGATGACCTTGCTAATGGCGTTATCCGTAAATCTGGAAATGCGGCGATTGATGAATTTATGAAGCCGACATTTGGCTACCTTGTATTCCAGTGTCAAATCATTCAATTCTTACATGAATATTGTGGTTATACTATGGGCGAAGCCGATGTTGTGCGCCGCCATTTTGCTAAAAAGACGGGTACAGACAAGGATATACCACAAATCAAGGCTGGCTTTGCTAAAACAATGGCAGAGCGACACAATATGAACCAAAACGAATCAAATAAGGTCATAGCTGATTTTATCCAAGTTATTATTGATGCTAGCAATTATCTATTCTCTCTAAATCATAGTCAGCCATATAGCTATGAGGGATATGTGTCAGGTTGGCTCAGATACCATTATCCGCTTCAATTCCTTACAGTTGCTATGAATATCAATCAAGGCAAAGAGGAAAAGACGGTGGCACTAACGGCATATGCTCATAAGGTTGGTATTAAAATAAAGTCTCCTAAATTCCGTCATTCTCGCTCAGATTATTTTTGTGATACAGATGAAAATACAATCTATAAGGGGCTTGGCTCAATCAAGTATATGAGCGCCGATGTAGCTGAGGCATTATATGGTATGCGTGATATGCGGTTTAAGAATTTTATTGATGTGCTATTCGCCATCCAACAGCTTGAAGCAAAGCCAGATGCGCGACAACTTGACATTTTGGTTAAGATTGGTTATTTTACAGAATTTGGCCCAGCTAAGGCACTATTGTTAGGTATTGAGATTTTTAATAAATTTTCAAAATGCAAGACAATTAAGCTTGACAAATGGGCTGAAATGGGTTATAATGTAGATATGCTCAAGCCGTATGCTGGAAAGATGACAGAGAAAACAGCTAGTCATCTTGATAATCGCGGCATTATCCTGTCAATTCTACGCTCAATGAAAATGCCTAAAACGACCGTTGTTGACAAGCTGAAATGGCAGATCGAGCTATTAGGATATGTAGATGGCAATGACCCCAATTCAGACCCTAATGATTGGCTAGTGCTAGATGTTAAGACAACAGGATATGGCACTGTTTATATCTCAGTTTATAACATTTGTTATGGATCAGAACGCACATATAGAGCCAATAAGAAATTCTGGGCAAATCATCAATTAGAAAAAGGCGATGTGATCAGAGCTGTATTGCAAGAGAAAAATAAAATGAAAAAAGATGAAAATGGTGAATGGGTGACATTGCCAGAAAAAATTGTCGAAATGAAATGTTGGAAGAAATATGAAGAAATGTAAAGGATTTTGTGCAAATGAATGTGTGACCGGGTATTGCCCGATTGCGCTTGATAGGCAATACGATTGGTATAGCGATATGGGATATGATGTACCAAAGAATTGCAAAGAATGTTGCTACAATACGTTTAATTGTGAGGATTGTATCTTCCAAGAATTAAAATATTGTGTAAAATTAGAGGAGGTGTAAATAATGGATGCTGTTGAATATGTAACGCAACGAAATCGAATGTGTGATTATTATGTAAGTTGTAGCGAGTGTCCAGTGGGTCAGTATAAAGTGTGTGCATCTATTGTGGGGATTCCTAAGTTAATTCCTATTATAGAGCAATGGGCAAAAGAACATCCTGTCAAAACAAGACAGAGCGAAATACTTAGGCTATTTCCAGAAACCGATATGAACAATGGCGTGCTTGAATTTTGCCCACGAAGATTTGGATATGTTAAGGACATTCGTAAATGCTGTGAGCCAACAACAGAATGTGCTGAATGCAAGCGTGATTTTTGGCTAAAAGAAATTGAATGAGAATAAGGAGGATTAAATAAGTAAATGGGTGTAGCAGTTTTGATTTTAGGTGAAAGTGGATCTGGTAAATCAGCATCACTTAGAAATTTCAAGCAAGAGGATGTTGGTATCCTAAATGTGGCATCTAAGCCGCTACCATTCAGAAATGTAAATAAACTACAGAGTATGAATAAGGCAACATATACCAGTATCAAAGGCGCAGTATGTAGCGGTAAGAAACTAAGTTGGGTCGTAGATGATGCTCAGTATCTTATGGCTTTTGAAAGCTTTGATAAGGTGAATGAAGTCGGGTATGGCAAGTTTACTACGATGGCTAAGAACTACGAGGAAATGTTGCGTACTGTTCAGGAGGATACAAGCCCAGATACGATTGTATATATCATGCAGCATATTGATACTGATGAAAATGGCAAGGTTAAGGTTAAGACTCTTGGTAAGATGCTAGACCAGCAGCTCACCGTAGAAGGACTGTTTAGTATCGTCCTGCTATGTAAAGCAGATGAGCGCAAGCATTATTTTATTACGCAGTCTGACGGCTCGAATCCATGTAAGTCACCAATGGGCATGTTTGATTCTCTTGAGATTGACAATGATCTAAAGATGGTTGATGACACAATCAGAGAATATTATGGACTAAAGAAGGCAAGTGCGCCAAAGGCTAAATCTACTACTACAGCTAAAAAAGCTGAGTAAAATATAAACAAACTGAAAAATAATGTGAGGTATGTAAAGTATGAAAAAGATTGCTAATTTTGATAAGATTCAGGAAAATGGTGGCGGGTTTAAGAGAATCCCTGATGGCGCTTACATTGTAGGGATTAAGAAAGTAACCGATAACCCAGACAAAAGCTATTTAAGAATGGAACTGGACGTGTGCAAAGGGGAGTATAAGAACTGGTATCAGAAGCTATACGATGCTGACAAGCGCGAAACAAAGTATTGGCCTCGTGATGGTGTTCTAGTGCGTAGCTACTCAGATAAAGCGCTTCCTTTCTTTAAGGGGTTTATTACAAGCGTAACTAAGTCGAATAAGAATTTTAATTGGGAGTGGGACGAACAGAAGCTAGTTAATAAGGTGTTCGGAGTCGTTATTGGAACCGAAGAATATGAGCGGCAGAATGGCGGTATTGGTAAGCGCCCATATATTGCATCTGTTCATAGTGTTGAAACCATTGAAAAGGGAGAATATGAAATTCCTGCGCTCAAGGAGCTAACTGCCACCAAGACCACAACTACTCCTGCTAATGACCCAATCCCTGATTTTGGCGATGTGTTCAATACTACTCCTACTGATACATCGACTCCTGCTGAATCAGAAAATCCTTGGGATGATTCTGACGAGAATCCATTTAATCTATAAAAATATTAAAGGCGGGGCTTGACAATCCCGCCTTTTTATTATATAATAGCTGTGAGGTGATGATGCTTGAATAGATTTCTATGTGTAGCTCAATTACAAGAGCTGCGAATCGACCTATATCAGACCCATATGAAAGCCAGATTCAGCGTCATCACCAATAATCAATGCCTCACCATGAGCCAAACATTAAGCCGCAAATGGAATGAGGCGCAAATTAAATCATGGCTAACTATGGTGCAATATATCCATCCGCGAATAGACAGCTATATATATGTCAAAAACAAACATTATTATACAATGAAAAAATCTGATATACCTATTAGACTATTGGTATCAGGAAACATCAATGAATGGAAAAAATCATTGTATTATAATGTACAATATTGCCGCATAGTTGAAGATAGCGCGGCTGATAGCATGAATATAGAAATGGATGGGCAATGGCTGGATTCGAGCCAATTCTTGAATATATGCGGCGACTCGCCTAGGGTGTTTAATATCAAGCGTCCTGACGGCTGTGAAGGCTGTATATGCCGATTGCGGCTTGAATATGATGCAGGATATAGCATAGAGCAAAATCGGGTCATAACGAATCCTAGCGGTCTTAGAGTGGTTGATTGTAAGAGAACAGATGTAGTTATGAGCAAAGAAGAAATTAACAAGTGGATGTTAGAATATGATATAATTTCTTCTTGACAACCTCCTATTTTTATGCTATAATCAAATCAACAAATGAAACAGGAGGTTGTTTTATGAGCAAGTCATCTACAATTAAATGCCGTCAATGCGGTAAATCAACGCCAAAACAAGATGCAATCGAATATAAGCCTAAATTCTATTTCTGTTGTGAGCAATGTAAACAGGATTATATCAATGCTCATACAGTCAAGCCAAAAACAGAATTAAAAGATGATAGGCGCAAATTGCTAGATTATATACGTCAAGTTGCTCCTGATGCCAATATGCGACTCGTAGGTATCCAGCTTGCTCAGTTGATGAAAGACAATCCTGATATGACATATGGCGGTATTGCTTATACTATCAGATATATCAATAAGGAGCAAGGATTGGATATATCTAAATCGCCGCTTGGTTTAGTCAAATATAAATATGACAGCGCCAAAAAATATTATACTTGGCTAAATCAGGTAAAGCAGAATATACAGCAATGGCAAGCCGAAGATGGGGTTAATGTAGTTATTAAAAGGAATGATGAGGAGGATGTGTTTGGATAATGCTCTATGACCAAAATTCTGTTAGGTTACTATTAGGTTGTTTGCTAATCAAGCCTTCTCTTGCTATTTCTGATAAGTACCCATTGAGTCGTGAAGATTTCACGGTCAATTTTCACCTCAGATTGTGGCAGGGCTGTGTCGCTTTGGCTAAGCGTGGAGCTGAGTCCATATCAGCACTAGACCTCTATATGCTATGTAAGAACAACAAAAGGGTAGAGGATATATTCAAGCTGAATCAACTAGACGATTTCATTGATACAGTCAAGCAGCTTGCCAATGTTGGGAACTTTGAGGTCTATTACAACAACACGCGACGAGCTACATTACTTCGCTCATACAAGACAGTTGGATACAACATAGATAAATTTGAACAAGATAATAAAGCGACAATAGAGGACATAGTACAATATTTTGACGCACAGCAGATAGCTATAAAAAAGCAATTCTACAAAGATAAAGATATAGATGAGCTAAAAGCTGGCGACGGATTTGAAGCGATTAAAGAGGGCTTTAAGGCAGAGCCGCTATTCGGCGCAACGACCTTTAGCGAATATTTGAACACAGCTGCTAGAGGTTGGATTCCGGGACAGCTATCTATCTATTCAGTCGGCTCAGGTGTAGGCAAGTCAACTATCGGCTTAGCCAACCTTGTACAAGTATGTTGTCCTAGAATATATGATATGGACAAATGGCAATATGTAGATAATCCATGTTATCAGCATAAAGCTGGTCTATATCTCCAATTTGAGATGGCTGGTGATACTGAAATCACGCCTAAGATTGTGGCTACAATTAGCGGCGTGCCATGCTTTAGTATCTTAAATGGGCGATATGAGGAAGGCGAAGAAGAACGTGTGGATGAGGCTATTAAAATCTTGCATGAATCTAAGCTATATATCGTCACTATGCCTAATTATACGGTTGATTTGATTGAATCGTATGTAAAGGATTATGTGGTAAACAAAAATGTAGGCTATCTTTGTTATGACTATATCGTTGAATCATCATCTGTATCAAGCGATTTGGCTAAAAAGAATGGCGTGTCTACTCGTTCAGATCAAGTGCTATCTGGTATAGCAAGTAAGCTCAAAGATTTGGCTGTTGAATATAATATAGCCGTCTTGACATTTACTCAGGTCAATGCTAATGCTATGACACAGGAAATTATGGATAGCGGTGTTGCAGCTGGTTCAAGAGCAATTCAGAACAAGGCTGATGTAGCTGGCGTAATTATGCCGTTGCGCCGTAAAGAGCAAGAAATAGCTGATATGATGATGGAAAAATATCCTGATAAAACAAAACCAAATCGCGTACTGCATATCTATAAAATGCGGTTCTCTCAAGTTGAACAGGGTATTAAAATATATTTTCATCTTGATTTGAATACTGGACGAACAAAGGATTGTTTTGTAACGAGCAAGTTCGACAATCCAATACAGCTTCAAAGAACAAGGTTGATATATGCAAAATGATTGACATTACATCTCTTAAATCCCAATTAACCGACGACCGTATCATAGAGCTAATGGATGCTATGGGTGCGCCATTGATGAAGGCTGATAGCAATAATCTAATATTTCCAAGTATATGTCACCATGGGGCAGATGCTATAAATCACCGCCCCAAATTATGGTTTAACCAAGAGCGGCAAGTATTCCATTGTTGGGTATGCGGATTGCATACGGATGCTATTGGTTTAGTTCAGCACGTCAAACATCTTGACTTCAATCAAGCTGTCTCATATATATGTTCTGTCCTGCATCTACAAGTAGGGCAAATAGAGCAAAATGAACAGATTGATAATTGGGTTGAATTACGCCGCTTTTTACCTAATGCCGAGCCAGAGACAGATAAGCTCTTGACATATGACAAGTCCATATTATCTCTATTTGACCATTTATATCCGCAAGAATGGCTGGATTACGGCATTTCAGCAGATACACTTGATAAATTTGGTATAGGATGGTATGCGCGTCAGGCGTGTATATCCATACCTGTCGTGTTTAATGGGCAATTAGTAGGCGTAAGGGGGCGATATACAAGAGAACAAGATATAGCTAAGGGCAAATATAGACCAATATGTACATTAGATGGTACAGTATTAAAATTCCCATCATCTGCTTGTCTATATGGCTATGACCAGAATAAAACCGCTATTGAAAAGTCGCGCCAAGTAGTGCTATTTGAATCAGAAAAAAGCGTACTCAAGTCACCTCAATACGGTATAGATAATTCTCTAGCCGTCTTTGGCTCTAATATAAGCAAGCAACATATTCAGCTATTACTAGAGTTAGGCGTAAATGATGTGGTCATAGCATTTGATAGCGATTATCACCAAGTAGGTGATGATGAATTTAAGTTCTTTGTTGTTAAGATGAAGAAATTAGCGGCTAAGCTAAAGCCGTATTTTTCAGTCAACATAATCTATAATAATCAAGGCTACGATATGTATAAATGCAATATGATGGATCTACCATATGAGCAAGCTATGAAATTATGGGAAAGTAGGGTAAGAGTATGAGAACAAAAAAAAGGGTATTAGACCCATGTTGCGGAAGTAAGATGTTCTGGTTTGATAAAAATAATCCAGATGTTGAATTTTGTGATTGTAGAGAGTTAAATGCTAATCTATGTGATGGGCGCAAACTAATTATCAAACCAGACATTATTACTGATTTTACTAATTTACCATTTGATGATAATACTTTTTGGCACGTTGTATTTGACCCTCCACACATGATTACACTTGGAGAAAATTCATGGATGGCAAAGAAATATGGTGTACTTAAAGAAGATTGGGAAAAGACGCTACACGAGGGATTCTCTGAATGTATGAGGGTCTTAAAGCCAAATGGAACGCTAATTTTCAAATGGAACGAAACGGACATTCCTGTATCAAAAATAATTCGAGTTATTGGATACGAGCCAATGTACGGACATAAATCTGGTAAATTGCAGAAAACACATTGGATGGCATTTATGAAATAGAGATAATGTTATGAAAAGCGAATGTAAATATGCACATGAATGCCGGTATCAACGATATGTGGATGGCAAAGAGCGCACTGTAGTTAGGATAGAATGTTGGGCTACTAAAGAGCCATTTGAATGTACTGAGCAATGCAGAGAAAATATGGTAAATATAAGCCACTATATGAAACAAGGCTAAAATGGAAACACAGATATAATACAAATGGCTCATGGTATAGTGTTTGTGCTAGATGTGGTTATCACTATGAGCTAGTTGAGGCTAATTATTGTCCTCGTTGCGGCTATGAATATAAGCCTTGGGATGGCACAATTTTTAGGTAAAAAATAATACTTGACAAATCAATGTTTTTGTGCTATTCTATATTTAAGCCAACCGGCTAATATATATTTGGAGGATTATAATATGAAGAAAATCACGCTCAATGTCATGGAAGTAGAGGAGGCTTTTATGTTGTTTAAGGACGATCCTCATCTCAGAGATGAATATAAGGATGTTGAATCGTTCAAGAATGCTCGAATTGATGATATTGATTCTATGGTAGAATTTCTCAATCGAGACGCAGAGGACGTCAGGATGCTTACAGAAAACGAAACTGATTTTCTTGAGCTTGACCATGGTGGTCTGTATTATATCAGTACTTGGGATGATGAATATGTGCTAGTTGAAGAAATTTGATAATTTAATACTTGACAAATCAACCTCCTTTATGATATAATTGCTATATCAACAATAAGGAGGTTGATTTTATATTAAGATTCATCCACTACTTAATTCCCTTAATGAAGCCACATTTTTAAGGGAATAGTTATAAAAAATGAGTAAATCCATAGACTTAACCGGACAAAGATTCGGTAGATTGATTGTATTGGAAAGATGTGGCAGTAATAGAAAGAATGTTGCACTCTGGAAATGTCAGTGCGATTGCGGAAACATCAAGATAATAAGGTCTGATACGCTTAGATGTGGTCATACGAAATCTTGTGGTTGTTTAATGTTAGAGCGTGCAAGGGAAACTTCTATAGAGAACAAAAATAAAAGATATTGTAAAAATTATTATGAAGAACACGGAGATGTAACATATCTATTTGATAAATCTCGACAACATTATGCAATCATAGATACGTCAGTTATACCATTTGTAAAAGATTTTTATTGGAAAAAGGGCAAGAACGGATATTGGACTACTCAAATAAAAAGTGACAAAAAATTTTATTTACTACACGCTTTTATATATGAGCATGTTTACAATGATGCTATAGACAAATCGAAAGATATAGATCATAAGGATAGAAATGTAGATAATAATACTTCCATCAATTTAAGACTTGTAACAAGACGAGAAAATATAGCAAATAGAATAAGAAACCCAATAACTTTTAATAAAAAGTGGCAAAAATATATTGCTCAAATCACATATTGTGAAGTTCATTATTATTTAGGAGGATATGTGAATAAAGCAGATGCGGATGCACTATATAAATATGCTCACAAGTTGTTTTACAAAGAATGTTCACCGTATTTTAATGAAAATATTGACGTGTCACATATAGAAATGACTAAAATAACAAAGGAGACATTAGGACGTATTGAAAATATCACCACTATTAAATAATATAGACGAGAATACATTCATTCAATCATATTTATCCGCTTGTGGTATAGATGATATTGACTCATATCTAAATCCAGATAAGATTGAATATCAATCGCCTGATATGTACAAGAATATGGATGTGGCTGTTGATATGTTCAAGTATGCTAATGACGATATTCAAATTGGCATCGTTGCCGATTCTGACGGAGATGGCAACTTATCAGCGGCAATCGCATATTTGCTATGTAAAGAATTTGGAAAGAAAGAACCAGTAGTACTATTCCATTCTGGAAAGCAGCATGGTATACAAGACCTGATGCAAGATATTATTGATGCGCATATTGATTTTCTTATCTTGCCTGATTCAAGCTCTAATGAAAATGACGCTTGTTTAGAGCTGGAACAGCATAAATGCACTTGTCTTGTTCTTGACCACCATATCATTGAGCGAAAGAATCAACACGCCGTTGTAGTCAACCCGTATCGAGCCGACAATGCGCCGAATATCAATAAAGACATTAGTGGTACAGGTGTTGTAGAAAAATTTGCTTGTGCGCTTGGCTCGACTCAATCTTTCAAGGATTTAGTAGCTGTTAGCTTAATCTCTGATATTTGCAGCTTACGTTCGCCTGAGAATCGCAAATATATATATGACGGCTTGACTAATCCAACTAATCCATTCATCAAATATTGCTTAGAGCATTGTTGTAATCGTGGCGTTAATCCAGAGGGTGTGGCATTTGGCATTGCGCCCCTTGCCAATGCACTGGCTCGTAGTGATGACCAGTCTACTAAGCGACTATTCTTTGATGCGCTGATTGGCAAGATTGAGCCAGAAGCCGCTGTAAAGGCTATGAAAGCCGTCAAGTCTAAGCAGGACTATCAAGTCAAGAAGGTCGTAGATAAACTATCAGATGGGCTTGATACATCTCATAAGGTCATTATCGGCTTTGGCGAACCTGAGAATAAATCTTATTTAGGGCTTGTAGCCAATAAATTTTGTGGTAAATACAACAAGCCCACGTTCCTACTGAGAGAGCTAAACAGCACAACATGGTCTGGCTCGATGCGCAGTCCTATTGATTTGCTTGAGACTATTAATAAATCAGGATTGGCCAAATGTCAAGGGCATAGCGCGGCTGCTGGTATCAGCGTGAAGAAGTCCAATCTTAAGCGATTTGCGCGATTCTTAGATGGACTTGATTTGGATGTAGAGCCAGATATTGAAGTGGCGGCTCAGATCAAACCCAATAATATCACACGCAATCTTGCAAATGTGTGTGTAGAAAATAATATCCTATGGGGCAAAGATGTAAACAAGCCGTTATTCCATTGTACTTTAACAACGCCGCAGATTTATGTATATCGTAATCGCTCAACTACTGTCAAGTTGGTTCAGGACGACATTGAGTTCATCAAATTCTTTGTTAGTAATGAAGAAGCAAGTCGATTTGAATCAGCTCGGGGTAAATCCATAGAGGTAGTGGTATCGCTTGGATTGAATGAATATAATGGACAGATTAAGCCACAAGCCATTATTGAGCGATATGAGATTGTTGATAAACCAAAAGAAAATGAAATTGATTGGAGTGAATATTTTAATTGAGCAGAGCAGAAAGAAATCGTCGCAAACGGGCTGAGCGTCCCCTAAAATATGCACCTATTAAATGCCCAAATTGCGGTCTAATGGTAGATGAAAAATATGTAGTTGACATAAATTCTACTTGTCCTATTTGTGGTAGAGAGCTATTTGCAGAATTAAAGAAAATGATTAAAAAATAATTAAAATATTGCTTGACAACCTCTTGTTACTATGATATACTTGATTTATCAAAGAACAGGAGGTTGTTTTAATTATGAAAAGAACTTATATCCAGGTGAAGAAGCTCCATAACTTGCTTGGAGACATGACACACGTTAAGGTAGAAGTACACGTCTATAAAAGAATGGGTTTGCAATTAAATGACTGTATTTTTACAGAAACCATGCATGCAAAAGACATTTCCCTTGCGTTTGGTGAGTATTGGGTATATGCTATTATGCCAACTATTGTAAACGAATCCGGAGCAATTAAATTGCTTATCTGTATTGAACGTCCAGATGGAGAATGGCAAGAGGTATAATCATATGCAAGACGTATTAACCTATAAAGCATGGCTTAATTCTGTATGTCATATCTGTAATAGTTTACTGAAAGCAAATGTAAGCATCGTCGATAATGAATTTAAGGTGGTAGCAAGCAAATATAGATGGATTACATTCATCAATTTAGAACGAATCCATTATGTATATGACAAAGAATGGGAGTCAGCTTGGGGAGCAACTGAATTGATGAGGATGATTATTGATGAATGGGAACAACTGCTGATTGATGAGGATGATAAATGAAATACGTTGGAAGTAAGAACCGCCTAAGTAAGCAAATTGCACCTATTATCCAATCATATATTGATAATATGCCTAATTGCCGTGGTTATTTAGAGCCGTTTGTTGGCGGTGCTAATATGATTGATAAAATCAAATGCCCATGTAAGATTGGAAACGATGTTCATAAATATCTGATTGCATTACTAAATCATGTATCAGAGACAACAGATGATTTGCCTGATACCATCACAGAGGAAGAATATAATGCTGTAAGAACCAATCCATCCAATTATCCAGATTGGTATGTAGGGCTTGTAGGATTCTGTACGTTCGGCGCAAAATGGTTCGGTGGTTATCCAAGGGGCTTCAAAGCAGATGGCGTAACGCCAAGAGATATTACTAACGAGGCTATCAGAAATATCAAGAAACAAGCCCCCAAGTTAAAAGGAATATTTTTTGTATGTGGCGATTTCTGGAAATTGGATGTGGATCATATGGTCATTTATTGTGACCCTCCATACCGCGATACAACAAAATATGCAACAAGCGATTTTGACTATGATAAATTCTATGCTTGGTGTAAAAAAATGTCTAAGACTAATATCGTGTTGGTAAGCGAATACTGGATGCCAGATGATGGATTTGAATGTATCTGGGAAGGCAAGTTGAAGTGCACACTGGATAAATCAAGTCGTACCGATAAAACAGAAAAATTGTATAGGTGTATTCCATGCAAACAGTAAAATTAACCCCAATGCGCATGATATTCAATAATCCTGAATCCAATTTCTCAATTATATCATGTCGCACTAAGGATGACTCAATAGAACGTCATCCTCAATATGGCACAATCAGCTTAAAAGGAACTGGGATTGCCGACTTGAAAATGGGGCAGTCTATTGATTGTATCATCGAGCCATGTGAGGACGACAAGTATAAATATAGTTATAAATTCATTGGCTTTGCTGGATTTGTGGCTAAAGATGGTAAATTCAACTTGACAGAAAAAGCAGAGTTGCAGACGCTACGCAGCTTAATGACTAATGGGCAAGCTGAATCATGCCATGCCGCATATCCTCATTTTGTCAGTATGGTGCTGAATGGTGAAGCCGACAAGCTAGACTACAAAAAAATTAAAGGCGTAGGCAAGGTGCTATTGCCAAGATATATTGCAAAAATCAAGACGATCAACAAGCGTGTTAAATTTATGGGCGAGACATATGTTTGGGGTATTGAGCATGATGAGGATATAAACAAAATCGCCGCGACATATAAAAATGTATATGAATTTAGCAAGGACATAAGCGCTAATCCATATGCTGTTATGATCAACTTGCTTGAATGGTCGTTTGATAGAGCTGATAGAGCAATAACCAAGAAAACGGCAAAATGGCTAGATAGCTATGAACGATGTGAGGCGGCTACTATCTATGCTCTGAAGCATAATGAGCTGGATGGTAATACAAGAATGCAAGCCAAACAGCTATTTGATATGGTCAAACAGAAAGCACCTCAGTGCGTTCACCACCTCCTCAATGTTGTGACGAAATCGGTGCAAGTACACTATGACCCGCCTAGTCAGAATACAGCCCTACAAGCCACATATAGTGCTGAACAACATATTGCTGATGTTATCAAGAAAAAAATAGCCAATCCACATTATTATCCTATGGATTGGCAGAAGTTTACAAGTGTAGACGGCTTAGAGCTGACTGATGAACAGTCGCAGATTCTTGAGATGGCTTGTAATCAGGATGTGATGATGCTGACGGGAAGCGCCGGATCGGGGAAATCGGCTACGACCAAGGCAATCATTGAAATGTTAGAAGCTAACGATTATAGTTATACCCTCTTATCCCCGACAGGGATAGCTAGCAAACACCTAAGAGAAGCAACAGGGCGCGAAGCAAGCACTATTCATATGTTCTTGATTCGTGAGGGCAATCTGGGCGATTATGTGCTAATTGATGAAATGGGTATGGTTAGCGTCCATTTGCTATCAATGCTATTTGATAAGGTAGCAGATAATACCAAAATCATTTTCATAGCTGACCCATCTCAGCTTGCATCTATTGCTTGTGGTAATATTGTTGAGGATATGCTTGATAGTGACATAGTGCCTGTATGCAACTTGACTAAAGTATTCAGATATAACACATCTGGCATTATCACCATAGCTACTGATGTACGAAATGGAGTAAATGACCATCTGACAGATACTTTCACAGATTATAAGTTTATTAAAACTGATACATTAGTAATCAAGCAAATTGAACAAGAATATGCGCGGCTATTAGCAGATGGATATAGTAAAGATGATGTGCTGATTCTATCTCCATTCAATAAGGGCGATGTTGGCTCATTAGCTATCAATGCGGCAATTCAATCCAAATTCAATCCAAATGAATTAAGCACGGTTGGGCATACAGTTAATAATGTACTTATCTATTTCAAAGTTGGCGATAAGGTCATCAATAAAAAGAATGAATATGCTATGCCGCTTGCTGATGATGATACGGCTTTTGTAGCAAATGGCGATATTGGCACAGTAATGGAAATTGTACCAGATGAAAAAGAGCCATATATGATTGTGCGATATGATTGCGGTAATTGTATAGTTGATAAGTCTCATATCAAGAATACACTATTAGCATATGCAATTTCTACGCATTCATCACAGGGTTGTCAAGCTAAAGCCGTAATTGTGGTAATTGATAGAAGCCATGTAAGGATGCTAAGTCGCAATTTGTGCTATACAGCCGTATCACGCGCACAAGAGCGGCTAATATTGATTGGAGATGAGGTAGCTATTCAAGAGGGATTGAGAGTACAAGAGGAAAAGGAAAGAAATACTGAATTATGTGAAATGCTACTTGACAAATCAGCAGAATCGTGATAATATATATAACAAGGAGGTAATATGATTAAAAATGAATCGAACCGAATTTAAGAAGATTATTAACGCTTATTATGCACAATCTCCACCTACTAAATTTGTATTAGCAGTGGATTTTGACCATACGCTATGCTATAGTTCATATCCGCTGTGTGGACTAGAAACACCGATTGCAGAATTTATCCGCTCTGTACAAGAGATGGATATTGTCATTATCATCACTACTTGTCGTGAAGGAGAATCTGCGGAAGTAGCTAAAGAATGGCTAAATGAGCATAATATCCGCTGGGATTATTTTAATGAAAATGACCCAGCGCGAATTGAGCTATATAAGGATTGCCGCAAGATTTATTGTGATATGCTAATTGATGATACGGCATATTGCTTTAATATGAATGACTTTGAATAAAGGAGGACGATTTATTGTTTGTAAATGAGGTATATAAATCTATTTGGAAAGATAGATACCAAAAGAACGGCGAGTCATATGATGACCAGCTATGGCGTGTAGCTGATTTTATTGCTACGGCTGAAGATAATAATTCAAGCACATGGGCAGATAAATTCTACAATATTATGGCATCGGGCTATTTCTTCCCAGCTGGACGCACCATGAGCAACGCTGGTATTGGCGAAAAGTTAACGCTCAATAACTGCTTTGTCGCGCCCATTGTTGGTAACAGTATGGAGCAAATTTTTGATGCTGTTAAACTCGGTGCTATGACACATAAAGCTGGTGGCGGCATTGGATATGCTTTCAGCAATCTAGCTCCTAATGGATATAGAACCCGTAATGACGCTATTGCATCTGGACCGGTTAGCTTCATGGATGTATTCAATGCTCAGACAGCTACAGTGCAGCAAGGCTCACGGCGCGGCGCAAACATGGGTATGCTCAGTGTATATCATCCTGATATTCTTGAATTTATCCATGCCAAGTCAGCTACAGAAGGACGCCTCAATCATTTCAATCTGTCTGTTGTTGTAGATGATGCTTTTATGCGAAGTGTTATTTCTAATGGTCAAATTCGGTTGCATTGGCCCATCTATGACGAGAAGGGTAATAAGCTACCACCAGATAAATGGGATAAGCAATTTACCAAGCTAGTACCAGCTCGTGATATTTGGAATGAAATCATGCAGATGGCATATGACAATGGTGAGCCGGGCGTATTCTATGAGGATAATGCCAACAACCGCAATCCTGCATGGTATGTAGAAAGAATTGTTTGTAGTAATCCGTTAGCCATATAAACGTGCGGATGTAAAATCTCCTCTGATTAACTTGGACGCTGAATACACAGCTACAGGGGGCAAGGGTAATGCCAGCCTGAACGACTAAGCGAGGAGACCCCAAGGGGATGCGATAGTCTAGCGCACGATGTGAACTGTATTTGATACGCATTGTGTGAGGCGCTGAATATCTAGCAGGAACAATCAATACAACAGACCCATCTCAATATGGCGGCGCTTGTAATCTTGGCTCATTGTTCCTACACAATTTTATAAAGAATCCATTTACTAAGCAAGCACATCTTGATACTGATGCTCTAAGAAATACAATCTCTGTTGCAGTCCGTATGCTAGATGATATTATTGATGTCAACAAATTCCCTGATAAGATTTATGAAAATTATCAAAAGGGTATGCGCACTATTGGTATTGGTATTACCGGTTTGGCAGATATGCTTGCTATGCTTGGTATGAAGTATGATAGCCAAGAAGCAAGAGATTATGTTGAATCTTTAATGAAAATGATTACCAATGCGGAATATTATGCGTCTGTTCAGCTTGCTAAAGAAAAAGGGTGTTTCCCTCTATGTGAGTTAGACAAGCACGTAGATGGCGCATATGTCGAATCTGTGCTAGAACATGATGTAATTGCCGCAATGTCTGAATATGGTATTCGTAATGCTAAGATTCAGGCGGTTGCACCATGCGGCACAATCTCTATGGTATTTGGTAATAACTGCTCAAGTGGTATCGAGCCAATTTTCTCTCTTAGCTATGACCGCAAGGTAAAAATTGGTGGACAGGACGATAAGGACGTAAAAATCGTCAAGATGATGGACTATGCCTATTATCTTTATCATAAGCTAAAGGATAAGGGTGAACAACTTGATTTTGACGAGCATGATATTTTTCCAACTGCGCTTAATATGTCTGTTGATGACCATGTAGCTATGCTTGCTATTATTAGTAAATATACAGATATGAGTGTCAGCAAGACCATCAATGTACCTACCGAAGCATCATTTGATGAAGTTAAGGATATTTATATTCAGTGTTGGAAGAAGGGTATCAAGGGTTGTACAATCTTTAGACCAAATGCAATCCGTCAGGGTATTTTGCTTACTGAGAATAAGAAAGATGCCGAATCTAAGCCAGAATCCACATCTCTTACTCTACCTCGCGGCTCAATCATTGAACCAAGCAATGACCTGATTGGCAAAAAGCGCAAAATCCAAACAGGGTGCGGATCACTTCATGTTCTAGCCTTTTTTGACCCTATTGATGGCAATCTACAAGAGGTATATTTTAACAAAGGCTCGGATGGCGGGTGTCAGAATTTTATGATTGGGTTAAGCCGAACGGTCAGCCTACTATGCCGCGCTGGTGTAGATATTATGACCATTAAAGATCAGCTTGATTCAACTGGCGTATGCCCATCTTATGCTACTCGTAAGGCAACTTACCACGATACTAGCAAGGGTTCTTGTTGTCCAATGGCTATTGGTAATGCTCTTGTAGATATGTATAATGAGATGCAATCAGAACTGGATGATGATAGTAAAGACAATGAAGAAAAGCCGGTTAAGAAAATCCCTGTTGAACCAATTAGCAAGGTAAATATGCAACAGCAGTTATGCCCGGAATGCGGCGAACCGCTAGTGCATATTGGAGGTTGTGTTTCGTGTCCCAACTGCGCTTGGACAAAATGTGAGTAAATAAAAAAAATAATCCTTGACAACCTCTGTTTTATATGATACTATATAGATACAATAAATCAACGGAGGTTGTCAAGGATGTTTAGAAAAGGAAGATACATTGAATCTACTTCGGGCGTAGTCGGATATATCACAAAAATTAGTGACGGATTTCCTGTGTACAAGGTGCTGTTCCCTAAAGAATTTTATGGGTTGACATGTAGAGTGTTTGATAAAAAATATTATAAAGTAATTGGCTAAAAGAAAGAGGGTGAAGAAATGGTATATTTGGATTACGCTTCTACCTGTCCTGAAATTAAAAGAAAAAACAAGTGGATGCTGAATGCAAATCAACAATATGCTAAAAACGAGTCAGTAGCATTACAAGATTTTGAAAATACGATCCGCAACAAATTGAATTTGCATGATGGAAAATTTTTATTTTGTCATGATGTTTCCACGTTGTTGGAACAACTAAACTATAGAATGCGCTTCTTGCGATACACAAATTTGGCTAGTTGCTTTGAACACGAATCCATTGTAAACGTGTCTCATTCAACATTTAACAATGAATCAGATTTATGTGTTCAGTTAGATAAATTGGAAGAAAAAAGTTGGTATGATAAAATCTTTGTTTATCAGATGCTAACAAACAACATTACAGGACGCATATACGATGTAGAAGCCATCGGAAATATTTGTAAAGAATATGGCGCGTTTTGTTGTTGCGATCTTACAGCTGCCATTGGACACAATAAAATTCCAGAGGATATTTCAAGTTGTTGTGATATGATGTTCGCATCTGGACATAAATTTGGGGCTAATCCTGGAATTGGATTTGTTTGGTTGTCTAACGCTTTAAGCAAGTGCCTATATGAATTTTCTTTGGGTGGAACAAAAGATTTAAACGGAATTGAGCAATTAACAAATGCGTTGAGTAAAGCAATAGACAACTTAAACGAGTTGCATTTTGATGATTTGTCCAGGTTTTTGCAAAAGCAGCTTTATAAAAATTCATTAACCTCATATGTTGTAGATTCTCAGCATAAGAAAACAAACGCCATCAATTCTATCTTGCTGTTTGATATCAGCGCAGATTCTTTACAATCCTACTTGGCGTCGAAAAAAATCTATGTGTCTGTAGGCCATAGCGCGTGTGCAGACGACAAAGACTACAGAGTGCTAGCCGCTTGTAACATTCCATTAGAATATGCGTCAAACGTGATTCGAGTCTCATTCTCTAATACAACGACAAAGCGAGATATCAAAAAATTAGTAAAACATATTCGTAAGTATAAATCTTTATATGCCGGGTGAACGATATGGAATATAGAAAATACCTGAAGATATTCTTAGACTCTGTTCAACAAAAACTGAATGGAAACATAACAATCTACAATAACTCGATTGTATTCATGTCCAATAAGTACAAATGGGTTTATAGATGGTCTAACAACAATCTTATAGAAAAATACAATAATATGGTGGATGTAAACGATGCGGTTAAAGAGTACATCGAAATTGTGTCAGAACAATGGCAGAATATGTTGTTTAGATAGGGAGGGTGCTAACAAATGAACAAAAGAAACGCAATCATTGTCGAAGAAAACTTCTGGTGGCAGGGTGATCTAGACTGGTTTGAAGATAACAACATCGACATTTATTACGCATCTAAGTTCCACTGGAACAATAAGCCCCGTCATTGTCAATACGGGAAAGTTATTGAATGGCATAAAAACAAGTCTGGCGAAACGATTTATCTAATTGACTGCGGCAGATATTGCTACTTGATGAAAAGAAAGGGGCTGAGATTTGTATAATATGATTTATGAAATTATTGATGCCTTAACATCGTATTATAACAAATTTGGCGATGAAGAAACATTGGGTAGATGTCTTGCATATATGAAAAGATATTTTCCATTGGACGATGTTTACATCCTAGATCGAGAGCTTGACCGTAGATACTGCTGTAGGAAGTGCGGCAAAAAGTTAGATTCATATCACTACAAAGAGAGATATGGCGATGTTGTATTTGATTGTGTTGGATATGCTTGCCATGATTGTGATATAGACTTTGGGAACGACACCGGAGAATGATTATGGGAACGATTAGATTTTACGATGATATGTTAGGGAACGAACAACTAATATGCTCGTGTTCAGAAGAAGATTTTATCGCATATCCAAATATTGGAGATATGGTATCGTTGCCGCTAGACGTTCCCATTGAAATGCAAGATGTTTATGTCGTAAAGCAAAGATACATTGAAAAGGATGCCGTGTCATATTTTTGTAAATTATACAATTGGGAGGACTGAATGAATGGAATTTCTACTAAGATATTTTGTAGATGGTAATGAAAGTTGTGAAGGACATACATGGACATATACTGATGTCGCGCTTATGATTATCCCCAGAATTGGTGAACGCGTATGGATTGATGATGATACCTGTGTAGAAGTAGATATGGTCACATATTCACCCAATCATTATGATGATGACAAGCTATATATTGTAGATATTGAATGCCATGATATTACAGATGATGTGATGGCTGAATGTGATAAGGAGGATTGCTAATTGAGAGTAACCATTCTGAATCCAGATGAAGCTAAAAAATTATTCTACTGGTGGGGAATAGCATCTAAGGTGTGTTATGATACTAAGACCAATACGCCAGAGGTGATTGGTAAACACTGCATGGCTACCGGACATTTTTCTGGTAGCCGCAGTCAATACATTCTATTCCAAGTAGATGATTGTCCTCGATTTACCATCGACCAAGCCGTGCGGCATGAAGATGGTGTCATGAAAAACGTGCAATCTTTCCGTTATGTTAGTAAACATAGTTTTGCATATGAAATTCCAACAGAAATTAAAGACAATGATTGTCTATTAAAACGATATATCAAGCATATGGATGACACCATTGATCTATATTTACATATTCAGGAATATGTAAAAAACAAGACCAACAATCAAGAAAGAGCCAACGAGCAAGCAAGACATGTGTTGCCCATGGCTACACACGCCAGCTTTGTTATTGGCATGGATATTGAGGGACTAATTCATTTTTGCAATGTGCGGCTTTGCGCAAGAACAGAAGATACGCATAGAGTATTAGCACAGTTAATTCGTCATGCTACACTTGAAATTCTACCCGAACTTAAAGACGCACTTGTACCTAATTGCCAAAAGATGCTATATTGTCCTGAAGGTAAACACGGATGCGGCGCATATCCGACTAAGGATGAATTAAAAGAGATTATTAAGAAAGGCAAGTCAAATGAAGATTAAATTAAAGGCAAAGCGCATCTCTACAACAGCCACTATGCCAATATATAGTACAGATCAAGCAGCATGTGCGGATATTTATTGTGATTTGCGTGTAAATAAATACTGTGAACTCAATCCATATGCTGACTATAAGCATATGAAAGTCAATACAGATTGTTTCCAACGACTATATATCGCCCCACATGAAACAGTAAAAATCCCTACTGGCTGGGCATTTCAACCAGAAAGTGGCTATATGCTACAACTACTGCAACGGTCTGGATTAGCTAGTAAAGGACTTATTTGTGTTGGAGGCATCCTAGACGAAGATTATACTGGTGAGGTCATTGTCATTATGCTCAATACAACAGATAATTATCTATCTATCAACAATGGCGACCGTATTGCTCAAATGGCTGTTCGTCCATATTATCAAGCAGAATTTGAGGAGGTTGATAAGCTAGATGAAACAGAACGTGGGACTTCAGGGTTTGGTTCTACAGGGGTTTAACCATGATTCTACCACGACTATGTATCAATGGTAGCAGATACCGTGTAGAGCTATATTATCCAGAAGAACCAGATGAAGCAATTAGCGTCTTTTCTGGAAGTTCTAAAGCAATGTGTGAGGCGTTTATGAATCTACTATATATGGCGTTAGAAAATTATGACGAAGGATATTTTGCGGCTATAAACGATAACGAGTAAAAAAATGGGGAACATGGTAGACATAATAATCTATCCAATGTTCCCCATTTTTTAATAATCGTACTTTATTTCTAATCTATAGTATCTTCCGGTGCTTAGATAGCACATCCAAACGACATTATCTTATATTTAAAAAATATTTCTTTATTATTCATTATCAATAGTAAGAGCTGTAATGTCGAGTTTCCACCGTACTCGACCGTCTTGACATACAAACCATTTATTTTTTCCATTTTTAATATCATATATATATCCAAAAGCTATATCAGTTCCATTAAAAGCAGGCGGAACACAAAAGGTAAGCTCATTCTCTACAAATACATCGGGAGCAAACGTAACCACACACCATGTTGGGGTTTTTGTCTCAAATATGTCTTCTGGAGTTTTGTCTGCTGTGAATGTAGCCGTGAAGGTCTCTTTGTCGATAGCTGATACATAAATATGTAATGTTGTTACTCCGCTATCTCCGCCCCCCACCAGCACTAACAGTTCTAGTGATAGGATCAACAGTTAGTCCATCGCCAGCATAAAATGCACCACCAGGTACTTTTACTTTATTAGATTTATTAGACATAATAACACCTCATTATAATTTTATCACGCAGTTGCTTTCATTACAATCTTGAACGTCTGGTCGCCTGTATTTTTGATCTGTTTAGCTTCAGTAGTATATCCCGTCTTAGTAGCTGTGACAGTATATGTATCACCAATGCCGCTTAGTAGAAATTGCTTAGCATTACCACTAACTGGGTCAACCTCCGTACCCTCAGCATCAGTCACAGTGATAAGCGCGTCCTTTGGCGTTACATCAACAGTAAGTAGGAAGCCCTCTTGTAGAGTAACAGCACCCTTAACTACTTTGAAAAAACGTCCATCAAGACCAACACCGCAATTGCCACGACCCATAATAGGCGCACCAATTTCTTCACCTTCAGAACTGCGCAAAGTGATATAACCAGCGCCACCAATTTTAGCCACGGTAAATAATGCGCCATCCCAGAGCTGACCGCAAGTAGATACTGCTTTACTTCTATCAACAGTTGTTGCATTTGCATCACAAATCACACCGTTAATAATCTTGAGTGTATTCTTATCTAGTCGGATTCCTCCGCACCAATTAGCCATATTCAATCATCCCTCTCTATAATTATGCTTTAGCTACCCATGCTAATGCACCATTTACAATGCCTAGAACCTTGTCATTATCAGCAGCTGTAAATGCTGGTAGAATAGCATCAACATATGCCTTATCAACTGCGTCATTATCTTCAGTTGCTTCAGCCGTTAGCTTGAGCTTGCCTACCATAGTGCCGCCAGACTTAAGGATTGCACTAGCTTGGATTGCGCCTGTCTTGCCATCTACATATTCTTTAGTAGTAGCATGATTCACTAATGTTGGCGCACCTACACTGACAGGCACATAGGTAGCCTGTGTATCAGCCTTAACAAATGCCGCTGTACCATCATTCGATCCAGTTAATCTAGGCGCATTTGTACCGGTTGGCTCAATAGTCGAGCCAATATATAATGGAGCTGGTCCGTCTGTGCTGATTCTATGAGCGTTGACAATACCATGCTCATTCATGTTGAGATCGCTGTCAATCTTACCATCATCACCAAGTAAACTATGCTCATCCACATATGCCTTGGTTGCCGCATCTTGGTCAGCGACTGGGTCAGTTGCCAATACTTGAATGACCGCGTTTTGTAGTTCATTAGATAAAAGATTTAGATTAGTTAAAAACTGCATAAAATATCGTCCTCCTTATTTATATCAGTTAAGATATGCCGTTCCGCTGAAAGGCGCGGTAAATTTTATTACTAATGTATTCAAACTGGTATATTCCACGTCACCAATCACAACATTGCCACCTGTATCTACAACAGACACAGATGGGTACTTGTATAGATTATGTGTGATCTCCCATGTGTTAGAAGCAATAACCTGTTTATGAATATATGTCTTGTCTCCACCAGCTTCAGTAGGAACCGGAATTGCACTAAGCTCATATTTGTGCGTAGTTGGATTCCATATCATCCAGAATCCGCTAATATCAGGATAAGGAGGATGGTTATTTATCTCGATAATATTATCTTCAATTTGATAAAATTCGCTAGGAACTGGGTCATATACATTGCTAGGGTCAATACTATGCAAATGCAAGCGTATGTGTATCAAGAGATACTTTAGTGCCAGTTAATGTTATATTCACCTCTACCAACTCCTTTCATTTATTTAATTATATTCGTTTAGATTTTTATTCTTTATTTTGATGTGCAAAAATCACCATATAGATTGAAGTTGCCACCGGATGGCTTGTTGTTGTAAAATTCAAAGTTGTATGTTTTTTGCATTTTTATCACTCCCTCATCTTTTTATGGCGCTTTAAATATATGTAGATTGATTTGTAGTGTTCCAGGATTAAAAATCTGGCTGGTACTCGAAAATAGTCTAAATGGAATTTTATCTGAATCTTCATCATATCCAGCTTGTAAAACTGTAAACATTGGCAATTGTCCTGCATCATTCATCACTGGAACAATTTCTAATTTCCAATATCTCCAGGTGCTCATATTACCAACATTAACAGTTGATGCATATCTTAATATTTTTTCAGAGGTATACCATTTTCCATTATCAACAGATTGTGACAATGACATTTGCGAATTATTAAATGACTGTTCGAAAATTTCTTGAATATTATTTTTATAATTTATTACTCTTGCATTGCCAATAGCCTTAATACTTGTAATATAATCTTTTATACCAAGATTTATTTTTGCATCATTCGCCGTAGTTGCGTCTGTACCACCTTTTGTAATTGGAACAGGTGCGCCTATTGTGTTGGGGTTGATGGATGTCGGCATAAGCAGTTTTTTTGTTCTTTGACTAATCTTGCATTCAAACTGCGATTCAAATTGAGGTTGCACCTCAGCCGGGTCAGCAATAATACCGCCAACTCTATCAGCGGTAGCAACAGATGGTTGTGGCAATAGAACATCATAATCCGTCCCGTTATATTCTTGCCACGTTACATTTTTACTGGTTCCCAATTATTATTCCTCCTCTTTAAAATAAATCTGTCCCTTCGTCATTTGTGCTGGCGGAGTTTTTGATACCTTTATTTTATCGCTCTTGAAAGTATCATCTTTTAGATTCTGTAAATATGTCAAATTTTCTGCTGACGTATTATATACTGTTTCATTATATGTCGCATTGGCTATTGTTTCTGCGTTTGTAAGATAATAGTTTAATGCGGCTTGATAATTTCCGTTAAAACAAAAATCGTAAAAATCTTTCCAGAATATTTTTTGCGAATAGTGAATGTCCTCTCTTTTAAAATAAGTAAAATCCATTGTTCACACCGCCTTACTTATCTATCTTAATCCAAAAATCGCCCTTCGCTTGAGTGATGGGTTGAGTTTCACTTACGATATATGCTGGACTATATTTTGCAAGAAAAAATCGTTGCAATGCATAGCAAGTGTCAGTCAATACGTTAAAATCTTCAGATGTGATCAACTTTTTTTCTATCATTGGAATTTGCGATAAAGCGGCACGCATCGCAACAATATCTTGTGCTAAAACAGCATCTTGATATGCTTTTAGATATACAGTGTCCGTGGTTGGGTCTATGTTCATTTTTTCATCAAACTCTTGTATTTGATCTGGAAACGTTGTAGCCAATTCTTATCACCTCTATTTAAATATTTGGATATAATGGATAATATGTTATAGCATTTATTGTTTGTTGCCCTGATTCTGATAAATCAACACTTATTGATTTTATAATATATTTTTTCACTTCGTCCTTACCAAGTGACTTATGCTCTATCACTTGATTAACGTCCAAGAAGTGTAATGGGATACAAGTAAATTGCACAGAATCATTCAATCTAGTATGTTTCCATAACTCATAATCGGCTCGTTGTTGCGCTAGATTATCAGACATGATATTGTCGTATTCCCCTCCGCATAAAACTTGCGTTATTTTTCCAACTGGACCATATACATAAAATGGGCTATATTTGTTTTTGTCCTCTGATATTGCATAGGATTGTAAATTTCCAAGGCTAATTACGCAGTCTGGATGGGACGATTCATATTTGAATACATATGGATGCGCTTCGCCAACCTCAGTATATGGCTTGTCGCTTAGCATAGTTTGCTGATAGTTCTCATCAACTAATACATAATCGCCTATTTTTACATCGTCCTTACCTAGAATTGCAAAATAGCACCATCCCGCAACTGTGTTATTAAAGTCAAATCCATATAATGTGTTGTCTTGCATTTCCGTTATAGATGGAAATTTTACTGTAAAATAATTACTGCCGCTTAACTTTGTAAATGTTGTTTCTGTGGAAAAATGTTGCACGTCCTTTGTTGCACCATACACAACAATAACATTTTTAATATCAGAAAAATCAGTAGTTATCGTCTCAGATATTAAATTGTGCTTCAACAAATCGTCAGCTAAAACAATCTGTTCGTTAGACCCCGTTGGTATTTTTTGATACCTAAATACGCCGTCAGTGTCAAAGAATATTTCATAATTTGGTAAAATATTTCTAAGCTTATCTAAAATATTATATACCGTACTTCCTTGCTCTATCTCTATATCATAGGGCACTTCTTGAATTGAGCCATCGACATTTACACATTCTGATATTACGCTTCTTTTAAATCCAGTAAAATCATTTAATATTGCAGTCATAACCTCTTTTACAGAGCTGCCTTGAGGGATTGTGACCGGAAGTCCTGGCAAATATCCATTTCTCAAACCAGTTAAAGCAGCCATCAAATCCACCCCTTGAAAAGAGATAGTATTCGTAGTTGCATTGTAATCCCATTTTGGAGAATTTATCATGTATATGCCGTAATTCTCCCACACTGTTTCACCGGTTTTAAAATTGTCAATCCCACATTGCACCTTAATATATTTATCCAAATATATTTTACTGCCAGGGCTTATATCGAACGACGCATCGGTTACAATTAAAGATATGTCGCACGTTCTGCGAATATCAGATGTTGCGTTAATAGATATGCTTCCAGATAACACATTCCCAGTTATTTCCTCTGTCGTAAAAAATTGCCCAGTTTTATCATCTAGCTCTAACATATCAATTTTTATGTGTTGGTTTCTAACGGATTGCAGATAAACATCTCTATTCATATCTGATTACCCACCTCCTTTTGTTTTATCGCTTACAATGTAAATGGAACAATGCCGCAGTCCATCATATCCTTTTCGTTTGTCGCATCGCCAATTTCCATAAAATTGAAAGATATGTTCATAATACCAGCATTGTAGTTATTATCATATTCTATGGAAGGTGCGCCAGTAATTGCTATTAGCCACATATTCCCATTCGTATCTTTTAAAATTTTTGGCTTTCTATTCGTTAAGAATTTTAATATCTCATCTTTTTGCTTTGTTATATCTTGTTTATTAAATTCTTTAAGATCAAAATAGTTGCCAATAACTTTTGAGCTTACGGAACCAGCCTGATAATTTGTATCAGCGTTTGAAATATATACTGGATATTTTCTACCAATAGGCTCAAACGTCCCCACATTGATTTTTTGAGTTCCGTTACCATATTTTACATCTGCTACCATTTCATAAGAATATATGTTATCAGATAGAAATACATTCTTAAATTGCACTGTTACTGGATCAGTTTGCACAGAAGATGACGATACACCAGATTTTAAGATTGGTATCACGCTATATACGTATCTACCACCATTTTTGCCTGCAAAATCTTTAAATATAAAGTCAAATTCTTCTATTGTTGGACTGTTTATCGTCTTTTCATATACTATCATTTTATCTCCGGTATCAATATCTGACCGCACAACCTTAATGGCAGATATATTGCTAAGAGATTCAGTTAAGTTGCCAGCGTTTAGTGTATTCATAAATTGTGCAAACATTATAGTTGAAAAATCCCATTTTAACGGTTCGTCTGGATTTATATTCGTTGAATATGTCCCGTATATATAATCAAATATGGCGTTCCTTAATTTTACAGAATCAATCGTTTTCTTAACCGTAGGATTTGGATTTAATGCATTTATACCCAAATATAAATCATATCCACATAAGGCTATCATTTATCCACCACCTCAAAAGATATATCGCATAAGTTATCTATTTTTCTAAGCACTACTCTATAATCTTTGGTAGCATCAGCTTTATTTATATAATCGCTTAATACTCTATAGTAGAACGGGCCGTCTTTTATACAAACCTCAGCACGCACTTTGTTTGTATCTGAGATTCCTTCTTCTACATTTATTATGATATAACTATCTTCATTTTTCTTAGTCATTTCGATAATAGATTTTTCTGCATCGCCGTACTTATTTACTGGATAAAGGACTGGTGAATTAAATTTTATTATCAATGCAAAATCGCCGTTTATCTCAAACCCTTTATCAAATATTACATAACTACCAGGCTTTACCAAAGAAACATAATCATTGTCTATATATATTGGTGGCGAAGGATAAGCCTCACCTTCAAATAAAACCAATTCAGATTTTACAACAACAGCGCCGTTTTCACAAGTCGCACTGTTATCAATTATAAGAGGGAAATAATCTGATGCTTGAATATATTGTGCTACGAATGTTTTTGTTTTTATAATATTTGTATTGCCAACTGTAACAACATTTACTTCGACAATATACATCCCATCATTTGCCAATTCAGTTTTAAATTGATATGACAAAGACTTGTCTTGAGAATACAGGATATCACCAGAATAGTCTAATTGTGTACCTATAGAATTCAATAGGCGGAAACTATATTTATTGATGCTTTCATTTTCTTTTTGTGAATATGTAAACGAACAAGTCAGCGTCGCACTTTCATGTGTAGTTTCTGGGCTAACTATTACGATCTCTGGATTTGTATAAGCTGTAACAATTTGAATATTTGATTTTTCTGAAATTTGCCCTTGATAATTATAGGTCGAAACAGTTACTTCATATGTTACACCGTTCCCAAAATTATCGCCTGTTAAAAAATTTGCAGGTAACGTAATGGTATATTCGGATGTTGAAGATGATACGCTAGAAATATATGATCTTTTATATGATTTATTTTGTACGTTTATATTTAATATCGCCTTAACGGGCTTGTCGCCGCCAGAGGATATAAATGTAATGTCCTTAGATTCAGTAACATCAAAGGACGCAATGGGTTGTAGGCTAGGTGTTACGAGTGCCAATTGCATCATCTCCTTTATTTTATACTAGAAAATCATGTTTTTTTAATCTTTCGTTATATACGTCATTGATATTTGCAATAGCATGAACAGCTCGATTGTTCTTATATTGTGGATGTTCCCTACAATACGCTTCATACCCATCTATCTCTGTCAATACTTCAATAAATTCTTCTTTTGTATGCGGTATGTCTCGTAATATCTCATTGTCAAAGTGCAATATACGTGTTCTGCATTCATTTGCATTACGCATTTCGTACCGTTGTATTTGTGAATCTAATTGATTTTGTAGGCTCTCTAGCTTTGTAATAATCTCAGCGTTTATAGCCCTTCCAATTCCTTTTGCCAATGCCGACCATGGATTTATTTTAATTTTAGATACTTCAATCAATGACAATATAACAATCAATAATCCAGAGCTGCCTAAAACAATTCCTTGAATCGTCACTGTTTCACCTCCCCCTATATTTATACACCCCCAATGGCGATCCAAGCCATTTTACGATACGATAGTGTTGTGCCACCAACCGAAGGAACATTAACTGTAAAACCAGTTGTAGTGACCGAATCATAAAAAGCCGTGCAGACGACGCCATTGAACGGCTGGCCGATTATCACCGTAGGCTTTGCCGTAAACGTCGTACCAAAGGAAATAGTGGTGTTTGTCTGTCCCGTGCTTTTATATCCTACATTATCCCAGCCGCAGACGATTTTCTTGCCGCCAAGCAGCTTCGTTTCGGCTCTGTTTGCCAGGTCGTATGCTTTTTTTACGGCGCCGGGCGTCGCGGCAGTGCCGCCATCAGTGCCGGAGGTACTGAGGATGGAGTCCGATAGCTTGACGTGGCCGTAGTTCGTCAATGTGCCCTTGCCGTAGGTCGTCACCGTGCTGGCATGATTCGTCGGGGCCTTTCCACCGACGGCGGCCTGTGCAGCCTCGGCAGCGCTCTGCGCATCTGCAGCCGTCTGCGCCGCGTCCGTCGCGACCTGCCCCGCCTCATTGGCCAGGTCGTACGCGCTGCTCGCTGCGCTGGAAGCCTGGCTGCCCAGATCATACGCCGCCTTGACGGCGGCAGGCGTCGCAGCGGTACCGCCGGAGGCGGCTGATAATGTGGAATTTGTTGCGTCGGAAAGCTTGGAATGTCCATAGTAACTGCCCGTCGCCTTGCCGTAGGTTGTGGCCGTGCTGGCGTGATTTCTCGGGGCTTTGCTTTGCGCTTCCGTTAATGCTGAACTGGCATTTGATTGCGCATCTTGTGCCGCAACTAGAGCGTCTTGTGCAGTAGTATTGATTTCATCGGCTATTGTTCCCAACGTTTTTAAATTAACCGCGTCATATTCATCTACTGGATCTCCGACATATTTCAATACAACATTAGGATCGCTACCGCTTGAAGCAAATTTGATTGTGCCGTCTATTTGGCTAACATCAACCTTATTACCGTTTTGGTCAACCATAGTGTAACTATCAATAATTAGTAAATTGCTTGCCTCTCCACCATTTTTATCTAATTTAGAATTGTCTGTTGGATGTACATGGTCTCCTCTGGAATATTTTTCAGATTTCCCAGCATTGCCACTTCCGCTATCGGCTTTTGGTAAATCGTCACTTGGTAATACAGACGTTGGCACTTTTGCGTCTATCTGCTCTTGAATGTTACTTGTAACGCCAGATAAATAACTTAATTCTGTACTAGTCACGTTGCTTGTAGCAACTTTACCAGATGCGTTAGACACAAGTGCCTTATTTGCACCCAAGTTAACACTTGTTATACTGGATGCGCCACCAGTTATATTATCTTGTTTAGACTGTTGCAACGTTGTAATGTCTTGAGCGTTTTTTGATATCGCACCCTTATCTTCCGTGGTAAAGTCATTATGCGTTCTGACGTAAGTGTTGCCATTTGGAACATCATCTTGAGTTAATGTAACGTCACCCGTTTTACCATTTACGCTTTTTACGGTTGATACAACCCCATCTCTTTGTGAAGCCATACAAATATAACATTGAGACGCATTGTTTTGTGGGAATGTAACTCTAACAATATCCCCGCTTGATATTGTATGCCCGCTAGGATTATCTACATTTTCATATATGTGCCCATTGATTTTTATTTTATATTTTCCGTTACTGTTTTGTGATATAACATATCCTCTATATGTCTTATCATAATCAAGTTTGCTTTGTGTTGTCTTAGCAACAGTTTGCATAGTTTTTAAAATATTAAAATTATCGTTCAATATATCACCGCTTTCTATAAAATATATAAGAGAGGGCATTTAACCCTCTCTTATATATCCGGTACTACATCTGATATGCGTATCTACTTAATCTCTTCATTTCATTCATAAAACTCATAATGTCTGTAACATTTGGCAATGTTATATTTTCAAAATGTTGTACAACACCACCAACATTATTCCGTAGTTCATTTAAAAGTCCGCTCTTAAACGAACGTGGGCTTTGTCCTGCCCATCGCATAATATTTGCCGTTGCATCAGCAGGAACAATACCGTCGCCACGATTCAAGACACGCAACTCAGGTCCATTTTCACCAACCAAAGATAGACCGCCACGAACACCCAAAGAACCGCTAGCATAACCCTTGTTGTCCGATAACTCTTCTAATTGCTTGTTGATTTTTTCTTCTTGCTCTAAAATGGCAGAAAGCTCATTCTCTCTAAGCTTTTCTATTTCTTCCTTTTGCTCCTCCAATGCCTTTTCACGATTATAAGCATCTAGTGCGGCCTGTGCGTCATATACGCTTTGTCCACCAGAAACATATTGGAATCTACCGTCCTTATAAACAAGAACTCGTTCTGCTTTTGCTTTGGCTAAGTTTTCAAGCAATTCTTCATATTTTAACTGATCGTCTAGCTCTTTGTTCTCATCTTCAAGTGCGCTTATTTGAGCATCGTATTTTTCATTTATTGCATCTTCTAGTTTCTTTAAATCGTCAAGTTGTCGATTTAACAGGTCTTTCTCTTTTTTCTTTTGCCACTTGTAAATCTGCTCTTGATATTTCCAATAATCCTCTAAATATTCAGCCCTATTAGCAAAATATTTTTCATTCATTTTGTTTAGTTCGTCATAATATGCTTGTTCTGTAATTTGATCCATAGCTAATTGGTGGTCTTTCCATTTTAACCATTCTTCAAATTCTTTTTTCCAAGCATCTTCTGTATCACTAGATGATCCACCACTATAACCAGAGGATGTATGCGAAGATGAATATCCTGATGAGCTACCAGACGATGCATAACTAGAGCCGCTAGAAGATAATCCATAGTTGTTAAACAACGTGTTTAGGTAAGATGACGATACTGTTGCAGAGCCAGTAATTCCAGCTTTGCGCATAGTCATTTTAGCCGTATCTTTTGCGTTATAAACAACTGCGCCCTTTTTAATATTAGTTAGCGTCGGCAAACCATTATTAGCTATGCGTTGTTTGCCGTTCTCTTGAATGATTTCTGGTCCTTCTTCATTTACTAACGTCAAGCCGCCACGAGCACTTCTTGTGCCCTTTGCAGACTCTCCGCCTTCTGGCTCTCTGCCACCGCGCCCAATACGATCTCTATCACCACCTGCGGCTCTATCAACACTGCCAACGGCAACGGCGGTATCATTGGCTTTTATCTTAACAGTATCTAAGCTAGTGCCCAACAAACTTAGTTGCGTACGAACTTGACTAAACGTCGTGCTTTTTATGCCTTGCAATGTATCATATACATCGTTTGCGGCATCATCAGCATTACCAGCTTCATCTTTTAAATCGTCGATGTCCTTAATTGGATTTTGAAGCGTAACGTCAGACATATTCTGCAATAAGCTCTGCAATGACATTATATCTTGATCTGTAGCTCCAAGCTCACGCATTTTTTCAACAACACTGTTCATGTCAATATTGTTGTTTTCTGTTGCTACGCCAATGTCATTTAAATATCCAATTAAATCAGATGATGTTAATTGAGCGTTAATGCCGAATTCTTTCCATGCCTGAATTGCAGCAAACACGCCAGATTCACTAGTGCCAAGTGATGTAGCCAATTCTTTTAAATTGGTGATAGTAAGCTCTGTTTGCCCATCAACGTCTTTATATGTAGCACCTACCAATTTGCCCTTTGCGGCTAGTTTCTGCATTGTATCGACAAAGCCAAGTCCAGAATTTTTAGCATCACCAAACAAGGGCGATAATTTGGACATAGCTTCTTGTGCGATTCGCATAGCTTCAGGCACATTATTTTCTAAGGCATCTATAAATTTTTGATACGTGCTTTCGTCGAATAGCAGTTGTGCGCCAACTCTGAATTCGCCACCAATTTTACCGCCTTCTAGCAATCCTTGCATTTCAGAATATACGTCTGCAAACCCTTCATAACCAGAAGAATAATCAAAACCGCCAGATGCTATTGCCTCATCGAATCTTGATTTAGCATTGATGGCTTTGTCCACCATATCAACATATTCCGCAAGGCCGATTTGAGCATTGATAAATGACATATCCTGGGATGCTTGCTCTACATGAGTAAACGATTTTGCTAAACCTTCGCTCATTCTAATCAAAGCGGCGGCACGCTCTTCCGTTATTCCATATGTTTTAGCCAACCCATGTATTTGTTGCGCTGTAGATTCTGCGCTATGCCTGACTTTATAATCAACAGCTGCCATCATTTCAAATTCTTTAGCGGTTTTTTCAACTGTTGCGTCTACATCTTGTCCTTCTTGTTTTAAAAGTTTATACGCATCATATTGTTTTTTAAAAGCTTCTGCTAATATTGTAAATCTGGCATGTTCCCAATCAGTGCCTTTACCATTAACACCTTCTCGTAATTTTGCAAACTCATCATAAAATTCAGCGGTTGTTAACTTGTTCTCTTTTATGACAATATTATAATTTAGCAGCGCATTCTCTAACTCACTTAACGCATTAGCTTGTTCCTTGCTACCTTCTTCTGCATCCAACCATTTCTGCGTTAAATTTTTTATATTAGGAATTACTCCACCAATCGCAGCTCCTACTTGGGTTATTGCATCTCTTGTGCTTAAATATGTTTTATTTAAAGCGTCAACAATTTGTGTATCTTTTTCAATCCATTCAAATTGAGGCCCAATAGACGATTTGTTATAAACCGCATTAACGCCAACAGTAACACCTTTCTTTTCAGCTGCACCTAATAGTTGTTTAGCAGCCTTAATTTTTTCTTCGTTTGCATCTTCTGCCATCGTCTTATAGATTGCAATCAAATTATTCAATCGATCAATTTCAGCTTGAATTTCAGGTGTCCTATCTTCCCATTGTGTAGCGTTTAAATCTTGCAGTCTATTTTTTGCTTGTTCATACTTATTCTGTAATCTATCTGCTTCCTCTGTTGCATTTTCAAAAGCTTCAACCATACCCTCGTACGATACTTTATATATCGCTTCTTCAATCATGTTTGCAACAGCTGGGATAACCTTACCCAATACTACGATAGCTGCCGTTATTGCTGCAATTGCTGGTAAAGCTACTGAAGAAGCACCACCAGCTACGGAAATAGCTTCTGCAAAAGTTCCAGAACCTTCCCTCACAAGGGATATCACAGCGCCAAATGTTTCAAATTGCTTTTTTGCGGCAGAAACAATCTTCATCGCTTTTAATAACGACGTAGCACCCCAACCAAGAGATGTAAGTAATGTAATCTGTGTTATAACTTGACCTAAACCAGTATCAGCAAGGCTTAATATGTCTGATATACGATCCATCAAGAATTTAGCAAAGTCGTTATTTACAACATTATTAGAAAACGATTGCCATTTTGAATCAATTTCTGACAATTTAGCCTCAAAAGACTCCATATATCTAGCATTTTCTTTCATAGCCGAGCCTTCAGAGGATAGCGCTGTTTCATTTACTTTAACTGCCGTGTTAATATTGGACATAACAGCAGCCAATACTTTATATTGATTAGTGCCAGCTATTGTATCGCCCAAAACAGTTTTTTGAGCATCGCTCATTGAATCCCATTTAGGCTTTAATTCCGTTAAAACATCGTAGGTGCTTTTTAATTTACCATTTGCACCTTCTACCTGTATTCCATATGTAGCTAATGCTGACTTGTTTTTTACAATTCTTGCCGCAATCGTATTAAGCCCTCTGGCAACCTGTGCATGTGTTCATTAAGGATCGTTAATCCTTAACGGTTTAATAAAGTGATTAAATTTTTCTTTCCATGTCTCATCATCAAACCAGGTATATGGTATTCTAAGCAATGGTATATTATTATCATTACAATACATCTGTTTTAATTTATCATGTTTTTTTTGTAACTCAAATCGTCTTTCTGCGTCCTTTTTGTCCCCACTAAACGCAATAGGCTCAAAGTGCTGTATCCCGTCAATCTCAATTAAACAATCGTATTGCGGCAAGTAAAAATCAAATGGCAATGGTTCAATGTCTTTACAAGCATTAAATCTATACTCGGATTTATATTCAATACTATTTTGTATCAAATATTCCTCAAACCTCTTTTCATACGACGACTGTGTTTGTGAACAAGTTGCACACCTATCTCTTCCGTCCATCCACTTATAAACACTTCTTACAAATTCATTTCCACATGAACAACGAAATAACACTTTCGTATGAGTTGCTGACTTATCTACAATAGAAACGGGAGTAGATGATAAACCATTATCTTTCCCGTATATAGATAAATTATAAAGAAAGAATTTTTCATTAGAAAACACATTAAATGCTTGTGGATTTTTAGATGCAGCGCGTATATTCGTATGAATCCGATATCCCGTTTTAACATCTTCTATATCAATGAATGAATCCGCAGTTAAATAATCAATCTCGCTAATAATAGAATACCGCGAAATATCTATTCTGCTAATCCATTTATTTGTAAATGATTTTCTATGCCTTTTTGTTTGTATTTTTCTAGCACATTCTTTACAACACAAACATTCTTCATTATTTAATATGTGTTCTATTGTTTTAGAAAATGAATGTCCATTCGCGTCAATCATATCAACTACAATTCGATGTTTGCCGCTCTTTTTAACACATTTGGCATCTACAAATTGCACACGTTCGTCTTTTCGATATATCAACTCACAAATGTTGTTTTTGTAGAATGGATTTTTAACCCCAAATATAATTGGCTTATGTCCACTTTTAAAACTAGTAAAGCTAGTGATCGATTTATAGCCATCTCGCTCAATAGTTAGATTATCATGTGTCCCAGTATAATGAGATAACAATTGCCATCCACCATTGTCTATTAGATATTGTTTTACATATTCTTCTGATATTTTTTTCACTTTATTAAACTCCTTATATTTTCATATAATGTTCAGACCATATCTTGACCGCACATATGCAGTCTGTTCCGCTTCGGCGCACTTGCGCCTATCCTATATAGGATGGTCGTTGAACCTTCCTCCTTGCTCTTAGGAGGCTTGGATGCTGGTTTTCTCGATGTCTTTATCTTTTTTACTATACCTTGGTCATTACTCCTTGCCGCCACACATATTACTATTGTGGTTTAGTAGATAAAGTATTGCAAGACGTTCCAGTCAATTCAAAACATTTTTACCGCAACCCACAAATTAAGCTGCGTCCGGTCATAATTTCTGTACCAGCTGTGACCAATCCGATGATTTCAGAAAATTCATTGCCATAAGTAGCCATACTACTAGATGCAATTTCCATTGCTTGTGATAAATCGTTAGTGCCTACACTAAAATTGTTTGCCACTTCATTATATGCGTCAATTACTTCTGTAGCAAAACTAGCATCTTCGCCAAATGCACGAATCTGAGATGTAATAGATGCGGCCGCATCTTCTGCTGAAATAGCCGTATCGGCTACATTCTGATACATTGCAGCAACAGTTGCCAATGATGCCGCATCTTGGTCATTAAATCCAGATTTTCTAAATTGTGCCGCAGCAGACACCATGTCTGACAGTTACAAATTATTCAATAAATCCCCAATCATCATATTGCTTCTGTTCTTCTTCGGACTGTCTCTGTAGCTCTTGATAATATTCTGGACTATGCTTATCGTATTCCTTTGTTAATTTCTCAAGATTTTCATCGAGAGGAACACCAATAAGCCATCTCAATCCAAAACCAAACATCTTGCATACCGCCCAAAAAACAACGCCTAAAATAAGAATGGTCATGTGATATCTCTCCTTTGCTATTTTGTAATACCACTATAGCACATATTGAATAATTTGTCAAGGGGTTTTCAAGCCCTTCCTGAATATTTCTTCACCCTATATGTTTGGAGGGTCGCCCTGTATATTCGATTGACACACCGCTCATCACGGCTTCGCGCCCAATCTGCCCTTTTATCATACATTATTTATGATGGATTCTTTAGGTTTTTCAACCATGGAATCATCCTTATCGTCTTTCTGCTTTCGCACTAATTATTCATTACTAATGAACATATCACACTCAGGCATATCTCATCCTCATGTTGTAGTGATAAGGCTCTTGAGGCTTTCAAGGGTTTAGGGGCTGTTCTCTATGCACATTTACCATCTGTACATACCGGCTCAGACCGATTTGGTTTACCGGTTCTTGCGACACTTTGACCTGCCTTTGTTAATTTGTCTACATAAGAATCTAATGACGCACCGGACAAATCAGAGACCTTCTTAACGTTTTATGTTTAATGTAAATGTAATGATAATATATTTTTTATATTATTATATTCCCAATATGGAATTCTTACTAATTTTATGTTGTGTTGTTTGCAATACGCATCTTTTATTTTATCATGTTTCTTAGCAAGTTCAAAATTCACTCTTGCTTGCTCTTTAGAAATACCGCCAAATGTGCATGGTTTATAATGTTGCCCACCATCATATTCTATGCAAATGTTATAATCTGTAAGATAAAAGTCAAAGGGAAGTGGTAATTCATCTTTACAATCATGAAACTTAAATTGCGGTTTATATAATACATCAAGTTCATCAAGAATGCGTGCAACCTCTTTTTCTCCTTTAGACGATTTACAATTTGGGCATCCTTTACCCTTCAATATATTATTTGGTCTAGCATCCCAAACATTTCCGCATTTCTTACACATAAAAGACATTTTCGTTGCAGTATTATAATATTTCCCAACAACCTCAATAGAATCATCTATTTTAGCAATCCTATTTATTAACTCGTTTTGATTCAATGGTGCTCTTTTACCGCATTTTGGACAACCGTTTGATACATGTAACATATTATCTGGTAATACGTCCCAACGATAGCCACAAACAACACATTCATGTTCTATCTTTGTTTTAAGATTTATATATTTTCCAATTACTTTAATTGTTGGCTTTTTTATTGCTAACTCTGCTTCATATTCTTCTTGTGTCTTTTTTACTCTATTTGCACAATACGGACATCCCCTTCCCTTTGTAAAATTGGCAAATGTCATTTCTAAAACACCTTTATTTCTGTGTTTTGGGCAAATATATTGCAATTTCGTAGCATTATTTATATATTCTGTAGATAATAATTCATATCCACGTTCATCAAACTCAAATTTTACTAAATTATAATCTATTTTTCTTCTATTCACACATTCACCTCCTTATGAATATTTGTCTTATCATTACATTGAAAGGACGCTACTCCTACATTCGCTTACGCGCTTATATTTTCATATAAGACCAGACTATATCTTCATCCATTTTTTTGGATGCCCACCACTTCGAGCATCAATCGCTTACGCTCTACTCCTACTATTAGGATAGTCGTTGAACTTTACCCTATTCGGGTCTTAGCTGCTGATTGCCCAATCTATCAACTTTTCAAGCATTTACGTTTGAGTATATTTCATCTCTCCGCTTTAGCATGATAGCTCTAAGGGGTTTCCAGCAATTCAATGGGTTATTTTTCAATCATATTACTATGAAAGCGAGCTTATATTATAAACTCCGTTATTGCAGAATCAAGTTCCCTAACTTGTTCAACCATAGATGAAATGACTTGAATACTTCTTCTGAATACATCATTAGCTACTTGATAAGTTAATGATAAATCGTCTCCAGCGTTTTTTAATTCTTTTGCAGAATCCGACGCATCTTTCATATTTTTAGCGCCACTTTTTACACCAGAACTATCAACATCTATTTTGTATTTATGTCCTTTTAGCTGATTCTCTAAATCTTTTAGATTAAGTTCAGCATCTACAAGTATTGAATATTGAGATTGTCTACCCATTCATCACACTCCCTTTTTTGATTTGTGAATAGGCCACAAGGATTCCCTCTGCGCAATCATCTTCATTTTTTTTGCTACTTGGGGCAACCCATGCTAAATTTAGTCCAAATTCTTCATTCGCCATCTCTATGGCTTTTTTCTTCAGAACATCTCTTTGCAATCCAGCTCTTGTGCCGTCAAAGAGATTAAGGTCGCCACGCCATTTGCTTGGCATCAAGAAGCATGGCCTTATCTCGAAGCCAGCGCATAGTGCTAAAATCACGCCTTGTACCGCACCCAATTTCTCTATAGTTGACGCGCCTTTCTTTAGTGGTACTTCCTCAGCATAGAGAATCGTCGGCTCATACTGTCTAAATATTTTTGATAATTCCATAGTAAGCATCATTACTCTATCATGCCAATCATCCCCTTTGGGTTTAATTGTACCATATGCAATGAGCCTCCCGTCATCAAATATAGACCATCCAGTAGATGACGTGCTAGCATCTAATCCACATATCACCATGTTAACTTTCCTCAACGTGAAGCGGCGTATTATGCATCTTGACATTCAATCCAGCCATTTGCATGCCCTCTTTCATCCATTGTTTTATTTTACGCCTACCTATACGCTTATTTAGAGCTTTCCATGCATCACGTTGCCTTGGGAATCCATCGCCAAATGCACCGCCCCATTTAATAGCGCCATAAATAATATCAGCTAGATACTGTCTTGCATCTACATTAAAATAGTCCCCAGCAACGCCAATGTGTTGTCCGTAATTTGGCGCATAATAATACGGACTACCCATATTCATAGATTCTGGGCTATAGTAAAATTCGCTTGTCGCCGTAGAGCCTCTTCGCAAATTATGACTTCCACTCGTATAATTCCAAGCCTCTTTAAATTCCCCACTTCTATTGTATGCTGTTGGATGATAAGCCTCATATACTACTACACGAACAATCTCTCTGTTTTCATTCCATATCTTTTGAACAACGTAATCCGTCGCTTTTTGTAACGGTGCGGCTAGCATCTGATATAATTCCGCTTCACTTTTTGCCGTCGGCATTTCCAGACACCTCTAGTAATTCATTCATCTTCTTGCTAAATTCTGGAATCTCGTTGGAAATTTTAATTAAAATTCTAATCGGATTTTCTTCATATGCAATCGCAGTATCAACGTCTTTATAGTTTTCAATAGAAGATTTTACTTTATCAATAAAACCTGTCTTTAACCAATAATCGTGCCCCTTTTCGGAAATCTCCTCATCAGTAATATCCGTAGCATAATGCATCAAAAGCATATCAATATTTTGTTGCTTTTCTGCCCAATTCTCGGCGTTCTTTGTGCTATTTGCAATTGCCTGCACCTGTGCATACGTTAAATAATTTTCAATTTTAATGTTGTCAAGCATATTATTTTCCTCCCAATTTCCCAATTAGCTTATATTCGCCATTGCTCTTTTTTAACTTTACATATTTTGGCGTTTCTTTAAAAATATTTTTCAATACAATCGTTTTGTCTTGTACTTCTATATACAAGTCTCCGTGTCTTTCAAAGCACACCTCATAATATCCTTTTGGAATAACGTATTTTCTTTTTACGTTGCAATTATCGCCATCTTTTAAATATTTATAAATATTTAATTTAGAACACCAGTAAGTAAACGGGCATCTTTCTTTTTGTATTTTACAAATTCCATTATTTAAATACTCACACATTGTAATCACCTTAAAAATTTAAAAATAAGGGAGCCAATTATAGCTCCCTTATTTTAATATGATTAACTGTCAGAAACAGTTACCTTAACGTATGCAGGTTCTACCTTTGCAGGTGCATTTTTTAGAGTAACGGAAACAACTGCAACACCCGCTTGATTACCAGAAGTAATCTTGCCGGTAGCATCAACGGTTGTACCGGTTGCGGTAGAAGCTGGCGTAGTTTCAACTGCAAAAGTAAAATTATCGTTAGAATAAATCTTAGATGCAGTATTACCACCAAATACAGCACGTACTCTTAGCGTTTCAGAATCGGTCTTGCCAATTTCAACGTCGCCGTTATCAACTGCAATCGCAACAACATCATCCTGCCACTTTGTACCAAAAATTTCCTGAGTCATAGTACCGTAGATAGGCGCTTCTTCGCAAGATGCACTATTATCATAAGCAAGCGCGGAGCCGCTTAGAGATACAGTAGCAGTAGAAGTTGCAGACCATGCGATATTCTGACCACCATTTAGCTGATACTGAGGAATATCAGTAATTAAGCGACCATACTTAGCAGAAGATGCGGCAACATTAGTCGCATCACCAGAATACAGGTCGTTAATTAGGACTAGATGCAATACCTTTGGAACATACTGTGCCTTAATGGTAATGCTCTTTGCGTTTTCATTGATATAGAAATACTTGACGCAATACTTGTCCCCGTTCTTAGAACCGGGAATGGTCATCTTGTTACCGGAAATTGTTGCAACCGTCCAATCTTCATTGGTGCCAGTCTTTTTATACCAACCAATCATAGCGCCATCAAATGCAACGGCTGTGTTCGTAAGTGTTAAACTACCATCAGTCGTAATTTCCTCACCAGAATTGCTGCTTTCATAAAGAGATAGACCGCCACGATCAACATTAACACCTAGAGACGCTGCAACATATTCTAGGTTGAACATTGCGTCCGTAATTTCGATTGTTAGATTAGAATCATGGAAATATTTCTGTTGTATTTTATATAGAACGCTACTTCTATATAGCGGACATTTGCCGCCTCATGATTTCTCATGAGCATAGACTATATCATTCATCCATATAGGACGCTCCCCACTTCGAGCGCCAATCGCTTGCGCCCTAATGCTATTTCAAGCATAGTCGTTGAACCTTGTAGCCGTAGCTACCTTGGCTGCTGATTGTCCAATCTTTATGATTTTTACACTTTGGTACATAAAGCTCTAAGGAGTTCCCAGCAATTCGAGGAGATACATTGCAACATTGCTGTTACAACGGGCTATTTATCATTTCCATTATGATATTTAACCGTAGAGTAAATTGCCTGTATAATAATTAAGTCATATCAATTCGTATATATTTTATATCTGTATTCAACAGAACATCTATATTTGATTTAATTTGTTCTCTTGTTGGCAACTTGCCGGAGCTAAAGAACCGCAAAACTTTATACCCACACCCTTGCACGTACTTGTCACGTTTTGCATCCTTTTCTTCTTTTCCTGCATGCCAATAAGCACCATCAAATTCAACGTCTATTTTGACGCTATTTACTTCAATAAAACAGTCTAAAGAATACCAAGACAGAGGATAATTTAAGTCACAATGTCCGTACATTTCTTCTAATATATCGTGTAAAGCTACTTGCGGTTTAGAAGTTGGGCACGTGCCATTTTGATAGAAACTATCGCATTTCTTCTTTTTGACGTTAGCATCACAAGACACATTATCTACTCCATATCGCTCTCGACAACTATTTATTACAGTTTGTCTAAAGCCTCCATCTTGAGAAATATACTCAACACCATATTTTTCAAGACATGTGTCTTTTTGCTTTTGTTTGAAGTCATCTCGTTGCAAACACCAATCTACGCCATATAACGCCCTGTTGGTTCTAATTGCTTTCTTGCGATTGCATTTTCTACAACAATCCCCATATTCTTTATCATGTTCTTTTATATAATCTCTAAAATCTCGAGCGAATATTTCTCCGCACCCATCACATCTCACCATTACTTTTTCATGTGATTCTGGGCTTAAATCTTCCGCTTTAATTATGACCTCATTACCAAAGGAAGTAAATTGATATCCCCTTGATTCAAAATGAGACTTATTTTTGTAATGCCATCTCATTTTAATCAATTGATTTTCTACCAACATAATCCTCATCCATTTCTTTTTTTTTATATTGATATGATTTAATTATTTTTGTATTCATATAAGTTCGCAACACCTATATCGTCTTGCTGTTACCAGTAGACCGCTCATGCTTTCACATGAGAGTAGATTATATCTTCACCCTATTTAATAGGGGCTTGATTTTTCTTCCGCCATTAACTTGCGGCTTTACTTCTCCCCCAGAGAATAATCGTTGAAGGTTTTCCATGTATATTATACCACACCATATTTGATATGTCAATATATTTAGGACTTTCCCTGCTAAACACCCATTGTACTCTACAGACTATTTAGGATTTAACCATGTAGTCATCCCACGACTTTTTTCTACTTTCGTAACCATTCAGCTTGTCGTTTCCAACTACTGTTTAGGTGTGTGGGCTTTAGGGATTAAAAGCAATTAACCAAGGGTCTAAGCAGATTACTCTACTTAGAGGGCAAATCTACCCGGACCGCCTCTGACCTCTTCAGCGGTGATTTCACTATTGAACGTGGTATCGGATAAAGTTTTGCCGACACCAATTAGAGTCTGCCCATAGAAAAACAATGCTCTTGCTGGACCAGCAGTATATTTATATGCTTCACTCATAAAACTTCCTCCATTTTGTTAAATTTTTGTTCATATGAATTTACATTTACAACTTTTGCATTATTTTCTAAATCTTGAAAATTCGCACCTAACTTGTCAGCAAATTTTTCTCCAGAAATAATGTAATCGTCCATTTTGTCTTTTTTCTTTTTATATATCCAATGTTCTGTCTTTTCGCCAGAGAACAAAGCTACAGCTCTAGTCGTTGAAAAATCAATATCACTACATACTTCATTCCACAACATAGTATGTGCTCTATATGTCATTTTTTGTTGATCTAATTTGCTAATACCACAATGAGACGTAATAATAGCCATTTTTCTTTCAATGTCTGGAAAATCTATATCTTTGCTTCTCAACTTATTTGTTTCATCAATAGCCTTTTTTAAATCCGGGTCTATGTACGAATCGTCAAAAGATACTATATTTTGATACAATATTAGTCTGCGAATATCTTCAAATTCTCTCTCTGCTATATTTATATCAGCATCCTCATCAAAAACAACATATTTATTATTTGCATCAATTCCTATTTTTGGATTATACATATGTAATGACAATCTAAGAATGGTCACAAAATCATTGATATTGTTTTTATTTCTAAATAAAACAGAACATATAAATTTTAGATATGTCATCTGGATAATCTCCACAGAAGATAGACTGTTCTTATCTATAGAGATTATTTGAGATGCTTTTAAAAAATCTTCAGAATCTTCTAGACTAACTGGATATAATGTAAATTCTTTATTATTTTTTTTATATATACATGGCTTGTCGAAAATAAAGTATTTATGTTTATAGTATTCGATGTCTAGCATCCGGCATCGACACCTCCATCACCTACTTCGACAGCCATATATAATTGAACGCCTGTAAACGTATTTTTATTACCAATGGTTGAACGCGCAGCGCTGTATCGGCTCATATCGTCTAAAAATGTCAATTTACCAACACCGCCCACTTCTGCGCCATTCAATAAATGCAAAATGCAATGGATAAATAAATCGCCGCGATTTACAGGAATACCATTATATTCAACTAGGCTCATCTGACCGCCATATAGACAATCAAACGCATAGACTACTGTGCTAGTATATAGCTCAGACGCATGAATATAGTATTGGTATATTTTAACAATCTGCTTTGATTCAGCCATAACATCCTCAATCAAATTGGTTAAAAATACACTATATGTATCCTGCTTGCCTTGCGCCCACACCATCTTCATCTTTTGTTGGAATGTAAGTGACTCATGGCTCAACGCCTTGTAGTCTTTATACGCCAGCATCTTCCAAAAGACCTCAGCAATAGGGTCGGTCGATTTTGCTAGATACACCATAATATTATATCCAATGCTTGGTAATCTTGATAAAGAATTATACATAATCTAACCGCCCTCCTTTAGCCCATTGGAAATGGCGCGTTTTCGTCCATTGGATAATCAACAGAGCTATTATCTGCAAGTTGATTCTCAATGTCATCACCAACATGAGACTCATCAAGATATAGTTCAAGCGTGAGCAATGTTGGCTTGCTAATACCATAAGCGTTAATTGCGTTCTGATAGGATAACAGCTTAAATGGTCTGCCACCTAGAATATAACGTGTGTTATATTTGAATAGCCTATATACGTCCTCATTGCCCTGAACCATAACAACGGCATGATTATTTGGCGTAATGATTTGTGTGCTTACCTGTGCTGATGGTGATTGCATATCATAATCAACAACGCACGGTGCGCTAAAGATTACGTCATTGACCTCATCTTTAATTCGCATGACATTGTTACAACGGCGCACACCAACACCACGAGGCAAGCCATCAAATTTGCCTGAATCGTGAACAATCCACACATTATCATCGAACTTGTAATACAATCCGCGCACAACAAAATGGTCAATATTCTTGAATATTAGCTGTAGGAAATCTATAGTATCCTTTGATCCGGTTGATGTGGTTGCCACAGTAGGCGCAACCCATGCTTCTACTGGATTATATTCATTAGACCCTATTCCATTTTGTTCTAGCAATTCGCCGCCATTCTCAGGTGTTTTAGCAGACGTGTTATACCATTGCGCATTTATGTATTCTTGTGTCAAATCGCGGTAATAATCATTGGGATTTGGTTGATATTGAAACATCTCATATGCCATATCAATCACCCATCCTTTCAATTCTGTTCGTCATACGCAATACACATGAACGAATAATAGGATGAGTAAGCTCAAGCCCCATTTTGCTTAATCCTGCTAATGTATCAGCAATTTCACCATCAACTGCTCTAAATCGCACAGATAGCCGCTCACAATATGCTATATAGTCGGCTTCTTCAATTGTCGGCTCAAGGCTGGTCAAATCTTCAAACAGCAACAGGACTTTATACAAAGCATGAATTTTATCTTGCTTATCTGTTCTGCTCATATATCCACCCCTCTTTAATAATTATAGGAGGATAGATATAAGAGCTGGTATTTGTCGTGAATGAGCCTATCTACATCTTCTTCTAGCTTATCAATGACGTTCTGTTTTTCTTTGAAATTCTGCGAGGATACGCCATCCATCTGGAAAGATGATGGAACTTTAAGTTTTTGCGCAATCTGTGTTGCTACGTCCGTCTCGCCGCGCCACCAGTAAATTACCCAATATTCGGCAAGAATCTGAATCTCTAAATCTGTTAAATCTGCGTCAAATTGTCTAAGCTCTGAATCGTATGTTAGCGGTTGTTCACATTCTATAAACTTTGCTGCTGAACTAATGACCCAACCATCAATCTTGTCGTGAAACAGCTCAATGTTTGCGTCATATAGCTTACGCAGTTTATAGTCATCAATTACACTTAATGCTCTTTGTCCAATAACATCAAATGATGTTGCCATAATTTATCACTCCTTGTCATCAAGGGGTTCAATATCAATTAGATTTTTACCACTAAGTTCACCAATCTTAACAAGCACGTTCGCGTCAACTGGTAGTCCATCAAGCACCATATTAGAAATAGTATCAACAATGATTTGCTTCTGTTGGTCTGTTGCGCCCTTATATACCTCACAAATATCGACCGCATTCTGCTTTAATAGCTCCTTGAGCTTTGTCGCGCTAAGAATATGACGATAAATTTCGTCTAGGTCGCACTTATGAACGAATTCTGGGTCGTCAATATACACCATGCCGCTAGATACGGTTTCAGGCATATTATTTACAACAGAAAACGCCTCAGATTCTGGAATCATCTTATACTTATACTGTCCTTCAATTCTGTGCATACGAGTACCACGCAGATTGATGTTGCCCGGACACATATTGATAAACTTAATATTTCTAAGCGCCTTAGACTTATCTTCAACAGATGCCGCTTCTGTTTTAACCTGAGACTGTGCCTGCATAAGCACCTGCATCTGCGCCATCATTTCTTCCATACGCTTCTGCTGTTCTGCAAGTTGCGCCTTTAATGCCTCTTTTTCTGCATCAACAACAGGTGCTTCAGTCTGCTTGGTTGTCTTGGTAGTTGTAGTGGATTTAGTATTTGTAGTGTTTGCCATTCCTTTTATTTTCCTTTCTTATTTCCGTTATAAATGGAGAGGGGCTATTAACCCCTCTCAGATAATTATTACTCAGTAATAGTGTATAGACCAGCAAAGGATGCGCCAACGAACTCGAAACCATAGTTCTTGCGCATGGTAAAGTTCTGTGTGAGGTCAGCATTCTCATAGAACTGGTTGCTGTTGGTTAGAGTGGTGGACATAGCACCAACAACTAGCTTGGAGCCAACAGGAGAAACAACATATAGCTTGTTGTCATCAAGAGCTAGGCCATAGTTAGAGCCAGTAGGCATCTGGGGTAGCTCATAGAGGGCAAAGCCATAGAAGTCACGGAGAACATGGACAGAACCGCCATTAGCGTCGTAAGTGCCACGATAACCCATAGTGCTATCAGGTAGAACGTTAGCTAGAGCAGAAGCAGTGCCCATGATAATTGGCTTAATACCATTGTTGTAAGCCTGAACGCGCTGTGCTAGAGCAATAAGCTTCTTAGCATCAAATGCAGCATTCTCGAGGAACTGAGAAGGATAGGAAGCGCCAGCTAGACCAGCATTAAGAGCGGCAACGGCCATCTTCTGCATATCAATCTCAATGGAAAGAACGATAGCACGGACGAAATCAGCAATATCTTCCTTACCAGCCATCACACGGTACATGTCAACATAAGTGGTGATAATGCGCTCCTGCATGGAAATGACAACATCGCCAGCATACTTCTTCTGACGGAAAGTAGTGCGCTCACCAGTGCCACCAGCAGAGACAGTGTAAAGGGTACGAGGCATAACCTTGACCTTAACAATGTCGCCAATGCCAGCCATACGGAAATCAACGAATGGAGCAAGAGACTCAGTGACATATGCAGGAAGAACTGCATTGACTAGGGCGTTAATGACAGCAAAGTTAGCCCAGCGAACCATAGGATTGGCTGCCCACGCATCAGCATTCTCAGCATTGCGAGTGCAGTTGGAAAGACGCTCGACCTCTGCAAAATATGCGGCGTTGACAACATCATGCTTTTCAGCAAGAGGCTTGGTTACATCATAAGCACCTAGCTTACGACCCTGTTCAGCCTCGGATTTATGGAAATGATAGTCCATGAACTGCTCATAGAACTTAGTGTTGCCATTGGAGAAAGCAACAATTTCTTTGCTTAGATTCATAATATATATCTCCTTTGCTTATTTATTAAATTTAATTAGTTACGGACGCACTTGAGAATATAGGTCTTAACAGACTCAATACCAATGTCAACACTATGAATAGCCTCAATACTGAAATAAGTGCCATTACCAGAAGGAGCAGCTGCGGCAGCAACTAGACGACCATTGGTATCAACAGTAGCAAACTTAGAAGTGCCATCAGTAGGAGCAGTGCTAAACATGGAAACAGGAGCCTCTAGGAAAGTACGACCAGCAGTTAGACCCTTAATAGAGAATGCACTGCCCTTGGGGTTATAGAAATAACGAGGGTCGCTCATTTCCTGCTGTTCAATGGTATTACCAACAGCGGGCTTTTCGACGAGCCATAGATCAGTTGCATTAGCATTAGGTAGTGTACAAGCAAATTCATAGCCACCGTCAGTCTGTAGACCTAGAGCGCCACGAGTGACAAACTGACCATTGTCTAGGTCATTATCCTTGCAAATGCCAGCACAGTTGATGGCATCATTCTGCCAATCATCAAGAGTGCGAATTACAAAAGAGTGATTATTCATAATATATTTGTCTCCTTTTTAATCAATTTTATTTTTAGTCCCATAGACCTTTATGCTCCTTCTTTTCAACAGGAGCAGCGAAAGTAAATACGTCGGTTTTTTCTTTCTTTGGTGTTTTCTTTACAGCAGAGAAACAATATGCCTTAACCTTATTTGCCCAAGCATCAACAGCCGCAAATTCACAAGCCATGCCTTCTTCGCGCATCTGCTTATAACAATCGTCAGACATATACTCCTTGCATTCAGCCATAATAGCCTCAACAGAAATAGCCTTTTCCTTGTCCTCTACATCTTTCTTAAACTGACGTAGCGTCTCAAGCTCAGAATTTTGACCCATGATGATATTGTCTCTATCTTCAATATCTTTTTCAAGTTGCGCAATACGAGCTTTCATGTCCTCAGCGGACATTTCTTCCTCATGCCCATCATCGTCATCATCATGGTCATCGCATTCGTCACAATTTGGTTCCTCAGCCTTAACCTCAATCTCTGGTTCAGCCATTTCTTCTTTCTTTTCCTCAAGAGCGGATTCAGCCTCGACCTCAGTAGCGGCTAGTTCTTTAGTTTCTTCCATTTTAGCCTCCTCCTTTCTTTCAGAATCGTCATCAAGGTCTAACTTTTTATAGATAGCCTTAATTTTATTTACAACCTCAGTCTCATCGTTCTGCTTTGCATATGCTAGTGCCGAACTCAGAGCATTTCGGTTATACACAAATTTATCACCATCAAGTTCCATGACAGGATATTTTAGATGTTCAGATGGCACATCTTTCCAACCATCTTCTACAAGTAGATATACAGATTTGACAAGTGTATCACGATTCTTAGCACCCATGATTTTATCTCTCATAGCCGCCTTATCATAATCGCCCCAATCAGCCGTAGACATGGCTTCTTTGGACTTGTCAATCTTATACGTTTTCTTTTCAGCCATTGATTGTTTCCTTTCTTCGACAAATTGCTTTAGATTAGATAGAGAATCAGATTTAGCAAAATAAGCGTCCGCATCCTCAGTAGAGAATCGCACCATTTTAATATCTGCATCGGGGCAACTGCCGTTTATGGCTTTTCCAAGTACAGTTAGCCCAAAAATATCTAGTGCCATAACTTTACCTTCATCCTCATCTTTATCTGTTGTTACTGTCATTTCAACAGAGCTATTGCGAAGATTATCAAACTCAAAGATATTGTTTAATTCCTTGCTATAATGTTTGCTTACCACTGCATATGCGTATGCCTTAGTAATGCCATCTTCCTCAACAAACTCAATTTCTTGTTCTCGCGGAAAATAACCATACTGAATCTCTGACGGTAGGTGCGTAGTTGCATCCCCATTCTGAATTTTCGCCACAAGCATATTGCCAAGAATAGATTGAGCGTCACGCCGCAATACATCATCGCCAATATCTAAATTGTGCGCATTTGGCTTAGTGCTTAGAAAGCAGCACTTAAACACAGTAAATTTATACTCTGGGTAATTATCACACCATTCAGGATATTCAACAGCATCTTCAAGCTGAAATTTTACATCTTTCTGCAATCATCTTCCTCCTTTCTTATAAAATTTTTTACAAGAAAGATTACTTTTTCCCTCTTAGTACCATAGCGGCAACTTCTTCGCGCTTTGCATACCCGCCAGGCCGTGTGCCATCAGTGATGCCAGCCGCGACAGCTTGGGCAACCTCATCTTTTGCCCAGGCGCTTGCCTCGGTTCCCTTGCCCTCCAGCGCCGCCTGGATACGTGCATCAATCAGCGCAACCACTTCTGCTTTCGTCATGTCAATTTCCTCCTTTGGTTTCATTGCATTTGCTACATCTCGACGGAATCCTGCCATGGTATACGGCAGGCTTAGCCCGCGCCAGAGGTGCTCCGGGTCGACGTGTCCGCTGGCGATGCCCTGCTTGCCTGCCTCGTTGTGGCTTAGGATCACGCCATCCTGCAGCGGGTTTTTCCCGTGGAAACTACACAGCCGTGCAAAGAGCTGCACAGCGTTCTGGTACGTCTTGCGGCAATACGCCTGGGCCGCAGCATGGTCCCGCACGATAAAGCTTGCGCCGACCGTATAATGAATCTGTGCCGGTTCGCACATCTCAAAACCGATATACCCATTGTTCCCAGCAGGCTTCCCCGCGTGGGGCATACGCTTGACCCGGCCCGGTGTCTCCAAACATGGGGCGGTGAGATACACCGCATCCGCGCCAATAAAACCGTTGATCCCCGCTCTGCCATAATTAGCATTATCCCACTGTCTAATAAAAACCAATGGATTTGGTTGAGCACACCCTACAGAGTGAAGAAAGAATCCTTTGAATTCATTTCCGGTAATCCATCTGCCATCATTAAAAAACGGATTATGTATAATATATTTAGTTACGATTTGCATTTTCATCAACCTCTGGTAATCCCGCAACGGATGTAATTAAACTAACAACGCCAGCTAGTGCAGCTGTGCCAGCAACGGTAATCCAATCTACGTCTACAATTGTAATTGCCGCAGGAATTAAAGCTAATGCAGACTGGCACATTGTTTTGACCGCTCTAACTAAAGCCGCTTTTAGCCATGTTTTCCAATCTCTATTCTTCATTTTTTGCTCACCATCCTTCTATGTTGTGACTATCTAGCCATTTTAATAGTTTTTTATTCTTTTTATAATAATAAGCATCCTCATCTAAATATTTAGCTGAGAATCCAGCTTGGTCTAATTCCCAAGCAAGCGCATCATCAGCAATAAAATAATCTTCTGGATTCTTTGGGATTCCAAGAATAATCATTGATAATCCTCCAAACCAACAATTCCCCAACTATCAATATGACGGTCATATTCGTCATATTCTGTTGGCATTTGCTTGGCTTTGTCATCTAGCACTATAATTTGCGCCACAACCTTATTCATGTCCTGCATAAGCTCTTGTAGCATAGCATTAGCGTTGAAATCTTTTTCCTCTTTGGCAATATAATACGTTTGCTTGATAACATCATAAACATCTAATGTTTCTCTAAGCATAGTATCCATCATTTGCTGAAGATTGTCATATTCGCGCTTATCACCACGCGTCTCAGGATAATATGTAGTAATGTTCCATTGATGCTTAAAATCGCTTACAGTATCAGCCATAAGCGGCCAGAGATGCGCTAATTTATGATGAATAATATTTGCGGCATTAGGCATAGCAAATTTTACTTCCATCCACGACACACACCTATCAAACGTGCGGTTCAAAGAAAAATACTGCCCAACTAGAATGTCTAGGGCTTCACTTGTTCTTTCTGATAACATCATAATATCATTCCTCTAATGTTTCTCGGCTTGCCTCTCCTGAATCTGTGAGTGTTGTTTCATCCTGTCTGGGTCTGCCACCTTCATTATCTGAACCGCCCTTAGTTGTATTTGTGTTCTTTAACAACTGTGTATATTTATCAATCCAACCCGTATATTTGCTCTCAGCCATCATTGCTTCAAATAATTGCGGTTGATATCCAGATACAGACGCCCATGTTTGCATAGGTAAAACAATGCCAGAATCGGCCATTTTCTTCACCTTATCAAATCGAGCCTCACGCTCAAATGGATAATTAGACCCATCAAAGATAAACTTCCACTTGTATTTCTTTGTTAACTGATTGACATAAAATTCTAGGAAATTACTAAATTGTGGATATAGCGGCTTCATAGTCTGATACATATCATTAAGCCCAGCCTCAATCTCCGCGTTAGATTGTTTGTCTGAGCTATAAATGACACGGCTCACACCAGACCCAACACCAGCAGATGTAGCCAACTGTGTTGAATACATATCTGTATTCTTGTCCTCAAATTGGTAGAACTTAATATTTTCAAGCGGCATAGCTGCCAACTTAGACAACGAACCAAGTCCAGCCTTTGCCTTTTGCATAAATCCGCCTAACGTCTTTGGATCGATAGCAAATTGGTTCGCCTTGGTACCAGATTTAGCCGTATCAAATAGACGAATTTCACCAGCTAGAATAGCATATGCCGACGCAATGTCCTTATTATATTGTAACTGAGCAATATCATCATTAGCAATGGCATTTTTCAGAAATGGCGCTAAAAATGGCGTATTGTTAAATGTACTAGGATTCCACTTAAACGCCCATGCCCCATCACTAGGAGATGTTTGCGTCCACATAGCATATGCGCCATTTCGTCTATTTAGTGGGTTTGTAGGGCGATAATTTTTAAATGCTTCTTCCTCAGAGCCAAATACACGCTGATAATATTTCTTAAATGCTGGGTCAAATCCATTGATGTCTACACCAGCTTGCAGGAAATAGCTCATGTCAAAATCAAACAACATGCCTTTTTCCCAATATCCGGTAAGCAAACATCTATCTTGTGGCAAAATCTGTAGGGCGAATTTCATTCCTTTATTGCCCCATTTCGTCTTTCTGAACCAAGTAAAATATGTTTCGTGCGTCACAATTTGCGCCACAACTTTACTAAATTCAGCCTTATAGTCAAATTTGTTTAAGAAATCATATACGCGCCGCTTATCCTCTTGGTATGCGCTTGATTCATAATCACTCTGAGTAAAAGCATTGATACAAACAGGCTGTAGATCAAATGATAGAGCATTGCAATATGCTTGTAGAGTTCTGGCAAATATCATATCCCAGAATTTCATATATTCCATATAGCCCTGAATTTGCTCTGAATTTTCTTTGTATTCAGCAAGCGCCTTGCGAATTTTATCAGAACTGGGTGTTTCTGGATTGTTGTTCAAACTCTGCAATAGCTGATTGCTTAGCATTGGCGACCAGAAGCCAAACTGGTCATAAGCATATAATGCTTGTGCAAATTCTGTTACGGCTTGAGCCTGTTCAAATGTTACTAACGGTTCTGCCAAATTTCGCCCTCCTTTCTTTGTTTTGTATTTTTGAGTGTTTTTATTTTATAGTTTTGATTAAGCCTAAGTTGGAACTTGGAGTCCACACAACCCTAATAGTACCTCCACGGCAACGCACCAACATAGCAACCGCTTCATAGGCAAATATCAATATATTAATTGAATTGACTCTATATCGAACTCATCTTCTTGCAACTGTTGTTGCCATGCGTTCTCAATCAAATCAATAATATAGTTGCCATACATGATAGTTACAATCCTATCCTTTGTTCCTGTGCGCGGTTCTTCTAGTTTGATTTTATCCTGCTTAATAACCGTTTTCAGATTAACAGCCTCTATAACCATCATATCAGTTTGACCATACGGCTCAAGCTGATTAGCTAATTCTTCAGCAGTATATTGATAATATTCACCGCTATCTGTTAGCTCATTCTGATAATCCTGCATAGAAATAAGGAATTTCATATTGTTGGTTTCAAGCTGTTTGCGTAATGACAACCAACCGGTGCTGTTTAATTCCGGTGTCGCAATAACAGGTATTAAGCAAGACACTGCGTTTTTATCAACTGTTCTACTATGGTAATCATCAACTTTTGCTTGAGATACTACTTGGTATTTATCAGCAAGCCCAAATCCACGAGAATCCCATCTTGAGCCCAAATCGGGTCGTGGTAGTGGTTCTGTAAGGTGGTTTGCTATTACCTCACCACCGCTACGCGAGTCGAATAGACAATAATCTGCATCATATACCCATTTAAGGTATCTAAATCTATCAGATGCGCCGATTGTATCAGATGCGTCATGCCCCTCTATGTAATCAACATGCCGCTCAAATCTATTCTTTTTACTATCCCAGTGTGCTGACATAAGAGTAATAATTGTGTTATCGTTCTTTGTGCAACCAGTGGTGTTCGCAAAAGCCAAGTCCATTGACAGTATACGTATTTCGTCCTCTTTCTTTTCTGGGAAGTCAGGTCGTTCACCAGCAAAGAACTGTAATGCTGTAGGTGGACGGAAACAATGCTCAATGATTTGATTCTCTTTGAACGATTTTAGATTAAAGAACGCATCATCGCCCTCTGAAATCATCTCGTTCAAATCTTCCATTCTAAAGTCCATTTCGCCACCAGCCTTACCATTCCAATAATCAGCCCATGTCTTAAAGCCATTATCAATAGCCATGAATATATCACCGGCAAAAATATTACATCTTACTTTATTATCTGTAAATATACGAGTAAATGTCTTTTTGAACAATAGCCAGAACCACTCAAACTTATATCTAGCAGATGTGATATAGATATGTTGACATTCCTCTTTCCAACGAGGATTGTTACCATATACAGGATTGCTAAGATATTTGGCTTGCCTTGGGTGCGCCATCTTCTCAAAGACGGAATCGACCATACCTTTTTTGAGCAAACGAGTTTCTTCGTATGTAAGAATTGTTGCTCTTGGGCCACGAGAGCTATCTTGACATGGTAATACACGCAAAGTAGAGCCGTTAAGTTTATTCTCTATTCTATAGCCATCTTCTGGTTTAGTAATAACCAAATACTCATGCTCATACATATATAAGAGATAAGGAGATATTTTTTTAATCAACTCGTCTCTTATTTTATCTTCAACCATCTTGTTTGCCTGTGCAACAGTTGATGATGTAATTATCGCCTCTGTATATGGATAAAGATTCATCTTTACAATATTGCCTAGACCAACGATAAAGGTTTTGGATAAGCCACGACAACATATTGCAAAAAATACATCTGATATGCCCATCAGATATATCATTATCATCTGAAATGGGCGCAACTTAATACCAAGAACTAAATCAACATATATATGCCAATTTCGGCGTAACTAGAATAAAGTCAGCCACTCTATAGCATTTTCTTCTTTCTGAGCATCTTTCATTGCGTTTTCTTTTGCTTTTGCCGTAATTAGGTGGTTTCCAAGGAACTTGCGTCTCAAGCCCCCCATCTGACTTTTCATTCTATATCACCACCCATCGCGTACATCAATTTTTTATCTACAAACTCTTGTGGCATCTTCCTATCGCCACTTAACCAACGAGACATACGATTTACTTTTACATTATAATACTTTGCGCAATCTGTAATCGTATCATAATATACTCCCTCACAGACAACATGCCGTACACCACCAATTTGTGCTTCATGCACTGTGTCATCACCAACAAAATGCAAGCCCAACTCAATAAATTTTTTAGGCATACGCTTTTCTTTTGTTAACCAGTTAATCATGGTGTGAAATTTAACGTGATAAAAATCTGCACAATCATTTACACAAGCATATTCTACTCCATCACACATAACTGCTCTTGCTCGTGGATTATTGCCTCTTGCAAACCCTGTTTGCGGTCTATATTCTTTATCTGGCTCATCTTCATAGCGCAACCCCATGTCTATAAATTTTTGAGGCATATTTAATCTGCCAGTTAAATAACTGTTGATAAGCTCTCTGTTTAGCCCATAATGTTTTGCGCATTCTCCAATGTGTCCAAATCTCTTACCATCACAAATTACAGGTCTTGCCCAATAATTATTTTCTCCACTTCGTTGCTCTTTCCAAATTTTAAGAGTTTCTTCAGATGGCTCTTTATTGAACCCACCAGAAGCAATATTATATCCGTAGTCTGGATTGCGCGTGTTTAATTTATCAATTAGTAATATTTCAAAATTATTCGCTTCATCGAGAGTTAAGTTAGAAGCAATTATTTCATGGTTAAAATTATCCCAACCATATTTTTGTATAGCAAACCAAAAATGTCTACTACCTTTATACTTCTGATCACCAACTCCACATCGTCTGTCAAGGCCTAATTTTGTTTGACCTATATATTTTTTTCCGTTGATTTTATTTGTGTGACAATACACACAATATTCCCCATTTTGTATCATATAAATCTCCCTTCAAGATTATATATAAAGCAGTAAGCTGAGCATGAAGGGCACTCAGCAAGGTAGCTACTCCCTGTCCTGCTTTTTGACTTAATTATCTTTTTCTAAGGACGGATATTCCCTACTTGAAGCAACCAGATTCTTACAACATCTCAAAATATCCTTCCAAGTCGGCTCAAATCCACTAAAATCCTTATACTTATTCAAATCTTCACATTCACATGGTTTTGTATTCTCAATATTCCATGCCATGCGTTCTATAAATTTTTCAGTATCGCTCTGCTTATTTTCCTTAAATTGGTCTAGTTTTAACACCTTCATCAATTTAAGAATTTCATCACCAGCATCTTTATCTATAGGGTCTTTGAATTTGCGTAAATTGGCTTGACACAAATTTCTATATGTCATCTCTTTAGCTGTGTCCATATCAAGGATTTCTTCTGTATATCGTTCAAAAATATCATCGAGCCACTGATATTCCCATTCTTCATAATCAGCGCCCCACTGACGATTCCACCTTGCTTTTAGTGCCACCTCGTCAGTTTCGCCCTTAGCCACATCGCCCAAATCCTTGAAATTAGACAGCTCCATATCGCTATCCCATACACCTGTTAATTTATCAGGAGATGTAGACAAATATGTATGATACAACATAAATAGACTAGGCTTTTTACCTTTAGCCGCCTTTTCTAGTGTATCAAGACAAGCAGTATATTCAGCCCGGCGCAGAGGGATACCCGTCTGCATACAAGTTGACCATAGTGCCGCGCCTTGGTCTTTAGTAATTTCAAGAGCTTGCTTATATAGCTCAGTCACACATGATTTACATGGTTTAATATATTCGCCCGTTTTGATTGGACTTTTATAGAATTGGCTATCCTGCTTTTCTTTGCCACAATATGGGCAAAACATATTCTCATTCCTTTCAATTTCCGTTTATTTTCCTATCAATATGACAAAGCAACCAAGATTGCTCTCAGTTGCTTCGTATTTGTCAAGGTTCAATATTCAGTTAAACAACAGTCCCCATTGAGTTGGGCTTATTGTAGATATGAGCCGATTGGCTCTGACCACCATCCTTTCTTTAATTATGCTTCGGATAAACCAGTGGATAATTCAAAAGAATAGTGACCTCCTTTCGGATATTCATAGCCGCCAATGAGCAGTAGCGACAGGCAGTTTTAGCGTCCTTACCTAGGGACTCGTTAATACCCGGTATTTATCAAGCGCATGCCGGTATCGAGCGCCACTCCCTGTTATGTTTTATATGGTTCGTCATTGGCTCCTATGATACCTGTTGTCCCATCTTTACCGCATAGTCGGTCAGCATTTTCTTGTTGCCTTGCGGTATGCTGAAAACCCAATGTAAACGTCCACATATTGCTGAAAGACAACCCGGTTCTATGCTTCATACGCTCATATAACACACATGTTGCTATACGCCTATCGTCTAGGATAGGATTTTGCAAAAGCCGCTATTAACGACTTCAAGAACTCCTTGTACGCATGGTACATGAGATGAATACCCACCCTCTCTACATCAATACCCCACGTATAAACGCAAGGCTTCGGGAAAGGCAGGATGGATAGGATTTTGTCGGTTATAAATCTCCAACACGCCAATTTACAGATTCGCCGTTGCTCACTTAAACGGGATACTTTAGAGATTGCGTGGTCGAGATGAAAACTGAGCCGATACAGTTTACGATACTATATTGACATAGCCCGCCACAACCAATGTCATACTCGTATTAGGCTCTGCTGAATTGCAGATTACGGCTCGATTATATTCAACTCTGCTAGGTGGGTTAATCGCCCCACAAGCATGATTAACACAGCCGTAGCTATCACCTAGCAGAGAATGAATCAGTTTAAGTTGGTAGCGCCATTTGCAACTGACGCTACCGATAAGATAAATTCTGTCATATGACAGCGAAAAGCGTTCAGGCTTTTCCTCTATTATGGAACTTGTAGGACGCATCCCCAAGCCAAGGCTAACTCCGCAGATATTAACCGCAATTCCATAGTTGTATTATATCACACAATCTATTGATTGTCAATATTAAAGATAAAATGTTTTACGCCACTCTGCACCATCTTCTGAATATGTAGTAAACATACAAGACGGTCTTGATGCCTTGCGAATAGACTTGGCAAATCCATCAACACCACATACCGAGCCAACGCGCCAACACAGTTTATCACCTAACTCAGTAATACCAGCGTTCTTCATTTCTTGTCGGTGTAGATGTCCAACATAGCACTCGTCAATGTCAATATTATATAAATTTTCAAAATATCGCATTGTCTCAGCTATATCGCCGCCATCTCCGTGATGAAGCATGATTGCATTGTTCTTAATGTATTTAATAGCGCAATCTGTGTAATCATCTACAGTAATTCCATCTGCTGATTTTAGCCGCTCTTGTAGATACCATACAATGATTTTACCTAGATTTTCCTCCTCAAACTGTGGCTTAGAGGTCAATGGGCGGCACACATCATGGTTACCACCAACCATCACCACATTAACAGGAATTTCAAGTCGGTCATGCAATTCAACAAACCAATCAGCTAGATATTCAGACAACTTGATAACTGTATCAATAACCGGTTCTCTCAGCTTAGCTAGACTAGATGTGCGTAGAATATTCTCTACGCAATCACCAAGCACAGCAACCGTAATGTCATCTAGCCAAATGCAGTTATCATCATTGCACATCTTGTTAAGCAACCCATCGAGCCGCGCCCTCATAATATCAAAATCGTACTTGTTTATAATTTCATTATATGCGCCCTTGATTTCATATGTTGAACCAGCATGAAGGTCAGAAATACAAAGAAGCCCACTTACATTCGTTTGTGGTAACTTGTTGAACTCGCGAATAATAAACGGCTCAAGGTTCTTAATTGACTCGGCAATCTTTTCTTGTATCAAGTCTGCTCTTGCGTCAAATCTCTGATTCTGAACATACTGAATATTCTCGCTCTGTAATTTCTTACGTTCTTTCTCTAGTTCTTGCTTAGCCTCTCTAAGTTGCGATAGAATCTCATCGTCTTTTTCGTCTGATTTACAATCATCTGCGCCATTTAGCATATTACGGACAAATACGGCGCATCGGCGTAGATATTCCTCGCTCCAAACGCCCCTATAATCTTCACCAAGACAACGAGCCGTCCATTCCTGCAAGTTAATTAACTTGCTATCCAATAGCTCAGTTGCTTGTCGTATCTTCTGTAGATTCATTCAATTTCTGTTCCTTTTCCTTCTTTTTCCGTTCATAATCTTCTTTTTTCTTGTTGATTACATTGATAAAATCATCATAGCTCTGTTGCTTTGCTTGCTCAATGCGGTCATCTTGCATCTGCTTTAATGTCCGCTTTGCCGTTCGTTCTGCTTCAGCTTGTGTAATTAACTTGAGATCATTTGGTGTTAGCTTACGCTCACGAACACGCTTGCGGTATCTCTTTGTAACACCTCGCCCATTGACATTATTGACGAAATCATCATTGCTTCTATATGTAATTTTGAACCACGCTGGAATTGTTCTCTCTACAAGCTCGCCATTATCATCTTTTGCCATTCCAGTCCAAGACGGCACTTCTTTGAGTTCAAACGTCCCAACACCCGGCATTTGACATCTGCCATCAAAATGCAACATATGAACGATAGTGTCAACACAGGCTTGCCAATATTTCTTTACCGTTTCTGGTTTAGATTCAAGCAGATTTGCCGCATAAGCGTAAAATTCTTGGTTCAGCTTATTATATTCAGCCATCTTCTTCTTCCTTAGCAAACTTAGGATTATCTGGATAATTCTCCAATACCCAAGCGTCCCATTCTTCTTTGGTTGGGCCTTTACCATACAATGTGCCAGCTTTTACATAACTAGCCATATGCTTCTCAGCCTTGAACTCTAACCGATAATATCCCATTCTGTCAGGATAGTACATACGCCGCTTTTGGAATCCATTCCAATATTCTCCAGCTGGTTTAGGTGGATGGTCGCGGAATGTAATAACACCAATATCAGGTAGTGAATACTCCACGCCATGCTGTAGTGTCTCGCGGATAATATCATGATAATTTCTTAATACTAATTCAATAATTTTAGAATCAACGCCTGTACGCCGTCGTAACTCTTTGCTCATATCGGCTTTACCTAGCCGAGGATATTTATTTTTATGCAATTATATCGTTCCTTTCCCTATTAGTCTGCCACAATATATAGTGGTGAGTTAATTTTATCCATATATTTCCTATTATTTTAACATGTCCCCCGTGCGGACAGGCGGGGCTTCACGTGATTCAATACGACGCTGATTATCTGCCTTCTTATAGCATTCCTCTGAACAATAATGCTGACATACATCACGCGGCTTGAAACGCTTGCCACAAATAGGACAAATTGGATTAAGTTGTGCCGTATTGATTCTCAAATTATCTACAATCGTCCAACCAAAACAAGCCCATAGCATTTTCTTATTGCTTGATTTTTTGACCGTATATAAATAAGCAACCAAACTATTGACAACAACATCTAGTGGTTCATTACTATATTCCACTATATCTTGTGCTATGCGACGATATTTATATAAATCGTTCTCATTGATATGCGGGTCGTCACCATAATCAAATCGACGTTGATTTCGTATCCACCAATTATACCCCTCTATGATTGGTGAATTTTCTCTAGTGGTATAATCGACTGATTTATTTATCAGCATCGTCCAGTCGAACTTCCCAATCTTGTTATTATAGCGGATTCTGGAAGTAGGAATTTTAGCCGATATACGATTCATAGTAGAATTATTGGGCGGTTCTACTTGTGTATCTGGGTCTTTATCTTTGGCATAGATGAAAAAGTTAGGTAGTTTTGATTTAGTATATTTTTTAATAATATCAGCAATTTCTTTTGGTGGCTCACTTTTCCACAACGTTTTCGCAAAATCAATAATTTGATTATTCTTCATTGTTAACCAAGCAATAACTCTAATCTGCTCCTCTGTCATTTTGCCGCCATTAGCGTTTTTTACCTTACTGATTGCATTACTTATCGGGCCAATCGACCCACCTGTATATGCGGTGCTTACACCCTCATATAATCTATCTGCATCAATTATGCCACCACGCGCTTTTTTGAGATCATATGACAAAGGCACGATTCCTTGCATATTACGCTTCGCTACGGTTGTTAGTGTTCTATCTTTTACAACCAAACTAATATCACCGTCAAAATCCTGTTGAAGTATGCGGCTAATCATATCATGACAACTGAAATAAACACATTTTGTTCCACCAAGCCATTTATCCGTCAATTCGTTTCGTTTATTGATTCTGACAGCGTGTTCTTGATAGAGATGTGGACTTCTCAGACAATCAAGCTCATCGCCGTCTTTGAATTGATTGGTGTACACCTCGCCATTTTCAAGTATGCCAGTTGGGAATTGCTCACCTTTGAACAACCACTCACAAAATGCTACGGGGTCAGGCGAAATAAACAGGTATTTGCCGTTAATTCTCAACCTGCCGCCTTTTGCTTGCTTTACTAAGCTTTTCTTGGTCTGTTTCAACAACTCCCGGTTATACGCATCTTTGAATAACTCTGGATATATTGTCAGCGCTTCTTGCATGGCTGATTTTGTTTGGTTATATTCGGTCGCGCCTAATAATCTCATGGTAGTTTGATAATCTCGCCCAACGCTATCAATTTCATCTGATGTCTTAGTAATAAGACGCTCAATCTCATTATCTGTCATATCACTTAAAGATTGAAGCATCTGATAGTTGATTCGCGCTTTTGGTATATAATCTTCCTCGACTTTGCAACAACCAAAATAGCAGCCATAGCTCTTGAAATTAGCCTTGTAACACATCCAAGATGGATAGAACTTATGTAATTTAAACATCGACTTCGTTAGAATGTACTGAATATCGTCCTCAAGAATCTTCCATTCTTTGCCATATATATCAGTTACAGTCCAATCTTCAGCAGGGCAATATTCTTTGAGCCATCCTCTAAAGTCGAAATAAGATACCAAACCTTTTATCCACGGTGCTCGAATAATCTGTGTTTTGAATCCGAACTTGCAACACATACCCCAGCCATCTGTCTCGGCTATAATTGTTTCAGACGTTTTACGTGTAATGCTATAATCTGTATAATCAATAAAATCTGATTCAGCTATAACCGGCATTTCAAAATCATCAACCACAATACAACGGTCTATGTCAAAGTCCTCAATTCTATCTGTTGCAGATGCCATAAGACTCTTATAACTTAATAGCTTGTTTTCATTCATACCGCCCAGCGCATTGATTGAATCAATAGTTAGTCCACACATGAGAGTTTGCTCAACCGCCAAATAATCTTTTTCACAAACAGCCATAAATCTTTTTGTGCGTATCATACCAGCGCCACATGAATAGAAAATATAATGTTCGCCATTGTAATTGAAACCATTATGAATAATGCTGTTTAACACCTCAAAAAAGAATACATTGACAATGATGATTTTATCACTTCGCTCAAATGTTTTGATGTCAAGACTACGAGTTAACTCAGAACAGAACAGGTTGATAATCGTCTTGTCCGTTACTGCATCTGGATTAAGTTCTCGAGTGATATTACTTTCAAGCGATTTTTTTAGCAATGCTACAAGCTCGTCTTTATGCTTTTTGATAACACGGTTGATTGATGAAACACGCCATTTTCGATTCTGAACGTCTTTTTCGCGCATTCTCAAAGTGTATAGTCTGACAAGCCGATTATGTATTGCTTGTTCCTCTAGTGTATAAAAAGCATCTGTTGCCACAGAAGGTATATAACAGAACTCTGTCAATGACACTTAATAAATCACCTCTAATTCATTCTCTGAACTACCATATATCCAAAGCGCCCAATCACGCTCAGTTGGCTCATATTCATCATCCCATACTTCTGGTTCTGTATCTTCCGATATATACCAGTTATAGCTCATTTCGCTCCACAATTTCCTACCACCTCCTTGAGCTTAATGCTATTATATCATATAATTGATTATTTGTCAATACTAAAATTTATACTTGACAAAAATTGATTGATGTGATATAATCTCTTATATTATTATATATATTATATCA
>OGPL01000128.1_pt1 | contig 77645 bp, 57 predicted proteins | sample 1552901 | NCBI WGS metagenome assembly OGPL01 (sample SAMEA2580244, study PRJEB22360) | human gut metagenome | biome: human gut; feature: human-associated habitat; material: faeces | place: Denmark | collected 2008/2010 | reverse complement strand
TTCATTCTTCTAAAACTCCGAAATACCACAAGCCCTAATGACCGATTTGGGTTTAATCGAATTTTTTGCGGCGGAAGATGAAGTTGCGGCCGAGGTATTTTTCACGCACCACAGGATTGTCCGACAGTTCTTCGCTGGAGCCTTGGAAAAGGATTTTGCCCTCGAAAAGCAGGTAGGCACGGTCGGTGATACTGAGTGTTTCGGGTGCATTGTGGTCGGTGATCAGAATGCCAATATTCTTTTCCTTCAACTTATACACGATGCTCTGAATGTCTTCCACAGCGATAGGGTCGACACCGGCAAAAGGTTCATCGAGCATGATAAACTTGGGGTTGATGGCAAGGCAGCGCGCAATTTCGCAACGGCGGCGTTCACCACCCGAAAGACGGTTACCCAGGTTTTTTCTCACCTTTTGCAAGTGGAACTCGTCGAGCAGCGATTCAAGTTTGTCGCGCTGGTATTCGGGCGTGGTGTTGGTCATTTCAAGCACAAGGCGAAGGTTGTCTTCCACCGTGAGGGTGCGGAACACCGACGCTTCCTGTGGCAGATAACCAATGCCCAACTTGGCACGCTTATACACTGGCAACTTGGTGATTTCCACATTGTTGAGAAACACACGGCCCTCGTTTGGCGTGACCAGACCGGTGGTCATGTAGAAAGTTGTGGTTTTGCCGGCACCGTTCGGACCGAGCAGACCCACGATTTCCCCTTGTCGCACATTGATTGACACATGGTTGGCAACCACGCGTTGGCGATACTTCTTCACCAGATTGTCGGTGCTCAACACCAGTTCGCCAGCTTCACCCGCTCTGTTGAGCTCTGCAACGATATCCTTGCTGTTTCGTTTTGGTGTAGCGGGTTTGCCAGCCTCGGCATTTTCTGTGGTGGCGGCATCGAGTTGTGGCGCGTTCTGCTGCTCTGCTGAAGTGTCGGATGTTGGTGCTGTGGCTGGTTTTGATGTCTTATTCCAGGGAAATTTCATATTCGATTGATGTATTGTTTACTTATTTGGCGATAAGGCGACTTTTGATGTAGTCGGTGAGCAGGTTGATTGCCACCTCGTTGTGTCCGCCTTGTGGCACGATGATGTCGGCGTACTTCTTCGCAGGCTCGATGTGAAGGTTGTGCATAGGTTTCAGCACCTTCTCGTAGCGGTCAATCACCATTTTTGGGGTGCGTCCGCGCTCGATGCAGTCGCGAGAAATCACACGAATCAATCGCTCGTCGGCATCAGCGTCAACAAACACTTTGATGTCCATCATATTTCGGAGGCGTGGGTCGCTAAACACGAGAATGCCTTCAATAATCACCACCTCGTGAGGTCCCATCGGAATGGTTTCCTCCTGACGCGAGCAGGTGAGATATGAGTAAGTGGGCATTTCAATAGCCTTGCCTTCTTTCAGCATGGTAAGATGCTTGTGAAGGAGCGTCCAGTCGAAAGCCGCTGGTTCGTCGAAGTTGATATTCTGACGTTCCTCAGCAGGGACGTGGCTTGAATCCTTATAGTAATTATCTTGGCTGATAATTCCCACTTCGCCTTTTGGAAGGCGTTGCATAATTTTTCTCACTACAGTTGTTTTGCCTGAACCGGTACCGCCGGCGATGCCAATGATAAACATAATATTAAAGCGTTGTTAAGTGATAATTCCGTTTAAGGAATGTATTGCCCCATAAAACAACTATTGTTTTTGCGGCAAAACATTTTACAAAGGTAACTTATTTCTCACAAATGAAAAAGAGGAAAAACATAAAAATGCTTATCCTCTTTTCTGTAGTTTAGAATTTTATTGCTTTTTCAGTTCTTCGTTAATCGCCCCGATGTAGTCGAGCAGTTCGTCGCGGCCACGGCGGTCTTCGCTTGAGGTGATGAAGATGGGTGGCAGTTCCTCCCATTGCTCAAGAAGCGTTTTCTTGTACTCGTTCACGTTGCGAGTGCCGGCTTCACGGCCGAGTTTGTCCATCTTCGTGAACACGATGCTGAACGGAACACCGTTTTCGCCCAGCCATTCCATAAATTCGAGGTCGATTTTCTGTGGCTTGTGACGGCTGTCCACCAGCACGAAAAGGTTGGTCATCTGCTCACGGCCCAAAATGTAACTGCGAATGATTTTTGAGAGTTGTTCGCGGCTGTCCTTGCCACGGCGTGCGTAGCCATAGCCTGGAAGGTCGACGATGTACCACTCATCGTTGATGATGAAGTGGTTGATAAGCATCGTTTTACCAGGGGTTGACGATGTTTTTGCCAATCCGATGCGATTGGTGAGCATATTGATAAGGGAAGATTTGCCCACATTGGAGCGGCCGATAAAGGCGTATTCCGGTTTGAAACCTTCGGGGCATTTCTTCACGTCGGTGTTGCTGATTTCAAATTCGGCAGACTTGATGTTCATATTGTTATGTTATTTTGCTTGCAAAGTTAAGCAAAATCCCGCATTCGCTCAAATGTAAACCCCGGATTGAAGTTTTGTTTCAAAAAAAATTGATTTGCAACAGAATGATTGCATCCTTGCCATGAGGCAGATAAAAGCACCATCAATAATAAAATAATAAAAATTCCTCCAAAAGGAGTGTGTTTCTCAAATTAAATTGCTACCTTAGCCACGTTTGTTGAGTATTGTACTCCTGTTTTAATAATTTGCAATAGGAAGACAGTACAAAAAAAACGGATTATCAACCAGTTGCGTAATTACTGATATTTTTTATGTGGAGCCTATTTAAATCATATTGGAATTCATCCTCTTTGTTTGGAAAGATTGTAATGACAATAGCAATCCCCATCTTTGCCATAGTAGCAGGAGCAGAGCTATTGATAGCCAAGCTGTCCGGAACCACCTATAATGAGGTGAATATCATTGTATATTATCTTGTCATCCCATTGTCATGGATGGTAATGGTTGACTACATCACAAAAATGCCATTTCTAACCCCTATGTTCATCTTAGCATGGGTGATCTTTCTTTGGAAAGACAAAATGAAATTCAGGAACCGATGCGACCTAGCATTCGACAAATCGGTAGATTTTCTACTATGGTTCAAAAAAATTGGATGGAACTATATCGTAAGCTCCGTCATTATTTGTGTGGTGGTGCCTATCCTTGTTTACATCGAACTTATTTACGCCATTATCAACTTAAATTAGGATGCCATACAATGAGAACGACATCCTTCGCTCCTAACGCCATAGCCATCGATATCTCACATCACTCCATATTTTAGATGAGCCGATAAGTTTGGTGGTCATCTTGATTGCATCATCACCAAGCTTTTAAAGGCTGTGTGAAAATTGGGGCTTTGAGTGCTTTGGTGGAGCATTATTCGGGATGGAGCATGGCGAGGAACTCGTCTTCACCGATGATTGGAATGCCAAGTTTGCGTGCTTTTTCGAGTTTTGCAGGGCCCATGTTCTCGCCAGCAAACACATAACTGGTGGCTGATGATATGCTGCTCACGTTCTTGCCGCCGTTCTGCTCAATCATCGCCTTGTATTCCTCGCGCGAATGCTTGGCAAACACGCCACTGATTACTATTTTCTTGCCGGCGAGTTTGTCGGTGCGGTTGGCAAGTTCGGCTTCGCTGAGGCACAGTTGCACGCCAGCCTCACGCAGTCGCTCAATAATCTCACGGTTGCCCTCTGCGGCGAAATAACCCACGATAGATTCTGCGATTTTCGGACCGATTTCGGGGATTGATGCCAATTCCTCGGCGTTCATCGCCATCAGGCGGTCGATGGTGTGGACATTTCGTGCAAGCACTTTAGCGGTGGTCTCGCCCACGTATGGGATGCCGATGGCAAACAGCACACGCTCGAATGGCACCTCAAGCGATTTGCGTATGCCGCTGAGAATACGGTCCGATGCCTTGCGCTGGAAGTGCTCAAGGCGCATCAGGTCGTTGCCCGTGAGTGAATAGATGTCGGCAATGTTGTGCACCAGTCCGCTTTCGTGGAGTTGCACAGCCACCTCTTCGCCAATGCCGTCGATGTTCATGGCATGGCGTGCTACGAAATGCTCGATGCGGCCTGTGATTTGCGGCTTGCAGCCGTATTTGTTGGGGCATACCCATGCCGCCTCGCCCTCAATGCGAGTGAGAGGAGTGCCACACACAGGGCAGGTGCGCACAAACTCAATCGGGCGGCTGTCGGCTTTGCGGCGTTTCAGGTCCACGCCCACGATTTTAGGAATGATTTCGCCACCTTTTTCCACATACAGGTAGTCGCCTTCGTGAATGTCGAGTTGGCGAATGATGTCTTCGTTGTGCAGCGATGCACGCTTCACGATGGTGCCCGACAGCAGCACTGGATTAAGATTGGCTACTGGAGTAATCACGCCGGTGCGGCCCACTTCAAAACTGATGAACTGCAGTGGCGAGCACTCACGCTCTGGAGCGAATTTGTAGGCAATGGCCCATCGTGGCGATTTGGCGGTGTTGCCAAGGTTGAGCCACTGGCGAATGGAATTGAGTTTGAACACCAAGCCATCGGTGGCAACAGGCAGATTCTTGCGCTGCACGTCCCATTGGTCGATAAAGTCCTTCACGGCATCAATCGAATCGAGAATTGTGTGCTCAGCCACTTTGAATCCCCATTTCTTCAACGCCTCCATGCGCCCTGTGTGGGTGCTGAAGTCGTTTTCGCTAAATAGGCCAGGGGATGACGCTTCAAGTTGGTCGCCCAGCAGGAAATAGAAGTAGGCATCGAGTCCACGGCGTGCCACCTCGGCAGAATTTTGCATTTTCAATGTGCCGGCGGCGGCATTTCGTGGATTGGCAAACAGAGGTTCCTCGTTAAATTCACGCTCCTTGTTGAGGCGTTCGAAACTTGCCCAAGGGAGCAGAATCTCGCCACGCACCTCAAACTTGTCGGGCCAGTCGCCGGGCTGGAGCTGAAGCGGCACACTCTTGATGGTGATGACATTGGCGGTGACATCGTCGCCACGCACACCGTCGCCACGCGTCACGGCACGCACAAGGCGCCCATGCTCGTAGGTGCATGAAATGCTTGTGCCGTCGTACTTCATTTCGCCCACAATCTGCACGGGCTCGCCGCCCAAACCGTCTTTGGCACGGCGCAGAAAGTCCTGCACCTCCTCAATGGAATAGGAGTTTCCGAGGCTCTGCATGGGGCGCTCGTGAAGCACTTGCTTGAACCCCTGACTGATGTCGCTACCCACACGCTGTGTGGGCGAGAGCGGGTCGGCAAATTCGGGATGCGCCTTTTCAAGGTCCTCCAGTTCGTGCATCTTGAAGTCGAACTCCATATCGCCGATGGTAGGCTGATTGAGCACATAGTAGTTATAGTTGTGGCGATTCAGTTCGTCGCGCAGTTGCTTGATTTTTGCTTCAATGTCGGTCATAGAAATATATATTCTAATGTGGCGGTAGCAAAAGGCACCATTGTGCCGACGCATTGTAAACATGCCCAAGGCATGTCCCTACGTTCATGACGTTGTCGTTCGTGGAAATTTTGCACCGTCCTTTTTTTGTGATTTGATGGGTATTTCACCCATTTGTTCTTTTCACAAAAATAGGCAAAAAAATGGAGCCACGCAAATATGGCTCCATAATTTAATATCATGTGTGAAGGGTGGGTGGGGGTTAGTCTTTTGCTTCCCAGCCGAGTGCTGATGCGCCGAGGATTGCTGCGTCGGCATCTTTCATTTCGCTGAGGATAATCTTGGTCTTGCCCTTGAAGTTGCGGAGAATGTTACGGTCATAAGATTCTCTCACTGGCTTCATGATGAGTTCGCCACTCTTGGTTAAGCCACCGAAGAGAATGAATGCCTCTGGACTTGAGAATGTGCAGAAGTCGGCAAGTGCTTCACCGAGAATGTTGCCGGTGTATTCGAAAATTTCTTTAGCGAGGGCATCGTCTTGGATTGCGCAGTCGTACACATCTTTAGAAGTGATTTCGTCGATAGGAATACTGCGAAGGAGAGAATCTTCTTTGCGGATTTCGAGGAATTCACGAGCGGTGCGAGCCACACCATTTGCAGAGCAGTATGCTTCCAGACAGCCGCAGCGACCGCAGCCACACATACGACCGTTGGTGCGCTTCATAATCACGTGACCGAGTTCGCCAGCGAAGCCGTCGTGACCGTAAACCATCTGGCCGTTTACCACGATACCGCTACCCACACCTGTGCCGAGGGTGATCATGATAAAGTCCTTCATACCACGAGCTGCGCCGTAGGTCATTTCGCCGATTGCAGCGGCATTAGCATCGTTGGTCACGATACATTGAATGCCGAACTTGTCGGTGATGAGTTGTGCCAGTGGAATTGGGCAAGGCCAAGGCAAATTGGCGGTGTCTTCAATCATGCCGGTGTAGTAGCTGCTGTTAGGCGCGCCGATACCGATACCTTGAACTTTGCCCACTGCGTTGTTCTCTTCGAGAATGCGAGTGATGGCTTCGTACAATTCGTCGATATAATCGTTGATGTCGGAGTGTTTAGCTGTTTTGATAGAGCTGCTTGCGATCACATTACCGCGAGCGTCAACCAGGCCGAATGCGGTGTTAGTGCCACCCATGTCGATACCAATTACATAAGGTTTTGCCATGTCGTTGTAATTATATAATAAGTTTATGATTTAATGAGTTGTTTAATATTACAAAGTTATTAATTTTTATTTAGATAATGGTTGGGAAACCACCTTTTTTTTACCTTAATCGTTCCCCTTCATCATAAAATCGGGTCTATCGTCCCTGTCGATGGGATTTGGTTAGAAGGTCATGGAGAGGCGGGCGGAGATTTGGCGGCGGGTGAGGTAGTTTGGCACGGCGTATTGAATATTGTGTACGTCGGTAATCCAGTAGTAGCTGCTCACGTTGGAAATGTCGAGGAGGTTGAACACGTCCACCCCCAGCCAAATGCTCTTGAATTTGCTCAAGAATCCGCTTGTTGGGCGATTTTCGCGTCCCACGAGTTCGTAGCTCAATCCCACATCAACGCGCTTGTAGGCAGGCTGACGGAAGAAGCCTTCCGAGCGTGTGCGGTTGGGCGCGGCGGTTGGCAAACCTGCGCTAATCACACCCTTTAGACTGAATTTCAGGCGTGGAATCTTTGGGAAATAGTCGGTGAAAAACAGCGAGAAGCTGTATCGCTGGTCGGTAGGCATTGGCACACTGATTCCTTTCTGGGTTTCGTTTGCCTTCATCAGTGAGAAGCAAACCCACGAGTCGGTGCCTTCCACAAACTGACCGAAGAGTTTCATGTCGATACCAGCGATGTAGCCCTTGCCGTCGTTGTTGCCAGCATACACCACTTTCAGGTTGTCCACCTCGTAGGAGTTGAGGTTGGCGAGATTCTTATAGTAGAGTTCGGCGGTGAACTTAAACGGGCGGTTGATGGCACGGAAAGTGTAGTCGCCACCGATAATGATTTGCGTGCTTCGCTGCGACTTGATGTCGGGGTTGAGGGCGATGTAGCTGTTGCCCACCGAGTCAACCTTCTGAATGCGGTATTCCTTGTAGAAAGGCGCTTGATAATACACGCCGCCAGCCAAACGGAGCGTGAGGCGTGTGTTGCGTGCTGGCACATAGCCCACGCTGAAACGTGGCGAAATGAGCGTTTCCTTATTGAAATCCCAGTGCGACACTCTCACACCAGCGTTGACCGAAAGAACACCATTGCCCATATACAGCTTGTAGGTGTCTTGCAAAAAGGCTGCGAAGCGCGAGGTGTGAATGTCGTTTTTCGATGCCATGCTGTAAATCACGTTCACCTCGCCAGGGTAGTGAGGGAGTGAATAGCCGGCAGAGTCGCGCCATTGCCACTCGCGGCTGCGCTCGTAGATGTCGTCGCGGCGGTAATTGAAACCGTAGCTGAAATTGTTGTGGCTGATGGAGGTGTTGCCCTTCAAACCGATGCTCAACACATTGATGCGGAGGCGGTTGCGAGCGTGCTCGTGGTATTTGCCCACGCCGAGTTCGCCACGGTTGCCGTCGGTGGCACCGCCAGCCTGGTCGAGCCAGTATTCGCCATGAATGTCGTAAGCCACCAGTTCGTTGGTCTGGTAAGCCGAGCCGATGAGCGAGAAACTGTTACCCTTGTTGGGCTTGAAGTCGAGCGACATGGCTCCGAAGAAAGTTTGGAACTTGTCGTGTTCCTGACCGTCAAAATACACGAGGAAGGTTTTGGCGTTGGTCGATGTGCCGAAACTTGTCTCGCGGTTCTTGGGAATGAATTTGTAGTCGTTGAGCGCCACGTTGCCTAGAAACGACACCTTGAACTTTTTGGAGGGTTTCAGCACAATGTGGGTTTGATAGTCGAAATATTGTGGGTCGTATTCGCCCTTGGTGTCGGTGCCGCCGAGAAGCGAGGAATTGCGCTTGTAGCGCACACCGTGGAGCATGGAAAACTTTTTAGTGGAAGTGCCGAGCGCCAAACTTCCTCCCTGCATACTTGCAGAGAATGCGCCCTCAAATGCCTCTGGTTCCTTGTAGGTGATATCGAGTACCGACGACATTTTGTCGCTGTATTCGGCGTTGAAACCACCAGTGCTGAACGCCACCGAGCGCACCATATCGGGGTTGATGACGCTGAGACCCTCTTGCTGTCCCGAACTCACCAGCTGTGGGCGATGCACCTCTATGCCGTTGATATACACGCTGTTCTCGTCGTAGCTACCGCCACGCACCATGTATTGCGAACTCATCTCATTCTTGGAACTAACGCCAGCCTGTGTGGCGATAATGGCTTCCACGCTGTTGCCCGACGCATTGGGTGCCATGTGCATCGACTCAATGTCGACACTTTGCAGCGTGTTGGTCTGCTTTTTAAATTCCGTGATTTGCACACCCTCCAGTTCAATGGATGAACTGTAGAGCTTGGGATTGATGCTCACGGTGCCTGTGGGCTTGAGCAACTGGCGACGCACGGTGCTGTAGCCCAGGCAGGAGAACACCACCATCACGGTGTCGCGCGTGGGTGTGCTGATTTCATACCTGCCTTTAGTGTCGGTGTTCACTCCGATAGCCGTTCCTGCGATTTTCACGGTGGCAAATTCGATAGGCTGCCCCTTCTCATCCACCACAGTACCAGTGATTTTCACCTGAGCCATTGTGGTGATGGCAGTGAGCAACAGAATAAAAGAGAGGAATATTTTGTTGAAGATATTATTTGTATTCATTTGCGTGCATATTTGATTGATGCGCGAAAATAAATCGCACATTATTTATTATAACGCAAAATGTGGTCATAAATTGTATTCTTCTTTCAAAAAGGCGCACACTCGCCATAATCGTTTAGCGAACGAAACCGGGGTCGATGTTACGGGGGTCGGTGGGGTCGGGCCTGTTATATTCTTCCATCGGGTCGGGTTGTGGAGCTCTAAACGTTACGGGAAGTGTGTACCACACATCCACCGGCTCGCCGTTTCTTGTGCCAGGTTTGAATTTAGGCAAGCGTTTCACCACACTAATCACAGCCTCGTCGAGTGGTCGGAATAGAGACTGCTCAATTTGTATCGAGTCGACATCGCCAGTTTTGGTGACGAGAAAACGCACCACACACCGTCCACTCACCTTAATCTTTGCAGATATTTCCGGATAAACCATATTGTCGGCAAGAAACTTCATCAGTGCCGCATTGCCGCCTGGAAATTCCGGCATTATTCCAACGTTTCCTGCCGAATCCACAAAGCAAGGCATCGAAGATACCGGGGCGCTTGATGCAAGCTTAAATGATATGGGCAGTGTGTACCACACATTCACGAGAACGCCGTTTTGCTTGCCTGGCGAGAATTTGAGCATGCGCACCACTCGTGCGGCTTCTGCGTCACATTCCGGGCTTACCGACCGAAGCACCTTCACTTCTCCCACATTACCATCCTTGGTGATGACGAACCGCAAAACGCATTTTCCTTGTTTGCCGCTTTTCAACGCCGCCTCAGGATATTGCAAGTGCTCGCCTATATAGCGCATCATTGCTGCATTGCCACCCGGAAATTCAGGCTTCACATCACAGTTGTGATAGATGATAGAGTCTGAAGCCGCGTCGGTTTGAGCTTGCGCGCAAACCACGGCGCATACGCAAGTCAGAAAAAGAAGTAAAAATTGCTTCATAGTTTTGTATTTTTTACCGTGAAATTGCAAATTTGCCGCACCCTATCAAGTGATTTTTCTGATGGGTGGGGTGAGTTTGTGGCGTGGTGGTGGGGGTTAGTATTCCACTTTGGTTTTGGTGTAGCCGTGTTCGCGGCGGTATTTGCGCACGTCGCGGAAGAGGTCGGTGGCGTAAACGAAGTTGTTGAGGTCTTCGTTGTCTTGGTCGTAGATTTCATCTTTGGTGCCCACCCAGCCGATGTGGCCTTTGTTGACAAAGATGATGTTTTCGCCAATACCCATCACCGAGTTCATGTCGTGGGTGTTGATGATGGTGGTGATGCCAAATTCGTGGGTGATGTCCCAAAGCAACTGGTCAATCACGATAGAGGTCTTTGGGTCGAGACCGGAGTTTGGCTCATCGCAGAACAGGTATTTGGGGTTGAGGGCGATGGCGCGTGCAATGGCGGCACGCTTCTGCATACCGCCCGACAGTTCGGCGGGATATTTGTTCTCGCTACCAGTGAGGTTCACACGGTCGATACAGAATTGCGCACGCTCGCGCTGCTCCTCTGGGGTCATGTCGGAGAACATCATCAGTGGGAAAATCACATTTCCCATCACGGTTTCGCTATCAAAGAGCGCAGACCCCTGGAAAAGCATACCAATTTCCTTGCGTATGCCTTTCAGCTCGTTGCGGTTCATTTTGGTGATGTCGCGTCCGTCGTATAGGATTTCGCCATGTTCGGGTTTGAAAAGCCCCACAAGGTTTTTCACCAGCACGGTTTTACCCGAACCGCTCTGGCCGATAATCAGATTCACCTTGCCGTCGTAGAACTTGGCGCTGATGTCGTGCAGCACCTGACGGGCGCCATTGTCGAAAAATTTATCGAGATGTTTTACTTCAATCATAATTTGTGGCCTCCTGCGCCTTGTGGGTTTACATCAATAAAAGTTTGGTGAGAATCACGTCGCTCACGAGAATGATGATGTTGCTCATCACCACCGCATCGGTACTGGCTTTGCCCACTTCCACGGAGCCGCCTTTCACAGTGTAGCCATAGTAAGATGAGATGCTCGAAATTACGAAGCCGAACACCAGCGACTTGATGAGGGCAAACCAAACATTGAACTGTACGAAATCGGTCTGAATGCCATAGATGAAGGTGTCGGGGTCGAGAATGCCGGTAAAGCACACCGCCCAGCCGCCAAACAGAGCTGTGGCCATGGTGATAATCACAAGGAATGGCATAATGGTGACCAGTCCCAACACTTTAGGCATAATCAGATAGTTGGCTGAGTTCACGCCCATGATGTCGAGTGCGTCGATTTGCTCGGTCACTCGCATGGTGCCAATCTCCGAGGCAATGTTTGAACCGATTTTACCCGACAGAATCAAACAGAGAATGGAGGATGAGAACTCCAGGAGAATGATTTCGCGGGTAGAGAAGCCCACGGTGTAGCGTGGCAGAAGCGGACTCTCCATGTTGAGCTTGATAAGAATGGTGCACAAGCAGCCAATGAAGAGCGACACAATGAGAATAAGCGGGATAGAGTCGATACCCAGCTTAGATATTTCGTTGAGGTAGCGGCGGAAGAATTCCTTCCATTTCTCAGGCACACTAATGCTGCGCCACATCAGGGTGCAGTAGTCGCCAAACGCTTCCAATCCTTTAATTATAATCATAATTTACAAATATAGCACATCTATATTATAATGCGAAAACTAAATGCCACATTGGTGACTTATGGACTAATATTACTCCCTACTTTACCAAATTCACTTCATCAAAGGCACACGGTGAACCACGCCACCCTTGTTCACGCCCGGCTTGGGAGCGTAGAGCTTCTGCTGTGGTGCAGACTTCACTTTGTCGGGGCCGCCTTTGGCTGGAGAGCCCGACTTTTGCGCTGCCGTCATGCTCTGGTTGCGGCTGACGAACTTTTGTGAATTGATGTTGGAGTAGATTTTCCGGTCGAGATGTGTGCGCACCAGCGAAATGCTGTCTAAGAACGCAACCACCGAGTGGCTTGCCACATTGTAGTGGATATATCCGAAAATGCGACGCACATTGCGTGTGGAGTCGGTTTGGAGAGCCAGCTCCGTCCAGCCGTTGAGCGATGCGTTGCGGCTGGCAATCGACACGGTGCCATCGGCATATTCAGCGGCAAGCATCAAGCTGAAGGTGTTGTTGAAACTGAGCATCTTCATGCCGAGCAAGTATTTGTCGCCCTTGCGGTGCTCGCCGTCGGGGTCGAAATCAAATGCGAAATATCCACGCTTCAATCCGGCTGTGAGCATCAGTGAGCGGTCGTCGTTCCAGATGTCGGCTGTGTCGCCCTTGGTGGCATACATCTTGTGCTTTTGCGCGTCATCGGCGGCACTCTTGTGCTCTTGTGGAGCCTTCGCCATTTCAGCCGTAAGCTCCTTGTTGTCGTCTTGAAGGCGCATCATCACCTTCTTGTGCACGGTGTTGTAAGCCTCGAAATTGGTGGCATACCACACCAGCGACGAATCGTATTCGGCTTGGGTGATGCCATGCTTCTGAAACAGCGACTGCTTCGCCACACGCTTCACCGAATCGGTGGGGAAAGCCTCCGGATTCATATCGATGATGGCTTCCAGGCGATACAGGTCGTAGAGGAAATCGGCTAAATCACTCTCCTTGATGATGCCGTCGGGAGCCTTGTCGCACCCGGTAAGGAGCACGGCAAGAGTGGCAATGAGTATGAGTAGTTTTGATTTCATCTGTCTTGTTTGGCACACATATATAACAATAGAGATTGCGGCATTATTGTGCGGTGTCGCCGTCTTCAGTTTTTTTATTGTCGTCTTCAGCCACGAGGTGCTTGCTGTAGAAGCACACCAGCAGAAACACGCTCACCGACAGGCAAGCATCGGCGAAGTTGAACACGGGTTGGAAAAACTCCGAGCCACCGAGCAGGGGCACCCAGTCGGGCCATGTGAAAAGTGGGAAATAGAACATATCCACCACACGACCATTGAAAATGCTCGCATATCCGCCATCGGGAGGAAACATTTGAGCCACGGTCACGGGAGTCGATTCGCTGAAAATCTGCCCGTAGGCGATGCAGTCGATCACATTTCCGAGCGCACCGGCTGTGATGAGCGAAATGCACACCAGATAGCCTGTGGGAATGGTGGCTTTTTTGCAAAGTCGGGTGATATAGTAAATCAGCAGTCCCACGGCTATGATACGGAACCAAGTGAGAAACAGTTTAGGTCCCCATTCCATGCCGAACGCCATGCCGTTGTTTTCCACAAAGCGCAGAATGAACCAATCGGTAATGCGCAAGTCTTCATAGAGGGCGAAGCTGCACTTCACCCAAATTTTAATGGCCTGGTCGATGATGACCACCGCCGCTATAATGATAGCGGCAATCCAGCCTTTAGAGATATGTGGGTTGTTCACTGTCGTTACCTTCTCTTTTTAGGTTTTTGTGTTGCCTCAATTTCCTTGCCTTCTACCGACAGGGTGGTGTGAGGCACAGCCAACAGACGACCCTTAGGAATAAGCTTACCTGTGACACGGCAAATGCCATAAGTGCCTTGCTCGATACGCACGAGCGCGCCTTGCAGCTTCTTGATGAACATCATCTGACGCTCAGCATTCATGCTTGCCTGCTCCTTGCTCATGGTGGAGGCTCCATCTTCAAGAGCCTTGATGCCAGGGGCACTCTCGTCTTTTTGCATAGCACTCACGAGGTGGTCGTAATTTTGCTTTGCCACTTCTATTTTTTGAAGAATGAGTTGCTTAAACTCTTGTAACTCTTCATCTGAGTATCTTACTTTTTCAGGAGAATCGTTCATGATAACACCCTTTCTTTTAAATTTGTATGAGTAAACATCGATAAAGTATAGAAGCTGCTTGGATTGTAAAAATGAATCCAACCAGCTTCCTATCTTTTACAGATTACGCCTTATCGACAGTAATTTTCAATTCGTAGTCGTCCATATCGAGGGCGATGACATCAGTGCCTTCAACTGGTGCGAGTTCGATAGCCACAGCAAGCACTTGCTTGGCGATGTAGTCCTTGAATTGAGCCACAGCGTCGTTCACATGCTCGTCAGGAGTGATTTTCACCACAATGCGGTCGGTGATATTGAAGTCCTTGCTCTTGCGCACGTTTTGAATGCGGTTCACCAACTCGCGAGCGATACCTTCCTTGCGGAGATCGTCGGTGATGGTGATGTCGAGTGCCACGGTGATATTGCCATCGTTGGCAACGAGCCAGCCTGGAATGTCTTCGCTGATCACTTCCACGTCAGCCAGTTCCACCACAGCCTCTTCGCCATTGAGTGTGAGGGCTATTTTGCCGTCTTTCTCAAATTGTGCGATTTGCGACTGCTCCAGCGAGGTGAGTGCCTGTGCGGCAGCCTTCATATTCTTGCCGAATTTAGGGCCAAGCTTTTTAAAGTCGGGTTTGATGCGCTTCACCAGAATGCCAGCATCGCCACCCACATAGTTGATACCCTTCACATTCACTTCGCTCATAATGAGGTCGGCAACGGCTTCGATATCTTGCTTCTGCGCTTCGTCGAGCACAGGAATCATGATAGCGGTGAGTGGTTGCTTCACCTTCAAATTCTTCTTGCGGCGCAGTGAGAGCACCATTGAGGTGATTTGCTGAGCGATAGCCATGCGCTTTTCGAGTTTTGAGTCGATAGCGGCTTCGTCGGCCTTTGGATATGCGGCAAGGTGAACCGAGGTGTCGCTGCCAGTGAGGTCGCGGTAGAGCATATCGGCATAGAATGGAGCGATAGGAGCCATGAGCATTGCCACGGTTTTGAGGCTCTGGTAGAGAGTTTGGTTAGCGGCCAAATCACCGTCCCAGAAGCGAGAGCGGTTGAGGCGCACATACCAGTTGCTGAGGTTGTTGACCACAAAATCGCTGATGGCGCGAGCCGCCTTGGTGAGTTCGTAGTCTTCTATGTCGTCGGTCACCTCTTTCACGAGTGAGTTGAGCACCGAGATAATCCAGCGGTCGATTTCGGGGCGTTCAGCCAGTGGCACTTGTGGTGCGGCGAAATCAAAGTCGCACAGATTGGCGTAGAGCGCGAAGAATGAATAAGTGTTGTGGAGCTTGCCGAAGAACTTGCTGCCACTCACTTCTTCCACGCCAGCCTCGTCAAACTTCAGGTTGTCCCAAGGCGATGAGTTGCTAATCATGTACCAGCGGATTGGGTCGGTACCGTATTTTTCGATAGCCATGAATGGGTCAACGGCGTTGCCCAGGCGCTTACTCATCTTGTTACCGTTCTTGTCGAGAACCAAACCATTGGAAATCACGCTCTTGTAAGCCACACTATCGAATACCATAGTGGCGATGGCGTGGAGTGTGAAGAACCAGCCACGGGTTTGGTCTTGACCTTCGGCGATGAAGTCGGCAGGATAGAAGCTGCGGTTGTCGATGAGGTCTTTGTTCTCGAATGGGTAGTGGAGCTGTGCATAAGGCATAGCACCGCTATCGAACCACACGTCGATGAGGTCGAGTTCACGCTTCATTGGCTTGCCGCTTTCGCTCACGAGCACGATGTCGTCAACGTATGGACGGTGCAAGTCAATCTTATTGTAGTTTTCGTCGCTGTAATCGCCAACCACGAAACCAGCCTTCTTCCATGGGTTCTCAGCCATCACGCCAGCTGCCACGGCTTTCTCCATTTCGTTGTAGAGTTCTTCCACGCTGCCGATACAAATTTCTTCGTGTGTGTCTGCATTGCGCCAGATAGGAAGTGGAGTGCCCCAGTAGCGGCTGCGGCTCAAGTTCCAGTCGTTGAGGTTTTCGAGCCATTTGCCGAAGCGGCCTGTTCCGGTGTGCTCAGGTTTCCACTTAATGGACTTGTTGAGTTCCACCATGCGGTCGCGACAAGCAGTAGAGCGGATAAACCAGCTGTCGAGTGGATAGTAGAGGATAGGCTTGTCGGTACGCCAGCAGTGTGGATAGTTGTGGGTGTGCTTCTCCATCTTGAAGGCGGTGCCGTCTTGCTTCATGCGAATGCAGATGTAGATGTTGAGGTCTTCAGCCTTGTTGGCAGCCTTTTCATCGTAGCGGCCATCCACGGTGTATTTTGGGTCGTAGGCGTTCTTAACGTATGCGCCAGCGTATTCCTTGTATAAATCCACGTTCACGAATTGCTTCACGAAGTCGTCGTCGAGGTCTTCGAAATTGAAGTAGCGACCCTCGAAGTCGACCATTGGGCGGGTTTCCATCTTCTTGTTGATCATAAAGAGCGATGGAATGCTGGCTGCGCGAGCCACGTTGGCGTCGTCGGCACCAAAGGTAGGAGCGATGTGCACGATACCTGTACCGTCGTCGGTGGTCACATAGTCGCCAGGGATTACGCGGAAGCCGTTGTCGTTGCCCACGATTTTACCGTCGATTTTGTCAACAGGCTTCACCCATGGGAACAGTTGTTCGTACTTCATGCCCACGAGGTCGGCACCTGTAAATTCGGCAATCACCTTGTAAGGAATCACCTTGTCGCCCTGCTTGTAGCTGTCGAGTGCGAGTTCTGCGCCTTCGGCAGCGAAGTAGGCGTTGAGGCGAGCCTTTGCCAGAATGTAGGTGGCAGGTTTGCCGGTGTATGGGTTGTAGCTTTCCACAGCCACATAGTCAATCTTAGGGCCAACGCAGAGCGCGGTGTTGGAAGGCAAGGTCCAAGGAGTGGTGGTCCAAGCGATGATGCAGAGGTCTTCAAAACCAGCGTCCACCTTGCTCAGAATGTCGGCAACAATCTTGTTGTCGTCTTTCTTCACTGCAAACTGTGCAGTTACGGTTTGATCCTTAACGTCGCGGTAGCAACCTGGTTGGTTCAACTCATGGCTGCTCAAACCGGTGCCAGCGGCAGGTGAGTAAGGCTGAATGGTGTAGCCCTTGTAGAGCAGATTTTTGCCATAGAGCTGCTTCAACAGCCACCAGAGCGATTCGATGTAGCTGTTTTTGTAGGTGATGTAAGGATGCTCAAGGTCCACCCAGTAGCCCATTTTATTGGTCAGGTCGGTCCATTCCTTGGTGTATTTCATCACCTCCTTGCGGCAGGCTGCGTTATATTCGTCAACCGAAATCTTCTTGCCGATGTCTTCCTTCTTGATGCCGAGCGACTTTTCCACGCCCAATTCCACTGGCAGACCGTGAGTGTCCCAGCCAGCCTTACGAAGCACCTTGAAGCCGTTCATGGTCTTGTAGCGGCACACGATGTCTTTAATGGTGCGCGCCAGCACATGGTGAATACCTGGCATACCGTTGGCTGAAGGAGGTCCTTCATAGAATACAAAAGTGGGAGCACCGTCGCGCTCATCAATACTCTTGGCGAACACATTTTCCTGTTCCCAGAGCTTCAGAACGTCTTTATTGACGTCGGAGAGATTCAGTTTGCTATATTCTCTAAACTTCATGAAAAAAAGCCTTTTTTTATATCTTGATATATTAATGTGCAAAGATATGAAAAAAATTCCAATCTCTCCCCCCAATCGCCTTCCCAATTCACCCCACCCCCTGAAAAAAGTGAAAAAGTCTACGAGTCAACAGGTCAACGAGTCAACGAGTTTTGGGGGCTGCTTTGGGTCTGTTATGGGTCCGAAGGGTCCGAAAAGCAGAACACCTATTTAATCCATTAAACCCTATTTTCACCTATTTTTCAGGTGTTAATTGGATTTCAATGGATTAAATAGGTGTGAAATTATTAATGCGGTAGGGACGTGATATTTCACGTCCGCCCATCAAAATGGTAACATATTGAAAAGCAACCGTTTGCGGCGGACGCGAAATATCGCGTCCCTACCATCCACCCCCAGTTGGGAGGGTCTTTACTTCAAAATCATATTAATCAGGGCGGTAACGTCGCTAACGTTGATTTCGCCGTCGCCGTTGATGTCGCACACGGCATCGGAATAGGTGCTGCTGCCGAGGATTTTGTTGATCAGGGCGGTAACATCGCTCACGTTCACTTCACCATCGCCATTGATGTCGCCAGGGGCTTGTGAGTATATGTCAATTCCAAAACTGTTAATGTCTTTAACAGCAAAGTCTTGTATTTTCAAGTAAGCGCTCCCCGGCTTAAGTGTGTAAGAAGTTGACGACCGCCAGAAGTTTTTGTTACTCTCGCTGAACAGATATTGCGAAGTCCATTGATCTTTATTGGTAACCACAACTTCTTCACGTGCGTTGCCCACAAGATAGTTTTTGTCGGGTTTTGGGGAAATTGTTTCGGCCTTCTTGAGTTTGTAAATACTATCTGTTTTGAAACCATCAATCAGCAAGCCTACTCCTCTATAGCTGTCAGTCACCTTATGGGTGTAAACCATCTTTTCTTCCACATTATAGCCAGTCACGTAGTAGGCATTCAGTCCAGTCGCATTCCAATCCACATCTTGCAGAACCGAGAAAGCGTAGGCTTTGGCACCTTGATCTGCGATAAAATACGCCTCCAGACGGTCGATTGGTCTGTTGGTATCGCCCACAAATATTTTCCATCCTTCCACACTATCACTATATTTGTAATACGATCTCCAGTGCGTATAGCACTTGAAGCCGGTGGCGTTTTGACCATAGAACTGTCCACCCCATGTGCGCTTTTCATTATTCAAAAGCATCAGCTCAGAGAGTTTTTGGCATGAAGCGAACGCCATTTCGCCAATGTAGACGCATGTGCTTGGCACGGTGAATTTCTGAATACCAGTGTAGAAGAATGCTCTGCGCCCAATGTGCCTCAAGTGCTTCATCTTGTCGATATTCACCTCCGTAATGTGCGAACACATATCTAATGTGCTATCGTCAATCTTTGTCATGAGATATTTCTTATTTGCGCCATTAGTAACATCTGTTTCATAATTGTCGGCTGTGAACCTGTTGTAGGAGGTGAGTTGCATGTTCGCTGGATGATACACATATTTCGCCTCACCTGCATAGGTCACCCCATCTACGGTCACAGGATTGTCACTGGTCACAGTCATGTGATAATGGGTGTCGTGGGCATTTGCGTTATTGAAGGTAAAGTCGTAGGAGCCTTCCGTCACTTTGAGTTTACCCAACTTTGGGTTATTCTTATATAATTTTTCGCTGCCCAAAGGCACATAGAGCTTGCACGATGTGGGAATACCAGTAATATTCCAATCTGCTAAATTTGACCACGATGATTTGTTGAGGATTAATTCCTCCAGATTTTTATTCTCAGCAAAGGCATCAAGACCTAAAGACGTCACCGAGCCTGGAACCAATATATGCTTCACTTTGGTATTGCGGAACACTCCAGATCCACAGATTTTCAAACCGTATGGCAAGTTGATGTCGTTGGCGATGCCGCTGTTTTGGAAAGCGTAGTTGCCAATATATTTCAAGTTAGGGCTCAACTTGATTTCTGTAAGGTTGGTCAAATCCGCAAATGTTCTTTCCCCAATAGTCTCGATGTTTGCGCCAAGTGTAATTGACGTATTGGGCTTCATCGATGGAAATTCACAGTTAACAAAGCTGACCGCCGTGACTGCGTACTTCTTTCGGACATCATAAAATTTATCCTCAGCGCCATCTGGCAGTTTGATGTTGTTGTCAAAGAAACTGATTTCGGTAACCGTTGCCTTTCCTGCATACGCCTTTCCATTGATGATCACAGGCGTGGTGCTTGTGATGGTATAGCCCACTAAATAGTTAGCAGACGGAGTGTTGTAATTCACTGTGAAATCGCTTGCACCCTTGTGAATGTAAAGCCAGTTTTTCCATGTAGGGGCTTGACGATAGGCATTCTGCGCATCATAAGGTACAAACAAATACCACCTCTTAACATCTTTGAAATAATCGCTTGCTATGGCAGGAGGTGTCTTGATATTGACGGTTAAATGCTCAAGATTCTCAACCCCAACGAAAGCGTAATCTCCGAACTTATTAACAGAGCTTGGAATTGTCAGGAATTTCAGCGAAGTGCAGTATCGGAAAGCTCCGGAGCCAAATGAGGTGACGCCATAGGGAATAGTCATAGTGAAAATGTTCTTACACGATTCAAATGCATAACTACCAATGGTGGTAATGGATGAGGGATAATCATCGCTGAAGAATGATGTGGACGCATATCCTTCAGGGCATCGTAGTAATGTGGTCTTAGCCTTGTTGTAAAGCACACCCTTGATTGAGGTATAGTAGTTGTTGTTGCCATTCACCGAGATGGCTTGCAGGTTTGAGCAACCGTCCACAAAGTAGGGGCTACACTCCTTCACATTTGCAGGCAAATTGATAGAAGTCAATGCCCTGCAATTTTTAAAAGCATACACCCCAATTTCAAGCAAACTCGAATTTAAAGTCACCGAGGATAAGGCAGTGCAACCATTGAATGCCGACTCACCGATTCTTCTCAACTTTGAATAGCCTGTTAAATTCACGTTCTTAATGTTGGTGTTGTCCAAACACGCACTGTCGGCAATCTCCACCATATCAAAATCGGCAATGCCATTATTATAAGTTCCCGACCATGAGCTGTTCAGATTATCATCGGCATAAACACCCACAAGCGACATTTCACCTCTGGTTGAGCCATCGCTTGCTGGAGCTTTCGTTACACAGAAATATCCATGGTCGCCAAGAATGAAGTCGCTGGCATACACATGCTTCTTAATTGTTGAAAAATAGTCGAACGCCTGCACTTTTCGGGCATTCTCCACCGAGTTGGTGTGAGCCTTGCTCACATAAAGGGTCATGCCTGTGTTGTCAGGGAAAGCATTTGTGATCACAGAGTTGGAGGTTGGTGTAGGATTGGCGTAATACACCGATTTCAACGCATTACAGCCCCAAAACGCATGATATGCCACATTGGTCAATGAACTTGGCATATACACAGTGGTGAGGCTGGTGCAGTTTTCAAACGCCGATTGCCAAATTCGGGTGATGTTGTAACGGATTTGCACCACCGAAATGTTTGACTGGCCTTTGAACGCATCTCTGTCAATCACTCCCACCTTATACTTGTAGCCGTTATAATATACCACTCCAGGAATGTCGAGTTTGAGCGAAGTTTTTGCCTTTCCTTGTGCGCTAAGACTTTTTACCGACACAATACCGGGTTTTCCGCTATAGGAATCCAATATCACCGAATAGGTGATGTCGCCTACCGAAAACACATCGTTTGGTTCCGCCGATGCGCACAGTGCCATCAGCGCGAAAAACAGAAATAGTAGTTGCTTTTTCATATTCACAAAATTTTTTAGTTAGTTTTTAATTAATTGCTTAAAGGGAATTTGGTAACTCTCTATTCATAAAATAGTTTTCCACAAGAGCACAATTCACCTATTTTCCACAAAAATACACATATTTTTTGAAAAACAAGAAAAAAAACTCACACAGATTCAGATTCAACAAAAAATCAACGAGTTTTATTGGGGAGATAGGTCTGCTTTGGGTCTGTTATGGGTCTGATGGGAGCAAAACACCTATTTAATCCATTAAATCCTATTAACACCTATTTTCAGGTGATAATTGGATTTCAATGGATTAAATAGGTGTGAAATTAATGCGGTAGGGACGTGATATTTCACGTCCGCCCAACAAAATGGTAACATACTGGAAATTAGCCATTTGCGGCGGACGCGAAATATCGCGTCCCTACCATCCTCCCCAGTTGGGAGGGTCTTACTTCAAAATCAGATTAATCAGGGCGGTTACATCGCTCACGTTGATTTCACCGTCGCCGTTGATGTCGCACACAGCGTTGGAGTAGGTGCTACTGCCGAGGATTTTGTTGATGAGGGCGGTAACGTCGCTCACGTTCACTTCACCATCGCCATTGATGTCGCCTGTGGCTTTCGCCCAGCGGTCGATGTAAACTTTGGTAGTGTTACCTGCTTGTGTGCTGGTCAGTCGCAAGAACGCCGAACCTGCTTCAGTTCTGTAGCCAGAAGATGGTTTCCAGAAATACTTATCCTTTTTGTCGAACACGTAGGCCACTTTATACAGATCCAAATTCTCACTCGTAACAGTTCCCTGAAGGTAATTGCCGGGATTGGTGGGCTCTGTGATGGGGCGCTTGAGTTTGTAAATGACGTTTTGCTTGTAGCCTTCAATCAACACGCCATTGGCAGTGGAGGTTCTACCCATTTTCATGGTGCTTGCTATCTTCTTGTTCTTATCGTAACCGTCAACAATGTAGGCATTCAAGCCCGATGCTTCCCAATCCACTGGGTGATAAACTACAAATGTACTGACTGTGGAACCGTCATTTATCTGTACCCAGCCATTCAGTTGGTCTTTGCATTCAGGCCTATACGGAGAAGTCGGCCATTTGCTCACATCAAGATACAGATTATAATGGTCTTTCCAATTTATATAGCAATTAAAGTTAGTGGCATTTAATTGATAGAAAAGGCGCCCATAAGTGCGGTTTTGATTTCGCATCAGCATCAACTCTGAGAGTTTACTACAAGCCGAGAACGCCATATTGCCAATGTGGGAGCACGACGCTGGCACGGTGAATTGCGTAATCTTTGTTCCTCTGAAGGCACTATTGCCAATGCGCTCCAAGTGCTCCATTCTTTCAACTCTCACATTTGTCAATTGCTCACACCATATCAACGCACTATCGCCAAACTCTGTCATCAGATACTTTTTAGATCCACCATTAGTCATGTCGATTTCAGAGTTGGTACAGTCAAAAGCCGTGGGGCTCTCAAGCGTCATATTCGCTGGGTGATACACATATTTAGCCTTGCCGGCATAGGTCACGCCATCTACGGTAAGTGGCGTGCCGCTGGTCACCGTCATGTGGTATATGGTTTTGTTGGGGTTTGCATTATTGTAGGTGAAGTCGTAGGAGCCTGCCATCACTTTGAGCTTGCCCCACTTTTCATTATTCTTGTATGCCTCTACGCTGCCCACAGGCACATAGAGCTTGCACGATGTGGGTATTTTGGTCAAGTCCCAGCTTGTAGATCTTGCCCAAAATGGGTCGTTGATGACTAATTCTTCCAGATAGTTGTTTCTCGCAAGGCAAGTGTGACCCAGCGATATTAGCGATCCTGGAATCAGGAAGTGCTTAAACGAATTGTTGTAAAACGCGCCTGAGGAAAGTTTTTTGAAACCGTAAGGCAGAGCCAAATCGTTGGCGATGCGGCAGTCGTAGAACGCATTCACACCGATATACGTCAAGTTGGAGTTGAGTTTAAGTCCTGTGAGCATGGTCTTTCCCTGAAAAGCATTGGAGAAAATGGAATCCACATTGGCTCCGAGCGTGAGGGTGGCAGAAGTGCGCATACCACCGCTGCACACATTGGAGTTGATGGCAGTGACGGCATACTTTTTGCCATTGGCAAGGGTCAAGTGATCGGGCACAGCGTATGTTGGCGAGTAAACCGTTGGGTCGGGGGCATACACCAGCATCGCCCTGCCAGCATACGAGTTGCCATTGATGGTTTCCGCCTTATTGCTGTGGATAGTGTAGCGCAAGGTTTCCATAGCATCATTGGTAGTGACATCGTAGGCCCCGCCTTTGATGTATTTCCACGTGCTCCAATATGTGGCCTTCTTGTAGGCTTCAATCGCTTCGTCGGGCACATAAAGCGTGTGTCGCGGAGCGCTGCTATTAGAGCCAACATGCATTCCCCAAGGCGGTGTCTGTTTATTTAAATAAACAGTTGTCAGCTTGGATAGTTCGCCCCACGGGATATAATTAAAATTAGTAACGGTACTTGGAAACTGCAATGTGGAGAGAGATTTGCAGCCCTGAAATGGATTAATAATATCTTTCACTCCATAAGGAAAATATATCTTCTCTACCTTTTCACATGTCTGAAATGCGTGAACGTCAACCCTTTTCAGTGTTGATGGAAACGCAGAATGGTTAAATATCGTGGTTCTGTAGCCCGGCGGACATCTCTTCAGCACTGTTTTGTCCTTGCTATACAATATGCCATTCACATCGCAGTAGTGCGTGTTGAGCGAGCTCACAGTTATTGTAGCAAGATTGCTGCACCCGGCCACCGCTTTGGGGGCAAAATCAGACACATTGTTCGTCACGTTGAATGTAGTCAGCGCAGAGCAGTTTTTAAAAGCGTAATCGTTAATTTCAAGCACACTCTGACCTAACGTCACCGATGATAAAGCTGTGCAACCATTGAATGCCGACTCACCGATTCTTCTCAACTTTGAATAGCCTGTTAAATTCACGTTCTTAATGTTGGTGTTGTCCAAACACGCACTGTCGGCAATCTCCACCACATCAAAATCGGCAGTGCCATTATTATAAGTTCCCGACCATGAGTTGCTAAAATTATCATCAGCATAAACACCCACAAACGACATTTCGCCTCTGGTCGTGCCGTCGCTTGCTGGAGCTTTCGTTACACAGAAATATCCATGGTCGACAAGAATGAAGTCGCTGGCATACTCATGCTTCTTAATTGTTGAAAAATAGTCGAACGCGGTCACTTTTCGGGCGTTCTCCCTTGAGTTGGGGTGAGCCTTGCTCACGTATAGGGTCATGCCCGAGTTCTCCGGGAAGGAACCAGGCTCCACAGAAGTGGAACTTGGCGTGGCATTGGCGTAATAAACCGATCTCAATGCCGTACAGCCCCCAAACGCACGATACCCCACATTGGTCAATGAACTTGGCATATACACAGTGGTGAGGCTGGTGCAGTTTTCAAACGCCGATTGCCAAATTCGGGTGATGTTGTAACGGATTTGCACCACCGAAATGTTTGACTGGCCTTTGAACGCATCTCTGTCAATCACTCCCACCTTATACTTGTAGCCGTTATAATATACCACTCCAGGAATGTCGAGTTTGAGCGAAGTTTTTGCCTTTCCTTGTGCGCTAAGACTTTTTACCGACACAATACCGGGTTTTCCGCTATAGGAATCCAAAATCACCGAATAGGTGAGGTCGCCGACCGAGAAGAGGTCGCCAGCTTCCGCCGAGGCACACAGTGCCAGCAGGGCGAAAAATAAAAATAGTAGTTGCTTTTTCATATTCATAAAATGTTTTAAAATTATTAGTTTTTTGATTAGTCGCAAAAGGGAATTTGGCCACTCTCTATTCATAAAATAGTTTTCCACAAGAGCAAAATTCACCTATTTTCCACAAAAATACACATATTTTTTCAAGAAACAAAAAAAGCTCAAGAAAAAAGTCTACAGGTCAACGAGTTGGGGATGCTGCTACGAATTTTTGGATCCGATTGGGGGCTGATGGGAGCTGAAACACCTATTTAATCCATTAAAAATCCATTATCATCTATTTTTTTATAATTTATTTTTAAATAGGGTGTAAATAGGATTTAATGGATTAAATAGGTGTTAAGTTTTCAGACCCTTCGGACCCATAACAGACCCAATCAGACCCTTCACCCCCACAAAAAAAAGAAAACTCGTAGACCTGTTGACTCGTAGACCTGTTGACTTGTTGTCTCGTTGACTTTACTTCCTAAGCAGGTCGACAATTTCGGTGAATTGCATGAAGTGTGATGCTTTCACGAGTATGGTGTCGCCATCGTGGAGCAAGGTGGGGAGCGCTTCCATCAACTCGGCGCGTGTGGCGAAGTGGCGAATGTCTTTAGGTGTGGCGGTTTTCTTTGCCTCGTCGCTAATCGCCTCTGAAAGAGGACCTGCACAATATATGGCGTCGATGTTCAGGCCTGCGGCAAATGCGCCCACCTCGGCGTGCAGTGCCTTCTCGTTTTCGCCAAGTTCGCCCATATCGCCCAGGATAGCCACACGGCGGTTGGCACCGTCTTGCAGCACTTCGAGCGACGCCTTCATCGACACAGGGTTGGCGTTGTAGCAGTCGTCGATGATGGTGTAGCGGTCGGTGTCGATGATGTTGAAGCGGCCAGAGAGCGACTCGTTCGCCTCGATACCAGTTTTGATTTGATCCAGCGTCAGTCCGTAAGCCAATCCCACAGCGGTGCCAGCCAAAGCGTTAGCCACCATGTGGCGGCCCGGCATACCCACCGTGGCGTGGAAGTCACCCACAGGGGTGTGGATATGGCAAGCCGTGCCCTTCAAGCCGAGGCTCTTCAGTTCATCAGCCCAAATGTCGCGTTCAGGAGCGAAACCGAAAGTCACCGGCTTGATGCCACGCACATCGGTGATGGTGGCGAGTTTGTCGTCGTCGCCATTGAGTATGATGTGCGCGTCGCTTTCGAGGAAATCGAAAATCTCGGTTTTGGCCTTCAAAATGCCGTCGCGGTCAATCAGATTCTCCAAGTGGCAGTAGCCAATATTGGTCATGATCACGGTGTTGGGGCGCACGATTTTCGCCAGTCGGTGCATTTCGCCAAAGTCGCTGATACCCATCTCCAACACCGCCATCTCGTGCTCGTCGCGAAGGCGGAAAATGGTGAGTGGCACGCCCAGCTCGTTGTTGAAATTGCCCTCGGTTTTCAGCACATTGAATTTTTGGCGAAGCACGCTGTAAGCCATCTCCTTGGTGCTGGTTTTACCCACGCTGCCAGCGATGCCTATAACGGGAATGTGGAGCTGCTTGAGATAGAATTCCGCAATATCTTTCACTGCTTGCAGCGATGAGCCCACACGAATGTAGGGGAACGGCTTTTCGCCGAGGTCGATTTCCGACAGCACCGCCGCCGCGCCGTTTGCAATCACTTGGTCGATGAACTTGTGTCCATCCACACGCTCACCCTTGATTGCCACAAACAAGCCACCCTTTGGCACCTTGCGGCTATCTGATTCTATGGCGGTTACCTCGAATGACTGCATTTCGGCAGGACCCACATATTGCCCACCGGCAGCCGCTGCTATATTTGCTAATGAAAGATTTTTCATTTTCCAGTAATTATTTTATGCTTTGAAATTCTTCAACGATATTTCGATAAGTTTTTCGCAAAGGTCGCCGTAAGGCACACCCACCTCTGCCGCCTCTTGTGGAAGGAGGCTGGTGGCTGTCATGCCGGGGAGCGTGTTGGCCTCAAGCACAATCATTTGCCCCTGCTCGTTCATCAGGAAGTCGATGCGGCCGTAGCCTGTGATGCCGAGTGCCTTCATCGCCTCTTCGGCATGGTGCTGCATACGGGTGGTTTGCTCTGGGGTGATTTGTGCAGGGCATGTTTCGATAGTGGCACCAGGCACATATTTGTTCTTATAGTCGTACCAACCTTCTTTTGGAGCGATTTCGATAACAGGCAGCGCCTTGCCCTCGATTACGCCCACCGAAAACTCACGGCCTTTGAAAAATTCCTCCACCACGGCTTTTCCCTCAAGGGCAAACGCAGTGGCAACCGAAGTCTTGAATTGCTCGGCATCGGCAGCGATGGTGCAGCCCACGCTTGAGCCGCCACATGCGGGCTTCACAATCACAGGATAGGTGAGGCCTCTATCGTCGGGGGTGACCAAAGCGGCATCGCGGCTGATTTCATAGCCCTTGGCGGTAGGCACGCCCTTGGCTTGGAAAATGTATTTGGTGATGGTCTTGTCCATTGCCAGTGCGCTGCTCTGGTAGCCAGTGCCTGTGTAGCGAATGCCCATCAAGTCGAAAGTGGCTTGAATGCGGCCATCTTCGCCATTAGCGCCGTGCAGGGCGAGGAAAGCGATGTCGGCTTGCTGGCACATTTCAATCACGTTTGGTCCGAAGAAGGCGCGGCGGCTTGCCACCATAGCGTCGATTTGGTCGTCGAAGCTACTCATATAAGCGCTTGCCTTATCCACATCGTAGTCGGCAGGGAAAAAGTCGGCAGCGTCGGCATTCTCTACGCCACAGAACACATCAACCAACACAGCGCGGTGACCTTTTTCGCGGAGTGCCTTACAAACATTTGTGCCAGAAACGATTGACACTTTTCTTTCGGTGCTGGTACCACCAGCAAGAACAACTATATTCATTTGATAAATATGTTTTTTTAGTTCAATTACAGTTAACTTTGAAGCCCTTTTCAGAATCTTTTCTGAAAGAAACCAACTGCAAAATTACAAATAATGACTGGAATAGAGATAACTTATTTCGCATCTTTTTTTATGAACAAACCCACAAGCCAGTTGGCAATGAGCGAAAACACATAGGAGAAGGTGGCGAAAAACAGAACACTGTAAACGCTATTGAGCATTTTCAGTTCGGGCGTTTCGCTCATAATTGCCACAATAGTAGTGAAAATGCAGGCAATAAGAAGCGTGGTGAAACTGTTGATTGCCATGCGCTTAATAAAGTGGAGTGGCTGCTTGCGTTGCTGCTTGAGCAAGAAGGTGGCGAGCGCGAGGGTGACAGTGGCCAAAAGTGCCATTACCAACCACGATTCCTTGGCATAAGTGGTGGTGCTGCCAATCAGCACCGCCAGCATCACGATGCGCTTGGTGGAGCAGGTCTCGTCGGTGGAGCGCAGCCAGTCGTAGTAGTCGGCTGTGCTGAAACTGTGCTGCTGGAGCATCTGCAAATCCCAGCGGAGCATCATACTCAGCACCAGTGCGATGGCAACAAGAAAAGCAATATTCACAATAAGGCTAATTTCCATATCTTTTTTCAATAAAAATTTTGCCACAAAGTTAGTGAAAAATCTTGGTAGCGCCCACTGTCACCCAAAACCACCACGAAAATCATCATCACACAGGAAAAATACGCTCCAAATATGCGATTTCGCTCTGACGTAGGGACATGCCTTTGGCGAAAGCGCTGAAAAAGTCGAAAAGAGGGATTTAAGAGCCGTTTCCAACGGCTACAAGCCTCCAGAAAATATTCACTTCATTCACTATTTTATAGCTTTTCAGTGCTCTCGCCTTCGGCATGTTGAGTTAGGTGGAGATTATAGGTCTGTTGCGCAGAGGAATTGGCTATTTTCTACTTTATTAATGTGAAAAGCGTGATTTTTTATGGATTATGGAGGGAAAGTTGTGAAAAAACCATTATCTTTGTATGATTGAATATCTGCCCTTGCGGAAAAGGGTGTGTTTTTAAAACCACTGGTTCAAATTTTAACGCTATGTTGAAGAAATTTTTCCTGATTATATGCGGCTCGTTTGTGGGCTCCTTTATTGCTATCATGGTGGCTATGCTTTGCGTGCTGATGCTCGGCGTGTCGATTTCGCTGTCGATGGGTCGCGGCACCGCCACGGTGAAAAGCCATTCCATTCTCAAAATCGACTTGAGTGGTGCTGTGGAAGAGCGCAGCGAGGAAGTGAGCAGCGTCAACGAATTGATAGCGATACTTCAAGGATCGGAAAAAGGTGCCAGTCTGCAAGACATTGAACGCTCGCTCAGTGTGGCGATGCTCGACGACAACATCGACGGCGTGGTGCTCAACTGCAATGGCGTGCAAGCCGCTCCTGCCACACTGCGTGCCATCAGAAAAGCCATCGTCAATTTCAAAAAAAGCAAAAAATGGGTATATGCCTACGGCAACATGGGCTTCGACCAAGGCGACTACTATGTGGCTACGGCAGCCGACAGCATTTTCATCAACCCTGTGGGCGCGGTGGATGTACACGGCTTGGCATCGTGTACGCCCTATTTCAAGAAAGTGCTCGACAACATAGGCGTGGAAATGCAGGTGATTCGTGTGGGTGCCTACAAGAGCGCCGTGGAGCCTTACATGCTCGACGCCATGAGTTCCGAAAACCGCGAACAGCAGCAACTGTATCTGGGCAACATCTGGGGCGTGATTGAAAACGAGATGGCAGACGCCAGAAGGATTGACCGTGGTGCATTCAACCAATACGTGGATAGCATATTGCTGGTGCAGCCAGCCGACACACTGATTAAGCACCATTTGGTGGACGCGAAAATCTATCGCCCCGAATTTGAGAACCGTCTTCGCAAACTCACCAACGTGAAGGAGACCGACGACCTGAACTTCGTGTCGCCACAAATGCTTGCCACCAACTACGACGCTGGCGAAAATAAAGACGGCGTGATAGCAGTGGTGTATGCTTGCGGTGAAATCGACGGCGGCACACCAGGCGAAGGCATCGACAGCGAACAACTGGTGGACTGCATTGGCAAACTCCAGTGCAACGACGATGTGAAGGCACTGGTGCTGCGTGTGAACTCGCCCGGCGGCAGTGCGTTTGGCTCCGAGCAAATTTGGCACGCCCTCGAAAACTTCAAAAAGGCGGGTAAGACGTTCGCTGTGTCGATGGGCGACTATGCGGCTTCGGGCGGCTACTACATCTCGTGTGGCGCCGACCGTATATTTGCCGACAGCACCACCATCACGGGCAGCATAGGCATATTTGGCGTGATACCTTGCGCACAGGATTTGGTGGAAAACAAAATTGGCGTGAATGTGGAAGTGGTGAAAACCAACGAAAACGCCGACCTCTTGGCGATGGGTGTGCTCTCGAAACGACTCACACCAGCCCAACGCCAGTCGATTCAAAACAGCGTGAACGAAGGTTACGAACTGTTTACCAAACGCTGTGCCGATGGCAGAAAAGTGAAGCAGGATTCAATTAAGGCAATAGGTGGCGGACGCGTATGGGACGGCATCTCTGCTAAAAAGATAGGTTTAATTGACCAATTTGGCTCGCTTGCCGATGCCATAGAGTGGACAGCAAAGAAAGCGGGGCTCAACACCGGCTACTACAGCGTGGAATGTTATCCTACAATGGAGGAAAACATGATGGCGATGCTCGGAAAGTATATGCAAATGCGCACCACAGAGAAGATGAAGCGCGACATGGGCATGTTCTACGCCTACTACGAGAGCATTCAGGCTATTCTGCACCGCGACCACATTTTGTGTCTGCACCCCGAAACCGAACTGAAATAATCTCATTTTATCTCAATCTGAAATTGAAGGAATTTTTAACTAAAATATTAAACAAAGAACAGCGCAAGACCGCAGTTGAGCTGATCCTCACTCCATTCTCGTGGATTTACGGGGCTGGGGTTTGGCTGCGCAACGCCGCCTTCAACATGGGCATACTCAAGCAGGAGTCGTTTGATGTGCCGGTAGTGTCGGTGGGCAATATCACGGTGGGCGGCACTGGCAAAACGCCACATGTGGAATACATCGTGGAGGAACTGTGCCAGAAATACCACATCGGTGTGCTAAGCCGTGGCTACAAGCGCGAAACTCACGGCTTTATCATGGCGCGTGAAACGCTCGGACCAAAGGATCTGGGCGACGAGCCATATCAAATTTACCATAAGTTCTTGGGCATGATTACGCTGGCTGTGTGTGAAGACCGCAGAAAGGGTATTCACGAAATGCTAAAACTCGACCCCGACATCAATTTGATTTTGCTCGACGACGCTTTCCAGCACCGCTATGTGAAGCCAAAGGTAAACATCGTGCTGGTGGACTACAACCGACCACCACACAACGACCGCCTCTTGCCTTTGGGCACGCTCCGTGAACCATTCCGCTATATTTTGAAGGCGGATATCGTGATAGTGACCAAGTGCCCTTACGACATTTCGCCACTGGATATGAAGTTGAGCAGTAAGAACTTGGACCTCTATCCATCGCAAAAGCTCTATTTCTCGCGCATCGAATACGCTTATCCTAAGCCCGTGTTCCCCATTTCGCAGGTGCTGCTCGAAAACCTGTCGTTCCTCGGACCGAACGACCTGATTTTAGGACTTACCGGCATTGCCAACCAGCGCCCATTCGTGAAGTATCTGCGTAGCTTCAATGCGCAGGTGAAGGTGATTCATTACGACGACCACCACGACTACACTCGTGAGGATTTTAAATACATTATCAAGATTTTCAACGAGCTGCAAGGTGCGCAGAAATTCATTGTCACCACCGAGAAAGATGCGGTGCGCATTCTCAACAATCCATATTTCCCGATTGAAATGCGCTCATACATCTACTTCATTCCTATCAGGGTGACGGTGAATGTGAACGAGGACGAGTTTATACACGTGCTTGAGGCGAAAATCAATGCCCCTACTGAAGAATAATATTTTTTTACAACAAATGACGGTGCAGCACACACTTTACCGACATGTGGCACCGGCGTGATATATCCCCAATTATTTATTTTGAAACTAAACCAACAATATTATGGAACAAGAAAAAAACTGGTTAGAACTGATTAGCGAAACCGCAGCTTATATTACAGAAAAAGTGGGCGAAATGCCTAAAACAGCAATTATCCTGGGCACTGGCTTGGGAGAACTTGTGAAGCATATCGACATTAAGGTGGCAATCCCTTATTCGGAAATTCCTAACTTCCCTGTGTCAACAGTTGAGGGCCACAGTGGCCGCTTGATTTTTGGTAACCTCGGTAGCAAGTACATCATGGCTATGCAAGGCCGTTTCCACTTCTATGAGGGCTACAGCATGAAGGAAGCCACTTTCCCAGTGCGTGTGATGAACAAGTTGGGCGTGAAGACACTTTTCGTGTCGAATGCAGCAGGCGGTATGAACCCAGAGTTCCGCATCGGCGACTTGATGATTATCAACGACCACATCAACCTCTTCCCAGAGCATCCATTGCGTGGCAAAAACTATAACGAACTTGGTCCACGTTTCCCAAGCATGGACGAGCCTTACAGCCACCGCCTCATTAAGAAGGCGAAAGAGATTGCGGCAGAGAAGAATATTCGCCTGATGGAAGGTGTGTATGTGGGCACACAAGGCCCTACATTTGAAACCCCAGCCGAATACCGCTACTTCTCTCGCATCGGTGGTGATGCAGTGGGCATGAGCACCGTGCCAGAAGTGATTGTGGCACGCCACATGGGCATGGAGGTGTTTGGCATGTCGGTAATCACCGACCTCGGCGGCGAAGGCATCGAAGTGGTGAAGGTAAGCCACGAAGAAGTGCAAATCGCAGCAGCCAAGGCAGAGCCAATCATGTCGATGGTAATGGAAGAAATCATCAACCAATTCGAAGAGTTATAATAGATGTTAGAAACTAGAAATTAGAAATTAGAAGTTAGACTTTTGATTTTAAGAGACTTTAGATATTGAGATTAGAGTTTTGGATTTAAAAAATGATTTTCAATGAGAGATTTTAAGACTTTAGATATTTGGAAACGAGGAATTTCTCTCTCAAAAATGATTTATGTTTTGTCAAGAGAATTTCCTGCTGAAGAAAAATTCGGTCTCCAATCTCAAATCAGAAGAGCGGCAACATCCATTCCTATCAATATAGCAGAAGGTTGTGGACGTGATAGTCTTAAAGATTTTGCACACTTCATCCATATTGCAGAAGGCTCTGCAAGTGAATTGGAATGTGAATTAATCATTGCGGTGGAGTTGGGGTTTATTACCGATTATCAAGCAACCCCATTAATTGAGGAAATATCTCAAATTCGCAAAATGATGAATAGTTACAAAATTAAAATCCAAGATACGCTCAGTTTGAAAAAGAAAAAATCATTTGAGCAGGATTCTTAAATCTAATTTCTAACTTCTAATTTCTAATTTCTATTTTCGAAAAATTTATTTTGAGAAAATGATTGAAACTGAAATTTCTACCCTTGGTGAGTTTGGGCTGATTGAGCAACTCACCAAGGATGTTCAAATCAAAAATTCAACTACGCAAATGGGCGTGGGCGACGACTGCGCGGTGCTCGACTACAGCACCGACTGCAACTTGCGCGCACTCGTCACCACCGATGTGCTGCTCGAAGGCATTCACTTCGACTTGACTTACACGCCACTTCGCCACCTGGGCTACAAGGCGGCTGTGGTCAACTTCAGCGATGTGTATGCCATGAACGGCCAGCCAAAGCAAATCACCGTGTCGCTCGGCATCTCGAAGCGTTTCACCGTTGAGCATATCAACGAACTCTACGCCGGCATTCGCTTGGCTTGTGAGCAATATGGCGTTGATATTGTGGGTGGCGACACCTCGGCATCGGTCACAGGATTGATTATCTCCATCACCTGTATTGGCGAGGGCGAAGAGGGCAAGATTGTGTATCGTGGCGGTGCAAGAGACACCGACCTCGTGTGCGTGAGTGGCGACCTCGGTGCAGCCTATATGGGACTCCAACTGCTGGAGCGCGAGCGTGAGGCTGGCGCAGGAGAGAAGGACTTCCAACCCGATTTCTCAGGACGTGAATACATTCTCGAACGCCAACTCAAGCCTGAGGCTCGCCGTGATGTGATTGCCGAACTCAAAGAACTCGGCATTCAGCCCACAGCCATGATGGACGTGAGCGACGGCCTGTCGAGCGAATTGCTCCACATCTGCAAGGATAGCAATGTGGGATGCCGCATCTATGAGGACCGCATTCCTATCGACTATCAAACCGCAGTGATGGCTGAGGAACTGAACATGAACCTCGTGACAGCGGCTATGAATGGCGGCGAAGACTACGAATTGCTCTTTACCGTTCCGCTCACCGACCACGAGAAGGTGCAAAAGATGAAGTCAGCCAAACTGATTGGACGCATCACCAAGCCCGAACTTGGCGCATTTATGGTCACTCGCGACGATGCTGAAATAGCCATTCGCGCGCAGGGCTGGAACGCTTTCACCTCAGAAGAGGAAACGGAATAACTCAATGGGGAATATCCCCAACAGCACCATAGCGTGGGGGCGTGACTTCGGCATGTTTCCCATGTTTGTGAAAATATGTGCATGTTTCCACGCTATGATGTGTTTTTTTCTGGCACTCCATATATTCAAGAAATTTATACGTTTAGAATTTACAAGCTTCCGAGAGGAAATGCTTATCTACTCAAATATAAAAACATTATGTATCGTTTTCCATTGCAATCATTTCAAGACACGCCAACTCCATTTTACTACTACGATTTGAAGTTGCTCAACAAGACACTCGACGAAATCAACCGTCAAATCAAAGGTCATCCATTCAAGGTGCATTACGCCGTGAAGGCAAACGGCAACAAGACCATTCTCGAAGAAATCGCGAAAAAGGGCTTTGGCGTTGACCTCGTGAGTGGTGGCGAAATCAGTGCTGCACTCGCTGCGGGTTTTGCCGCTAATGGCATGGTATATTCAGGCGTGGGAAAAACCGACCCAGAAATCAACCTTGGCTTGGACAACGACATCTACAGTTTCAATGTGGAGTCGGTGCCTGAACTGGAAGTAATCAATGAGTTGGCTGGCAAAAAAGGAAAAGTTGCAAATATCTCAATCCGTGTGAACCCCGACATCGATGCCCACACCCACCGCTACATCACCACAGGCACGGCGGAAGACAAGTTTGGCATCAACATTGAAATGCTCTCCACGGCTGTGAACAAAGCACTCTCACTGCCCAATATCCACTTGCGTGGCTTGCACTTCCATGTGGGTTCACAAATCACCGACATGAAACCATTCAGTATGCTTTGCGACAGCGTGAATGGTTTGCTCGACTATTTCGACCGTCACGACATTCATTTTGAAATGATTAACGTGGGCGGCGGACTTGGCATCGACTATGTGAATCCCGATGTGAACGCTATCCCCGATTTTGAGCATTTCTTCAACACTTTCAAGCACAAACTCAAACTCCGCAAAGGTCAGGAACTTCACTTCGAACTCGGACGCTCCATTGTGGCACAATGCGGCTCACTGATAGCCCGTGTGGTGTTTGTGAAAGAAAACCGCAACAAGAAATTTGTAATTCTCGATGCCGGCATGACCGACCTGATTCGCCCTGCGCTATACCAGGCGCACCATGTGATTCAAAACATCTCGTCACGCGACACTGCCAGCGATGTGTATGATGTGGTAGGGCCGATTTGCGAATCAAGCGACGTGTTTGCCCACGACGAGAAATTGCCAGTGTCGAAGCGAGGCGACATCTTCGCCATTCGCTCGGCAGGTGCCTACGGCGAAACCATGGCATCGCGCTACAACATGCGCCAACTCCCAAAATCCTACTTTCAACGCTAATTTACGGCACGCGGCCAGCACTCACTGCGCATTTCCACTGCATTTCCACCCGAAAAATTAGGCGAAATTGGCGAAAATTTTGGTGGGGAACAAAAAAGTTATTAACTTTGCAGTCGCAAAAGTATCGGGCACTCCCCGTAACTGCGCTAAAGAACGTTCTTGTGCATCAAGCCAAGAAGAATCTGGTTCGGTAGCTCAGCTGAATAGAGCAACAGCCTTCTAAGCTGTGGGTCCTGGGTTTGAGTCCCAGCCGAATCACCAATCCTCCAAAGGTGAGAAAATCCAAAGATTTTCCCACCTTATTTTTCCCCCACCTCCCCTCCAAAAAAAAATAAGGGAATGACGTACAGTTTCTCCATAACTGGATGTATCAGGAATTTAATATCCGGGGGCGCATTTCATGCATGGTTTAATGCCTCCTGCTTGTGCTTTCTCGCGAGTGGTTCGTTTAGTTTCTTTTGCCAGTGATAAACTACTGCAACCTTCATAATGGTATTTGCTCCCCGACTTAGTGAAAAACACATCACCATTCACGTCGGTTTCAACATTGACAAAGTTGTCTTTACTTCCGTCACTACCACTTTCATGGTGCGATTCCCCCCATGTTTTTTTTGAGCAGATTTGTTGTGCGCCGAATGTTACCCCTATGCCGAGGATAAAGCCTAAGAGTCCACACGCCAGAGTGTTGCCTTTAAACGGATTTTTCATATTTGATATGTTTTATTTGTTGTATTAAGAATTTGTATTATTATCGCTTTGATTATACATTGTGATTCTTAAAATGAGATATATCCCAAGCTTCTTAAATAACCTTCGGTATCTTCAATCTCTTCATCATCCATTTGTTCTCCGTCATTTATTTTCCATTTTAATGAATGAAGACATTCCTGGATTTCTTCACTTGACATCTTTTATAATTGTTCAAAAAGTTGATCCTTCATATATCTATAAATATCTTTTCCACCACAAATGTACACCTTTTTTCTAATTGTCAGGTATTTATCAATAAAGAAATATCAAATTAGATATGAGAAAGAAACATACTATAATACTTAATAAACAATATTGCAAATTCACTAAAAAACCAGTCTATTGCACAACTTTTCAGTATATAGTTCTTAAATTTTAATTCAACCAGCGAGTTGATAATAATTGTGGGGTGGGAAAATTTTTGGTGGGGTGTGGGGTGGGGGATTGGGGGAAATGGTGTATATTTGCATGATGCAATAACATTTCTAAAAAAGTAAGGCCTATGTATATATTTGGAGATAAGGAAGCCAGCGACCAGCAGGTGAATGATGCTTTTTGGCAGTCGATGAAACAACGCTTGGAGTGGTGCAAGGGCGCAGTTGCTGAGCAGTTGAGCAAAACCGGTAGAAAGAAGTATTACCGTATGGATTATGATGTTGATTCTGAGGTTGAGTCGGTTTATGCGGCCTTCACTGATGAGGAGATTAGCATTATCAATCAGGTTGTGGCAGATATTAACAGCGAATGTCAGGACGAAGATGAAAAATGTGAGGCGTTTACTGAAATTGCCTCTTCGAGTGATGTTGACTTTTATCGTTTTGTTCCAGAAGAGGATATGTGCAAGGAGTATGCTCCTACCATTATGTGGGTTGATGTTGACGACGTTAAATACTGTTGCGGGTTCACTGCGTTTCGCGCCGCGGTGGGCGATGAGGAATTCCAAGCAGCCCCTTTGGTTGTGGAACTTCTTGATAATGAATATGCTGATTTGTTGGCGACTGTGCTGTTTTGTAAGCAGTTGTCGTTCGACGATATGCAATTCATATTCCCCGATATCTACCAGAAGGTGATGAAATGTGCATATGTTCCGCATAAGCACACAGCGGTGATGATGACGGAACTGAACGAGGCGTGTGAAGCGATTTATGCCGGCACAAAAGAGGATGATATGCCACCTTCGCTATTGGAAAACTCGCCATTTTCCTTTATTATTTGGAACCAAATCTTAAGCGATGAAAATATGAAAGCCAACGACCCTGTTCTTTTCGAAATCTTCAGGCGGTCGGTGATCTGCTAAGCCATATATACAACAAAAAGGCTAGAACTCATAATGGCTCCAGCCTTATCGTTGTATATATGGCAATTGCGCTCATTTGAGGCATTGCTGGTGGGAAGCCGCCGTTATTTGGTGATGGGGCGGTTGGTGGTGCGGTTGCGCACGTTGGTGATGCGGGTGTGGCGGCGGTCGGGCGATGTGGTGAACAGTTTGCTCACGCTTGCATCTACTGTGGTGTTGTCGATGCTGTGGCTGTAGTCTTTCACATTGGGCACGCTCACGAGGGTGTTGTATTTTCCAAGTCGGCCTGTGAAGGTGGTGCCTGTGATTTGCAGGCGTTTGGGCGTGTTGATGTAGTAGCCGTGGTAGTCGCAACCGCCGATTGAAATTTGTGAATTGCTGATGCTGACCGATTCCATTTGCTCGAAAAGGCTCCAATCAACCCTTGCCGTACCGTGGATATTGCACTGTTCAAGGCTGACGGAATAGGATTTTGCCCCGATTTTGCTGAACAGGTAGGCAAATGGGTTGGAAATGCGTCCTGCGCTTGAAGATGCTGCGCCGTTGATTTCGATGTCGGTGTTCACCAGTTCCACTTTCGGACTGGTGGCTTTGGTGGCAAGAGCGGCAAAGATGCTCATGATGCAGTAGGGACTGCTGCCGTCGGTCTGCTTCTTGAGGTTGATATTCATCTTGCAGTTTTCAAAGCGCACACGGTCGGCACAGGTGCGCACCACGAAAGTGCCGTAGGTGTCGGTGAAGAAGTTGAAAGTGGAGTTTCTGACGATAAATGTGTCGCCAACTTTGCCTTCAGCCGCATTCAGGGCGTAACTGTCCATGTCGATGAGGTGGTATTTCCTGTTGATGGTGAAACTGCTGTTCTCAATGCGGTTGTTGTACGACTGGCTGGCGTAGGCAGGTTCTGCCTCTTGCTTTGGCCCGTAGAAAAGGTCTGTGAACGATGCACCACGCACCACCACATTGTGCGACAGGGTGGAGATGTCGATGGGCTGGAGCGCATAGTCGCCACTCACGTTTTCCACCACCACATTTTCGGCGTGCATACCTATTGGCTGGAAATAATGGTGCGAGAAAGTGCAGTTGGTGATTTTTGCGCCACTCACTTTGCCCACCTGGTTATAGTTGGTGCGCTTCATGCCGAGCACCACACCATTGAGCCGCATTTCAAAGTGGCAATCGTGCACATTGATGCCTGTGCAAGAGGTTTTTGGCGAGCTGGTGTCGAAAATGATGCCTTCAGCCGCCAAACCGAGGTCTTTTGTGCCGTCGGTGCCGTAGTAGTAGCAGTTGTTAGCCCATTCGTATTTTCCGCCACGAGCCACGGAATATACCACGCCGTTCACCTTGATTGCCTTCGCAGGGCTTCCCGAAGTGTGGATGGCAGGGAAGTCGTGACATTCGTGATAGCCCACAAATCGCATATCGCTCACTTCGATGTTGGTGCAGTCGATAAAGCGAATGCCGCTAATCAGCGTGCCGCCGTGCATCGCCAAATTTTTACAACTCTCAATTCTGATAAAGGGTGGGGCATAGATTGCCGCCGATGGCTGATGCGCGGTGAAAAAACTGCCGTTCCATTCAAAATCCACATTAGTGCTACCACTAAGGAAAGTGGCAAGGCACGCCATAGCCTTGAAGTTGTCGGTGCCGGTGCGGTATTTGAGCGTTTGCCGAGGCAAACCTTTGTAGGACCAGTTGCTTTTGCTCAGCGTGCGCATGTCAGCCTTGCAACCGAAGTTGGTGGCTTTCAGTTTGGAGTTGACGATATTACCCGACAGCCGACAGCCGTTGAAATACGTTTTGCCGTCGGGAACCACCACTTTCAGGTTGCGAGCCTTGATAGTGGCACCCGTGATGCGTCCGCCAGCGAAAATGATGGTAGAGCCATCGCCTATTTTGATATTGTTGGCTTTCAGTTCCTTGGTAATGCGGTAAGTGCCAGTACGCGTCATCGATGATGCATTCTTCACCACCGTAGTCTTGGCTGCGCACATTGTGGTGAAGCACAGAAGCAACGCAAGCAAAAAGTATAATCTTTTCGTCATAATTCCATATTCGTTTAACCAAAAACAAAGTTACGAATAATAACGACATTCAGGGCATATTTTGCCTCATTTCGTAACAATTAAACCCAAATCGGTCATTAGGACTTGTGGTATTTCGGAGTTTTAGTAGAATGAATTTTGCTTGTCTTTTAAAGAGTGATAGCGAACTATTACGAATTAAAAACAAGCAAAAGGCATCTTATAAAAGCCGAAAGACCGCAAGAAGTAATCTGAAAAATCATTACACGGCCTAATGACTGATTTGGGTTAAAATAGATGATGGCGCATTATTTTGACACGCCATCATCCATCTTAACCGACAATTTAAGTCTATTGCTTAATATGTTCTGCCCATTTCACAATTGGAGGCTCTGGAATTGCCCTTAGGAGTAAAAATGGACAAACTCGCAGAAGCCTCACGCAAATATGAGTATATGAACCAGTATTTAACCATTATGATTAAATGCCAGCATGATACTACATATCCAACAAGGCATCCACTGTCTGCCACATTCCTGACTCCTAATGAAATTTTCCAGATTTCCAATTGCCAAGAATGAGCGTCGAGTAAACGCTTTCTGTTTATAATTATACACAGCCTCTTCCACTTAGCCAGCTTTCGCTTTAGGCCTCTGTGATGTGGTCTGCGCTTTGGCAAAGTTAGGAATTATATCTTGTGTGTGCAAATAGTTATGTCTTATTTTCGCTTTTTCGCGATTAGTTGTGGTTTGTGGCTTATTTTGTTGGGCGATTTTGAGGTTAATGGATTATATTGTAATTTTGGGGAAAAATATTTTAGATATGAAGAAGTTTGGATATTTGATACTTGTGGCTGCTGCCTGTGCGTTGGTGGCTTGTAATGAGAAGCCTAACAAGGGCGAGGCTGGCGGCTATACGCTCTCGTGGGATTTGCAAACCGTGCTGACATCTGGCGGCACCGTAGATTCGGTGGTGATGGCTGTGAATGGCAAGCATGTGCAGACATTGACCGATGCGGCCGACGGCATCTATAAGTTTGAGGGCACTGCCGAAGATGGTGTTGTGGCAAAGGTCACTGCCTACATCAATCACTCGGAGTTTGTGGCAAATGTGCTGGTGGCATTGGAGGCTGGCACCATTAGTGTGGACAACGATACGCAGTGTGCGGTGGGCACACCCATCAACGACGATGTGCGTGGCATGGTTTCGTCGTTTTTGAACGATCAGGCGGCTTCGGCACTTGCTTCCTACATCGCCGACAATGCCGCTGATTTGCGTGCGCTCTTGGTGTTGGGCAATGAGGCAGTGCGCAGTATGTCGGCCCCAACCGATATGCAGAAACTATTTGAGCAGATGAGCCCAAAGTTGAAAAACTCGGCTTACGGCAAAGAAATTAAAGTGGCAATCGACAAAACTTGCAGCACGCTTGCCGGTGCGAAATTTGTGGATTTCGCAGCCACTTACAACGGCAAAACCCAGCGTTTGAGCGACTATGTGGGCAAGGGCAAACTGGTGGTGGCTGACTTCTGGGCAAGTTGGTGCGGGCCATGTAGAAAAGAGATTCCGAATTTAATCAACATACACGAGAAGTATGGCGACAAGGTGCTGGTGCTCGGCATTGCCACTTGGGACAACCCCGAAGACACAGAGAAAGCCATTGCAGAACTAAAGATTCCATATCCACAAATGCTCAACACGCAGAAGGCAGGCAGCGATGCCTATTCCATCACCGGCATTCCCGAAATCATCGTTTTCGCCCCCGACGGCACAATCCTTCACCGTGGTCTCCGCGGTCAAGAACTCGAAAACGCCGTAGTGGAATACCTCCAAACCCACCCATAAGGCAAGGCATACAGGAAATGTGTATAAAACAACGCTATAGCGTTGTTTTTGTCAAGATCAAATTTGAGATAGGTGGAATAAAAAATTACAGCCTTGGCGCGGTAGATGATGCCGGATTTATGGAATTTGTTAATGAATAAATGTGTGTGACATGGAAAATAAACTTTTGGAATATTTGGAGAATCATCAGCCTGCCACTCCTTCAAATTGGAAGGAGAAAGCTGAGTGGCGAAGAGAAAATCGTGACTGGATTCGGCACAGTCAGGAAATAGCATTGGCGATGCTCAATAAAATGGACGAACTTAAAATGTCGCAAACCGCATTGGCAAAGCAACTGGGATGCAGTCAGCAGTATGTGTCAAAATTGCTGAAAGGTGGAGAGAACCTTTCTTTGGAGACAATCAGCAAAATAGAGAAAGCGTTAAGCATCACTATCATTCAGCCCTTGTGTGGAGGGCAAACCGATAGTGCCATTATGGGTGCCGCTGAACCAACAGAAGAATATAATCCCACATGTGACTCGGAATAAAGCCCTCTAAACGGCTTTCTTTGGAAGGGGAATAAAAAATTACAGCCTTGGCGCGGTGTGGCGTGCCAAGGCTGTGGATATTTTTGGGGAGCGGCTTATTTTAGAAGTGCACGGCAAGAGCAAGATAAATACCGTAAAAACTATATAAAACCTAAAGTGCTACTTTGCATTTTCTGATAAAATCTAAAGTGCTACTTTATAATTTCTTGTAAAATCTAAAGTAGTGATATTTATATATTGTTGTAAAACAGAAAAATAAATTATTTTTCAAGAAAAATTTTAATTTTGATGAATTATTTCTCGGTTCAGTGGATAAATACTGGGGGACTGAAACGAAAACAAAAAAAACAATCTTTAGATTATCCGAAAGCGCAAATATAAAGATACCCAAATGCATTATGCTTGGTATGGATGCGATAATTGTGTTGCTGTTAAATAATTAGTAATCAATGCGTTATCTTGGTTGCTGGCGGACGTGAAGTATCACGTCCCTACCGAAATGTTGGTTTTGGGAGGTTTGATGCTGTTTTTTATCAAGAAATCATTTTATCATCAGGGTTTTTTCGCCGTGAAACGGCGAGCGGTTTTTATCCTTGGGGCAACGTGGGTGGCCCTCGTAAGAGGGTGGCGGAGGGATTGTGTGGTTGGCGGCATGGAAACACGTTTCCAATGACGCGAAGCGCACAATCTCTCCGCCAAATGCGAAGCATTCCACTTTGCTCCAAGGCTGTTTTTTATGTTTTTTTCTTTGATTCCATTCACGATTCGGCAACAATCCATAATCTATCCCCAGAAATTTTCCACTGAACCAAAGCCCCCCCCTAACAGGTATTCTTTGGTATAATAAATTACAGCCTTGGCGCGGTGGCGTGCCAAGGCTGTGGATTTTTTTGGGAGCAGCTCTTTTTGGGAGCGGCTTATTTTTTGTTTTGCTTCGACCAGCTGTCTTTCAAACCGATGGTGCGGTTGAACACGAGTTTTTCAGCGGTGCTGTCTTGGTCGACGCAGAAGTAACCGATGCGTTGGAATTGGAACTTGTCGCCCTCCTTAGCGTTTTCAGCCAAGAACGGTTCAATCTTAGCGTTTTCAATCACCTTGAGCGATTCAGGGTTGAGCAAGTCGCGGAAATCGTGCTCGGTGTCGGCGCTTGGGTTCTCAACGGCGAACAGACGGTCGTAAACGCGCACTTCTGCATCTTTGCAGTGGCGAGCCGATACCCAGTGGAGTGTGCCCTTCACCTTGCGGTTAGCACCTTCCATACCGCTGAGGGTGTCGGGGTCGTAGGTGCATTGAATTTCGGTGATATTGCCGTCGGCGTCTTTGGTGCAGCCAGTGCACATGATGATGTAGGCACCTTTCAAGCGCACCTCCTTGCCAGGAGTCATGCGGAAGAACTTCTTAGGAGCGTCTTCCATAAAGTCGTCGCGCTCGATGAAGATTTCGCGGCAGAAAGGCATCTGGTGAGTGCCAGCGTTTTCCTGCTCTGGGTTGTTGTCCATCTCCATCATCTCCACCTTGTCTTCAGGATAGTTGGTGATCACCACCTTCACAGGGTTGAGCACGGCGCACACACGGTTAGCCTTCTTGTTGAGGTCTTCACGAATTGAGTGTTCGAGAAGGCTGATGTCGTTGAGCGCTTCAAACTTGGTGTAGCCAATATTGTTGATGAAGTTTTTGATTGATTCAGGGGTGAAGCCACGACGGCGCAGGCCGCAGAGTGTAGGCATACGAGGGTCGTCCCAACCGTTTACCAAACCTTCCTTCACCAACTGGAGCAATTTACGCTTACTCATCACGGTGTAGGTGAGGTTGAGGCGGTTAAACTCAATTTGTCGTGGGCAGTATTCGTCCACCTTGTCGCCAGCCAACTCCTTCACGAATTTCTCGTAAAGCGGACGGTGAGGCACAAATTCGAGGGTGCAGATAGAGTGTGTCACGCCCTCGAAATAGTCGCTCTGACCGTGTGCGAAGTCGTACATAGGATACACCTTCCACTTGTCGCCGGTGCGCCAGTGTGGGGTTAAGATAATGCGATAGATGATAGGGTCGCGGAAGTGCATGTTGTCGCTCGCCATATCTATTTTTGCGCGAAGCACATGGCTGCCTTCTGGAAATTCGCCAGCATTCATGCGAGTGAAGAGGTCGAGGTTTTCCTCTACAGAGCGGTTGCGGAACGGACTTTCCTGGCCAGGAGTGGTAGGAGTGCCCTTTTGAGCCGCAATTTGCTCGCTGGTTTGGTCGTCGACGTATGCCTTGCCCTCCTTAATCAAGCGGATAGCGAAATCGTAGAGTTGCTGGAAATAGTCGCTTGCGTAGTACAGACGGTCGCCCCAGTCGTAACCCAGCCACTTAATGTCGCGCATAATGGCTTGCTCATATTCAGTGTCTTCTTTAGCAGGGTTGGTGTCGTCGAAACGCAAGTTGCAGGTGCCGCCAAACATTTCAGCCACCCCGAAGTCCATGCAGAAGGCCTTAGCGTGGCCAATGTGCAGGTAGCCATTTGGTTCGGGTGGGAAACGAGTGCTAAGTCGTCCACCATTCTTGCCAGCTGCCAAGTCGTCGGCAACAATTTGCTGAACAAAGTTCAGGCTCTTTTTCTCTTCTTGTTCGTTGAGTTGAATGTTGTTTTCAGCCATATCTTATAGATGTTGAGATTGCTAATGATTTCAAATCGTAATGCGTGCGTATGTGCGCATGTGCATTATCAAACTGCAAAGTTAATAAAAAAATCAAAAAATTGAAAATCCCCCCTCTGTTCAATCCCCGTGCGTTGCTCGGCTTATTTCTTTTTTGTGCCGTCGCATTTGGGGTAGTCGGTGCACCCCCAGAAAGTTTCGCCTTGGCGTGCTCCTTTCTTTATGGTGCGCAGACGCATGGGAGCACCGCATTTTGGACATTGGGGAGCATTATCTTTTTCTGCCTTTTCCTTCACTGTAGAGAGGCGCGCTTGTGTCATTTTTTCGGTAAATCCGCCTTCGTTTTTGAAATCCCCAAGGCGTTTGTTGATTTGAGCCGTGAGCAGTTGCTTCACGCGTTCGCACAAAACCACAATCACACATGCCGAGTGAATGGAATCGTCTGTGCGCAGCAATGTGGCGAACCGGGCATATTCGGCAAGGAGATATTCGCTGATTTCTGCCAGATAATTTTGAGTAAGGGTGGGCGCATCGTTAAATTGGTGGTTACGCACCTGCGTATAGCGCTGGTCATCGGTATGCCACATTGAAGCCCCATGACGCATCAGCCAGTTGAGGAAATCGCCTTCCAGTTCGCTGACACTGGCGCGTGCCACATCAAGCAATCGCAACTCCGTCTCGTAGCTTGTTTGATGCCGCGATGAGCCTTCAGCAATGTTGGCTGGCACGGTGCGGGCTGCCATTTCCATTTGGTCGCGAAGTCGGCCGCAGGGATCCACCTTGTAGTCGACGAACCGTCTACAGAAACTTTGGGTGGCAAGTTGCAGAATGTTGCCAAGGCGCCAAGTGAGGAGCCGCATATAGCCATTCACAGAGTGGATTTGAATCATTTTTTTTGGGTTTTGGTTGGGGATTAGTAATTTTTTTTCGAAATTCGAAATCTCGAAATCTCGAAATCTCGAATTTTCGAATTTTCGAATTTTCGAAGAATCAAGATTTCGATATTATTTATTCTTTGCTTTGGTAGGGGGTGGGGTGGTCGGCTGCCAGTTTGCTTTGGGGCGCGATGCTGAATAAGCCCTCGTTGCCGTCGTCATACATCACCGGCTTTGGCTGGCTGAAATTGGTGTCGTCGTCAGCCCAGTGGTCGCACTGGCGCATCACCGTTTCGAGTGCTTCTTCTGCGCCCTTTGGTGGATATTTGTATTTTTTTAGCAGTCGTTTAATCATCACGCGCATCTTCGCTCTTGCCGATTCCTTGTGGTTCCAGTCGATGGTGCGATTGCGGTGCAGCACCTCCGTCAGTTCCTTCGTCATCGCCAAAAATTCCTCGTCGCTGAACGCGCTTTTCACGCCCTCAGGCTTGCTCAGCGCATCGTAGAACGCCTTTTCCTCGTCATTCAGCCCAAGTTCATTGCCTTCCTGCTCCTCGGCTTTGATTTGTTGAGCCATCTTCAGCAGTTCCTCAATCACCTCTTGGTTGGTGAGCAGCCCTTTCAGGTAATTGCTCAATGCCATACTCAGCATGTCGCTGAATTTCTCGCTTTGCACCACATTCACGCTGTGTGAGCGCAATTTCTCTTTCAGCAGTTTGGTGAGCAGTTCCACCGCCAGGTTTTTCTCCTTCATGTTGCGAATTTCAGCCATGAAAGCCTCGTCGAAAAGCGAAAAGTCGGTTTCGTGGTCGGCAAACAGATTGATAATTCCTTCGCTCTTCACGCTCTGACGCAGCAGCGCGCCAATGCGGTCGTTGATTTCCGCTTTCGTCACTTTCGCCCTGCCGCCGTCGAGTTTTGCCAAGAGCACACGCACCGTGTCGAACAGCGCCACTTCCAGTTTCTGATCATTGGTGAGCAGTGAGCGGCACAGCGTGGTGGCATTGTGCAATCGGCGGCTGTGCTCCACAAATTCGGGACGGTCGGTTTCCTTCTTTTTGGGGTCGGCAAGGAAGTTGACCGCCATTTTTATGATGTCGGCTTTCACGGCATCGCTTCCGCTGAAGAAGTCGCCGTAATAGAAATTGTGTAGCTTGTCGCGGCATATCTCCACCTCCTCTTGCCAAGTCACCATTGCCGTGCGTGCGATGTTGGGGTCGCCGAAGCGGTTACGGTCGCGATTGGTGTAGGCGTTCATTGCCGATCGCAATGCTTGCGCTATGCCTATGTAGTCCACTATCAAACCGCCCTCCTTTTCGGGAAACACGCGGTTCACGCGTGCTATGGCTTGCATCAGGTTGTGGCCGCGCATCGGTTTGTAAACATACATGGTGGCAAGCGATGGCACGTCGAAGCCCGTGAGCCACATGTCGCGCACGATGGCTATCTTCATTTCGCTCTTGTCGTCCTTGAATTTGCGTGCCAGTTCTTCCTTGTATTTCTCGTTGCCTATGATGTCGGCCCACTCTTCGGGGTCTTTGTTGCTGCTGCTCATCACCACCTTCACCTTTTCGGTCCATTCGGGGCGCAGCTCAAGCATCTTTTTGTAGAGTTTGATGGCTATCGGGCGTGAGTATGCCACAATCATTGCCTTGCCGGTGAGTTCTTGCGCACGGTTTTCCTCGTAGTGCTTCACGATGTCGCGCGCCAGCGAGTCGATGGTGTCGTCGTCGCCGAGCAGCACTTCCAGTCGGCTCAACTCTTGCTTGGCTTTGCGCAGCTGTGCCTCGGTGGCGCCTTCTGCCTCTAATGTGTCGAATTCGGCATCGAGTTTGGCGAGGGTTTCCTCGTCGAGCGAGAGGTTCACCACACGGTTTTCGTAATACACCGGCCGGGTGGCGCCGTCGTCCACCGCCTGGCTCATGTCGTAGATGTCGATATAGTCGCCAAACACCTCTTGTGTGTCGCGGTCGCGGTCGCTGATGGGGGTGCCGGTGAAGCCGATAAACGAGGCGTGGGGCAGTGCTTCTCGCATTTTCAGCGAAAAGCCTTTCTTCATCTTCTTGCTCTTTACGTCCCAGTGCTCATCGCCATATTGCGAGCGGTGTGCCTCGTCGGTCATCACTATGATGTTTTTGCGGTTGGAGAGTGCGCCGTCGCCTTCTTCAAACTTTTGAATGGTGGTGAATATGATGCCGCCAGCCTTGCGGTCGCGCAGCAGTTGTTGCAGATGCTCGCGGCTCTCGGCGTTGACCGGCACTTGGCGCAGGAAGTCTTGGCAGCGGCAGAATTGACTGTAGAGCTGGTTGTCGAGGTCTTTGCGGTCGGTCACCACCACAAGCGTGCATTCGGCAAACTCCTGAATAAGCTGGTGGGCGAAGAATATCATCGAAAAACTCTTGCCCGAACCCTGCGTGTGCCAGAACACGCCTATTTTGCCGTCGCCCTCCACGGCTTGGTGGGCGCGTGCCACGGCTTTCTCCACGGCGAAGTATTGGTGATAGGCGGTGAGGATTTTTGATTGGGCACCGTCGTTGAGGTCGAAGCAGATGTAGTTTTTCAAAATGTCGATAAGTCGCTCTCGCATGAACATGCCCTTGAAGAAGGTGGCGTAGTCAGCTATCAGCTTGGTTTCGTAGTTGCCGTCCTCCGACTTCCATTCCATGAATCGCTCAAATTTCGAGGTGATGGTGCCAGCCTTGCTTTGGGCAAGGTCGGATATCACGCTGAAGGCGTTGTAGCCAAATAGCGATGGGCACTTCTTCATATAGTTGCGTATCTGCAAATATGCATCTTCTATGGTCACATTCTCGTCGGAGGCGGTTTTCAGTTCCACCACCACCAATGGCAGGCCATTGATCATCACCACCATGTCGCAGCGGATTTTGCCCAATTCTTCCACGCTCCATTGGTTCACGATGCGGAAGTCGTTGGCAAGCGGTTGCTCGAAATCCACCAGGCGCAAGGTGGCGGTGCGGTTTTCGCCATTTTCCAAATATGGCACGGCAAATCCATTCTGAAGCATTTCGGTGAAGCGTCGGTTGTCTTGAATGAGGGTACCTTCGTTGAGGTTGGTCACCATTTTCAGTCCCTCGGCTAAAATATCTGCGCTCACTCCCTTGTTGAGTCGCTTCAGCGATGCCTCAAGCACCTCTCTGTAGAAGGGCTCGCGGTAGTCGCGTTCCACATCGTAGCCGCACTCATAAGTGTAGCCCAACTCCTGAAAAAGTGCTATCAACGCTTTTTCGTAACTGCTTTCTATGAATTTGTCGCCAGCCATAATCAATTATAATTTAATTTCACCAGACATCAGCTTGGGAAGCAATGTGTCACGCAAAGCCGCAAGCCGCTGATTTTCTTTTTGAGTGAATCTTATTTTTTCAAATAAAGGGTTTGTAATGGTATGAAAATCTTCTAAAACTTTCAGGGAAGGCATTACCATCTTCATTGATTTGATAATTTTTGAATTAACGGCAGTTGCAATTGATGATGTACTTCCCAATGTTGAATAATTGTATAATTTCAACATTAAAAAAGAAAATTCAAGATAGCATTCATCGGGAAGAATAAATCTTGCAATTGCCTCATTTGTTGTTAAATCGCAATCAGAAATGGCAACTCTGCCGATTGTTAGTTTGAAACTAAGAAGAATAGTGTTAACAGGGACTAATGAAATATTGAATTTTTTTATTGCAGCATTAGTTAATTTCTCAGCTGAATTTGAAATAAATAAACCACAATTTCCCATATCAGAAATTGATATCCATTTATTATCTGATTCGTTTTTGGAGAACCATTCTTTCTCTTTTCGAGGAGGCGTTTTCCCGATATTTATTTTATAAAAATCGTCTGCTTTTCCGACTTTCCAGCCTTGGGGGATGGGGCCTAATTCGGAATCAACGAAGGGTTGGTCTTTAAATGGGGTGAAATCTACAAACCATGATTTGAACAACGCTTCCGCTTGAGCCTCCAAATTAGCATTTATCTTATTATTGTTCTCAATCTTAGAATCCAAAGCAGATAAAATACCTGCTATCTTCCTCTGGTCAGAAAGATTTACAGGAATCAGGAAATGATAATCTCGCATTTGTTTCAAGGACACATTTTTTATTGTTGTTCCTGTTGCTTGCTGTATGATACTTTTTTTGAAATGTGGAGACGATATGACATAATAAATAAAATTTCGGTCTATATCTTCTTTGACATTAAAGAAGCAAGCACTTTTTCCTAAAATACAAGGCTCATTGTTATACTTAGCGACATTACCAATAGTTCCATTTATAGAAACCAAAATGGTTCGATCATTTAATTCTTTTTGGTATTTGAGAAATTCTTTTTGAGAAACTCTTTTTGTGTCTTTTTTTATAGTGATATGACCTTCTTGCAAATTGTTACCATTGATAAAGTAGAAATCTCCTTTCTCATCATATTCTGGTGTGCCATGGAGACCATCCCCTAACACCGTACATATATCTTTTATGTAAACTTCTTTCCACTCCATACGCCTTTTTAGATTTTGTAGCCGATGGTGGCGAGTTGTTTTACAATTTCATCTTCCAGTTCGTGGCCTTTTTTGAAAAGGTCGGAAAGTTCGGTGGTGAGGCGGTTCATTTTTTCTTCGAAAGGCTCGCCGTCGTCTTCTTGGTCGGCAATTCCCACAAAGCGGCCGGGGGTGAGGATATAGTCTTGCTTGGCAATATCTTCGGTGGTGACCACTGCGCAGAAGCCCTTCTCATCGGCAAGCGTGCCGTTTTGGAACGCATGGAATGTGTCGGCTATTTTGGCAATGTCTTCCACCGGGCGGAGTTCGCGCACTTTTCGGCTCACCATTTCGCCCATGGAGCGGGCATCGATAAAGAGCGTTTTGCCCGGCTGCTTCTTCTCGCGCGAGAGAAACCACAGCGACACCGGTATGCCGGTGCTGTAGAACAACTGGTTGGGCAGCGCAATGATGCCTTCCACCAAGTCGGCTTCGATGATGGCTTTGCGAATGTCGCCTTCGGTGCCTGATTGGCTACTCAAAGCACCGTTGGCAAGCACCAACCCGATTTTTCCTTTAGGCGAAAGGTGGTGAATCATGTGCTGCATCCAAGCAAAGTTGGCGTTGCCACTGGGTGGCACACCATACTGCCATCGCACATCACCTGTGAGCGCTGGCTGCCCCCAATCCGAGAGATTGAACGGCGGGTTTGCCATAATAAAGTCGGCTTTGAGCGATGGGTGCTGGTCGTCGAAGAAAGTGTCGGCATACGATTTGCCCAAGTTGGCTTCAAGTCCACGGATAGCGATGTTCATGTGCGCCATTTTCCAAGTGGATGGGTTAGCCTCCTGGCCATAGATGCTGATGCGGCTCAAATCCCTCTGATGGCTGCTGATGAATTTGGCACTCTGCACAAACATGCCACCCGACCCACAGCAAGGGTCGTAAACACGCCCCTCGTAGGGCTGGAGAATCTCTACGATGGTGCGCACAATGCAGCTTGGGGTGTAGAATTCGCCAGCGTTCTTGCCCTCCATCGAGGCAAACTTCTGAAGGCAATATTCATAGGTGCGGCCCAGCAGGTCTTTCTCGTCGGCTGACGAGTGCATCTGAATGTTGGAAAACAGGTCCACCACATCGCCAAGGCGGCGCTTGTCGAGTTCGGGACGCGCGAAATTCTTGGGCAGAATGCCCTTCAGGCGAGGGTTTTCCTGCTCAATGGCAAGCATGGCATCGTCGATAGCGGTGCCCACCTGTGGCGTGTGGGCAGCAGCCGAAATCACGCTCCATCGCGCATTTTTAGGCACGAAAAACACATTGTCGGCGGTGTATTCGTCCTTGTCCTCCTCGTCGGCATATTCGTCGGCAGAGAGTTCGCTGAATTTCTCTTCAAATTTTTCAGAAATATATTTAAGGAAAATAAGTCCCAAAACCACGCCCTCGTATTCAGAGGCATTGAGGTTGCCACGGAGCACATCGGCAGCTTTCCAAATCTTATCTTCAAATCCAATAGAAGTGGTATCTTTCTTCGCCATAATAGTGTAGTCAGTTATTGAGTGTATTTTTTCGGGGTTTATCATCAAAATGTAAAGTTACGCACTTTTTGCCTATTTCCCCACCATTTCTCCCCCAAAAATAGTTCCAAACCACGAATCCCACTTAGAATCCACAAAAAGTAAAGTCCCAAACCCCGAAAAGTAAAGCCCCAAACCACGAATCCCCCGAATCTCACGAATATTTTTTGTTGAATCTCCCCATTTTGGCATTGAACGAACCCAACCAAACTCATATCTTCGCTCCAAAATCAAAACATCTAATTTCTAACCTCTAACCTCTAATTTCTAACCTCTAACCTCTAACTTCTAATTTCTAACCTCTAACCTCTAACCTCTAATTTCTAATTTCTAATTTCTAACCTCTAACCTCTAACCTCTAATTTCTAACCTCTAACCTCTAATTTCTAATTTCTAATTTCTAATTTCTCAAACGGTGTTTCGGGTGTTTCAGGTGTTTCAGGTGCTCCCTATTTGTGAAAATTTGTGTTAATTTGTGGCAGGTTTTTAACCCCCGAATCCCCCGAATAATTTTTGTTGAATCCGTTGAATCTGTGTGAGCCTTTGGAGCAAACCGGCGGCGAGCCTCCGTGAGATTTCCCACCCACAAAAAAATCCGTGAAATCCGTGGGATCCGTGTGAGGCAAGGAGATTTTTGGGGAATTATTTGCAGTTTGCGGTAGGTTTGATTAATTTTGTATGATAAAATTACTATTATGGACAACAAGGAACTTTTGGAAAAGGTTTCAGAAAATCTGGGACGAAGTAAAGGCGATGTGGCTAAACTGGTGGAGGCATTCGCAGAAGTGGTGAAAACTCGCTGCGGTGCGCTCGACAGCGTGGCCATACCGGGTTTCGGAAATTTTGAGGCTAAAAAGAAGAACGAACGTGTGGTGGTAAACCCCAGTAATGGAAAGCGTATGCTCGTTCCACCAAAAGTGGTGTTGGCCTTCAAGGTGAGTAACGTGTTGAAAAACCGCTTGAAGTAATTTCGTTGAACTTGAATATTCTGTAACGACATGAACAATAAGGTAACATTTCCCGAACTTGTTGAGCAAGTGGCACAATATGCCAATACTTCAAAGCGCATGAGCGAACTGTTTCTGAAAGAACTGTTTGCCACTATTTCACAGTCGCTTATCGATGGCGAGAGCGTGAAGGTGAAGGGTATTGGCACGTTTAAACTCACCGAAGTGAGTCCTCGAAAAAGCGTGGACGTGAACACGGGCGAAGAAATTGAGATTCCGGGGCATAAGAAACTGTCGTTTGCCCCCGATAAAGATATGGCAGAGGCTATCAATCAGCCTTTTATGCACTTTGAAACTGAAATCCTTGACGATGACGTGACCGACGACCAACTCGCCGCCATCGATGCCGGTGAGTCAACCGAAGCACCAGCCGAGGCCACCCCAGTCGAGGAAGATGCCGACGACTCCGCCGCCGCTGAGGCACCAGCTGCTGAAGCACCCGTAGCCGCAGAGGAAGAAGTGGTGATGCCTCCTGTGTTCGTGGCTCCTGTGGAAGAACCTGAGTCAGAGGAAGCAGAAACAGAGGCTGAGGCTCCTGTTGAGCCATCGGAAGAAGTGCCCGCAGAGGCTGGGGCTCCTGCAGAAGTGCCTGTCCAAGAGCCTGCTGACGAGCCGGAAGAAGCCGTTTCGGAAGAAGAAGCCGAAATAGAGGAAGAAGCCGAGCCAGAACCAGTAACGGAAGTTGAGCCATCTGCCGTGGCAGAGCCTGAAGATGAGGCGGAAGACACCGAAGCAGAAGCCGAAGGTGAAATGGTGAGCGAGGAATTGGCTGACGAGCGTGTGGGGCAGGAGATTGACAAACGCCGCATCACTCGCCGCTCGCTGTTGGAGGGCTTCGTGGTGGGCGTGGTCACTACGCTGATTGTTACGCTGTTTGCTTATCGTCTGTATTTGATGAAGGGCTACGAGGCTACGCCAGCCGACGAGGAACCTTTCACCGAACACGTTGCGACCGATTCGGTGGCAGCTTCCGAACAAGCATTAGCCGAAAACTCTACCGAAGCTGATGCCGACAAGCAAAAAGCTGACGAGGAGCAAAAGAAAGCGGAAGACGATAAGAAAAAGGCGGAAGAGGAAAAGAAGAAAGCCGAGGAAGAAAAGCAAAAGGCCGAGGCTGCAAAACCAACCACGGCAAGTGTGGCTGCCGGTACCACCGACACCATTAAGCCGGGCACTAACCTCTATCGCATGAGCCGCAAACACTATGGCTCCGATAAATTCTGGGTTTACATCTACGAAGAAAACAAGGCAAAATATCCTAACCCCAACACCATTCCAGTGGGTGCAGTGCTCCACATTCCACAACTGGAAAAATACGGCGCAAAAGCAGGCGACCCAGCCAGCATTGCCGCCGCCAAGAAAAAACAAGGCGAAATCTTCAACCACCTAAACAAAAAGAAATAACGACAGCTCACACAGATTCAACAAGATTCAACAAAAAAATATTCGTGGAAATTTGTGTTAATTTGTGGTTTAAGAAAACACGCACGAATTAGCACAAATTTCCACGAATTTATTTTGTTTAGGGTATTGCGGTTCAGTGGGGAAATTACTTTTTGAGGGTTACTTTTTCGTAAACGTTGGCGTCGATTACTGCCATGGTGGTGAGGTTTACGATGTCGCGTACCGAGGTGTCGATGCTGGTGAAGTGGATTGGCTTGTTCAAGCCGATTTGGATTGGGCCCACGATTTCGGCTGCGCCCATCTCAAGGAGCATCTGGAACACGGTGTTGGCAGCACTCAAGTTAGGGAATATGAGCGTGTTCACATCTTTACCCACGAGTTTGTTGAATGGGAATTGCTTGTCGCGCAACTGCTTGTTGAGGGCGTATTGCACTTGCATTTCGCCTTCCACCAGTATTTCGGGATAGTCGCGGTGCAAGATGTCGATGGCGTTGTGGATTTCGATAGGACCGTGTTCGGGGTTTGAGCCGAAGTTGCTGTACGAAACCATAGCCATTACAGGATAGTGCGCGAAATATCTCACAGCGTCGTAGGTGAGGCGTGCGATGTCAACCAGTTCCTCGGTAGAGTTCTCGTGGTTGATAGAAGTGTCGGCAAGGAAGAAAGTGCCACGCTTGGTGTTGAGAATGTGGAGAGTGGCGAAATGCTTGAATCCAGGCTTGATGCCAATCACCTCTTTCGCAATCTTCACAGTGTTGCCGCTACCAGCGAAAGTGCCAGTGATGAAAGCGTCGGCCTCGCCGGTTTCCACCATCATCATACCGAAGTAGTTGCGGTCGTACATCTTCTCATAGGCTTCGGTAAGGTTGATGCCATCGCGCTGATGCTTATTCATGTGCAACTTGGCATAACGTGCGCGGCGGCGTTCCTCGCGGTCGTGGCGAGGGTTCACGATGGTGATGCCCTTCAGTTCGAGGTCGAGTTTCTTAGCACGCTTTGCAATCATTTCCTCGTTGCCCAGCAAAATAGGGAAGCAGATGCCGCTCTTGTAAGCCTCCACGGCAGCTTGGAGCATATTGTCGGTATTGGCTTGCGCAAACACCACACGCTTTGGCGAGTTCTTCGCCGTGTCGGTAAAGCGGCGGAGCAACTTGTTGTCGTAGCCCAGCACCTTGCGCAGTTCAGAGCGGTAAGCGTCGAGGTCGTCGATAGGACGGCGCGCCACACCCGATTCCATAGCCGCTTTAGCCACGGCGGTAGATACGGTTTCGATCAAGCGAGGGTCGAGAGCCTTTGGAAGAATGTATTTCGGGCCGAATTTCAAGTTGTTCATCTTGTAGGCGGCGTTCACCACAGGTGGCACGTTCTTTTTTGCCAAATCGGCAATAGCGCGCACAGCCGCCAGCTCCATTGCAGAGTTGATTTCGGTGGCAGAGCAGTCGATGGCGCCACGGAAGATGTAGGGGAAGCCCAGCACATTGTTGATTTGGTTGGGGTAGTCGCTTCGTCCGGTGGCAAAAATGAGGTCGGAGCGTGAAGCCACGGCCTTGTCGTAGGCGATTTCGGGGTCGGGGTTAGCCAGCGCAAACACGATAGGCTTGGCAGCCATCGACTTAATCATTTCGGGCGTAACCACATCTTTCACCGAAAGCCCCAGGAACACATCAGCGCCCACCATTGCCTCTTCAAGCGTGTTGATTTCGCGGTCGGTGGCAAATTCCTTCTTCTGCTCGGTGAGTTTATCGCGGCGATTGGAAATCACGCCACGGCTGTCGCACATCACGATATTTTCCTTCTTCACACCGAGTTGCATATACAGGCGTGTGCAGCAAATGGCGGCAGCACCGGCACCATTGACCACGAGTTTCACATCTTCGGCTTTTTTGCCCTGAATTTCAAGCGCATTGATGAGTCCTGCGCCAGAGATGATGGCTGTGCCGTGCTGGTCGTCGTGCATCACAGGAATGTCGCATTCCTCCTTCAGGCGACGTTCGATTTCAAAACATTCAGGTGCTTTGATGTCCTCAAGGTTGATGCCGCCGAAAGTGGGGGCAATCGCCTTGACGGCAGCGATAAACTTTTCGGGGTCTTTTTCGTCGAGTTCAATGTCGAAACTGTCGAGGCCTGCGAAAATCTTAAACAGCAGTGCCTTACCTTCCATCACAGGCTTGCCAGCCAGTGGGCCGATGTCGCCCAGTCCGAGCACGGCGGTGCAGTTTGAGATTACTGCCACAAGGTTGCCCTTGTTGGTGTATTTATACACATCGTCGGCGTTGTCTTTGATTTCGAGGCAGGGGAAACCCACGCCAGGAGAATATGCGAGTGAAAGGTCGGTTTGAGATTGGTATGGCTTGGTGGGTACCACGCAAATTTTTCCAGGCTTATCATCTAAATGGTGATAGTCGAGGGCCATTTTTTTCGTGATTTTTGACATAATTTTGTAATACTATAAAATATGTTAATGTTTTCAGATTTTTCGTGTCGTAAAAAGGCACACACAAAGTTAAACTATTTTTTCAGTCAATCCAAGATAGGGCACACCTTGTTAATGAGTTTTAATATTCAAACGATTGCATAAAGAGAAATTAGATGTTAGAAATTAGAAGTTAGATGTTAGAGATTGGATTTTTTGGAAGTTAAGACGATTTTTAGGGAGGTTAAGACGATAGTTTTTAGGGCTGGTTTTTCGTGTAGTGTGGTTGATATTCAAAAAATTAGTGTAAATTTGCAGTGGATTAGGATTAAACGATTTTTCGTTTCGCAAGTCATATTATTGATAGTGGAATTTAAAATTTTGTGACTATGAAAAAAACTTTACTTACTATATTATGTGGCTCATTGTTAATGGGCTCTACCACCAGTTGTGGTTTGGCTGAGTGGGCAGTGATGTCCGACCCCGACGCAAGCAATTCTACTAAGGGAGCTGTGGTGGGTGCCACTTCGGGCGCAAGCGCAGGCTCTTTCATCGGCTCGCTGATGGGCAATGGTTACTACTCAAGTCGTAACAATTCGCTTATCGGTGCCGCAGTGGGTGCTGTGGCAGGCGCGGCTATCGGTTCTGCAATCGGTAGCGACATGGACAAAAAAGCTGAGCAAAGGCAGCAAAATGCAAGCGGGAACTACTATGGCGGTGATGAACTGTATGGCACTCAAACGCAATACACCTATCGCTCCAGCGCTCCACGCCGTGGCGACAACTGCATTTACTACGCACAAAGCAAAACCAAACTCGACGGTGGCGCAAAGAAGGCACTCGACCGTGTGGCGCGCAAACTCATCAACGACCCAACGGCGTGCGCCGAAATCTACGGTTATACCGACAATACTGGCACCTACAATCAGCGTTGCCGCCTCTCGGTGGAGCGCGCCCAAGTGGTGAAAGCGTATTTGGTGAAGAAGGGTGTGCCGTCGAGCCAAATTTTCTGCAAAGGTATGGCTGACCAGCGTCCGGTGGGCGACAACCGCACAGCCGACGGGCGTGCGCTCAACCGCCGTGTGGAAGTGGTGATTACGCACAATGCCGATAACAACTACAATTACAGCACGCCACCAGCCAGCCGTTCCTACAGCACTCCACAATATCAGGAGCCTGAAAACTACGGAGGCAATTCGAATATGATAGAATAAACCCATATCAGCCATTATGCCCCTAATGGCATGGAAATGAGAGCAAGGAGGTGATTACCTTGCTCTCATTTCTTTTTTCTGCTTTTTATCAAGGAAAACAGGGTAATTTTTGTTATATTTGCAAGTTGAAAGATAGTGGAAATACGTAAGCATTTCCGCGGAATTAAAATAAGCAAAACCACTTCGGTGTGCGGCTTTGGCAACGATGTGATTTAAAGTGGATTATCGTTGTATATGTCCATTTGCGGTCAACAGCCACGGCATTTCACCGATCATGATTTAATAAATAAGTAATGTCGGATAACGAATATATTAATCAGCACTTCCCTCTGCTCGCTACGATTGATAGCCCGGCAGATTTGCGCAAACTTGATGTGAAACAGCTGCCACAAGTGTGTGAAGAATTGCGCCGATTTATCGTGCATTTCCTCTCATCGAATCCCGGACACTTCGCCTCAAGCATGGGTGCAGTGGAGATAAATGTGGCGCTTCACTATGTGTTTGACACGCCCAACGACCGACTGGTGTGGGACGTAGGCCATCAGGCGTATGCGCACAAGATACTCACAGGCCGCCGCGACCTTTTCTACGAAAACCGCACAATGGGCGGACTGAGCGGTTTCCCCAACCCCAGCGAGAGCGAATACGACACCTTTATGGCAGGCCACGCCAGCAACAGTATTTCTGCCGCATTGGGCATGTCGATAGCCTCGGAACTGACCGATAAGCAACGCAAGATTGTGGCTATCATCGGCGATGCCTCCATCAGTGGCGGTTTGGCGTTTGAGGGCTTGAACAATGTGTCGTCGCACCCCAATAATATGCTTATCGTGCTCAACGACAATGATATGTCGATTGATGAGAATGTGGGCGCACTGAGTGCCTACATGACCAAACTCACCACATCGAAGCGCTACAACAATCTGCGCTACAAAACATACCAGTTCTTGCGCCGCCACCACATCATCACCGATAAGGGTAAGGGATTGGTGCTTCGCTTCAATAATGCGATGAAATCGCTGCTTTCGGGGCAGCAAAACATTTTCGAGGGTCTGAACATTCGCTATTTCGGACCGTTTGACGGACACGATGTGGTGCAACTGGTGAAGACATTCCGAGATGTGAAAGATATGACCGGACCGAAGATTGTGCATCTGCACACACGCAAGGGCAAGGGATACAAGCCAGCGGAAGAAGCACCATCGGTATGGCACGCACCGGGCAAATTCAATGAGGAGACAGGTGAGCGCATCGTGAGCGACACCACAGGCAAGCCATTGAAGTATCAAGACGTGTTTGGCCACACTTTGGTGGAACTGGCAGAGAAAAACGACAAGGTGGTGGGTATTACCGCCGCCATGCCATCGGGCACCTCGGTGTCGATGCTTCAAGAAGTGATGCCAGCGCGCACCTTCGATGTGGGCATCAGCGAGGGCCACGCCGTGACATTCGCCGGCGGTTTGGCAAAAGACGGAATGCACCCATTCTGCGCCATCTACAGCAGTTTCTTGCAGCGCGCCTACGACAATATCATTCACGATGTGGCTATCCAGCATTTGCCAGTCACCTTCTGCATCGACCGTGCCGGACTTGTGGGTGAAGATGGTGTGACGCATCACGGCACCTACGATTTGGCATATCTGCGCTGCATACCCGGCATGACCGTGTCGGCTCCAATGGATGAGCACTATTTGCGCCATTTGATGTACACCTCGCAACTCGAAGGCAAGGGGGCGTTTGCCATTCGTTACCCTCGTGGCGGAGGCGTGTATGCCGACTGGAAATGCGAAATGCAGGAATTGCCGATAGGCAAGGGCAGAAAGCTCGCCGATGGTGACAAGCTTGCCGTGCTGAGCATTGGCACCATAGGCAACGAAGTGCAGAAAGCACTCGCAAAGTTGAAAGAAAAAGGCATTTCGGTGGCTCATTACGATATGATATTCCTCAAACCTATCGACGAGGCTATTTTGGCTGAAGTGAAAGATAAGTATGCCCATGTGGTGACTGTGGAAGACGGCACCATCGAGGGTGGTTTGGGAAGCGCCGTGTCGGAATGGCTTTCCGACAAGGTGAATGCGCCACGCCTCACACGTCTGGGCATTCCCGACGAGTTTGTGCATCAAGGCACCGTGGCACAGTTGAAGCACCAGTGTGGCATAGATGCCGAATCGATAGCCGACACCATCTGTAAGATTCTAAATCAAAAATAACACAATGAGAATAGTTATTGCTGGAGCAGGAGAGGTTGGCTCGCACTTGGCGAAGATGCTGAGCGACGAAGACCGCGACATCATCGTGATTGACAACGATGAAAAAAAACTCTTTGCTCTTGATTCGTATAATTTGAAAACTTGCTTAGGCGAGTGCACATCTTTCAAGACACTTCAAAACAACGGAGTGAGCAACTGCGGCTTGTTTATCGCCGTTACACCTTACGAAACGCGCAACATATTGGCTTGCTCTATCGCCAAGAGCATGGGTGCGGAAAAAACCGTGGCGCGAATCGACAATTATGAGTTTTTGCGCCCAGAATATTCCGAGTTTTTCAAGGGAATGGGCGTTGACACGCTGATTTACCCAGAACTTTTCGCAGCCGAGGAAATCGCCACAGCGCTGAAGCACAACTGGGTGCGCAACTGGTTTGAACTTTTCGACGGTCAACTGATTGTAGCGGCCGTGAAATTGAGAGGCACTTCGCCTATGGTGGGCAAACGCCTTCGTGAAATAGGCGGCAGCAACACATTCATTCACTTGAATGCCATTCGCCGTAATGGTGAAATTCTGATTCCTCGTGGCGACGACATCGTGATGGACAACGATGTGGTATATATCACTACCACACGCGACCACTTGGACCAGGTGGTGGAGCTGTGCGGTAAGAGAAAGGTGCAAGTGAAAAAAATGCTCATTATGGGCGGCTCCGCCATTGCCGTGCAAGTGGCGAAAGAACTTGAAAAATATGATGTGAAAGTGAAAATCGTTGAGCCTGACGAAGACCGCTGCGCCTATCTCGTGGACGTGCTTCCACATTGCAAAATCGTGCATGGCGATGCCACCGACAGCGACATTATGGAAGAAGAGGCTGGCGGCATCGACGCTTTCGCCGCATTGAGCGACCGCTCCGAAACCAATATCTTGAGTTGCCTGATGTCGAAGGAATATGGCGTGTGCAAAACCATCGCCGAAGTGGAGAATATCCAGTTTGTGCACGAGGCAGAACGCCTGAACATCGGCACTATCATCAATAAAAAACTGCTCGCCTCAAGCCGCATATTCCAAATGCTGCTCGACAGCGAGGAAGACAACGCCCGCTGCCTTGCCCTTGCCGATGCCGAAGTGGCAGAGGTGGTGATAAAGGAAGGCAGCAAACTCTGCTCAAAAGACATTAAAGATTTCGACATACCATCCGAAATCACCCTTGCAGGTTTGGTGAGAGATGGCGTGGGTATGCTTGTGAAAGGTAACACACGCTTGCAGCCCGGCGACCATGTGGTGGTGTTCTGTATGCACGGATCGTTTCATAAAGTTGAAAAATTTTTTAAGAAATAGATATGAGTTTACATTGCCATCATATCAATTTTCCGCTTGTGCTGCGAATCATAGGGCTTCTGCTGATGATAGAGGCAGGCTTTATGCTCATTCCGCTTGCCACATCTGTGGTGTATGCCGAGACGGAATGCTCAATGGCATTCCTGTGGTCGGTTGTGATCACCTTCGTGTGTGGCGCAGGGCTGTATAAAGTGCCTATCAAGACCACCCAGATGCGCCGCCGTGAGGGCTTTTTGCTCACGAGCGTGGTGTGGGTGTTTTTCTCAGCATTTTCCATGATACCATTCTGTGTCACAGGTGTGCTCCCCAGTATTACCGATGCTTTTTTTGAGTCGATGTCGGGATTCACCACCACAGGCTTGACCATGATAGCCGATGTGGAGAAAGCGCCACACGGCATACTCATGTGGCGTGCGCTCTCGCAGTGGATTGGCGGTATGGGTATCATTCTGTTTACCCTTGCCGTGATACCGATGCTCAACACCAAAGGCGGCATAGCCATGTTTAATGCCGAAGTGACTGGTATTTCGCACGAGCGTATGCGTCCGCGCGTGAGTGAAACGGCAATGTGGCTGTGGGGGCTGTATGTGTTCTACACCGTATTGCTGTGCGCATTGCTTGCTGTGGGTCCGATGAACATGTTCGATGCCATTTGCCACACCCTCTCCACCGTATCTACAGGTGGATTCTCCACGGTGAACGACTATTCAAAATATGCCGACATCTACAGCAACTGTATCATTATGCTGTTCATGTTTGTGTGTGGTATCAATTTTGCACTTGTGTTTGCTGTGGCTAAGCGCAACGGACTGAAGGCATTGAAGCACAGCACCACGCTGAAGTGGTACACGATGGTGGTGCTGATCACCTCATTGATTATCATGGGGCGTACGCTCTACTACGATACCACTGTCAATATCCACGCACAGTTGAGCGACAAAACATTGCTTGACCATGCTGTGGATGCTGCGTTCAACACCGTTTCGGCAATCACCTCCACAGGTTTTGCTGCCATCAATTTTGAAGCTTACGGCACGTTTGTGTCGTTCGTTCTCATGGTGGTGATGTTTTTCGGTGGTATGGCAGGTTCTACTGCCGGTGGTGCGAAAATCGACCGCATGGTGGTGATGATAAAGAACATTCGCAACGAATTTTACAAGGTGATTCACCCCAATACCGTTACAGCCGTAAGAGTTGACGGTAGGGCAGTGCCTCAATATTTAGTGTCGCGCGTGGTGGCGTTCCTTTCCATCTACATTTTCTATATGGTGGTGATGTCGCTTGCGTTCAACTTTTTGGGCATCAACGACCCATTCGAAGCATTCTTCACCTCTATGTCGTGCATCAGCAATGTGGGCTTGAATATCGTGACCGATTTAGATGCCGTTCACCCATTGGCAAAGTGGCTGATGTCGCTGGAAATGATGGTGGGCCGTCTGGAACTGTTCACGGTGTTGGTGCTGTTTACCAGAGATTTCTGGTTTGAGAGTTAATTTAAAAAAATAAGATTTCGAAAAATATAAAGAATAACCTACAAAATGAGAAAAGACACAACATTTAACCCCGACCTTACGGGCGTTCAGAATGAGACTCGTCGCGAGCAGGAAGCCAAGAAGCAGGCGGAAGAGCAGCAGCTCACATTCCGTCGGCGAGTTTCTTATTTCTTTAAAGATGGGCGCACCCGTCTGATTATTGGCTCACTGTTTTTCTTGGTCGGTATATTCCTGTGTGTGGCGTTCTTCTCGTTCTGCTTCGGAGCGGGCGATGTTGATCAAAGCATTACAGCCGATTCTGCCATTGCAAACGCACGCGAGCATGTACCCACACGCAATATCATGGGTACGCTGGGCGCATCAGCCGCCGAATTTTTCATTCGCCAAGGCTATGGCTTGGCATCGTTTGTGCTGGTGATTTGGTGCCTGTGTTTGGCATTCCGCTTCTTCAAGAAAGAGCGAAAAGTGCTTTTCTTCTCTTTCTCGTTGATTTGCCTGTTCTCATTGTACGCATTCTCGCTGGTGATTAGCCTGTGCACTATGGAACTCAACCTCACCACCTATCCTTTAGGCGGCAATTTCGGTAAAGAGTTCAACGAACTGCTCACCGGGCTGCTCGGATTCTATGGAATGGTGGGGGTGAATGTGTTTGTGATGTTTTTGTGGATTGTGATTACCTACAAAACCATCAAATCGATGTATAAAACGCTGAAAGATAAGATTATCCCTCATCGTAAATTCGATGGCGAAATAGTGGAACACACCGACGACAAGCCAGCCACACACTCCAACTTCTTGGGCGACGACCACAACAACCAACCCAAGAAAGTGCAACCTGTGGTGGCACCTCGCCCCGAAAAGAAGCGCAGGCAGTCGCAAAAAGACACTACCGTGCTCAAGCAGGGCGGCGACCCAGCCACAGGCAATCTTTTCGGCACAGCAGAGGGTGAACTCAACAGTAACGACCCCACTTACGAATACGCTCATTACCGCTTCCCACCGCTCGATTTGCTCGCTCCTTCCACTATGGGTGTGAGTGTTGACGCATCGGAGCAGGAAGCCAATAAGCAGCGCATTACCGAAACGCTCAACAACTACGGCATCAAAATCAAGCAGATAGAGGTGCATGTGGGCCCTACGGTCACATTGTTCGAAATTGTGCCAGAAGATGGTGTGCGTATTGCCAAGATTCGTGGTTTGGAAGACGATATCGCCTTGAGCCTTGCGGCACTGGGTATTCGTATCATTGCCCCAATGCCTGGTCGCGGCACTATCGGTATTGAGGTGCCTAACCGCGACCCACAAGTGGTGCCTATTCGCCGTGCTTTGGAAGACCCAAAATTCCAGAAATCGAAATACAAGTTGCCGATGGCTATTGGTTGCACCGTGTCGAACGAGGTGTTTGTTGCCGACCTCACCAAGATGCCTCACTTGCTCGTGGCTGGTGCCACTGGTAAGGGTAAGTCGGTGGGCTTGAACACCATCATTGCTTCGCTACTCTACAAGAAAGGACCATCGGAACTGAAGTTGATTCTCGTTGACCCTAAGCGTGTGGAATTTAGCGTGTATGCTGATTTGGAGAAATACTACTTCGCTCGTGTGCCGGGCGAGGAACGCTGCATCGTCACCGACCCTGCAAAGGTGGTGAAAACACTCAACTGCCTCGTGCAGGAAATGGAGAACCGCTACACCGTGCTTGAAGAGGTGAAGGTGCGCAAACTGGAAGACTACAACGAAAAGTGGCGTAAGGAACTGCGTGAAGTGCTTGATGCCGACGGCAAGAAGAAATATAAATTCATGCCTTACATCGTGTGCATCATCGACGAGTTCGCCGATATGATTATGACATCGGGTAAGGAGGTGGAAACCCCAATCGTGCGTATTGCACAAAAGGCTCGTGCGGTGGGTATTCACCTGATTGTGGCCACACAACGCCCTGCGGCGAACGTGATTACCGGTAATATCAAGGCGAATATCCCAGGCCGTATGGCGTTTGCCGTTTCGCAGATGATGGACAGTCGCATCATTCTCGACCGTCCGGGTGCTCAAAACCTGATTGGCCGTGGCGATATGCTGTTCTCCGTTGATGGCGACATCACCCGTTTGCAGTGTCCATTTATCGACACTCCTGAAATTATCAAGATTTGCGACTACATCAAGCAGCAAGAAGATGCCGACTTGGATGTGAACCACGAAGAGCCATACGAATTGCCAGAATACATTGGCGCTACTGAAGGCGAAGATGGTATGGGTGGTGGCGTAGGCTCAAACCTCAACGACCGCGACACGCTCTTTGAGGAAGCGGCAAGATGGGTGGTGACTGGAAACTTGGCTTCCACCTCATCGCTCCAGCGCCGATACGGTATCGGTTATAACCGCGCCGGCAGAATTATGGACCAGTTGGAGGCTGCCGGAATCGTTGGCCCATCAAGTGGCGGTAAACCTCGCAACGTGTTGATGAGTCCAATGGATATAGATCAAATGTTTGCAACAAGTTTAAAGTAAGAAATTAAAGCGATGAAAAGATTATTCACAATGGTAATGTTGCTGCTGGCAGTGGTGTGCTGCCATGCTCAAAGTGCAACTCAAATTTTCGACCGCACAGTGGCTGCCTACAAGGCTGCTGGCGCTGTGAGTGCCAATTATAGAGCAGGTTCTTCACACGGTACGATTGTGATGAAGGGCAATCAGTTTCGAATCCTTGCCAACAACATAAAATCGTGGTACGATGGCAAAACTCAATGGACTTATTCCACTGCCACAGATGAAGTTAATGTGACTACGCCCACTGCTCAACAGTTGGTGATGATTCACCCATTGGCAGCGGCTCAATCTCTCAAATCGGGCTACAAAATGAGTGCGAAAAAAAGTGGTGCGGGCTATGTGCTCACCTTGAAGCCAAAGGCAAAAAGCAAGGTGGTTTCGGTCACCCTTTATGTGTCGAAAAGTTATGTGCTGACCAAGGCAATTTACACCACAAAAAAGGGTAGCGAAACGCTCACTATCAGCAACTACAAAACCAAAGTTGCCACCAATGCCGCCACTTTCAAATTCAATAAAAAGATGGTTCCAGCAGGCACCGAAGTGGTGGATTTGCGATAAAAATTATTGTTTTAAAATTATTTAACCAACAACGTCCAACAGTCCCGAAACCTCGAAACCTCGAAACCTCGAAAATTCGAAAACCTCGTTGACCTGTTGACCCGTTGACTTGTAGACCCCAAAAATTATGGAAACAACTAAATGTCTTATCATAGGTTCTGGCCCAGCTGGCTATACAGCAGCCATTTATCTCTCTCGTGCAGGAATTAGCAGCGTGCTTTATTCTGGTATTCAGCCCGGTGGACAACTCACTCAGACCACCACCATCGAGAATTACCCAGGTTTTCCGCAAGGCGTGGAAGGCTTCGACTTGATGGAGAATATGCGTCAGCAAGCCGTGAATGTGGGTGCTGAAGTGCGCAATGGCATCATCACTGACATCGACCTGTCGAAACGCCCATTTGTGGCAACGGTTGACGGCACCAGCACCATTTCTGCCGACGCTGTGATTATTGCCACTGGTGCATCAGCCAAGTATCTCGGTCTTGCCGATGAGCAGAAATATGCAGGCATGGGCGTGTCGGCTTGTGCCACTTGCGACGGTTTCTTCTACCGCAAGAAAGTGGTGGCAGTAGTGGGTGGTGGCGACACTGCTTGCGAAGAGGCTTACTATTTGAGCAACCTTGCCAAGAAGGTGTATATGATTGTGCGCAAACCTTATTTGCGTGCGTCGGCCGCTATGCAGCAGCGTGTGAACGAGAAAGAAAACATTGAAATTCTCTACAATACCAACACCGTGGGGCTTTTCGGTGAGCAATTTGTGGAAGGCGCGCACTTGGTGCAGTTTAAGGGCACAGATAAGGAACAAATGCTCGACATCGACATCGACGGCTTTTTTCTTGCCATCGGTCACAAGCCCAACACCGACTTTCTGAATGGTCAGGTGGCACTCGATGAGCAGGGCTATATCGCTCTTGGTGGCATCACCACCGAAACGAGCGTGAAAGGCGTGTTTGCCGCTGGCGATGTTGCCGACCCACATTACCGTCAGGCTATTGTGGCAGCAGGTTCGGGTTGCCGTGCCGCCCTCGATGCGAAATCATATCTCGACGCATTATAATATTTTAAACTGATTAATTATGAAATCTTTAAGAATTTGTTTAGGATTGTGTGCCTTGGCAATGTGTCTTTCGGCATTTGCGCAGCGTCCGCCAAAGGGCTATAACTATGCTTATGGCGATTTCAATGGCGATGGTAAGAAAGAATATGTGTATTTCATTCCACCCAAAGATGCTGACCGTTGGGAAGAACTCGACGATTTTGAGTCGCTCTACGGTGTGCTGAAATTCACCAACCCCTCCATTCCTTCGATTAAGGTGAAGCAATGCGTGAGCGGTGTGCCTCGCAACCTTGGCGACCTCAATGGCGACGGAAAAGACGAGATTGGCATTCAGCCGGGGTGGGTGACTTCAAGTTGGCAGGTTTACCGCATTTTCACCCTCAAGCGCACCGGGTGGATAGATGCAGTGCCTCCATTCACCGTGTGGCTTGGCGATGAAGACACCAATTTCGACACCAATCCACCAGTAAAGAAACTCGGCAACGGAAAAGTGCGCATCACCACCTACGAGTGGCAAGGCGACGATGTGAAGAAAAAATACAAAACCGTAAAGGTGAAATAAACCGACGAATAAAGGCAACGAAACTCAAAAATTCGCTGCCTTTTATATTATCGCTCCCATCCACCTGATGCTATATCATAGTGGGAGACAAGTTATTTGCAGGAGGCTTTGTGGCAGCGGAGGAGTTGGTCGAAATCGTAGTCGGCTTTCATTTTTTCGAGCATCGATTTCACCAGACGGTAGATTTCGCCGCCTTCGCTGTAATCGGCTTTGGCAATGAAGTCCACACGGTTGTGTTCAATGAGTTTTCGGGCTTGGTCTTTGTGGCACTCGTCGTCAGCGAAAACGGCGATGGAATGGCCGCCAAAGTAGCGCACAAGCACCATACTTGGCACATCGGTCATACCGTCGCCAAAGTAAATCATGTGCTGGTATTGCACTGGTCGTTCATCGTGGGGCATGTATTCGTTCACCTTCAAATTGTCGCTCAATTCCTTGATGCCTCGCGAAATCTTGAAGATGAATTGCGTTTTGGCTGTGGAATCTACTGCCACACCAGGCCAGTAAGCCACGCCGTCGGCATCGTAAAGATAGGTGCTGCTGTAAATGGCTTCAAACTCGTGGTAGATAGATGTGCCCTCAATCATTTCGCGCAAACCAGAGGAATTGATGTAGTGCTTGATGTCGAGGCCGAGTTCATCGCCCACCTTGTTGATGACCGAGAACCACTCCTGCACACCGGGAAACAACTTCACCATGGAACCGAATTTCTGAAAACTCTCACGCCTGAGCGAAATGCCGTCGGCGCGCGCTTCTTTCAGCATGGTGTACATATAGGTGAGGATGTGGTTGGCATCGTTGTTGCTGGCAAGGTTGTTGCACTTTTCCCAAAACTGGTCGATGTCGTCGCCAATGGCTTGAATGAAGCCAAACTCCTGCATATTGCCGGGTGCGAGTGTGCCATCAAAATCGTAGATGAGTGCTATTTGAGGTCGTTTGTAGTTAGTCATAGGAGTAATGGTTTAATAGAATGCAAATATAGCGAATTAAATCCAATTTCAAAGCGAATTGGCGATGGATTCGGCTTTTGCACGCGCTGGTTTGCCTGTTTCGGTCAGCGGCACTGCCTCGATATGGAAAATGTGGCGCGGCTGATGATACTTTGGCAGCACACGCTGGCAGATGCGCAGCACGGCTTCGGTGTCGGCATCTTCGGTGAGCAGCGTCAATGCTTCGCCCAAATCCTTGTCTTTTCGCTTGGTGATGATGAACCGCTTGTGAATGTGAGGTTTGAGCGATTGCTCCACTTCCTCGATTTGGATTTTGATGCCACCACTGCACACCACATTGTCGATGCGTCCGAGAATACGGAATTTGCCATCGCGGATTTCGGCGCAGTCGTTGGTGGTGAGGGTGGTGGCGCACACATGTGGCGCATCAATCACGAGGCAGCCACGGCTGTCAAGGCTCACCGTTACACCCTCGAAAGGCGTGTACCACAAACTCGCTTCGCTGCCGCTGATGCGGCGCAAAGCAATGTGCGAGAGCGTTTCGGTCATGCCGTAGGTGCTCCATACAGCGTTGGGGAAATCTCGCAACTCACGCTCCAAATCATCATCAATTGCGCCTCCACCTATAATCAAGTGCTTGATAGCCATGAGCCTTTGGCGCTCGACAGCCACCTTTAGCGAATTTGCCACTTGTAGCGGCACCATAGCGGCAAAGTGGATAGGGGTGCACACCTCTGCCATCGGGTGGCTGCATGGCTCAATGCGAATGAGCCGCAAACCGCAAGTGATGGCGCGCACCACCATCATTTTACCGGCAATGTAGTCGAGAGGCATACAGAGCAAAGCCGTGTCGCCACTTTGCAAGCCCAAGAAGGCACAGGTGATGCGTGCGCTCGCTTCCATGCGACGCTTCTCCACCATCATCGGTTTAGGTGCGCCTGTGGAGCCGCTGGTGTGTACCAGTACACATGCTTCCGAGTTGTGCCACTCGTCTATGAACGCTTCGTAATCCATAGGCAGTCGTTTCTGATTTCCAAAGGCATGGGAATGTTGTCGGTGAAAAGCATACCAGTGCCCAAACCTTGTGGCATTGTGATTTTTGGACCGTAGATGTCGGCAGCGAGTTGGGCAATGGCGTTGAGTCCGATGTTGCTTTCCAGCGCACTTGTTATCCAGCTGCCTATGCCACGTTCATTCGCCAGCGCAATCCATTCGCGAGTGCCAGCCACGCCACCGTGGAGCGATGGTTTGAGAATGATGTATTGTGGTTTGATGGTGTCGAGCAGGCGGATTTTCTCGTCGGTGGAGTTCACGCCAATCAGTTCCTCATCGAGGGCGATAGGCAGTGGCGACAGTTGGCAAAGTTGCGCCATTTCGCTCCACTGATGCGCCATGATGGGTTGCTCAATGCTGTGAATGTCGTAGCGAGCCAATTCTTGCAGCCTTTCCAGAGCCACATCGGGCGTGAAACCGCCATTGGCATCAACACGGAGTTCCACTTCCTCACGGCTGAAATGCTTGCGTATGTGCTGAATCAGGTCGAGTTCTTTCGCAAAGTCGATAGCACCGATTTTGAGTTTCACGCAGCGGAAACCGAGTGCGAGTTTTTCCTTCAGGCGGCTGAGCATTTCATCGTGCGTGCCCATCCACACCAAACCGTTGATGGGAATGCCTTCCTCGCCGTGGCTGAAAGGAGTGTCGTAGAGCAATCCATCGGTGCGAGAGAGTTGTGCGAGGGCAGTTTCCACGCCAAAGAGCATGGAGGGATAGTTGCGCATTTCATCGTAAGGAATGGCGCCTGTGGCTTCGATGATGTCGCAAAATCGGCGTAAAACAGCCTCGTAATCGGGTATGTCGTCGCAACTTAACTGTGGCAATGGCGCACACTCGCCTATGGCGGTGCGCCCGTCGTGCTCAACCGTCAAAAGCCAGATTCGTCGTGTGGTATATACGCCACGCGAAGTGCCAGCCGGCTGCTTGAAATGCAACAATTTCTCTTGAATCGAAAAAGTCATATATAGATATTAGAAATTAGAAGTTAGAAGTTAGAAGTTAGAAATTAGAGATTAGAGATTAGGAGGATAGGACGTCCTAAAAATCTAACTTCTAATTTCTAAAAGATTTTACGGCATTTTGGGATATTTTTGGAAGTCGGGTTTGCGCTTTTCGAGGAACGCTTTGCCACCTTCTTGGGCTTCGTCGAGGAAGTAGTAGAGCATGGTGGCGTCGCCAGCAAGTTCTTGAATACCAGCCTGTCCGTCGAGTTCGGCATTTAAGCCAGCCTTAATCATGCGCAGAGCCAAAGGGGAGCGCTGCATCATAATTTCTGCCCATTCCACGCAGGTGTCTTCGAGTTGGTCGAATGGCACCACTTTGTTGACCATACCCATTTCTTCAGCCTCTTTCGCCGAGTATTGACGGCAGAGGAACCAAATTTCGCGCGCCTTCTTCTGACCCACGATGCGCGCCAAATACGATGAACCGAAACCGGCATCGAATGAACCCACCTTTGGACCAGTTTGGCCGAAAATGGCGTTTTCGCTTGCGATGGTCAAGTCGCACACCAAGTGAAGCACATGGCCACCACCGATGGCGTAGCCGTTCACCATGGCGATAACTGGCTTGGGCAAGCGGCGAATCTGCATTTGCACGTCAAGCACATTGAGGCGTGGCACACCGTCTTCGCCCACATAGCCGCCACGGCCCTTCACATTCATGTCGCCACCGCTACAGAATGCCATGTCGCCAGCACCGGTGAGAATCACCACGCTGATGCGGCTTGCCTCACGGCAGTAGGCAAACGCCTGGCTCATTTCCCAAGTGGTGCGAGGGGTGAACGCATTGCGATAACGAGGGCGGTTGATAGTGATTTTCGCTATACCGTTATATTCTTCAAAGAGGATTTCCTGAAAGTCGAATCCTTCAATTTTTTTCCATTCTCTCATAATTTGAAACTATTATAGATGTTTATAAGTTCTTGTTTATCGATTTCGGCATCGGTGAACACCTCCATCACGATGGGGGCTTCTTCGTCCGTAAGTCTCTCTATTTGTTGATAAAGTTCGTCGATGTTGTGAATGGCAACGTAGGTCACGCCATTCTGGTGGCAAATGCCTTCGGCTGTGGCATGATGGAAGCCCTGTGCCATCTGGTTTTCGCCAAAACCTTTCACTTGCCGGAAAATACCGCCTTCGCCATTGTTGAGCAAAAGAATGCCAATGTTTGCTGGCAGCGCCTCGTTCCACAGGGCGTTGCTGTCGTAGAAAAACGCCAAATCGCCAGTCACCAGCACCAGTCGCTCGGTCTTTGGCACAGCCATCGCAAATCCCACGGCTGTGGAAACGCAGCCCTCTATGCCGTTGGTGCCACGGTTGCACCACACATAGTGGCGTGCAAAGAGGTTGGCAAGGCGAATGGAAGTGCTGTTCGCATAATGGATATGAGGGGCGTAATCGCTGTAGTAGTACTGTTCTTCAAATGCCTTCACAGCCGCCGCCTGCGAGTATGCCGGCTCATAGTTGATGATATGTTGGTCGGCTTTTTCCAAAGCATCGTACCATAGGTCATAATATGTCTGTATGGAAAAAGGAGTCTTGAGATTACGCATTTTATAACCGACGGCAATCATCTTAAGAGTGTCGACTGTATCGCCATAAATCACATTTGTGATGTTTTTATAGGTGTCGGCGATTTCACCGTTTGGAGAGATGCGCCACACGGTTTCCGCCCTTTGGAGAAATGATTTCAAGCGTTTACTCACCACTTCGCCTCCAATGTGAAGAACGAAATCTGGAACATATTTTTTGTCAACGCCCTCAATGGCATTGAGCACGAGGTCGATGCCAAACAATTCATCGTAGCCATTCAGTGCCTCGTGAATGATGATTGCCCTATCGGCGAGTAACTCTAAATAATCGAGTGTGTCGATAGAGGTTTGCTCATCGGTTTGTCCCACCACAATCATAGGGCGCTTTGCCGCAGTGAATTCGTCAACAAACGGTTCGGCAGAGCCAAAGGTGCTTTCCCAAAGCGTGATAACGCGCTCTTTTGGCAATTTCTTCACTGTGTATTCAAATAGCGGTTCGCTCAACGGCACATTGATGTGCACGCTTGGACGATGATATTTTTTTGCCTCAATCAGCGCCTCGTTCACAAGGCGATTGATGTGCCAACGGTCATCGTCGGTGTGTGGTTCTGGAATGTTGACGCATTTGCCCACAAAAGAGCCAAGCGCACCCGGCTGTGGAATCGTTTGACCCACACTCTGCCCAATCCATGCGGCAGGGCGGTCGGCAGAAATCACGATGATGCCTTTGTGCTGGTAAGTGGCCTCTGCTACGGCTGGTGCAGTGTTGAGCAAGGCTGATCCAGAAGTAACGCACACCACCACAGGTCGGCAAGTGGCTTGTGCCATACCCATTGCCACAAATGCCGCGCTGCGCTCATCGGTCACAGGGTGGCACTTGATTTTCGGACACTCCGCCAGATTGTGGATAATGGCGGCATTGCGCGAGCCGGGGCAAACCACAGCGTCGGTGATGCCGTGACTCACGAGCAGGGCGGTGAGAATATTGATATTTTCCTTGTTGCTATACATTCTTAAGCGATATAGAGTGATTTAGTATTCGGTGTTGAGGCATCGGAGCATCGTGCCCATTTTAGCTTCGGTTTCTTCCCATTCCTGCTGCTCGATGCTGTCGCTGATAAGTCCACCGCCAGCGAAAAGCGTGCAGCGGTTGCCGTCAATCTTCATACAGCGAAGCGAAACGTAGAGGTCGGAATTGCCGCCCATGTTCAATGGTCCCATAAAGCCGCTGTAATAGTGGCGTGGCGCAGGTTCGTGGGCGCAGATAAACTCCCTGGTGGCATCTTTTGGAATGCCGCAAACGGCAGGCGTGGGGTAGAGTTCGTCAATCAAGTTGCCCACCTTTGAGGCATCGTTGAGTTTGAATGTAAATTCACTTTTCAGATGCACCAGTGCGCCAGCGTGGGCGGTCATTGGTCCACGCAAGTCGATGTCGTGGGCGTGTGAAGCGAGGCATTTGCTGATGTAGGTCGATACCAGGCGTTGCTCACGAATGTTCTTCACACTCCAGCCCTGTTGCTCGTCACAGGCTTTCATTGTGCCTGCCAGCGCCATTGTGCGCCACAGGTCGCCATGCCCTTGAAGCAGAATTTCGGGTGTAGCCATCAGCCAAGTGCCACATTCTTCGGCGCACACCAGCACAATCATTTGTAGCGGATAGAGTTTGCACGCACGGTTAAACAGGCGTATGGCATCGACTTCGCCACCACATTCCACCGTTTTCTGTCGCGCCAGCACCACTTTGCGGAAAGTGTTGTTGGTGAGCGTTTTGTGAAATGCAGGGAAAGTAGATGCGTAGGCGGCTCTGCTGCTCGACGACTCCACATCTACAAAGGCGAAAGGCTCGCCACCATCGGCATCGGGCACAAATTTACTCACTTCTTCTGGCTCAATCAGCAGGATTGGCTCGTGTGGAGTGGGGGAGAAAGGGACAATCACAAAGCCACTGCGTCCGTTAAGTTCGGCGCAACTGCTCACCACTGTGGCTTTTGTGGCAGTGATACGGGTAGCCAGCGCTTCCCCAGGCATACGGTAGAGTGCGAAAGGCTTCATTTCTTGTTCTTGAGATCGAGCATATAATTGGTGACACGAGAGGTGAAGCACAGTTGGCCTTCCTCGTTAAAAATATCCACATTCCACACATGGGTGTTCTTGCCCTTGTGAAGGATTCTCGCCACAGCTTTGATGGTGGCACCGATAGGCACGGATCGCAGGTGGTTGGCAGTCACATTCAGCCCCATTGGAAAATGCTCCTCGTCTAAGAGCGTGCTGCCTATGCCTGCAAGATTCTCAGCCACAGCCAGCGATGTGCCACCGTTGAGGTAGCCCGCAGGCTGGCTCACAGCCTTCGTTACCTTCAAAGTGCACACCGCCTCGTCGGGGTCGGGAGTGCTAACCAGTTGCATACCTATAGTGGTGGCAAGAAACTCCACCTTATCCGCCATATCAATAAATTTATCAAGATTCATCGTTGTTCAATTCTAATAATTGCTATCTTACAAATATAATGAAATTTTTACGATTGCGCGCGCTTTTCCCACCACTATTTTTCTCTGAATCCAAATTGGGTTTAAGGAAAAATGATGTGGGGATATGCCTTTGGTATATTTTCAATGCGGTGATACATTGTTGGTTTGCATAGAAACATGCCAAAGGCATGTCGCTACGTTATGATGCAATGTTGCATCAGTGGATAAATACCGTTCGCCTCGGCGAAAAATCAACCCGGTAGGGACGTGATACTTCACGTCCGCCCATAATTGTATTACCATATTGATTATCAATCATTTGGCGCGGACGCGAAGTATCGCGTCCCTACCGTGTAAAATAGTTTGAGAAATTTGATGCGGCTTTTTACCAAGAAATCGTGTTATCATCAGGGGTTTTTCGCCGTGAACGGCGAGCGGTTTTTTATGTTTTTGTTTTTGATTCCATTCACGATTCGGCAACAATGCATAATCTATCCCCACTTATTTTCTACTGAACCGCAATGTTGCACCCATTTTCCTCTGAATAAAAAAAAACTGCTCCGACGCGTGTGGGAGGCTGGGTGGAGCCTGACGAGTCGGAGCAGTTTGTGTGGGGGTATTGCGGTGTGGGTGGGTTACTTTTTGTAACCTGCTATTTTTGCGGTGATTTCGGGGATCTGGGTGTTGTTGAGGCGACCGTGGAAGCGCTCAGCCCCTACTCCAATGGCATATACTGGCACATAACCGGCAGAATGTGAACCGCTTGCCCATGAAATGCCTGCTTTTTTGTTGAGAATGCCGCAAGCCTTGGTGGTGAGCGTGAAGTTCACGCCATAGAGGTTTTCATCGGTAGGGTTTTTCTCGAATGCGTCTTCGTAGGCTTCGCGCAATTCAGCCTCTTCACGCCATGTGACATCCACCTTTGTGAACAAGCCGAAGCACTCGCTCAGTAGTTGCTTCACATCTTCCCACGATTTTTTCATGCGGTTCTTTTTCATAGCGTTGATTTTTGCTGTCACCTCGTTGATGCTGCAGGTTTGGTATTTGAGCAAATCCAAGTCGAGGGTATAGCGTCCGTTACCAGGCACCATGCCACCAGTTTCGTGGTCGGCAGTCACAATAATCAGAGTTTCCTTAGGGTGCTTCTTGTAGAAGTCGAGTGCCACCTTCACGGCATTGTTGAAATCAAACACTTCGTAGAAGGCAGAAGCCGCGTCGCGTCCGTGGCAAGCGTGGTCGATGGCTCCACCCTCAATCATGAAGAAGAAGCCCTTCTTATTATCGTTCATCAGCGTGTTGATGCCCACTTCCACGATTTGAGGCAATGTAAGGTCGATTTCTCTACGGTCGATAGCGTATGGAATTTCTCTTTTGGCATCTTTAGGCTGCACCATAAACAGTTTTTTGGCATTTTTCCACTTGGCTTTGCCTTCTTCGTAGCCGTATGCCCAAGTGTAGCCGTTGGCTTCGCAGATTTGGTGAAGGTCGGTGCCGTCGTCGCCCTTAGGGTTGCGGAAATCGGAGCCTGCAAAGTAGTCGAAGCCCGAAGTGGCGAGTTGGCGACCAATGGCGTTGCGGCTTTTTCTGCTTGCCTGGTGTGAATAGAATGCTGCAGGGGTGGCATCGTCGATACTCACCGTGGTGCACACGCCCACCTTCTTACCGCTTTGTTTTGCCCAAGTGGCAATGCTGCTCACATTCACAGAATCGGGAGTCATGCCCAGCATACCGTTGTTGGTCTTATGGCCGGTAGCCAGAGCGGTGCCAGCGGCGGCAGAGTCGGTAACACGGCGATTGGCGGAATAATTAGCAGCGTAGGTGGTGTAGGGGAAGTCGGCAAACGAAAGATGACCGAACCCCCATTTCCCTTCAGCACTTGCCATATAATATTCGGTGGTGTTGATTTGGTTCAGGCCCATGCCGTCGCCAATGAAATAGAACACATACTTGGCTTGTTGAGCGCAAGCCGATGCTGCACACACAATGCACAGCGCGCATAAAATCAAAAATCTTCTCATAAATCAGTATAAATTTCTCCACAAAATTACAGAAAATTATGCATAATCTAAGAAGTTAGACAATAGAAATTAGAGGTTAGACTTACGCTGATTTGTAGGGAAGGACTGATGGGGGAAAACTGTTGCTTACGCTTTAACCCAAATCGGTCATTAGGCCGTATGAGGATTTTTATATAACTTCTTGCGGTCTTTCGGCTTTTATAAGATGCCTTTTGCTTGTTTTTAATTCGTAATAGCTCGCTATCACTCATTAAAAGACAAGCAAAATTCATTCTTCTAAAACTCCGAAATACCACAAGCCCTAATGACCGATTTGGGTTTAATTATTTTATACTATTGGATTTGATGCCTTGTGGCTTAAAAAAATGTACGTTTGTTGTTGTTTTTTTTATGATTTTCTCTACTTTTGCTCCCTTGAAAGAAAAGGAAATAATGACAATGAGTAAGAAAATGGTGATTACAGCAGTGTGCCTTTTGGCTATGTCTGCGATGATGGCACAGAATATCACAGGTAAAGTGGTGGATACAAAGGGTGAGCCTTTGCCTTTTGCCAATGTGATGCTATTGAATAGGGCGGATTCAGCTTTCGTGAAAGGTGCTGTAAGTGGTGAAGATGGCAGTTTCACAATCAATGCTTCATGCAATGGAGGTATCATTAAGGTATCATCTGTGGGTTATACTACTGTTTTTCAGGATTGCGTTGGCGGAGATTTAGGTGTGGTTCGATTAAGCGAAGATTCTAAAATGTTAGGCGAAGTTGTCGTAAAAAGTTACTTGCCAAAAACCATATTGAGTGGAGAAGGCATGTTGACAACTGTGGAGGGTAGCGTGCTGGAGAAAACTTCAAAAATGGAGCAGTTGCTTTCTCGCATACCCAGTGTGTCGGCTAAAGATGGGCAGATAGAAGTGTTCCAAACGATTTTGTATGGTAGGGACGTGATATTTCACGTCCGCTTCAAATGATTGATATTCAATATAGTATCACAATTATGGGCGGACGTGAAGTATCACGTCCCTA
>OGPL01000119.1_pt1 | contig 81581 bp, 78 predicted proteins | sample 1552901 | NCBI WGS metagenome assembly OGPL01 (sample SAMEA2580244, study PRJEB22360) | human gut metagenome | biome: human gut; feature: human-associated habitat; material: faeces | place: Denmark | collected 2008/2010 | reverse complement strand
CCTTTTCACGCATTTCAGAAAGTTCGATTGCTTTTTCTACATCGCTCATCTTTTTGTATATGACCTTAGTCTTACCGATGATAGCTATCCGATTTCCTTCATCATCGGTATACGTTATCATTTTCTCGTCTGTCATTGCTTACTTGCCGAGTGCCTGCTTTATCTGCTCTTCAGATAAGCCCATAGCTTTGAGATTAGCAAGGATTTCTGCACGTTCTGCAGCTCTTCCCTCGGCTCTTCCCTCGGCTCTTGCGTGTGCCTTTTCGGTTGCTTCGATATGCAGAGCCTTTTCACGCATTTCAGAAAGTTCGATTGCTTTTTCTACATCGCTCATCTTTTTATAGACAAACGTTGTTTTACCGACAATTACTACCTTGTTTCCTTCTTCATCGATATATTCGGTTCTTTTTTCTTCCATAAACGTCTATTACTTTCCGAGTATTGCCTTTATCTGTTCATCACTCATACCTAACGATTTAAGATTCGCAAGTATTTCGTTATCTCGTTCAGCTCTTCCCTCAGCTCTTCCCTCAGCTCTGCCTTTCTTAAGTCCGGCTGCTTCGCCTTCGGCTCTCGCATACGATTTCTCGGTTGCCTCAATATGCAGTGCCTTTTCACGCATTTCGGCAAGCTCTCTTGTCTTTTCGTCTGCACTCATCTTGTGCAGTACAACTACTGCGTCCTGTATGGACTTTACACCTGTCTGCTGTAACATATCAAGTTCATCCTCCGTTTCTGCATTTATAAGTCTGAGCCATAGTTCCTGCTTGTTGTTCTTGTCAAAATTCTTTCCGATTTTCTTCAACTCAAAGTAATGAGCGATGAAGTTATCAGTAAGAACAGAATTGCGTTTATCTTCTCTCATTCTGAATGAGGAATGAAAATCCGCCCATTCATCGAAAAGAATGAAATTCAATACATTGATTGAAATACACTGATTGAGTTTTCCGTAGCCATCACCGCTTTTAAGCTGATTGCTGTACAACTTTGAAAGGTAGTACATTGAACGATCCTTGTAATCGCCCTCGTCTTTAATCTGCATTTCAACATTGATAAGCCTGTTACCGTCAACCGTCATCTTTATGTCCATACGGCTGTATTTTTCTATAATGTTCTCCGGCATTATCTCGGAGTTCAGTACGATTATGTTGTTTATCGACTCATACGGTATTTCGAGTATGTCCGAGAGAAACGCCTGTAAAATATGCTGATTTCCCTCGTCCGTAAACAACTTCTTGAATATTATATCCAGTTTTGCCTTTACTATATTTCTTGCCATTTGTGCATCTCCTTTCAATTCGGTACTATTTCCTCAAGTATATTGTAACACACTTACGGCAAAAAGTCCAGCCGACAGCGACAAAAACATTGACAAAGTCTAGTATCGCTTTTTGTTGCTTTCTGCCAAATGTTACACGATTACAGCCTTTTGGGCGGGATTTCTTTTTTCTGCGGCTTATTCGAGGTGCGACACGATGTCGCACCTATAACAACCTTGTCATTATGTTTTATTTTCCCCAAATCACTATTATCATTGCACAGCAAAATAAACACGTTGAAAAAGCCAACAATATTTTATCAAATTTACTGTCATCTTTATATTTATCTGTTTTTCTGCAAAAAGAAAAAAGCAAAATATTATTTACTATTGCTAATGCCAATAGAGTTATAGAAATCGTTCGGCTTGTTGCAGGCATAAAGAAGATGATTATAACTATTATAATCGTCCATTCTATACTATCAACATAATCAAATCCATAATAAAAATTATGAGCGTAAATTTTGTTATAAATATTCATTAGTATTTTGCACAATAAGCCGAAAATTGCAATCATTGCAACCAGTGGCATTAATATTTCTAATAACGACATTAGATTTCGTAACATCATTTTTACATTCCATCCTTAATAATGTATTTATCAGCAGAGCTACGGGAGTTGCACCCGCATACGCTTACTCTCCGATATAAAAAAGCAGTCCTACGGGTGAGGGCTGCTTTGAATCTTCATATTCGGTTGGTTTTCAGAAAAAGAAAAAGCGGCTGATTTCAAGTGCAACACGGTGTCGCACCTGATATGTTTTCTAAATTTGCAGTATTCGCAGATATTCGCTTATTGGATAGCTTTTCGCTGCTTCAAATAAACGTTTCTGTTTATCGGAATTTAAATCACCGTCAGTTGTCAATTTTGAAATCCAGTAAATTAAAGGTTTAGGCGTTGTCATAATTCCATTGTCAAAGCTGAAAGTATTATGGGCAATATTGATACTGCTTGAAGTCAGCAGAGTATCATAGATATGTTGATTGTTTTTGATTTGTTCACAAACATTATCATCTGTTTTAACAACACCGTATAATCTGCAAACAAGCGGACGCAGTTCGTAAATACGGCAAGCTCCGGTATAATCATCGACAAAAATACATTTATCCGGCATTTCGTACTTGTTATTTACGATTTCATCGGCTTTTGCTTTATATATAGCTATTTCATCAGTTATTTTCAATGAATTGAGTATCATAAAAAATTCGGATTGTGAAACCGAAAATGTACTTTCACAACATTCGTTACAGCCTTTTTTGCATAAAGGATTTTGTACAGTTTTACTTTCATCTTCAAGTTCCTTATAATAATGAAGCAGTGTGGCGAAAAGGCTTTTTTCGTGAATATCGGGATGACACTTCTTTTTCTTTATACCACTGCCACAAAAACATAAATTGTTATTTCCCATATCTTCTCCATCATATAAAAGACGTATCTGATAAACAGATTTCTCGTCAGTAATTGGATTTATTATAGTTATTTTACGAATTCTGTTCATAAAATCTATCTCCTATTTTACAATATTTGTTTTTATATGTCAAATGTCAGAGCTACGGGAGTTGCACCCGTATACACTAACGCTCCGATATAAAAAAATTGCCGCCGTAAGCGACAATTTAACTTTTATTTCAAATCTTTACCGTCATTTCAAGTAATTTTTGTGTTGCGTATGCTATGTGTGGCTGAAAAACAGGCTCAAGCTCGAACAAATCCGATAATTCGTGACAGCAATTCCAATAATCGTTTTTCAAAAGATATTTAAATGCTCTCATCAGAATTTCTATGTAACGCTTTTCGTCGATTACTTCCACTTTCTTCTTATCATACGGTGTAACAGCCATAATTGCAGAGAGGTTATTCAATACTTTTATTGCGGTATTCTGCTTGTCCTGTGATAATTCATTGCAGTCACACCAGTCAAATTGCTTTAATAAAGACACTGCCTGCTCAAGATTTTTACGTTTTTTGCCTTTGTACCACGCTCGGCAATAGTAGTTGTTTTTCATTTCTACTCCTATTCTATCACGTTGCATTAACTAGTGAACGTGCTTATCGGGATTGAGTTTAGCGTTTAGCTCTTCTATCTGTTTGGCTTGCGTTTTAATTACTTCATCAAGTTCTTTATTTGCTTCCTCTAATTCAGATTTTTCTCGATACAAGTCGGCAATTAGTTGATTTTTCTCTCCTAATATGTTTTTAAACAAAGTTAAATCATCAATGGCTTGTGCCCATCTGTATTCATTGCTTTGGAGTAACTGTTCTTTTTGTTTTCTCATTTCGCTCTCATTCACAATAAATGTGTATGTATTCTTTGCGTTGTCTGCAACGATATTAATGCTCTTCTTGATTTCTTCATTTAGGATTATTTTAATATTCTTGTGATCTTCCCTGAGAATTTTATTTTGTGCCGTAAGATTTGTTTCTTCGCCGTTTGTTACTCCGAGTCGGTTTGCAATTGAAAGTTCACCGTCTTTTACGCCGATTTGGCAATCCTGCAATTTAACAAGATTGTCGTTTAATTTTTTGCTTTTCCTTCCGTTGCTTATACAAACGCCTATTAAACCTAATATACCCACAAATATTGTAGCAGCCGAACCGACAATTGCACCCACTAAGGAGTCCATTTTAAACACCTCGCATATCACAAAATACGTAATCCAATAAACCATATTCGGTACTAAAATTGAATAAATTACGAATTTCATATTTATACTCCTAATTATATCTTAAAATTAAAATCGTGTCAAATTATTTTAAAACATTCATTTCATTACCGTTCCTCATCGAAATAACCGAATTGCTGTGAAATAGAGATCCACCATTCTTCAGGTAATTTAGGAACTATTCCCTCATCCTCGGCAAATTTAATACATTTAAGAATGTCGAGTAATCCTATATTGAAAGTATGGACGGAATCTTTCAATTCAAATATGCACGGCTCATAACAAGCTTCGCAATTGATTTTTTCGGCATTATCGGTTAATTTTGATTTTTCTGTGTTTTTTTCTTTAGTATACATTTCTAATCTCCGTTCTAAAATAAGCGACAATAAATGTCAATTTCCAAGTGCGACACGGTGACGCACCGGACGCTCCGGTCACACTTTTACTTTCAGAGCTACGGGATTTGCACCCGTATATGCTAACGCTCCGATATAAAAAAGCAGTCCTACGGGTGCGGACTGCTCTTTGAATCTTCATTGATACTTTCTAAAATGCTGTTGCACTCTGATATTCTAGTGCTTAATCTGCTTAACGATTTTTTGATTTCTCTAATCTTCCGATTCGTGATCAAAATAATAATCAGTTCTAAAATAACGAACGATAAAAATACGCTTACAACTAAGGCAGTTAATATTGCTAATATTTCCATGTACTTGCTCACTTTCCTAAGTATTCGTTTGCACGGAGTTGTGGGAATTGCACCCGCATACGCTTACGCTCCGATATAAAAAATTGCCGCCGTAGCGACAATTCCTATTATTTTGGATCAGGCTTATTTTCAAGCGAATCAATAGATATAAATTATCGCCGAAAGCAGAAATAAATCAAGAGGTATAAGAACCTTCTTATATTTATCAGTATGAACTAAATTCGCAAATTTCTGTATTTGAGAAACAAATTTAAGTAATTGCATATATTCCTCCTAAACTTAAAGAATAAATATAATTGCAAAAATGTGCAAAGCTGAGAGAATTATATCCATAATAACACTAAATTTATCAATCGGCTTACACATAATCGTTTTTATTAAATCTGTCCATGTATTTATCACACAGAGAATTACAATTATTAAACGAAAAGTATAATTAGAAATAACGAGATATGCAAAAAATGTCGGTGGTATATTTGACCAAAACGTAAAGTCAAAAGTGCAGTTTGAATTATCGACTTTATTTTGGGACGATTTAATAACAAAAAAATTGCGGATATTCAACACGATATTGATAGCCAACAAGAGAATTGTTATCACAAAAAAAACAACATCAGTTGTATTTGTAATTTCTTTTAGACTTATTATCATATTATTTTCTCCATTCTATCATATTCAATCACTTATGTCAATTTCAAGTGCGACACGATGTCGCACCGGACGCTCCGGTCACACTTTTACTTTCAGAGCTACGGGAGTTGCACCCGTATGATTACTGTTGCTCTTATATTCAAGGTGCGTCACAGTGACGCACCTGTTGTGTATCTTTGTCACATAATCCCATAATCATCTTTATACTTGTAAAGAAAATTCTGCTGCTCCTTGTTTTTCCGGATCATCAGCCCGATGTATTCGATTATCGAAAGATTTATCTTGTCCTGCTTTGTAATCAGTGTTACTGTAGCCAAAATACCGAATATCCCTACTGCAAGTCCTATTATTATATGTATCAGTAGAGAAATAAAAAACGCAAGTCCGAGTGATATAAGCCCGCCGATTATCAGATGTGGCTTCTGCTTCGGTCCGCAACCTTCCCACCATTGCTTTTCTATTATCAAGCCATACGGGATATATAAATGTTCATCTTTCATTTGCTGTCCTCCTTATGACATTTGCTGTCCTCCTTATGAATAGTACCGGACGATAAGGTCTTTTATCTGAAAAATTATGATACCAAAAACCATAAATACAAGTGCATTTCTTATTTTCGGTATCAGTTGTGGCTTATCATCGGGATTGAGAACAATCTTTATCAGCAGGATAATTACTCTGAGTGCTACTCCTGCTACGAGTAAGCCCTGTATTATCAGACTGAGCTGGTCAATTGTAGTCATTTATCCCTCCTATTTTGTAACGCCCTTTATCGCTGTCTTAATCGTGTTTACCGCATATATTTTGCTCATAGCACCACCGCCCGGACCGGAAGGCACAAGAAACTCTGCAAGCAGTTTAGGCGTACTGAGTGCTGTAGTAAGACAAGCCAAGCCCAGGAACATTTTTACCAAATCAAAATTGCCCGATACAATGTTTCCTATACCTGCAGATGTGACTATGATATAAAGTCCGAGCTTACTAAGAACTACTTGTATAAGTACGGTCAGAAATGTCTTTACGTAGGTCATAAAGTAGTTTTTGAACATTCCTTTGTCATTATCGAGTAGTCCGGTACAGGCAAGCGGCATTCCGATATTCAATATCATCATATTGATACCAAGCCCGAAAGCCTTACAGAACAGTATCATAAATATTACAAGTGCTATGAGGAAGAATACGCCGTTGATTATTCCTATGCCGGTAAAATCGGTTACTTCCTTGTAGATGTTCATACTTGTCGTTATTGCGTTTACTGTTTCTTTAAGTATCCGCACGAAAATATCATAAATAGGTCTGAAACCTATAGCGACAACCATTGCTTTTATGAAATTCGTCACAAGCTGTAACGGGTCCATATCCGGATCTCCGTCTGTTCCCATAACGTATATTTCAAAGCCCTTTTTAAGAAATTTCAGTATCATCAGTGAAATGCCTATATTATATATCGTTGATGACGCTGTTGAGAGATACTGTCCGAGCGTCTTGTCAACTTCAAAGACTATCGGTATCAGTTGGTCGCTCGCTTCAAAAACAAGCGGTGTCATACTGCTCAGTATGACGGAAAACAGAATAACTAATATAGCCGCCATTAATTTATCACCTCACATTTACGGGAACATATACATATCGTCCGCTTTTGCTATTGCCGATTGCTGTGGCACATCGTGCCGCATATATAGTTGAGTTGTTGCTGTCCGTATTTTTTCAAGCAGCGTATCATCTTTTATCGCCACCCGATCACATCGTGTGCCGTCCGGCAATGATTTCTGCGGCATTACCGGCTTTATTTTTCCGTCCTTTTCGGCAACAAGCCGTATATTTCTGACAACAAGCCAGTTGTCAATTGTTATATCGGCTATCGCTTTAAGTGCAGGACAATCCGGCAAGTTTATCCGCCGTATTTCTGCCTTAACGCCCTGCCTTTGCAGTTCAAACTGCTCTTTTTCCATTTCAAAAGTTTTTTCTTTTGATACAGGCGGATTCCCTTTGAGAGCATTTGTATACGCTTCGAAAATGCTTGCTTTCAGCGATTTCATCAGTACAGACTGATAATTAATCAGCTGTACTGTCTGTGTGTATGTTCCGTTTTTGTTTTTGATTTGCGGTAACTGTGCTTCGATGTTGCCGTCCGCACTTTTTAAAAGCCGGCAGTCACGGATTATTACCGCATCATCAATATTTACATCAGCAACAGCCAATACACTGTCGTTGCCTGTAAGATATGCCCTTGAACGTATTTTATGTAACATAAGATTATTTGAAATAGCCGGCAATTACACCTATCAGTGCAGTTACAGTTATTGCACCGATACCCGAAACAGCGGTTATCTTTAATCTGTTATCCCACTGCTTCTTGTCCTGCTCATCCGACATAGCACGTCTGATAAACAGATACACGCACACAAGAGCTGTAACAGCTATCGCTATACCTGTAAGCCAGGAGCTGACATCTGCTATCAGATTCTTTGTGCCTGTCACAATTACGCTGTTTGCAAAATTGCCCTGTGCAAATCCCGACATTGTAAGAAATGTCAATGCCATAAACGATGATATGGCGTTATAAATGCGGTTTCTGATTTTCTTTAACTTGTTCATTGTTCTTTCCTCCGGAATAAGTCCTCTCCCTTGTCAATTACCTCATCTTCCGCAATATAGAATGCGTTTTTGGTAATATCATAGGTTTCGGATTTTTCATTGTTTTCTTTTGCTTCTTTTCGCCTTAACAAGTAATTGTACTCGGTTTCCTGCGGTGCTTGCGGTGTCTGCTCTTTCCAGACCTCCCATAACGGAATTTTAGCGTTTGTATTACGCTTATCCTGTCTGCTGTCAGTGACAATCTGAATGTACTGCTTGTTATGGCTCTCGTTTCCGAGTCCCATAAAGCGGTTAAACTGCCACTTGTGCAGGTCGTATGACACCATTACAGCCGGATATTCACCAAGTACCATTACAAGCTGATATGGACGTGAGAATCTTGCAAGTTCATCTGCCGTAAGAAGTTCTCGTCCCTCAAGCTGTGAAGAAAATCCCGATGAGGGATTTGAGTATCTTGCTTTATTTCCCGATGAGCTGTATTTTAGTGTTGTGTACTTACCGAGCTTACTGCTTATAAGTTCGTTTGTTTCCTTGCCCGCCGCCGCAAGATATACCCATACGGTACAGTTACCCATTATGATATTAGCAACATTCTTGTCATACTTATCTTCAAGCTGTGCCATATCCTGTATGAACAGATTGAAACGTATTCCGTAACCTCTTGCGACAGTGAGTTTTGCCTGTATATCGCTTATCGGCGTGAAGTTACCAAACTCGTCCAGGAAGAAGTTTACCCTTATCGGCAATCTGTTACCGTGGTCCTTTGCATAGTCTACAAGCAGTTCATACTGCTGATTGACAAGCAAGGTAACTATAGGATAATAGCTTGTCTTTTGGTCGGGCAGGATGTAGAATATTGCCTGTTTCTTCTGAGCAATCGTAGTAAAATCAAAATCTGACGTGCCGGTTACACTGGCAATATCGTTTGTCGCAAACAATCTTAATGTTGTCAGTGCTGATGTATAAAAACTTGCCCTTGTTCTGCTCGGTGCAACATCTGTAATGCCGAGCAGTGACTTAGCCGGGTGTGTATCGTCCAGCTTTGCAATATAACTTTCAAGCGGTGTCTTGTTATCCGCACCGGGCTTAACCATATTGGCAAGGAAGTAATACACATTCGTGAGATTCTGATATTTCGGCTTATCCGTGTTGTCACATACTACAGCAAGCACACAGGCACCGATGATAGCCTTTTCACCGTTTGTCCATATCGGCTCGCCCTTGTCCGACTTCGGTACAAGCATTTCGATTAAGTCCCACGTTGCTCTCTGTGCCTTATCGGTCTTTTTCTCGTTTACAGCGTCGATTATCGGTTGCAATAAGTTCTTGCCGCACGATTTTTCGGGATTCTGCAGGTCCATTACAATTACTTCATAGCCGAGTGACTCAAGAACACGATGAGTATAGTAGTAGATTTCACCTTTCGGATCATTTACTACAATGCCTTCGCCAGCCATTGCAGTGAAGATAATTGATTGTAAAACAAGTGTTCTTGTCTTACCGGAGCCTGTTGCACCGAATATCAACGAGTGATAGTCTTTCGCTATGTATGAGATTTCCTCGTAAGTGCCGTGCTTTTTCATCCCGACAACAAGTCCGCCTTTGGCAGGAAACTCATTTTTGTTAATCTTATCAAGCGGTATCGGAATAAACGGCAGATATTTACCTTTTTTTGAAACAGCATTGTAATAATCTTCACCGTTTCTGTTCAGTACACGGCATAAATCACTTGACTGTTTCAAGTTATATGTAGCGAAAACGCTATGCTTTTCGCTGTCGTTCATAAACCGTGCCGAGCCGTTCTGACCCTCGCCCGCAGGAACGGGTATCTTGATTTTCGGCGTGACCGTTATTGTATCAGCCTTATACTTGTTGTTCATCGCAACAAACACAACAAAGATAATCAGACCTATAAGCAGTGCTGTAAATATCATAAAGAGCTGCTGTTGTTTCTGATTGACTTTCAGACCTTCAAGACAGGTGTTGAAGTCAAACAGTTTCAGCTTCTGTGTTGTCAGCATAACATCAAGACTGTATGATAAAAATACAGATACAACAGGTGCAATCACACATCCGACAAGAGTTGCAATGATTTTGAAAATTTTCATTTTGCCTCCTGTAATGTAAAAGCCGGGACTGCTTTCACAATCCCGGTAAATTACATATTATTTGTTTCAGAAAGGCTCAGGTGCATTCATATCAAAAAATGCACTTTCGTCAACCTTTCCCGCTGTCTGTGCCTGCTCTGCTGTCTGAGCCTTGTTACGCTCACGCATTTCAGTTATTATCTTCGAATAAGAATCGTTCTCGTCTGCGGATATTGTGATGACCATACCGGTCTTTTCGACCTTACCGCTCCACATAATACCTGCCTTTGACAATTCTTCTCCGACAGCCTTGCCGTAATTCACGTTCTGATGACGGTAAAAAGAAAGCTCCGGTGCTTTTTCCTTCAAATCTTTATACTTGATATTGCCGACGGTTTCAACGGCAATTTTGCCGATTGCGGATATGCCGTAATGATTTATAGTTTCCTTAACCGTATCGTTTGATGGTCTTACAACGCTCCACCACTGACCGTTGTCAGCCTGCTTTGACGGCAGAGAAATAAACTTCACGACATTGCCGGTTTCTGCATCCAGCCTGTCCTTAACACTTATGTTATGTACAAGCAGATCATCGTTGACACGCATATTTCCGTATACGCTACCGTTTGCACCGTTTCTCATATTGAAAGTAAATCTGAGCGGCTCACTTTCCTCGCTTGTGGGCGTGTAATTCTTACCTTCGATATTGGCTTTTTCAACCTCAGACTTTATCCTTGCCGCAAATTCCTTAGACAGCGGCTCAACCGTGGAGTGATAATCGCCGTCACGTCCGATATGCTGAGGCATCTGTACATAGAATTCGTTATCCTTGTTCAGCTTATACAGCAGTCCATAGATCATAAGTCCGTTGCCGATTTCGATGTCGGCTATGGCTCTGAGCTTGTTTGCATTCTGTGATACCACAGGTTGCAGTCTTGTTACTTTTACGTTTAACATTGTTTTCATTCCTTTCTGCATTTACAGGTGCGACACCGTGTCGCACCGGACGCTCCTGTCGCACAGAACGCTTCTGTCGCACCTGTATGATATATGTTTAACGCCCTTTGCGTTAAATCTCCGGTTCAAAACCTTCCTCTTCTTCGGGTTCACTCTGTTCCTGCTCGTTTTCCCTATATCTGATATTGATACCTTCGGGGAAAGTGTCCTTATCAAATATCGTACCCTTTGACATAGTAACTTCTTTCAGATTTCTGCAACCATTGAAGGCAAGATAACCGATAGCCTTTACGCTTGCAGGGATTTCTATCGAGGTTATATCGGTCATAGCAAATGCCTGTTCACCGATATGCTTAACTGTATCGGGAATTGATATACTCTCAAGGTCAGTAGCCGCAAAAGCACAGGAGCTGATACTTTCAACGCCCGGCTCGATTACTGCTGTTTTCACCGATGAGCTTGCGAAAGCCATATATGGTATTTCTCGGATACTTCCGGGAATTACTACATCGGATATATTCTTACGGTCCGAGAAACATCTTTCTTCAAGTTTTTCTGTACCTTCCGGGATAAGTTCATTGCTCTTTGCAACAGTATGCGTTCTTTCGTTTTCGTTGACACGCTCAAATTCTTTCATTATGCTGTCAACCTTTTCGTCAAAGCTCATCTCCTCGAAGTCCTCATAGTTATCGTTCATCTTGTCATACGCACGTTTCATAAGTGTAAAGAGCTGTGCGTCCTTAACATCTTCGGGAGACATATCTTCTTCCGGCTCGACAGGGAGCTTTGTCATATACAGATTTGCGTATGCCTTCATCGACTGATACAGCTGAGTAAACTTTTCCTTGATGAAGTCAATTATCTTTGCAATCAGCATTTCAAGTCTGATTTTCTGCATCTGTTCCGCCGAGAAATTCCCGTTTGCATAGACCTCATAATCAATGTCATTCTTGACACCGAGCCTTATCTGCTTCATCTGCTCGGCAGAATAATCGGGATTTGCAAACAGCTTTACGTCAAGTTTATCCTTCATTCCCATACGGATCTGCTTTATCTGTTCAGCGTCATAGGAACGTCCGTCCTGTGCAAGATAGTCGATGATGTCTTTATCACCAACACCTTTCTCAAGCATCTTGCGCCACTGTTTCATAGCTGACGGAGAGATGTACGGTGCGGCATAGAGCTGGTATGATATACCGCTTTTCATACCGAGCCTTATCTGCTTCATCTGTTCGGGTGAAAACTTCTTGTTTGCGTATTCCTTCACCGGTAATCTCTGACGGATACCTTTTAGGATCTCCGCCATTGCTTTCTCGCTGATATATTCAGCTTTCTTTGTCTGCTCCTCAGCAGGCTTCTTTGTTTCTTCTGACATTTTTCTGTCCTCCTTTGGTATTTGATTTATTTATAGGTGCGTCACGGTGTCGCACTTATATTTCCATATCATCGTTTTCACGATCAACTTCAAACTGCTCATCGGCTTTTGCAAGTGCAGGAACGATTTCGGTTTCAATAAGCATTTTGACTTCCTGCTTATTTAAAAGTTTGCCGAAACATTCTTTTATCTGCTCGGCACTGCCTCTGATTACTGTTCTGTCTTCTTCGGGATCATATACGCTGTAATCGTCTGTATGGTATTTACTGAATTTATAACAGTGTTCTACGAGCTTGTTGTATATTTTTTCCTGCTGAATTCGGGCGATAACCGCATTTGTAATATCATTCCATTCAAATGTTTTGTCGAAAGAAAATAACGGTTTGCTTTCATTTTCACGTTTTACAGCTATGTTTATTACCGGCTTTCCGTCACGTTCCTCAAGGTTCCAAATGCAATCCGTGTATTCGCCCTCGTATGAATACATAGTACCTTTTTCTTTCAAGAAGAAGTCACGGACAACTTTTGCCGGTGTTTCTTCGTACTGAATTTCATCATCTATACTGCCATATCCTATAAGCTCATCCCATGCAAACGCAGATTTGATAAAAGAGGGAAGATCATTGTGTAACTCATTTTCCCATTCATTGGTCAGTGCAATTTTTGTAAGAGCCTGCATTGTTGTATATGTTACATTGACGAAATCGGAGTTATCGTAAAACATTCGTTCAGCCGCCTTATAATCATCCGTACCAACATCTGAAAGATACTGTGTACACAATGAGCTTATCTGCGTATTAAAGTAATCGTCAACAATGCGATTTACCGATGAAATTTTCGCCAGCTTATCAAAACTGATGATGTTAGTAACGTATTGTCCTCCGGCGTTACTGTCGGGATTGTAATAAATCCACACAATACGCTTTAGTCCGTTATCAATAAAAAAAGCGTCGCTGTATTCTTCGTGACGCTTTTCCTCGGTATTTTCATTGTGGTGCAGTTCTACATTTGCTTCTTCCGCAAGGCAGTTTGCAAGCTCGTCCGATAATGATGTTTCATCATGCTTCAGATACTTGTTGTATACATCACTTAGCGGTGATGGGTGTTTTAGCAGTGCTTCGATCTGATGATCATCAAGCACACTGTCGTGTGCTGCATAGATTATTTCCGTTTTCATCGCATATTCATATGCTCTGCTGAGTATTTCCTGTGGCGAGATATTCAGCAAGTCTTCTTTCAGCTTGTCAAGCTCTGCCTGCATATTCTTGATAAGCTGTGCCTTTAATTCGTTCATTTGTAATTTGTACCTCCTTTATTTTAAGTGCGACAGGAGCGTCCTGTGCGACACCGTGTCGTACCTACATTAGCAATAAAAAATTAAACGACCCTGTATGGGGTCGTTTTACAATTTATATATTAGTTAAATGAGCAACTTATCAATTTCGGTATTAAAGATTTCCTTGCTATATGTATACACTTCTTTAAAATATATGTTTTTGTATTTTTTTAATCCAAAATCGATGAATGTCTCTCCCGCCTTATTACTTATGTGAGAACTTATTTGCTTACGGCTATACGATTCTTTATCTTGATTATACACCAAAATAAAATCCAGGTGTTTTCTGGTTTCTGAAATACTGCATTTTGTTATATCGCAAAAAATTAAAAGACTATCCTTAATTTTATCGGCTACTTCATCAGCCATATTGTCATTTATTCTACCATTTTTAAATTCTATAAATATAAAATCACCATTTGTCGTACATTTATAAATAGCATCAACGGAAGTTACTGCGTTTTTATTACGGCAACGCTTTTTAGCGTAATTTCGTTTTATATTATCAAAATTATAAACGCTGATTTTACTATCAGTCATAGAATCGTTATTTGCAGTATCTTTCGAAGTATTCTGCAATGTGGTTATATGATTTTTGTATAATAGTAATGCATTTTCGTCAATCATTTTCCCACCTCAAATTTTCAAGCACCTGAAATGGCTCAGCTAATTGCTTATATATTTTTTCGGTTTTGCCTGTGACATCATTTACTATAGCTTCATTGCCGACTTTTTCTGCAAGATAGAAGCAAGATTTATCTTTCACGCCGTATTTATCTACAAAAACCTCAATAGCCTCAATAAAATACGGGCTGTGTGTATTTAACAGTATGTGCATATTGAATTCTTTTTGTAGCAGTACGATTATTTCCGCAAAAAGCACTTGCCATTCGGGGTGTAAATGTATCTCTGGCTCGTCTAAAATCAAAGTTCCATTATCTTCAAGAGAGCCGTTGAGCAATAATCTCTTTATAATAATGAATGTTTTAAGCCCAGTCGAAACATTTGCCATTCTGAACACTTTGTTGCTTAAGTCAGATTTGTAAATAACTCCGCCACTTGTATTCGCTAATTCGCCATTACAAGCTTTATCAATTTTTCTTATGACCTTATTTATATGACCAGTAATAGCCTCTTCTCTAACTACTTCTTCGATTTCAGAACCGTTATTTTCTTGTAGAAGCTTAGCTCTAAGATGAAACTGATGGATAGCTCTGTTATATAATCTTGGTCTGTAATTAAAACCGGGCAACTCATCAAGAATAAACGGATCATCTAAATACAGAGCTTCAGTATTTAAAGAGAAATAATCTTTGATCGAGGAAACGAGATTATTATTCACTTCGACCGTAACAGTTTTGTCTTTGATTGTAAGCTCAATGCTACCAGTTTCATCAGCATATTCATTATTAATTTGGGACTTGAATTCACTTATTATTCGCCTGTTAAATAAATTGCTGTAAATCACGGTATCGGATATTCTGTTATATACGACAAATGTATCCTTTATAACTTGCAGAAATTCGTCATTGACTACAATCTGTTCCGATGAGCTAATTGGTTCTCCATTGTTATCATATACCATACCTAACCAGCTATCATCAAAAGAACTTTTAATAAGGTCTTTCAATTTTTCATCATCTTGGTAATAATCAGGGTTACTAAACATTGATTCTGCTATAACAGAACAATTATAAAAATCTTCAGCTATATTTAATTGAGCTACTTTTTTCTCTATTTCCTGTGCAAACTGTTTTACTCGAGCATTTTTAATCTCGTCTTCATAATGAGAAAAACTATTGAAAATTGTAAACAATGTTTTCCCTATAGTGCTTTTTCCTGTGCCATTCTTTCCGGCTATTACAGTTATTCCGTTGAGTTTAATATTGGCATTCTTTATCATGCCGACGTTCTTTAATGATAATTTCATATTAAGCACCTCTTTCTTAATGTGCCGATTACCGTATAAATATTTTATCACAATCTAAAGATAAATGCAACAAATTCAGCAATTATTATCTTTCATTTGTAGAAAAGTGTCACACTTAACACTCTAATTTACACCTCATATCCTTTATCCTGCTTCTGCCTTGCAATGTCTTTCTTTGCTTGTTTTGACAGCTCACCGATCAGAGCGTGAGCAGTGTTTACCGTTCCGGCAGAGCCTTGTGTTCTGAACAATCTGCTCATTGCGTTCAAAGCATATATCACACTGTCAACGGTCATCTGAGTGTTTATCTCTGCATTATCCTTTTTTCTCTGCTCATTGTTCTCTTTAAGAGTTCTGAGCATTGATTTCAGAATAATGTTGCCGAGCCTGTTATACAAATCGCCTGCGGCTTTCCGCATTTTCCTGTCAATTTCGGATTTGCCGTTTTCGGTTTCTTTGCTGTCGAACATTTCTGCCGCCGATCTTGCACCCGAATAATAGTCATTGATGATAGATTTCATCTTCGGCAACATAATCATTTCTTTTATCATACCGATAACCTTGTCCTTGGTTTCTTTCGGAAGATATGCATAGGCTATTCTTCCTTGCCTTGGCAGATTGTTCAGTATATCGGTGTACCACTGTATCAATTCTTCGGATATATCAACTCCGGAGAAACGATTGGAATAGATACCGGAAATGTCACGTTCAAAATCAATCATCAGCTTTCCGACAAGCTCTTTTGCATCCGACATTGCTTCGTTGCTTATGCCGTAATAATACGACAGCTCATTTGCGAATGTATCGTGTATCAGTTTTTTTCTTACATTATCCGATACCTCCTTTTTTACAAATTGTACTGTGACAGGTGGGTCCTTATCCCAAAACGAGATATGAATATGCGGCTGTCCCTTCTTGTCGTGAACAGCCGCAATATATTCAAATCTGTCTTTAGGTATATCGTACCCTCTCATCAGTGTTTCAATGTGAAACTTAATGTAGTTCTGCCACTTCTCAAGGCTGTCAAGTTCAAGCCTTTTAGCGATCTCCGGTCGGAATGATATGTATGCGTTGTACACTGTAACTCCTGCTTTTGAGATACCGTAAACATAGTTTTGTGTATCGGTGACGTCCAGCTCATCATTATTTGTACCGTCTATCCTGCCGAACAGTCCGCTTTCACTTTCCGGCGAAAGTTTCATAACGTGTTCACGCTCCGCAATATACTTGACGTAATTGGAATTGTGGCTTGCCGTACCGGGCTTATTCGGAGCTGTCAGCCTCATTTTATATATGAGTGCCGATGACATTATTCTTCACCCGCTCTGACTACCTTCTTCATTCCGTTTAAGATCTCATTAGTATCCTGCATATACTCATCATCAGATTTCTCTTTCTGTTTCATATATGCCGCCGCTTGTTTGCTTGCAGATGCTACAACACGTGCAAAGCTGACATCATCCGCAAAAGACTCCGACATAATCTGTAATCCTGTATACATCGTGATTGCACTTGCCTTTGTTGATTTCACCTGTAGCTTTATAAGCCTTTCTACTTCCTGCTTGAAAACTTCTGTCATTTCATCGTGTATCATACGACGGAATTCTTCTTCATTTTCATCGTGATTTTCTACATTAAGTCCTTTTATAATAAAAGAACGAATTATGTTGCCCATTGAAGTACGCTTTTTTATTGCTAACTTTTTAACATCGTCATAAACTCTTTCGTTAAGGACAACCGAAAGCTGCACAGTTTTTTTGTTTATCACTATTTTTTACCCCTTTCTTCATAATTTTTATAGCCGTTTTTCTACCGTTAAGCAAACTGAAAAAAACTTGATTTTCGTGATTGCAATGCGTGTTCACAAACTTAGTTTCACAGTGAAACTAAGTTAACCACATTTTCAACCATAGAAACCACGTTGTAACCATTGTTTTTTGCGATAGCAAAGCGGTATTACAGCGAACGGTCAACCGTTCTATTCCTGCCATTGCTTTGCAATGGGTGTTTCGTAAACCAGTTGTTTTCATACGCCTTTGCATTTGGCAATGTTCAAGCAACAAAAGCCTTCAGAAAAGAAAAATCCGCTGTTATTGTCATAGGTGCGTCACGATGTCGCACCCTTGACAGCTCACTTGATTAACAGGTGCGTCACGATGTCGCACCTATCATTCAATTTCCTGCTCGTTCTCGAAATAGTTTTGCAACGCTTTTTCGAGTATATCCGAAATTTCGTTTGCGGTTTTTCCTTTTAGTCCGTATTTTTCAAATGTACTTGTATTAAGTTTTACTGTAGTTGTTTCAATCGTTTTTCTCTGTCGGACGGCTGAAAGAATAGCGTCGATTGTCCGTTTATCAAGATTTTTATCCTTATCCTTTTTGTCTTTCAAGCGTTCCGCTTTATCGGCTGTCAGAACATAATTCGGATTGCTGGTGAGATATTCCTCTACGATATGTTGTTCATACTCTGATAAAAATGCTAAACAGTATGCAACCTTATCGGGTAACGTATTATCGTCAACCTTCTTAGCAAAGTAATTAATCAGCTGAGTAAAGCTGATTAACATATATAACTTCTTAACCGATATTCCGAATTCTTCGGCAAGTTCTGTTTTAGTTGATGTTCCGGAGCTACTCATAATATCTGTTCTGTATCCTTGTTTCTTCCGGCTGTCATTCAGCAATCTGAGTGACCGTGCAAGTTCCATTTTTGTGAATGTGTTCCTTCTTTGAAGATTTGTTATAACCATAATCTCATCAAGAATTTCACGGGGAGTATCTTCTCTTGCGATTCTGCAGGGAAGTTTTTCAAGACCGACCGCTTTTGCGGCTTCAAGCCTTCTGTGTCCGGATATAACCTCATACTTACCATAATTTGCGGACTGTGCTATAAGTAACGGCTCAATCACGCCCATTCTATTGATGCTTTCCTTAAAATCATCGGTTACACTTACGGTAAATGTATGTGTGTGATATGGCTCAAGCAGTGATACCGCTATATTTTTAATCTCGTTGAGGAAATATGACAGCAGCTCTTTTGATAACTTGACGCTTTTTACCGTATCTTCGTTTTCGTTCTCAATCATATAACTGTAATCATCTTCAATTTCCACGCCTATATCGTTGCCGTAAAATGATCCGCCACCGTCATCTGTATCAGTGATTTTTTTGTTAGGCGGCATTGCAAACGCATTGTCATTTACATTTGTTTCACGTTTTATATTTATCATTTTATTGTAATCCATTATAACCTCCGTTTTGTTATTCGTTTTGTTTTTCGGTGAGAGTCGGCAGAGTTGCACTGTCATAAGATACTCTTACTCTCATATAGGTGCGACATCGTGTCGCACCTGCACCTGACTTTTTATTTTTTGAACGATTTCTTGAAATCTTCTATAGATACATTTAACACATCTGCTATGTCACATAGTATTTCAAATCGGGGGTTTTTATTATCCCCGTTTTCTATTCCATAAACAGATGAAACCGGGTGTCCGGAACGTTTTGCAAGTTCATAGCAAGACAAGCCTTGCTCTAAACGCATTTTTTTGATTGTTTCTCCAAGCATATTGAAATTCCTTTCGTTTTATGGTAATATTATATTTGAGGTGATTAAAAGTGGATTTATTAAATATAATCAATATTATATTATCGGTTATCGCTTCAGCTTTTTCTATAGTTATTTCATTTCTGGCAGTAAAAAACGCAAATAAAACAAATGAACCGCAAAAAAGAGAAGCTAATAGCCTTAATCCAACTCTCAATATCAATGTTGATAGTTCAACAAATATTAACTCTAATAACACAATCAATATTGGTAGCAATAATGTTACAAATATCAATTATGTTCAAACAAATCAAGACAAGCAATGCGATTCTATCGGCATATTTATATTATTTTGCTTTACGATAGGAATTTGTTGGTGTTTGTTACGTGTTTTTGCATTCTTTCTGATTCTTTCGCTTTTTCCGCCGTTATTTGTGGCAAAGTTTAAATATATAAAATGCAAAAAAGATAATATTTTTTTAATATCAACGATATTTTTTTTAGCTTTATGGTCATTCTTCTATTGGTTTCCAATTGGAGTTCAATGGGATTATACAGTAAACTTATTCGATTCAGTTATTAACTTTTTACACGGCAACATATCATCAACCGATTTTGATATATCAAACGTATTGCAAATGTTAACTGTTGCTATTAGCCAGTTACTTGGTAGTATAATTTTGTTTTTATTACTTATCGCATCATTCGTAGATAACTGTTGTAACAATTTTAATTTGCTCATTAAGCAATCTTCATTAAGCCAAATAAGCAATTTATGTAACACAAAAACACAAATTGTTTTTGCTATAATTTCGCTGATACTAATTACAGGGCTTTTAGGTAAGCTCATTATTCTATAATCTGTAAATCAAATTAAACGACTTCAATATAAATAACACTAATGAAAATACCAATGATACAGACAGAACACTTCCGATGACCTGTTTGATTCTATAATCACATTCATACAGCGTTCTCATATACTCAGGTGAGAATAGACACATTGTAGCTCCGATTCCCATTATTGATAAATATATATCAAGTGCTTTATTTAAAATCCAACCGATACTGCTTATAATTGACTTCATTATTTTTTTTCTTTGTAAAGCCTCTTTTCTGATATTCAGTTTCATTTTATCCTCCTCTTTTTACCGGTTGCCACAATTCAAAAATTGTAAGGGTGCGACACGATGTCGCACCCTCTCTGTTTTACATTTCCTGTTCTTCCTCGCTGTCAACGCTCTGCTCATTATTTGGCTGACCGTTCTTTTCAGCTTCGGCTATCAGCCTATCAACCTCTCTGAGCCTTGCGGATTTTTCGGAAAGTTCCTTTTCTCTTGCCCACGGAGTATGCACAAATTCATTCGCAGTTGCAATGTCACGGTTAATTACATCAAGGTCGTGTATTGCTTTTTCGTGAACATTGCCAATTGATTTCAGCGTGTTCTCCATTCGGGTAAGGTTTCCAAGCGGGTCCTGTCCGACCTGCCAGGTATAACGTGCTTTTCCTACCATAGTGACATAATAAACGCCATAAGCACCGTCGAACGACACTTTCATATCATAACCTTTATATGTACCTATCTTCGGCAAGTCTGTGGAGCCGACGGTCCGTATTGTGTGTAACAATGCGTTTGCGGCTTCCTTCTTGTCGGTAAAGGTCACTCCGTTTATTGTCATTTCCGTGAATTCCTCGCTGTATTGCTTATAGCTTTCTGCGTCAATAGCAGTGTTAGCAATATACTTTTCTGCGTCGGCTTTACGCTGTGGATATATCTTCAGCAGTTTATCCTCAAGGCTGTATTTTTCTGATAAATAAGCCGACTGCAAGCGTTTCAGCTTTGATATATCAATATCAAGCTCCATACGCTCTTTAATAAGCGGATTACCTGTGCAAAGTGCCTTGACCTCACTGTAATTCAGAACAGCTTCGTCAACATCTTCACAGTTTCTGACCGGTGTCTTGCTGGTCATAATCTGCGATATACCTTTCTGCTTGTTCTCGATTATCTGATAGAGATAAGCGTCAAACGTATCTTTCGTGACGTAACGGTAAATATAAACCTTGTCATTCTGATTGCCTTGTCTTATTATTCGTCCTTCTCGCTGTTCAAGGTCGGCAGGACGCCACGGGCAATCAAGATGATGTAATGCTATCAGTTTGTCCTGCACATTAGTACCTGCACCGCATTTTGCAGTTGAACCGAGAAGCACACGCACATCGCCTTTGCGTACCTTTGCAAAAAGCGTCTGTTTTTTCACATCGGTATTGTAATCGTGTATGTAGGCGATTTCGTTTTCGGGAACGCCCTTTGCTATCAGCTTGTCACGGACATCATCGTAAAGATTGAAACTGCCGTCATTCTTCGGAGTTGAGAAGTCGCAGAAAATCAATTGCGTCAGTCTGTCCTTTGCGGTGTTCTGCCATATATCATAAACTTTGTCAACACAGAGATTTACTTTTGAATTATCCTCGTCTGGCAATAAAGGATTCATAAGTCGCTGATCAAGACCTATCTTTCTGCCGTCCGAAGTTACTTTAAGCATATTGTCCACGGTTGGATCAACAAGTTTGTCGTGTATTTTTGTTGCTCTTTCTGAAAGACCTTTCATCAGCTCTTTCTGCGTATTTGAAGGCTCGGCGGCGATATTTTCAAACACAGCTTCCGGAACGTTCAGTTCAAGGTCATCGGCGGTCTTTATATCCGCACATTCCTTGAATATCGTCATCAGCTCCGGGAGATTATGAAATCTTGCAAATCTTGTACGCATTCTGTATGCGTTTCCTTCCGGTGCAAGCTCCATTGTATTAGTAATATCAGCGTAATTTGCCGCCCATGCGTCAAAATGCTGTAATCCGAGCCGCTGAAGTGTACCTGCCTGCAAGTACCTCATCATCGTGTATAACTCTGTCATACTGTTCGATACCGGAGTGCCTGTTGCAAAAACCACACCTTTGCCGCCTGTTATCTCATCAAGATATTTACTCTTGTAGTAAAGGTCTGATGATTTTTTTGCTTCCGTCATCTGTATTCCGGCAACATTGCTCATCTTTGTCGGCATATACAGATTTTTGAACATATGGGCTTCATCGATGTAGATTCGATCTACACCGAGTTCTTCAAACGTGACTACATCGTCAACTTCGTTATCAGTCAGCTTCTCAAGACGGGCTTCGTAGTTTTTCTTTGTCTTTTCAAGCTGTTTTACACTGTATCTCTGCCCATCGTCAAGATAACGTTCGTTCATATCCTGCAGAGCATTCTCAATCTGACGTATATCTTCTCTGATATATTGTTTTCGACGTTCATACGATAACGGAATTTTAAGCAGCTGTGAGTGTCCGATGATAACCGCATCGTAATCGCCTGTGGCGATTTTAGAGCATAACAGCTTGCGGTTTTTCATCTCAAAATCCTTTTCGGTTGCTACAAGGATATTCGCACCGGGATAAAGCTCCATAAAGTCGCTTGCTATCTGTCCGACTATGTGATTTGGTACGCAAATAAGCGACTTATGGCATACGCCGATATATTTGCTTTCCATTGCAGACGCAACCATTTCAAAGGTCTTGCCAGCTCCGACAACGTGTGCAAGTAACGTATTTCCGCCGTACAGTGTTCTTGCAAGAGCATTACGCTGATGATCAAACAGCTTGTACTTTTCGCTTGCTCCGTGTAGCACAAGGTGACTGCCGTCATAGGTTCGAGGTCTTGTTGAATTGAACAGCTCGTTATACTTCTCAACTATATTCTGCCTTCTTTCCGGATCTCTGTATATCCAGTTTGCAAATGCTTCCTTAATAAGCTCCTGCTTTTCTTGTGCCTTTTCGGTTTCCTTTGAATTAAGCACAGATTTCACTTTGCCGTCAACATCAACAACTCTGTCATAAACCTTGACAGTACGCTGATTTAACGTATGTTCGAATATCTGCAATGCGTTCATTCGGCTTGTGCCGAATTCGTTGTTAACTTTGACATTGGACGGCTCAGAGCTTTTATTTGATACGTTGAATTCACCGGTTACCGGAGAATAGTATGTCTTGATTTTCGTTCTCCAGCTTCCGTAAGCGTCAAACGTATCACGGATGAAATTATTATAGTATTCCGGATCAAGCCAGGTTACACCGATTCGTATATCTATATCAGACGCTGTAAGTGGTGCCGGCATTACCTTTTCAAGGGCTTCAACGTTGTGTTCGTACTCATTGTTTGTGAGTGCGGCAGTCCTTGCGAATGCCAGCTTGTCACGGATATTACCGCTGAGATATTCATCGGCGGTAACGTATATATCAGTCTTATCCGGGCGAGGTGGGAACGGAGGTACTTTATATATAGCACCTGCATCTATACAATCCTTTATCGTCTGTTCTTCCGAAAGTCCGCAAAGGCTTGCCATATACGGAATGTCAATACAGCCTTTCTCACAAAGAGAAACGCCGATACTTTCAACGGCTGTTGACACACTGACTACCGTCTTTACAGGTCTTACGGTATTCTTAATAAATATATCAGCCTTACCGTTGTATGTGTTATCTGTCTTATCAAACTTTTCGAGCGAGCGTAACAGATAGTATGAGCTGTCTGCACTGAATGCCGTTTCGTTTGCCTTGCTGTTCACATAGCCGTATTTCTTTACGAAAGCGTCATAATGCTCGTTCAGTTCCTTGCGTGTATTATCAATATCCGACTGTTCATAGCCGAGTAACTGTTGCTGAAGCAGACTTCTTGTAATTGTTTTAAGGTCAATCATTGCAGCTATTCTGTCTGCGCCTTTATCGACCTTTGTCATTATGCTGTTTTCACGGTAATACACGTTACCGTTATACAGCGTATACGTGTAGTTATCCACACTTTCATCAGCCGGAATTGTTTCTTTTTTCAGCTCTCCGTACTTGATTTCATCCTGCTGAGGAGTATACGGGTGATATTCGCCGTCTATTCTTGTAACTGCGTTATGCAGGTGCGACACGATGTCGTACCCTTCGGGAGCAACACAGGCTGTTGCTGTTGCGTCACCGTACATACTGTACTCTATGCCTTGTTTCATTTCACCGATTATCATATCGGGATGATTCACAAAGTAGCTGTTCATCGGTATGCCGTTGTCATCTGTGCCTAAGTCAAGCCATTCGCAGTTTTCACTGTTTACCGACTGTATCTTATCCCTTTTCTGCAGAAAGATAATATCCGATGTAACTTCTGTGCCGGCTACGGCTTTGAATGCTGTGTTTGGCAGTCTGACTGCACCGAGAAGCTCGGCACGTTCCGCCATATACTTTCTGAATTTGCTGTTTGACTTATCAAGCGTACCGCTTGTTGTGATAAAGGCGATAATTCCGCCCGGTCTTACCTTGTCAAGCGATTTTGCAAAGAAATAGTCGTGTATGTTCAGATTAAGGCTGTCGTATCGCTTATCGTGTACCTTGAACTGTCCGAAAGGCACATTTGAAATAGCGGCATCGTAGAAATTATCATTCAATACACGCTTTTCATATGCTCCTTCGGTAATATTTGCCGACTGATACAGCTGTTTTGCTATTCTTGCAGATACGCTGTCAAGCTCTACACCGTACAGCTTTGACTTTTCTCGCATTTCTACAGGCATAGCTCCGAAAAAGTTACCTGTGCCTGCTGAAGGGTCCAGTATATTTCCGCCGTCAAAACCGATACTTTTAAGTCCGTCATAGACCGCACCGATTATTTCGGGGGAAGTATAAAACGCTGTCATTGTGTTTTCTCTTGCCATTGCATACTCATCGGGAGTAAGCAGGTCTGAGATTTCCTTATGCTCATCAGCCCAGGCATTATTGCTTTCATTGAAAGCAGATGAAAGACCGCCCCAACCGACATACTTTGCAAGCACTTTCTGCTCATCGGGAGTAGCGTTTCTGTTTTCGCTTTCAATGGCTTTAAGCGTCTTGATTGCTTCAACGTTATGTCTGAAGCGTGATTTTTCACCGCCGAGATCCGAATAATCGTCCGATGATAAGGTGTAATCTGAAAGCGTCTTTTCTTTTTCTGTCAGCTGTTGCTGTTCTCTGATTATTCCGAGGACAGTTTCGGTATCAAGCACTCGGAATATAGGATAGCGGTATGTTTCAAGCATCGTCATATCCTGTGCTGATACAGTGCCTTCATTTATGCTGTCAATCTTGTATTTTCTGTTTTCATATTCAAATTCTTTGCCGACGTATTCTGTGTAATCGGTATGCGGTTCTTTGCTTTCTTTTGGTGGAGTAAGGTCGATTACAATTGATTTTAACTTGACCGGTTCCTCCTGCTCTACCTTATTTTCCGCATCCGTCTTTTCGGCTACAAACGACGGCTTTGTATATCTGTCGTTCTTTATTGACTTAAATACCGTTTTTGCACATTCTTCCCACGAAACGTGCTTCTCGTCAGATTTTATGCCGTCAACAGATATTCGGAACACTGCGCCTTTGGCGGATATTGCGTTGAAGTCAAACTCTCCGGACATACAACCGCTGTTTTCGTATATGCTTTTTAGATATGCGGTCTGAGCCTTTGTGTCAATGTGAGATGTAAAATATTCTCTGATTTTGCCTTTTGCACCTTCAATATGTCCGTACTTTCTGAAATACATCTCGATATGGTCTGCATTTACATACGGTGTTGCCGGGAACGGAACATATTCCTGTGCTGTGTAGTTGATTTCTTCTTTCAGCAGGTCAGATAGCTCTGCAGATACGGTAACCGGGTTGTACATATAACCGTTAAATCTCTGTACTGAGCGGTCAGCTTGCCATTCATAGGCATAACGCATAAAAGCGTTGGCTGTTTTTTTAAGCCATTTACGGTCATTCAGCAATCTTTCCGCTATATACCCTATCGTTTCGGACGTATGCGTAAAATCGCTGTCATCAATATCAAGTCTGATATTACTGTCCTTATTCTGATCCCGCCATAACTCCCATATTCTGTTTGCTGTCTGTTTTGCTTCAATTTCTGTTGATGCGTCAATCACAGTCTGCGGTGCGTAAGTGCCTTCATCAAGCATTTTCTGTATTCTGTCTGTAGCTTCCGTCCAGGATATGCTTTCCGACTTTCCGCCAACTGAAAATACACTTTCTCCCGCTTTTAATGTAACACCGCTTTCGGAAAAGTACGCCGATAACTTATTATCGAGGCTCTTTATACCGAAAGCGGTATCGTTAATTTCTTCTCGATAATGTGTAAGATACTGCGATTTAAGAAAATCCGCACGTTCCTGTGCAGTATGACCGGGCTTTTTGAAGTATGCAATTATTGTCTGTCTGCTGTTACGGTTTTTGATACTTCCGAGCCTTAACAGATTATCAAAATGTTCAGACTTGATATTTTCTACCGGAAGTACAGAGCTTTCTGTGACAGCCGGTAAGTTCATTTCAAAGAAAGTGAGCTGCTCCCCATTTTCTTCTTTCTGCGGCTCTATATCCACATAGTCAGCCTGCTTGTCAAGCTCGTCGGCTGACAAGTATTCGTGCGAATTTATCATATCATTGACTATGTCTGCAGCACAATCCCAACTTATGTGCATATTTGCCGTCATACTGAGATAACTCGGACCTTTCCATAGCTCGAGTCCGTGTATATCGTTATGATAACCGTACCGCTGATCGCCTACCATAATCTCGGTATAGGCTTCATCGTAAGCAGATTTCAGATACTCGGCACGATTAATTTCATTGCTGTCAGAAAGAAAAAATCCTGCTATTTCCGACTTGCTGTGTTTCAGAAAGCGGTCATAACGCAGGATAATCTGAATTTCTTCTCCTGTAAGAGTTTCGGTAATCTCATTTTCTTCGGATAAAGAAACAACAGTATCATTTTCGCTTGATACTGCTGTTTCTTGTTCGGTTATGCGTAAACTATCTCGCTGAGTACCTGTTCCTCTGCCATCATTCTCAGCGAATTGCAGATTCTCGTCCATTCGAGCGGATTGCTGTTCTGCAATGCGTCCGTCGCTCCGTACTTCTCCCTGTTCTTCTCCACGAATTCCGACACTCTGCTGATACACTGCTCGTTCACCGTCAGCAAGTGCTGCTCCAGTTCTCCGTTTATCATCAGCTGATTGAACGTCATCGGTATCGGCTTCTGCTCTCTGAGGAATTTCAGCCTCATCCTGCCGTACTTGCCGATGTCGATCTTCTCCTCCTTCGTATCCGAGAACGGAAGATATGTTTCCGTTTCCCTGTCGAATTTGTATGTTATCTCCACGCCGTCTATCACTTTCGTTATCGTTTCGGGCTGTTTCTCGTATGCGTTCATAGTATTCCTCCTTCAGAATGGCTTTCATTGTTTTTTCGATACTGCGTAATACTTCTTCGCTTGTTTGATTGATAATATCTCCAACAGCGGTTATAGCGTTTACAGTGTCAAAGTTGTATATGTCGCTGAAATCTGCGTCATATTCAATACCGCAACGGTGAAGTATTGCGTATGTGGCACTCTCGCTGGCAAAGCGTTCGCAAACCGCCGATAAAGCGAATTCGTCAAGTTCTTCCGCCGCCGAGCCTTCCACCGATTTTATTATATTACTTTGTACATCTTTTGTCAAGTATGTTATACGTTCACGGACAATTTTTTTAACTGCTTCTTCAAGATTTATTGCGTCCGTAACGCCGTATGCCTGTTTAAGTTCATTGTACACACGTTCTTCACAGGTATCGTCTATTTGCCAAAAATACGGTGTTTTCGACTGCTCATTTACTTTGACTGTATTTGCTATGTCAAACACATAGCGTATACTTGTAACATTGACGTTATCGGTCGAATATACAAGACCGATTGCTTCGCTTGTTCTGATAACACGGCGGTTTGTTGCCTTTTTCCACGTTTTTATCTCGGCACAGGCTGTAGCATTCGGCTTTTGTGCAAAGATAGATACGCTTTCCTTAAAACCGTATTTGTACATTCTTGACGAGGTTTCAAGGAACCTTTTCCATTCTTCCTGCGACCTGCTGAAGCGTCTGAGCTTGGCTTTCAGTAAGTCGTGATACTGCTTTGAGGTAAGCATAGTATATTCTCCTTTAAACGTTGATTGAGTTTGTGTTTCAGCCTACAGAATACTTTTCTTTTTTCTGCAGGCTTTAAATGCCTGTGGCATACTGCTCCAATGCCCATTGATCGAGCTTGTACACATCAAAACTGCTGTTGGTGCTTTCAAGCTGTGTCCGTATTGTAGTTTTACAGCTTTCGGCAAGCGAGAATACAAGCGATGTTATGTATGCTTTAAGATTATTTATCTTGCTCCTGTGCTTTTCACAGCAATCTGAGATATACTGCATACCGTTCTCATCAATACAGCTGACAGCTTCCGATACTTCTCCCGGTGTCTTGTATTCGCCGTGATAGTAAGTGCCTTTGTCCATAGCTGTCTGCATAACATCAGCAACCGTCTTTTGCTGATGTTTATATAACTTCTGATTATTTTCTTTTGTTTTATTATAAGTATGTTCTGCCGAAACGGCGTAACTTGTTGCTGACTTTCGGCTGTTCTTGTTCTGCCGTTTTGGCTGAACAGCAGAATCGCCTTCTATTGCCTTTGATTTTGCGGTTTCCGCAGTAGTTTCACCCAGAATTTCTTTACCTTTTTCGATAAGTGCAACTATTTTTTCGTAAGCGTTGCAAATAAAAAAGGAACGCTTTGCAGGCATTCCTTTACGTTTGCATTCGATAAGCCCCTCTTTTATAAGAATGGCTATGGCTCTTTTCTGTGTCTTTTCGGACAATGCCGTGCTTCGCCATAAGTCATCAATGGTCGAATAAAACCAGTCATCCGGTATCATATCGTGCTTGCTGTAGTATGCATACTTTGCAAGCAGAGCATTGTATATAATAGCTACCTCCGCACCAAGAGCGTGTGACAGGTAGCGATTCGCACTGACGGTATTTGTGGCATTGATAATATCAAATACCGTGTTCAGCTTTTCGTTCATTTGTCCGTCCTCCGTTTTTAACCGAGTATTTCATCGAGCTGTCCCGCAAGTCTTTTAAGCTCTCTCTTAGCCCTCTTTGTTTTAGCCTGCTCACTAACGTGATTTATGAGAAAATCCGAGAATTCCGATACCGTCATATTGCAATGGTCGGTCATAGCCACCGCAAAAAGCAGTTTTGTATCATCGGCTAAATCACGTCTTGCCATAAGTTTTTTGGGAAAATAAATGTCGCTACCATTCGTGATAGCGACAATATGGTTTATTTTGTTTTCTGTTACAGTCATATTTTTCTCCTTTTTCTTTGACAATGGTTATTCAATCAATTTCTAATTCTTCATCATCTTCATTGTAGTGGTTTTCTTCAATGCCTTTTTCCCGGCTCACGATAATCTCGGTCAGACGTTCCACTATACTATCAGCGGTATCTGTTACATCTATCAATTCACCATTCCACAAGGCACCATACAAACCTCTGTGATTAATATTGTTTTTGGCTTTAATTGCCGTACCGCCGTCTCTTTCCCATCCTTCAAGGTTTTTGTTATAATCATCTATCAAAATATCATTTTCAGATATTTTGATATGATATTTGCCGTTGTCGTCTTTGTACATATAATTGCCCGGCACACAAAGTGACTTAAAGCCGGCGGGGCTTTCCATGAGTATTCTGTGTTCTTTGTCTACGTTAGGCAGATACTTATCAAGCCATGCGTTTTTTTCTGCGAGGCAATAAGGTGTTGTGATAGTTGCCGACAGCACATACACATCGACATTTGGATGATTATCTATGATGCGTTTTATTGCATCAACAGCGTTTGAAAAAGGCTTTAAATCTCTGAAAAAGCCTTTCTCAAACATCCGTTCAAGATACAAGTTTTCGTCATGAAACCTTGCAAGAGTACCATCCATATCGACAAATATTCTTATCTTATCGGTCATATTTTTCTCCTTTTACAGTTCCGGTTCCTCATCATTCTCGTTCTCGTCATTCTGAAATTCTTTTTCAGCAATCAGATTTTCAGATGCCCATTTTTTTGCTTCATCAAACGAATCGCACCTATAAACTATTTCAAAATGGTTTTCTTTGATGTTGTCAATTTCAACGCCATAGGAATTTTCATCGTATTTAGCTATCCAGGCAAATTTGCCGTATTCTTTGTGGTTTATTATTGTACTCCACAGTGATGGGTTTCCGTTTTCATCATCAGCTTCGTAAACTATTTTCCACGTCAAGCTGTCAGCTTTATCACTTCTGCAGTTCAAATCAAACTTATAATTTTCGGCTCCTTCAAGTTTTATCAAGCAGCCAAAGTTACCCGCTGTGTACACGGATATTTGTTTTGCTTTTGCAGACCATTCGAGTTCACCGAAGTTGTTGTATATCTCAAGGCTGTCGGTAAACTCAAATTCCTTATGATAGTGTTTTGGGATAAGGGTATCCTCATCAACTACATAGGCACTGTAACTGCCATCTTCTCCGAAACAAAGTTTTTCTGTTGTGCCAGTGATTGTTTTGAGCGTTAAATACGCACTGTCACTGCTTCCTATATAGGTCTTATTGTAATCTTTATAGTTTTTCACTTAAGCAATCTCCTTTTTGTATTTTTAAAACAAATCGGTCTTTCGAATACAACTTGCATCTTTTTACCTTTTTGCCTTACGCCGCAGTATATATCCGCATCACTTTTAGCTAATTTATATACCACAACAGGATCCTTATAATAATACTTTCTTGCAATAGCTCGTTCAGATAAATTGATTATATCTTCTTTTAATACTAGCAAGCAACTCAAATCTTTATAATTAGATGTGCTTTTTAGTTGAAATACCGTTATTTTTTTACAATCGCAATATGCTTTAATAATTAAAAATCCATATGTAAAAATTGAAAGGAAAAATAAAACTATGGCTTCTAAATACGCACATAATATTACTTGCATTATGCCCAGCCCAAAATTTTTACCGCTAAGAAGCATAAAAAAAACAATCTGAATAATTTGAAATGAAACAAATATCGGAACTGCAATATGACAAATCGTGTCAAAGAACATCCATGCTCTATCTTCGTCGGTTTTAGTCCATTTATTTATAATTTTCGTTCTGTGTAAATCATCTGAAGATAATTTGACAGGCGTAATTTTGTTTGTCAACAAAGTTTTTTCAAATTCGTTTATGTTCATATATCAAACTCCTCATTGTCATCCATCAGAATTCCGTCAATACTCTCTGCTTCGCTATCGGCAGTTGTTTCGGCAACTGAAACAAAGCCTTTATCATTGCAGTAATCGGCAATCTGAGATTGATTATTTGACAAGAGCCAACGCACAAGCGGCTCGATTTCTTCTTTCGGAAGTCCCATAACACTGTCTGCTATGTCAGCGTAATGGATTTTGATTATATCGCTTTGCTTTTTTTCTTTCTGTGGCTTCTTTTCGAGGATCTCTGCAATGTCATCAACCGATAGTGGCTTAACTGTGGCTTCGAGCTGGATTTCTTTAGCCTGTTTTTCATCTACGGTTGCCTTTTCGCCCTCGCTGATAAGATACTCCGATAAGCTGTTCTGCGTTTCAGAATCGACGGAAGATACAGCGACACCGACAGACAATTTTATACGGTCCGTATCCACCATATCGAGTAGTTCCGGTGTTAATCTGCTGATTGCAATGTATCTCTGTACCGACTTACGGCTTTCGCCGTTCTCTTTTGCAATTACCGCTGTGGGATTCGTTACTCCGAGTTCTTTCAAGCAATCTTGCTTTATTTTATACGCTAACGCACGTTCTTTGGCGGTCAGCTTATGCCTTTGTTCAAGGTTTGTATCAACCATCATCAACTTTCGCTGTGTAGCCGTAAGTTCATTGCGAATAACAGCGTCTATAGTGTCCATATTGTTTTTCTGACACGCACGGAAACGGTTGTGTCCGGCTATAATCATATAGCGTCCGTCAGATTTACGGCTCACGATAATCGGCTGTAATAAGCCGTTGACCTTTATGCTCTCTGCAAGTTCGTCAATTTTATCGACTGTGTACGACTTAAACGGGTGCAGACTTTCCGTATAAGGATCAATCATATCTATCGGGATAGGTGTTATTTTAATTGTATCATCCTCAGCTGGCAGAGAAGAAAAAGAGGAAAGCCCACCATTGAGCTTTCCTTTTGCCTTTATATTTGTAAAATCAAATGCCATATTATTTGCACCTCTCTATAAGTTCTCTTGTCAGCTCAGCGTACTGTCCGCCGAGTTTTGTATTTATCGTCATAGCTTTCTGCTCCGCTGTGCTGTTGCTCGCCATAACACTTTTTGATATACGGCTGTCAAAAACAAGATCGCCGTATCTGCTCCTGAGTGCTTCATCAACACCTTTTGTCATATTCGTGTTATCGCACATTGTTTCGATAACACCGTATACAGAAAGTGTCGGATTAAGTTCTTTTGCCATTGCGATGATTTCTTCAAACTGGATTATCCCGTTCAGTGCAAATTTCTGTGTCTGTACAGGTATCAGTACACCATTAGCGGCTACAAGTGCATTGACAACAAGGATTCCAAGCGATGGTAAACAGTCGATTATTATGTAGTCATACTTATCAAAAATTGCTTTCGACAGCAACTTGCGAAGTATCATTTCTCTGCCAATCGCAGATGCCATAAACATATCTGCCATAGACAGTGAGATGTCGGACGGAATATAGTCTATTCCGTCAGCGGTGCTTGTCAGTATAGCGGCATTTATCATATCATCTGTGATATTCTTAGACATTTCTGCCTTGATCAAGTCGGTAATAACCGGCGTTCCTTCGTCACCTGTATATCCGAGATAGTCAGACAGATTACCCTGTCCGTCAAGGTCGATGCAAAGGACATTGTATCCTTCACGCTTGAGATTAGCCGCAAGATTAACAACGGTTGTAGTTTTACCTACTCCGCCTTTCTGATTAGCTACAGTAATGATTTTTTTCATAAGTAAACCTCTTCTTTCTGTTGCTATCGCAACACATAAAAATCAAGCCTCTTTTAAAATAACACCGGGAAAGGACGGCAGGCTTACTTTTCCGTCCTCGATGTAGCTATCATCGCCCGATGTTACGGAACACTTCCATTCCCATCATAAGAAACTACCTCTTAATACTGTGTTCCGATGGTGAGAGCCGGCAGAGTTGCACTGCCATAGGATTCTGTCGCTCTCATATAGATGCGACACGGTGTCGCACCTTTTCATTACATTTCTATTTCTTCGTCCTCGATATTCCCCGAATTTAGGCTATCGTTTTCACTGTTCTCGATTTCATTCTCATTTTCATTAACTTTACCAAGGATTTTTAAGTATTTATACATATTTGGTCCTACAAGTAACGGACAACTTCCTTTCGGGGAAGAAAAAATGTCTAACTGACACATAGTTTCTTTGTCTTTTTCAACAAGAAACAAACAAGTTTCACCAAAATTGTTTTCTGCAAGCACAACGTTTTCTGGGAGTTCTATGTGATATGCTTCGCTTTCCATAAAAAAGCCGTCGTTATGTTTGAAAAGACCCCAATTCCATTTGGGATGGTATAGATTTCTTGTATCCCAAAATTTGTACATAACAATAGTATTTGCCATAAGTTTAACCTCCGTTTTATATTTTTTGGGCATATCCGGTTTAAGAGAGCCGGCAGAGTTGCACTGCCATAGGATGCTGTTGCTCTCATATAGGTGCGACACAGTGTCGCACCTGTTAAATGATTACTGTTGTGTGTATTCCTTCTTCTTTTCTTCTTCAATCATAGCTACATATTTTCCGTAGCTCATCTTCTTATCAAGAGCCATCTTCTCAACTTTTGATATTTCAATTTCGCTTTCTGTTTTACGTTTGTGTGGTGCTGTAAAATCAATTATCTTTGCCGGCATTAGTTCACCTCCTTTAAAAAAATAAAAAGCACAGACGAACTGTGCTTTGGAATATTGGACTTACATTCCCAAATGTGTTATAATAATCGAATTAATTGGAAATGGAGATAAAATATGACGAAAAAACAATTACTTGACAAACTTGTGCTTATCCTCGAAAGCGAAGATGCTAACAATACCTTGACTTTCGAAACTGCTTTAGAACAATACATAAGGAGTAAAGAAAACATTCTGTCGCCATCAACTATTAGAGGATACCGTATACTTCAGCGAAACGCTTACGATTATATTAACAATCTTACATTGTCAGAAATCAATGAATTAGTGTTGCAAAAGTGGGCTAATCACAATGCAATCAAATACGCATCCAAAACGATAAACAATCAATTCGGTTTAATTACAGCTGTTTTCAAGCAAAATCGAATCGAAATAGACACATCATCAATACGTCTTAAACCGAAAGAACCGGTTAATTATATAGTACCTACACCTGATGAAATGCACACGATTATATCATCTGTTTATGGCGAAGATATTGAAATACCTGTACTGTTTGCATTATTACTCGGCTTGCGACAATCGGAAATTCAAGCTCTGAAGTGGAGCAATTATCGTAATTGCCGTATTTACGTTAAGGGTGCAATTGTGCCAAACGAAAATAACAAATTAATCGAAAAAAGTACAAATAAAAGTTTTACAAGCACGAGAGAGCTTGCTGTACCCGACTATTTGATAAAAAGACTTGATTCTATCGAACATAAGGGCGATTATATCGTAAACAATCTTACGCCTAATATGATTTTAGATAGATTTTTCAAGTTGCAGGAAAAGTACGGTATGCGACGCTTTACAATGCATTCCCTCAGACACGCAAACGCAAGTCTTATGTTGCAGTTAGGCATTTCAGATAAATATGCAATGGAAAGACTTGGTCACAGCACACCGTATATGCTTAAAACGATTTATCAACATACTTTCAACGAAGAACACCGCCGTGTAGCTGACAAAGTTAATAAAGCTATCAACGATTTGCTATGAGTTTTTAAATTTCAAATCCCTCTTTCTGCGCCAAAAGAAGTCACTTTTTGTGGCTTCTTTTTTTATGCAAAAATGCGGCTGATGCCCAGAAAGTATCAGCCGCTGATTTGCCCGGACGTGATGTCAGCGTATTTGTATTTGTTTCTTTCGTCAGTGAGTGCTTTTGCCTTGTTTGCGGTCTTTCCGAAGTAACAGTATACGGGTAATCGTATAAGGAATAAGCTGATAAAAGAACGAAAATACAGCTTGACAGATAGCAGAATACATTATAGTACCATAACCTAAATATTCTGCAATCAAAGGCAAATTCACTATGCTGTTTTTTCCGACTCTTGGAAGAATATCGGGATAATAAATCGCAAAGCCAACAAAAATCAACAGAAAAGATGGTATCCAGAAATAAACCTTTGAGCGAATAATGCCTGCCGAAATTGCCGCCGCTATTAAAATTACTCTGATAACAAAGACCCTTACTACTTCCGTTGGCGCCATTATCCCTTCACTTCTGACTCCCAATGCTTGAAGGATAGGTTCAATTATTTGCAGTTCAAATATTATAATCAGATACACACCTATCTGAATCGCCATCGTAAAAATGAAATTAGAAAGCAACGGGTGTTTTTTCATATTGTTATCCTTTCTGTCTTTGTATACAAATACGAGCAATTACAAATGGAATAATATCAAGTAAAAAAGCCGTAAAAGGGACAGAGGTAAAGAAATTATCGGAAAGATGAAATTCCAGCCTACCGGGACTATATATTAAAAGAAATACTGTATATAATATATTGTAAAAAAGGCATAACCATATTGGGATGTTTCCGTTGAATAGTACTCCCAAAACAACTGCTCCCACAATATTTATTAGTATAACAGCAATTCCGCTAATAATCTGTCCCTCCGGCAAAATACCCTGAAACATGATACCGTTCGATTCCATAATTGGTTCAACAATTTTAACCCATAAAACTTGAAGAAAATACGATACAATAGAAATAATAATTACCAAAACGATATATTTTATAAACGTTCTCATTCTTCCTCCTGTCTGGATTCAATTATCTTGCTATATGCCAATGGTGGGCTCGGGTTCCTTGCTTATATAATGAATAACTCACTTAAGATTTTGATTTACCACCAACCTTTTTTATTAGTTTGATTAGCAATTTAACAGCATACTGCATAGTTAATATTGCTATAAAGGTTATAAGTCTATCTAGCAGAGCAATATTGCGTGAATAATAAGTTGAAGTAAAAAATCCACCTAACCCTATTCCATAAGGACAATCTTCTCCTGAAATTGCGAAGGTCAATGCGCAGTAAACGAAATCGGGAATTATCCAAAAAAGCACACGTTGTTGTTCCAGAGCTAATCCGATTATTGAAATCAAGGGGATTGGCACCCAGGTAAGAAGAAAAAATAAATCAGAGCCGCTTGCCAGATTTATATTTGGAATACGTGGTAAAAAAACATACTTTATCAAAAAGAAACATGTCATTACAAGCGTATTAACAGTTATTATGATTATATTCCTTTTCGCAACCGGTTTCATAAAATGTCTCCCTTTCAATCATTATCTGCACACTTCTTTCTGCAAGCAATCAGCGTTGTTATCAGCATAACAATACCGTATTGCAGAGTGATGAAAATTGACGCTTTCCAAGACGGCATGGCAGGCTGACCTGATGCAAAGCCTATTTGCACTCCTCCCGTAAACACAAACATATAAATTGACGGTGGGGACAAGATTGCAAAAAGCACATACATTAACACAACTGAAATAATCGAATACTTTAATTTATAACCGAGCTTCTTTACTGCCGTCACTGTCAGCGAGCTTATTACGAGCAATTGGACAATAGTATGAAGAACAAAGCTCAATACAAACGGCGCTGATATATTCATCATTAAATCCGAGAACGGTTTTAAAACTATTCCATGATAAAAAATCGTAGTCACCCAGATAGCTAAAGGCAACACAACAAAGTTTAATTTTTTCAGATGCTTCATATTAAATCACCTCCTGCATAACATAACGGCAAATACTAAAAATAAATCTTCATTTTTGATCACTTGCACACTTCTTTCTGCAAGCAATCAGAGCCGTTATCAGCATAACAATACCATATTGCAGAGTTATGAAAATAGACGCTTTCCAAGATGGCATGGCAGGATGAGATTGTTGCCAGAAACCATTCCATTCACCCGTAAATACAAACATATATAATGCCGGAGGAGAATAAACTGCAAATAGCAGATACATAATTGCAATTGAAAACAACAGCTGTTTCACATTAAGGTCAAGGTACTTTATCGTGATTATTGTTGATGTGCATATAATTATCAATTGTATCAATATATTCGCAACAAACCCCAACCAAGACGGATTGGAAATAGAAAGAATTAAATCAGACAAATAATTAACGAATATACCATTGTATAAAACTGTTAAAAGCCATATAAAAAGAGCTAATAATATAAAATTGCATTTCTTTAACAAATTCATTTAATTTACCCCCATTGCCAAAACATAACGGCGTATCTGTTGATATGGGTTAAATATAACCGGAGCATTATACGAGCATAGAGAACTAAGACGAATATTTGACACAATTACAGTAAATGTATATTCATATTATACCGTGAATTGAAATATATGTCAAGAGAGATTAAATAATGTAAAGAAATTGTTTTTATTAGCAACTAAATTATGCAAAAAAGCCGTGAGTATCTTATTGTAACTCACGGCTTTCTGCTTGTAGAAAAAGTCTGTTTTTGAAATAAACTTCTAACTTACTATCCCTATCCCCCCTGCCCCCCTTTCCCCGGAAAGGGGGAAAATACGGGGACTGGCGTCCCTGCGACCTGCCTTGGGGCTATGCCCCTGCGACCCCTTTTTTAATAGCCAAGAGCTTTTTCGACAAACTGAAAGCCGTGAGTATCTTATTATAACTCACGGCTTAATCGTTTTTAACTTTTACGGCAGTTATATAAGCCCGTAACGGACTACTTCCTTTGTTCTGCCGTTTTCGATGATAACTCTCGGAATACGCAGAGCAACCGCACAGGTAAGCTCATATCCTATGGTATCAATAAGCGACGCATTGTAATCTACGCTTGTTTCCCTGCATTTATCGGAATAAACATAAACTATATCGCCTGTTTTAATATCCGGCACATTGCTTACATCAACTATAGTCTGGTCCATGCAGACCCTGCCGACTACGTTGCACAGCACGCCGTTTATCAGCATTTTTCCCTTGGAGCTGAAATCACGGAAATATCCGTCAGCATATCCTATCGGTATAACGGCGACCGTCATTTCCTTTTCGGCGGTATATGTTCTGCCGTAGCTTATCTGCGTACCTGCGGGAATTGTTTTAAGCTGAGAAACGACCGATTTTACCGTCATCACACTTTTCATATCAAACGGTACTTCAAGCGGATAGTTAGGGTAATGACCGTACAGTATAACACCGGCACGAACTATATCTCCGCCGAAATCGCCGTGATAGATTATTCCGCCGCTGTTCTGCGAATGGATAAGAAGCCCCTTGTCTTTTGCTATCTTCATCAGCTTTTCCTGCTGTCTGTCGGTATACTCCACATCTGACGGGTCAAGGCTGTCAGCCGCCGCAAAGTGAGTATATGCGGCCTTGCAGTCAAGTCCGGGCATAGCAAGAATATCAAGCATTTCCTGCTGTGAGTCAATTCCTACACGGGTCATACCGGTATTCACTTTGATATGCACAGGGAGCTTTACTCCCTTGCTTACAGCATAATCGCTGAGCTGCTTTGCATACTGAACGCTTCCTGCCGTCTGGGTAATGCCGTATTCAAGTAATTCGTCAAAATAATCTTCATCGGTATAACCGAATGTCAGTATTGTGCCCGTTATGCCGTGCTGACGGAGCTTTTCGCCCTCCCAAAGATTAGAAACGCCGTAATACTTCACACCAAGCTCCTGCAATTTAAGGCAGACCGCCTTGTCATCGTGACCGTAAGCGTTGGCTTTAACAACGGCAAGTATATCCTTGCCCTTTGCGAGTTTTTTTATCTCGTTATAATTATGCTCAAGTGCGTCAAGGTCAATTTCAGCCCACGCACGTTTCAGAAATCTGTTCATTACAAAACCTCTTTATACAATTATTATCGTAATATCGGGAAAAACAGCAAGAATATCATACCTGCGACAACAAAATCCGTTGTAAAATAAGCCTTGTTTTTTTTCTCTTTTTATGCTATTATAGTATTATACTATTTTTCTGAGTAAATTTCAAGCCTTCGGAGGTTGATAAATTTGAATAAAAGAAGAAGAAGCAACTGGTATATCTACGTTATCACATTTGTGGTAACGGGTCTACTTCTGATATTGGTTTCATCCATATTGCTAAAATCATTCTATGACTCGCAGGATAAGGACGCAACAGTAAACGTTTCGCAGAATCAGACGGCTATTTTCACTCCGGATTCAACCTACGATTTTTCTGTTCTCGTGACGCTTTCCGCCGATAATGACAAGACGCCCGATAAATACATGACAATCACATACATAGCCAAGAACAACACATTTGTTCTTATGCCGTATCTTCCGAATGCCGTAATTGACGGCGGAAATACCATAAAGCAGATATGTGAGCAGTCGGGAGAGGCGGAGGTTGCAAAACTGCTCTCATCAAAGACCGGTCTTAGCATAAACAAATATATCCGCTTTACAAAATCCACGCTTACAGAGCTGTTCGATATGGTAGGAAACACAACGCTGACCGTACCGAGCGAGATAAAGTACGAGAATAAAAAGGATAACACCGTGACTATTATAAAGCAGGGTACGCAGATTTTCACCGCCGAGCAGATGTACGCTTACCTTACACTGCCCGATTACGGAGTCAAGGACGAGCTTTATCCCTGCAAGCTGAACGCAACGGTCATTTCATCGTTTATCGATCAGAATTTCATCGGCACAAGCAGTAAAACGCTGGACGAATATATTAACTTTATTATCAATTTCACCAACACGAATATCGAGCAGAGCGATTATGACGCAAAGGTCAAGGCAATCGTCTATACGCTTTCGCAGAACAAGTCGAGCGTGACCGATTTCTATATTCCTTACGGTGACAAGAGCGGTGATGACTATATCATTGACGATAACAGCTGGAACAGTGCTAAAAAGGCTTTGGGAACAGGCTAAAATTTATCATCAAAGCGGCGAATGTTAAAAGCAGTCGCCGCTTTAATTATAAATATCATTAATATTTATTGTGTGAAAGGGTACTTTATGAAGAAAATCAGAAGTTTTTTGACTTCTCTGCTCTGCTGTCAACCGAAGCTGAACCCGGAAAGGCAGTTTACGGCGGTCATCCGAACGGCGAAGGCGGAACTGTTGTAGCAGATGCATTCGTAAAGCAGTTTGGAAGTCTGTTTGAATAAAAGCTTATTAATAAAAAGCGTATTATCTGAGTTGACCAAAATACAATCGCATTTTAACGATTACACTATATAATAAATATATTTATTGCCAACACCACTGAAAACAGTTTTAGTACTGACAAGGTGTTAATAATTTCGTGGGTGTATCAGTGCAACTGCACTGTCACCGAAGCCTCACAAAGACGCACTATCCTTAGAATAGGTGTAGTTTCGCACATAACTTTTCGTAGGGGAGGGGCTTGCCCCTCCCGAAATATCGTAGTAATTACCATAAGCAATTTGAAATGAATTTATATAATAATTGTCGGTTATAGTTGATATTTGACAGATTAAAAAGCTCGGTGAATGGTTAAGGTTTGGTGAAACGGGAGGGGCAAGCCGCCTCCCCTACGAAAAATCGGAAATGGTGGCAGATATATCATATTGTTAGAGCGACGCAAACAATGTGGCTGTACAAAAACTATATCGCACAGATTACATACCGACAGCGCTATCTGTCAAACAGCACCATCAGAAGCAAAAACAATCTCCCGACTTTTTACGCTAACTTAATCGGCGGCATATCACCGCCGATTTTTTGTAATTTATACCATTGCATTTCTGCGTTTTTACAGAATATCGTTTTTTCATACGCTCATAATAATAACGCACAGCATATTGATTATAAATATGCCGAACAGCAAAACGGATACTGAAATCCTAATGAACAGAATAAACGAAAGGAAAAACGGTATGAAAAAGACAGCAGCTATATTAGCTTCCATAGCCGCTATGAGCTTATGCGGTTTATCTGCGTCTGCGGCAGACGGCGATAACATCATTGACGGTGTGTTAAACGGCGCAGAGGAGATTGTTGACGGAGTTGTAAGCGGTGCGGAGGAAATCATCACTCCCGGCGGCTCGACCTCTGTTGACGAAAGTACAAACGACAGCACAGCTATACCCGACACGGTTTCACAGGTAACACCCGGTGACAGCACAAGCAGTACAGGCAACGTAAACACAGGTGTTCCCGCTTTCGAGCTTGCGGCACTCGGTGCGGCGGCAGTAGGCGGTCTTGCGGCTATGGCTATAACGGTTCGCAAGAACAACAAGTAAATTGCTGAAATAAAACAAAACGCTCCTGCTTTATTGGCGGGGGCATTTTGATTATTTACAGCGACAGGAAAAATTCATAGAATTTGCTTTAATTGCCATCTTTGCCGTAAAAACGCTGTACAACAGATAAAAAAAGTAGTATAATATAATTTAATGTCGTGCTGTGGGGATACCTTTCATTTTATAACGAAAAATATTCGGACTGTTTCAAATTCATCTGAGCTATTGCTTTTACCGAGTCACGTTACATACCATGCTAAACGCACTTGTGAAAATCATATCTCCGGCACTTTCGTCTGACCTCATATTTCAGATTCAGCCGTCCTTACGGCGAAAGAATATCTGCAATTAAAAGAGGAAATATACATTATCTACATTATCAAGGAGTAAAAATGGAAAAACAAAAGCATAAACGCAGTTCCTTTTCGGGAAAGCTCGGATTTGTTCTTGCCGCAGCAGGTGCATCGGTAGGACTGGGCAATATCTGGAGGTTTCCGTATCTTGCGGCAAAATACGGCGGAGGAATTTTTCTGCTGATATATATCATCCTTGCGCTGACATTCGGCTATACGATGATAACCGCCGAAACCGCAATAGGCAGAATGACACAGAAAAGTCCTGTCGGAGCATACCGTTCATTCGGAAAATCAAAGTGGCTGACGCTCGGCGGCTGGATAAACGCAGTAATACCGATTCTGATAGTGCCATACTACTCTGTTATTGGCGGCTGGGTCATCAAATATCTTTATGAATATATAATCGGAAACGGCGGACAGCTCGCCTCCGACGGATATTTTGCAGGCTTTATTTCAAGTGGCGGCAGTGCCGAGATATGTTTCCTTATCTTTACGGCGCTTACGGTTGCGGTAATTTTTGGCGGGGTACGAAACGGCATCGAGCGTGTATCGAAGTTTATGATGCCTGTGCTTGTTATCCTTTCGATAATGATAACCGCATATTCCGTTACTATGCCCGGCGCACTTGAGGGCGTGAAATATTTCCTGATACCGAACTTCTCTAACTTCTCGTGGATGACGGTAGTATCCGCTATGGGTCAGATGTTCTACTCGCTGTCGATAGCAATGGGCATACTGATAACATTCGGCTCATATATGAAAAAGGACGTTTCAATAGAAAAGTCTACCACCAACGTTGAAATATTCGACACGGGCATTGCGATTATGGCAGGGCTTATGATAATACCTGCCGTATTTGCGTTCTCAGGCGGCGATCCTGATACACTGCAGGCAGGACCTTCGCTGATGTTCATTACGCTTCCTAAGGTCTTTTCAGGGCTTTCGGCAGGAACGTTTGTGGGAATACTTTTCTTCTTCCTCGTTTTATGTGCGGCACTGACAAGTTCAATTGCACTTACAGAAAGTGCGGTTTCGACCTTTCAGGATCAGCTCGGCTGGGGCAGAAAGAAATCGACCGTAATAGTCACCGTTATTATGATAGCACTCGGAACACTGTCCTGTCTTGGCTACGGACCGCTCGGCTTTGCACAGATACTCGGAATGCAGATGCTTGATTTCTTTGACTTCCTTACGAACTCGGTAATGATGCCGATAGCGGCTATCGCAACCTGCCTGCTTGTTTCGAGAGTTGTGGGCGTAAAGAAGATTGAAGAAGAAATGACTGCGGAAAACGGCACATTCAAGCGAAAGAAGATATTCAATTTCATGATAAAATATCTGTGTCCCGTATTTGCGGCGATAATTCTTATAAGCTCGGTCGCAAACGCTTTCGGAATAATAAAGATGTAATAAAAAACCTCCCGTCGAAAAGCGGGAGGTTTTGCTGTATATATCCTATTATTCTCTGTGGTCGATAACTCTCTTTGCCTTCTTCTCTGTTCTCGGAAGCGTTCCGACAGGAACAACGGTTATCTTCGGTGTAACGCTGAGCTTTGACTTGAACAGCTCTCTGATAGTATCGCCTGTCTTGTCGAAGCTGACTCTGCCCTCTGCCTCGACAGTTACAAGGATAACGTCACGGTTTATGCTTTCATCGTGGGCAATATTGATATTGTACTCACTTGAAACGCCGTCCACCATTCCGAGTATTTCTTCGACCTGGCTCGGGAACATATTTACGCCGTGTACCTTGAACATATCGTCACTGCGTCCCTTTACCGTGTCAAGTCTGGGATAATGACTTCCGCACTTGCAAGGCTCAGGGATAATGCGTGATATATCGTGCGTTCTGAAACGCAGGAGCGGTGCTCCTTCCTTTACAAGAGTAGTAATTACTACCTCGCCCTCTACCCCGTCAGGAACGGGCTTTTCTGTTTTCGGGTCGATTATTTCAATATAAACATAATCGTCCCAGTAGTGCATACCGTCATCTTCAGCACAGCTTATGCCTATACCGGGTCCGTATATTTCGGTAAGACCGTAAATATCGTATATTTCAACGCCAAGCTCAGTTTTTATGTAGTTACGCATCTTATCGCTCCAACGCTCAGAGCCGAAAATACCCTTCTTAAGATAAATCTTATCACGCATATTGCGTTTGTTTATCTCTTCGGAAAGAAGTAAAGCATAAGAAGATGTTGCTGTCAGAACCGTCGATTTAAGGTCTACCATCATCTGAAGCTGTTTATCTGTGTTGCCCGGTCCCATCGGGATAGCCATAGCGCCCAGCTTTTCACAGCCTGCCTGAAAACCGATTCCTGCTGTCCACAGGCCGTATCCTGCCGTAATCTGTATGCGGTCCTTGTTGGTGATACCAGCCATTTCATAGCAACGTGCTATCATCAGTGACCAGTCATCAACGTCCTTGGCTGTATAAGGGATAATTACAGGCTTACCCGTTGTGCCTGAGGAAGAATGGATACGCACCACTTCTTCATCGGGTACAGCCTGTATTCCGAGCGGATAAGCATATCTCAGATCTGCCTTGCTTGAAAAGGGGAGCTTTTCAAAGTCCTCCTGGCTTGAAACGCCGTCAATTCCGGCATCTCTGTACATCTTTCCGTAATAGCTGTCCGTTTTGATAAGTCTTTTTATCTGAGCGTCAACCATCGCCAGCTGTTTCTCATTCAGTTTCATATTTTTCACCCTCACCGTATCCTGCAAAAAATGCCGCTTTATTCGTTTCGACAAATTTTGAAGGTACACGTTTTTCTATTTCTTTCAGTATGGTTTCCTTTGATATGCCGAGTCTGCCTGTGCCGACAGCTACTCCGAGTATCGCAATATTGAAATATCGTGACGAGCCGAACGGTTCGCATATCTTCTTTGCGTCAATTACAACACAGCCGCATTTGCTTTTAAGATATTCGAGCATTGCGGTTCCGTCATAGCCTGTATCGGCAAGCGATTCTGTAACGGGCTTTACCGGAACGCTGTTCACAATAACGATACCGCCCTTTTTAAGATATATCAGATTACGAACAGCCTCAGCAGGCTCAAAGGCAAGTATCATATCGGCTGTGCCGTAAGGGATCAGAGGAGAATATGCCTCGCCTATTCTTACATGGCTCGTTACCGAACCGCCACGCTGTGCCATTCCTATGGTTTCGGCAGAATGCACTGCACTGCCTTCAATCATAGCTGATGCCGCTATAATCTTTGACGCAAGCACGGTTCCCTGACCGCCGACACCGCAGATAAGTATGTTTTTATTCATCGGCTCCACCTCCTATAGCGTTTACAGGGCAAATCTGAGCGCAGAGTTTGCATCCTGTGCAGAGATTGTTGTCGATTGTCACCTTACCGTCTGCGACAATAAGTGCGGGACAGCCAATCTCTCGGATACATTTCTTGCACTGTATGCACTTGTCGGAAATTCTGCATTTTGCCGTAGGCTTAGATATTGCTATACAAGGTGATTTGAATATTACAGCCTTCACACCGGGCATATCCGCACATTCACTGACAGCCTTTACAGATGCGTCAAGGTCAAGCGGGTCTACCGTGATTATCTTTTTAACACCTATACCCTCAAGCACTTTTGCGATATTTATCTTGTCAACTATCTGTCCCATAAGGTTGTTGTCAAGACCGGGGTGCGACTGATGACCTGTCATTGCCGTTGTGGAATTATCAAGCACGCAGAGAATCATATCTGCGTTATTATGTACCGCATTTACAACGCCCGTGATGCCCGATGCAAAAAACGTGGAATCACCGACAAAGCCGAAGCATACACCATCACTGTCCGTATGGTTAAAGCCCTGCGCCATAGTGATGCCCGCACCCATACAAAGACAGGTATCAACCATATCAAGAGGCATTGCGTTTCCGAGAGTATAACAGCCTATATCGCCGCAGAAATATGCCTTTCTGCCTTTCATAGCCTGCTTTACCGCATAGAATGACGCACGGTGGGGACAACCTGCACAAAGCACAGGTGGACGAACGGGAAGCGCAGGAGCGTCCGACAGATCGTAGCCCTCCGCCGTGAAATCTTTTCCTAAAAAGTCACCGAGTATAGCGGCAATCTTATCTGTGCTGTTTTCACCGCCTGCCTGAACCTTTCCGTCGAGCTTTCCCGACACTCTGAGCTGTAAACCGTGCTTTCCTGCCAGCTTCAGAATCTGCTCCTCGATAAAGGGGCTAAGCTCCTCTATGCAGAGAACTTCTTTCGCTCCCTCAAGAGATGAAAGCACAAAATCTTCGGGGAAAGGATATGCCGTAGCAATCTTTATCAGCTTTACATCAGGATAATCCTTAAGGCATTCCTTTGTGTATGCGTAGCTGATACCCGATGTGACAACCGCTTTTTCCGAATTAACGCCTTCGGCTTTGTTTGCGCTGTAGGTTGAAAAATCCTTACCGATCTCAACGTTACGCTTTTCTATCATAATGTGATTTGCAAAAGAAAGGCGGGGGAAAATTACCCACTTCTTTGAATCCTTTACAAAGCCCTCGTATTTTTTAGGTGAAGGGCTATCGCAGTTATCAATCGAAGCGTAGGCGTGACAGACACGGGTCGTAGGTCTGAATAAAACGGGAGTGTTGTATTTTTCCGAATACTCAAACGCTTCTCCTATCATCTTATACGCTTCTTCGGGAGATGACGGATCAAACACGGGTATACGGCAGAAATCAGCGAATCTTCTGGTATCCTGCTCCGTCTGTGAAGATATAGGACCGGGGTCGTCAGCCGACACTATCACCATACCGCCCTTTACGCCTACATAGGCGAGTGACATAAGCGGATCGGCGGCAACGTTGAGTCCAACCTGTTTCATAGTCACCATTGCTCTTGCGCCGCTGTATGCTGCAGCTGCCGCTACTTCCATAGCGGCTTTTTCGTTTACAGACCATTCGATATATACGCCGTCGTGCCGGTATTTCGAAATGGTTTCAAGTATTTCGGAGGACGGTGTACCCGGATAACCTGCAACAAGATTTACACCTGCCGCAAGCGCACCCAGTGCTATCGCACCGTTTCCCATTACATATTCTTGCATATGAAAATTTTTCCTTTCAGAGATTAGTATATACAATATTATTATAACATAAAAAATGTCGGTGTCAACCGACACGGCGGTACGCCGCCTTTTGCCTTTTTGGCAAAAGTTTTTATGTTAAAATGTTCTCAGACCTGCGGTGCGCCGCAAGCCGTGTATAGCACGGCAAAATCCGCTTTCGGCGGATTTTATGTCTGAGGTTATTATAACATATGTGTCAATAGCTGATAAAACAGCCTCTGCAAAAAAGCAGAGGCTTACATAAATCAGTTATTATCGGACAAAGTGATGCTGTCTGCGCTGTTTCCTTCGGTTTCAAAAATAACTATTTCATTTTTACCTTTTTTCAGAAGCGGAGCCGGAATATACAGCTTTTTCTGAGGGCCGATATTCCAGAATCTGCCGAGATTGAATCCGTTAATAAACGCAACACCCTTTCCGAAGCCATCGGTATCCAGAAATGTATCAGCGATTTCACTTATTTCAAATTCAAATTTATAGAATGCCGGTACACCGTCATTGTAACCACGGTTATAGTCTATTCTGTCAAGCTGATTTTCATCAAGTGGAAGTGTGAACATTTCAAATCCATACTGCCTGTGATCGTTAATTCTTATTCCTCCGAGAACGCCCTTGTGCTGGCACTCAAGTCCTGTGCCAAAGTTAACTCTTCCGATGTTCTCAACAAGTAGATCTGTTGTTCCGCCTGCGAATTTTTCAGCAAGCTCAAACTGTTCGTCTATCGTTTCGGCAAAAGCCGTAAACGCATACTTGCCGTTTCTGAAGCCTTGTACTCTGTCTGCGGTATTTTCGCATCTCACAGTGCTGACTGTTTCGTTTTCCCTGATGTGTAATCTGTAAAGAACATAACCGTAATAGCTGTCCAGTTCCTCAAAGCTCAGCGGGTACACCGACTTTACCGGGTCTGAGATACTGTCAAGTGTGCTGAAAAGATCGGTTTTGGCTGTGCATCGGATTTCTCCGTATTCCAGACGTCTTATTTGTGTTGTAAGCGGGACTTCATTTATATCGGTATAACGAGAAATCACCTCTTTGCACTTTTCGTATTTTTCGGTTATTCGACCATCTTCTGTCAAGGGTGCATCATAATCATACGATGTCACTATGCCTGTCTTTTTCTCATTGTTCTTTCCGGACATAAACCCGAAATTTGTTCCGCCCTCGAACATATAGAAATTCATACTGCCATTTTTGAGCAGAATATCAAGTTCTTGAGCTGCCTTTTCAGGTGCTGTGATATTGTGTTCTTCGCCCCAGACGTCAAACCAGCCGTTCCAGAATTCCATACACATGAGCGGCTTATCTTCTCCGATAAAACGCCGCATTTCACCAAACTGCCATTCAGCAGAAGAGCCGAAATTGCCGGTCGGCAATGCACCGTCAACCATACCTGATTTGAAAACAAATTCACTCCACGGACCATCAGATGTCACAAACGGTACAGTTATGCCGTACTTACGCATAGTATCTCTCAGAAACTCAAGATATGACGTGTCATTTCCGTAATAGCCATACTCATTTTCGATCTGCATCATAATTATATTGCCGCCATTATCGATCTGATAAGGTGCAAGCTTGGGCATAAGAACGCTGTAATAACTGTCCACTGCATTAAGGTACGGCTTGTAGGAGCATCTCAGACGCATTGCACGGTCTTTTAACAACCACGCAGGCAATCCGCCGAATTCCCACTCTGAACAGATATACGGCGACGGTCTGATAATCATATAAAGTCCGAGTTTATCGGCAAGCTCTATAAAACGGCAGATATCATGCATTCCGTTCCAATTGAAATTTCCTTTTTCAGTTTCGTGAAAATTCCACGGAATATACGTTTCAACTGTATTGCATCCGATATTTACGAGCTTTTCAAGCCTGTCCTGCCAATATTCCGGTACGGTGCGGAAATAATGTATTGAACCCGAAATTACCTTGAACGGTTTCCCGTCCAAATAAAACTTATCTCTTATCTCAAATCTTGACATAATATACCCTCCTGATTATCAATCTTTCTTCTTTTTCATTTTTGCTATCGCAACGCCTGCGCCGATTGCGGCAGCCACAGCAACCGCTCCTACGACAACGGGAACAAACGGGAATGAACCTTTACCGCCATTACCGCTGTTGCTTTCTGCTGATTTGTCGTTAGCTTCGGGAACGCTGTCGGATGAATCTGTGCTTTCGGCTACCGATGACGTTTCGCTTATTACGGCTTTATTCACAGCCTCATAATCGTACAGCACCTGTGCCGCATCGACAGAACAGCTTCCGCTTACGACAGTCAATTTAAGAGTATGACTGCCCTGCTCCAAGCCGTTTATCAGCAAGAACGACTGTCTGTTGCCGGTTTTTGATACGGCATATTCCTTATTAACGGTTTTGCCGTCAACCTCAACGCTTACAACCGTGTCGCCTTTCTGTACGCCTGTTAGGATAATGCCTGTTCCTTCAAAATCAACGGTAAAATAAGCTCCTTCAGCGCCGTGCGAAATTGTACGCTTGTAGTTTTTGAAGCTGTCCATAGTGCTGTGTTCCCAGCCGTTTTCGCTGTAAGTAAATATGTTGTCGAAATTATCAAACTTGTTCACATACGGCTGAACGCTGTCGGTTGCCTCAACCTTGACATTATCAAAACAGCAGTTGTTATATGAACTGTAGAGTGCCGCTCTTCCTGCACTGTAGCCACCCTCCTCAGCCTTATAATCAATTATTCTTTCACCATCGACTGAAACTGTTATATCATTGTTCAGTGCGGAAATTTTTACATTATGCCACTTTGATGAATCGAAGTCTGCTATATTTCCGTCAAGAACCTTCTTCTTTCCGCCGAAGAAATTCCAGTTTCCGTTTTCATAAAGCGTAACGCTGTAACCGCTTCTTCCGCTGTCTGCGAGGATATATCTCAGACCTACGCCTGCATAGCTGTCTTTCCCGTCTGTAAGTATATCCGCACTTACGCTGTAATTATACCAGCGGTCATCGCCGAAATTAGTTGTCGGTTCAGGTGTACCGCCCCATTCGTTAGCCTTAATATCCTTTGTAATCTTCTGCATCAGCACCTTTTCGCCGTTCTTTTCGGCAACCTCAAAAGCGCCGCCCTCATCGGTCGTATAAAGCGGTGCGTTTCCTCTTGATGAAAGGAATTCGTCCGAATAACCGAAATCATCTATGTACGGCAATGAGAGTAACTTATTGTCGCTTTCCTGCGGCACATCAAATTCAGGCTCTGATATATTCAAAGTTGATACAGTTATCATTGAATACGGCTTTATCGTAACCGAATACTTGCCGTTTTCGGGAGTAACTGTCGAAATCTTCTTGAAATAATTAGCATTGTACTCCTGACCCTCATCAGGACCTCTTGTTTCCCATACATATACTTCATTATCCGCTTTTGCGAGGTTTGCTATCTCAAAGTTATATGTGATAGGCTCCGATGTCGTATTTGTAATAATCGTGCTGTAATCGCCTTCCGCACTGCAAGCGGTGATATAGCTGTACTTTGCGTCAACCAGTGCATGACCGTCACCGCCGACCTTTGCATCGCCGTAACAAGCGTCAAATATAAAGCTCCAGCCCTTATCCATAAACTGTGAGAAATGCAGATTCATATAATATCCGCTGTCAAGAGTATAATAGCCGTTCCACGGGGTGCAGGCGTTTATAAGCTGTTTGTGGCAATATGTAACGCCGTCATAATATCCTGCAACGGCAGGCTGATATTCATACAGCGTCATATATCCGCCGCTCACCATTGTAATCATACGGTTTGCAATGTCAAGCACACCATTAAGACCTGTAAGTCCGGAATTACCCTCGTCAAAGCGGTAAGTCGACTGTGCATAGTTCATAGGTGAGCTTCCCTCAGAAAACCAGATTTCCTTACCCTTTTCCTCAGCAAGCTTTTTCGTGTTATCGTCCGAGTGACTTGTGTAATGCGTGCCGATAACATCGACCGCATCACACAGCTCCTTATTCTTCATCATCAGCCTTGATATGCCCCAAGTGCCGCATTCGTCCGCCGCAACTATCTTGATCTCAGAGTAATCATACGGACAGTCCTTTTCGCTTTTGAGGGCTTTTGAAAGGTATTTTATCCAATCCGTATCAACGGCACGCTCATTTTGGTTCGCACTTACATAATCAAACACAAGGCCGTAGGTTTCATAAGCGGCGTCAAGCGTTTGCTTATACCACTTATATCTTGCGGCATACACATCACTTGAATCCGATACCCATTTAGGCTCGCTCCACCACAGCATATCAAGTGTTACGTCAGGATTTATCTTTTTAATATCGGCGGCAAGCTGAAAACCGGCTCCTCGGGTCACATCGGCTTTTTCATCCTCATATCTCATGGTCGCAGGCTCTGTGCCGGACGATGTATTTACATCGGCGCCCATTTCCACCTTGAAGTGAGTAAATTTAAGTCCGTTTTTGCTGTAAAGATGTTCAAGTATCTTGTTATAGCTTTCGGGATTTTTCTCCTTATAGTCAAGCAAAAGCCTTGACGAGCCGTTACAGCTTATCATGCCCTGTCCTCTGTAGAGGAAGTTTTCGCTTGTGTTTGCTTTACTGCCGTCAATTTTAATATTCACCGTATCACCTCTGTTATTATTTTCCGCAAATACAGTATTGACTGCGGTGCACATAATCGCCGCACCGATTTCAAGTGCGGTTATTTGTTTTAAATGTCTACAAAAGCACCACATCTGATATAAAATCACAATATAAATATATATCGGAAAACGTCCGCCGTCAATCTTAAATTAATGATAACTCTAACTTTTTGAAACTAAATTACACTACCGCTGTTTTTTCTGAACTCGGAAGGCGAAATACCCTCATACTTTTTGAATACGATTCCGAAGTATGTGGGGCTGGTATATCCCAGACTTTCTGAAAGCTGTGTCACGGACATATCACAATCAAGAAGCATAGACTTGGCTTTCGAAATCTTGACACGAGCGATATACTCCATAGGCCGCATATTAAGGCGTTCTCTGAAAACACGGTCGAAATACTGCGGCGAAACGCCGGAAAGGCAGGCAAGCTCGCTTAGCGTAATATCATCGCCGTAATGCTCGTTTATATATCTGACAGCATTATCCGCTATGAGATTTCCCGTATTGTTTTCTTCCTGCTTACCGCTGAATATCTCTTTTGCCGCCAGCACTGCGTTATATATCAGCAACGAGCATTTTTCACCGTTATGAAGATTATCCGCCGCAAGACTGTATATTCTGCCGAATATCTTTTTGAATGCGTTAAGGTCGGCATTAGTTGCGACCATTTCGCCGATGAAGCCCATTGTATTCATAATGCCCTTAAGAAAGTCGCCTCTGAAAATCATCCAGCAGGTATTCCACTCATCATTTTCAGGATAATACTCGTGAGGCAATTCGGGCGGAAGATACATAAAGGAGTTCTTTTCAAGCTTATATTTTCTGTTACCGACTTCTAAAACACCGCAGCCTTTTGCAGTATACAGAAATTGATGCGAGGTAAGCCCCTTATCACGCTTAACGTGAAATTCGGGCGATGTTCTCCCTATTCCCAACAGATAAAACGGCAGCCTGACTTCGCTTGCCGGAACAGGATATATGGCACTGAGCATTTTCTCACGCTCCTAATTGATTCTGATTAAATTATAGCATAACGGTAAATAAGACGCAACAAGCATATCATATTCGCCTTTGGATTTTTCTGATTTATTTTTAATGTGTAGTGGGGTTGATATAGTTTCTAACGTTTCATCGGCTTTTTTGACCGGTTTTTATACAAAAAGGCGGTCACCAAACAGCGACCGCCTAATATAGTATATTATCTTGTACCGATGTTATTGATTAAGCCTTCAGTGCTTCCTCAACAGCAACTGCGCAAGCAACTGTAGCACCAACCATGGGGTTGTTGCCCATACCGATAAGACCCATCATCTCAACGTGTGCGGGAACTGAAGAAGAACCTGCGAACTGAGCGTCAGAGTGCATACGACCCATTGTATCTGTCATACCGTATGAAGCAGGGCCTGCAGCCATGTTATCGGGGTGAAGTGTACGACCTGTACCGCCGCCTGATGCAACTGAGAAGTACTTCTTGCCCTTTTCAACACATTCCTTCTTGTATGTGCCTGCAACGGGGTGCTGGAAACGTGTGGGGTTAGTTGAGTTACCTGTGATAGAAACGTCAACGCCTTCCTTCCACATGATTGCAACGCCTTCTGTTACGTCGTTAGCGCCGTAGCAGTTAACCTTAGCACGAAGACCGTCAGAGTAAGACTTGCGGAATACTTCCTTAACCTCACCTGTGTAGTAATCCATCTCTGTTTCAACGTATGTGAAGCCGTTGATACGAGCGATGATCTGAGCGGCATCCTTACCTAAACCGTTAAGGATAACACGCAGGGGTTCCTTACGAACCTTGTTTGCCTTTTCAGCGATACCGATAGCGCCTTCTGCAGCTGCGAATGATTCGTGACCTGCGAGGAAGCAGAAGCACTTTGTATCTTCTTCAAGAAGCATCTTGCCTAAGTTACCGTGGCCAAGACCAACCTTACGCTGATCGGCAACTGAACCGGGGATGCAGAATGCCTGTAAGCCTTCGCCTATAGCAGCGGCAGCGTCAGCTGCTCTCTTGCAGCCCTTCTTGATAGCGATAGCACAGCCTACTGTGTAAGCCCACTTAGCGTTTTCGAAGCAGATAGGCTGAATGCCTTCAACGAGCTTGTAGATGTCAAGACCCTTAGCCTTGCAGATTTCTGCACACTCTTCAACAGAGCCTATACCATAGTTCTTTAAAACAGCGAGAATCTGGGGTTCACGTCTGTCATATGATTCAAATAAAGCCATTGTTATTTCCTCCTTACTGCTTTCTGGGGTCGATGATCTTTACAGCATCGTTAACACGGCCGTACTGACCCTGTGCCTTTTCGAATGCTGTGTTAGCATCGTCACCGTTCTTGATGAATTCCATCATCTTGCCGAAGTTAACGAACTTGTAGCCGATGATCTCATCATCTTCATTGAGTGCAAGACCTGTAACATAACCGTCTGTCATTTCGAGGTAACGAGGACCCTTCTTGAGAGTACCGTACATTGTACCTACCTGTGAACGAAGACCCTTACCGAGATCCTCAAGACCTGCACCGATTGCAAGACCGTCCTCTGAGAAAGCACTCTGGCTTCTGCCGTAAACGATCTGGAGGAAGAGTTCTCTCATTGCTGTGTTTATAGCGTCACAAACGAGGTCAGTATTAAGTGCCTCGAGAATTGTTCTGCCGGGAAGAATTTCAGCCGCCATAGCTGCAGAATGTGTCATACCTGAGCAACCGATAGTTTCAACGAGTGCCTCCTGAATTACACCATCCTTAACATTTAAAGACAGCTTACATGTACCCTGCTGGGGTGCACACCAGCCGATACCGTGTGTAAAACCGGAAATATCCTTGATTTCCTTCGCCTTTACCCACTTTGCTTCTTCCGGAATGGGAGCTGCGCCGTGCGCTACGCCCTGCTTCACGGGACACATAGTTTCAACTTCATGTGAATACGTCATAACAGTTGTAGACTCCTTTCAAATTTTCGTGACCGCAGCCGTAGCTTGTCACGGTCACCGGTAGTTCTTTGCCGGGAAATACCCGGAACATACAAATATATTATATACTATTCTCTCGCCATTTTCAAGGGATTTTCTTAATTTTTTCGGTTAGCAATCGGTAACTCTGCTGTTATCTATCGGGCGTACCTGAATTTTTTCCTTTTTAAGCCTGCCGATATTATCAAAATACGGGCAGATAAGAATGATAACTTATCTGCCCGTATAGAATTTATTCAAGCATCGTCTGCTCCGTCCTCTCGATACCAAGCATGGGTGCTAAATACCTGCCCGTATAGCTTACGGGATTTGCCGCTACATCTTCGGGCGTGCCGGTAGCAATCACCGTACCGCCGCCGCTTCCGCCCTCAGGCCCCATATCAATGATATAGTCGGCAGTTTTTATAACATCAAGGTTATGCTCTATTACAAGCACGGTATTTCCGCCGTCGGTCAGCTTCTGAAGTACATCTATCAGCTTGTGTACATCGGCGGTATGAAGTCCTGTTGTAGGCTCGTCAAGAATGTACACCGTCTTGCCTGTCGCACGCTTTGAAAGCTCCGAAGCCAGCTTTACTCTCTGTGCCTCACCGCCCGAAAGCGTTGTCGCAGGCTGACCTATCTTTACATATCCAAGCCCTACATCATAAAGCGTCTGCAGCTTTCTCTTTATCTTTTCGTGATTTTCAAAGAAAGCTATGCCCTCTTCTACCGTCATTTCAAGCACATCGTAAATATTCTTGCCTCTGTAGTGAACCTCGAGCGTTTCACGGTTATAGCGTTTGCCCTTGCAGACCTCGCACGGTACATATATATCGGGCAGGAAGTGCATTTCTATCTTGTTGATACCGTCGCCCTCGCAGGCTTCGCAGCGTCCACCCTTTACATTGAATGAAAATCTTCCGCTTGTATAGCCCCTCATCTTTGCGTCATTGGTCGATGCGAACAGCTCTCTTATATCGTTGAATACACCCGTATAGGTCGCAGGGTTACTCCTCGGTGTTCTGCCTATCGGCGACTGGTCGATAGCTATTACCTTGTCAAGATACTCCGTACCCTCGAATGTATCGAATGCACCGGGTTTTATTCTTGCACGGTTCAGCTTTGCGACAAGGTGCTTGTAGATTATCTCATTTACGAGCGAACTCTTGCCGCTGCCCGATACGCCCGTAATGCAGGTGAATATTCCGAGCGGTACTTTTACCGTAATGTTCTTCAGATTATTTTCACGGCAGCCGGTTATTTTAAGCCATTTTTTAGTGGGCTTTCTGCGTTTTTCGGGTACTTCTATCTTTAATTTTCCCGTAAGATACTGTCCTGTTATCGAACGCTCGCACTTCATTATATCGTCAAGCGTGCCTGCACAGATAACCTCACCGCCGTGAACGCCTGCACCGGGACCTATGTCAACGATAAAATCAGCCGCCCTCATCGTATCCTCATCATGCTCAACGACTATAAGCGTATTTCCGAGGTCACGCAGTCTTTTCAGCGTTGCGATAAGCTTGTCGTTATCCCTCTGATGAAGTCCTATGCTCGGCTCGTCAAGGATATACAGCACTCCCATAAGACTGCTGCCTATCTGCGTTGCAAGCCTTATTCGCTGACTTTCACCGCCCGAAAGCGTACCTGCCGTTCTTGATAATGTCAGATATTCAAGTCCGACGCTGCTCAGAAATCCCAGACGTTCCTTGATTTCTTTCAGTATCTGACTTGCTATCATCATATCACGTTCCGACAGCTTTATGCTTTTGACAAATTCAAGTGCTTCGCTGATGCTCATATCACAGAATTCGTTGATATTCTTACCGCATACGGTAACGCAAAGAGCCTCCTTTTTCAGTCGCTGACCGTGACAGTCGGGACACACTACGTCGCCCATATACTGAGCTATATCCTCTCTTGAATATACGCTCGTTGTTTCCTTATAACGTCTTTCAAGGTTGTTTACTACGCCCTCGAACGCCGTCATATAGACACCGCCGCCCTGCTCTTTACTGCGCACGACCTTTATCTTCTTTTCGCCAGTACCGTAAAGCACCGCATCTAACTGTTCCTTTGTCAGTTCCTTTACAGGCTGATCCACGCTGAAGCCGTATTCGTTTGCAACAGCGTCAAAATACATCTGCGCTATAGTTCCGTCCGCATACTTCCAGCCGCTCGCCTTTATCGCATTTTCACGGATAGTAAGATCACGGTTAGGTAAAATCAGGTCTACATCTATCCTTCTGAAAATTCCGAGACCGGTACAGGTAGGACAAGCGCCGAAGGGATTGTTGAACGAGAACATTCTCGGTACAAGTTCCTCTATGCTTACTCCGTGTTCGGGGCAGGCATAGTTCTGCGAAAAACTCAGTTCCTCGCCGTCGATTACATCTATAAGAATAAGTCCGCCCGAAAGATTTCCCGCAACCTCAAGGCTGTCGGATAAACGTGACTTTATATCCTCTTTCATAACAAGACGGTCTACAACGACTTCTATATTATGCTTCTTGTTCTTGTCGAGCTTTATCTGCTCGGAAAGATCGTAGATTATCCCGTCAATACGCACTCTTGCGTAGCCCTGCTTTACAAGGTCCTCAAGCTCCTTGCGGTATTCGCCCTTTCTGCCTCTTACTATCGGCGATAAGATCTGAAACTTTGTCCGCTCGGGCAGTTCCATTACCTTGTCAACTATCTGATCCACCGTCTGCTGTCTTATCTCTTTACCGCAGACAGGACAGTGTGGAATGCCTACTCTTGCATAAAGCAGTCTGAGATAGTCGTATATCTCCGTTACCGTTCCGACAGTGGAACGAGGGTTTTTCGAGGTCGTTTTCTGGTCTATTGATATAGCGGGAGATAATCCCTCTATGCTGTCAACATCGGGCTTTTCCATCTGTCCGAGGAACATTCTTGCATATGATGACAGGCTCTCGATATACCTTCTCTGACCGTCCGCATAAATAGTATCGAATGCAAGCGATGACTTTCCCGATCCCGAAAGTCCCGTCATAACTATCAACTTGTCACGGGGCAGTTCTATATCAATATTCTTCAGATTATGCTCTCTTGCACCCTTGATGATTATTTTATCTATTCCCATTTTCTTTTGTCATCTCCGTCAACAGCTTACTTGCTTTCCTGAAGCTCCTTTATCTTGTCACGCAGATATGCGGCGTGTTCAAAGTCAAGCAGCTTTGCCGCATTCTTCATCTCTGCGGTATACTGTTTGATAAGCGCCTCACGCTCTGCCTTAGTGTATTTTCTCTTTTTGCCCTTATCCTTGCCGGACGATATTTCCAGCACCGCCCTTACATCCTTTACAATAGTTTTAGGCGTGATGCCGTGTTCCTCGTTATATTTCATCTGAATCTCACGGCGGCGGTTGGTTTCGGTCACTGCCTTTTCCATACTGTCCGTAACCGTATCGGCATACATTATGACCTTGCCTTCGGCATTTCTTGCCGCCCTGCCTATAGTCTGTATAAGCGAGGTTTCACTCCGTAAAAAACCCTCTTTATCTGCGTCAAGTATCGCAACAAGCGATACCTCCGGCAAGTCAAGGCCCTCACGCAGAAGATTTATTCCGACAAGCACATCAAAGACGTGCATACGCAGATCTCTTATTATCTCCATACGTTCGATAGAATCAATATCGTGATGCATATAGCGTATCTTCACGCCGAGTTTTTCGTAATAAGCCGTCAGATCCTCAGCCATTTTCTTTGTAAGCGTAGTGATAAGCACACACTCGCCCTTTTTGGTACGCTCGTTTATTTCGGAATAAAGATCCTCTATCTGTCCCGCAACAGGCTTTATCTCGATTATCGGATCAAGCAGACCCGTAGGACGTATGACCTGCTCGGCTGTGTTCACAGCGTGGCTCTTTTCGTATTCTCCCGGTGTAGCCGAAACATAAATGACCTGATTTATCATCGAGGTAAACTCGTCAAAATTCATCGGTCGGTTATCATAAGCAGACGGCAGACGGAAGCCGTAATCAACAAGGTTTTTCTTTCGTGCAAAGTCGCCTCCGTACATACCTCTTACCTGCGGCAATGTAACGTGGCTCTCGTCAATGAACATAAGAAAATCTTTCGGAAAATGGTGCATAAGAGTTATCGGCGAGCTGCCCGGCGCTCTTCCTGCAAGCACCCGTGAATAGTTCTCTACGCCCTTACACGTTCCTATCTCACGGAGCATTTCCATATCATAGCGTGTTCTCTGCTCTATCCTCTGCGCCTCTATCAGCTTATGGTTATCTGTGAAGAATTTAACACGTTCTTCCATTTCGTTTTCTATCTCGGTAAGCGAATTTTCAAGCCTTGCCTTGCTTACGATGTAATGTGACGCAGGGAAAATTGCAACGTGCGAAAAGCGCCGTTTCACCTCGCCCGTCACTATATCTATCTCGGATATTCTGTCTATCTCATCACCGAAAAATTCTATCCTTATCGCCTTGTCGGACGTACTTCCAGCAGGGAAAACCTCAAGCACATCGCCTCTTACCCTGAACTTGTTACGGATAAAATTCATATCGTTGCGTTCATACTGTATTTCGACAAGCCTTTTTATTATATCGTCACGGCTTCGCTCCTGACCCTCACGGATAGAAAGCATATTCTCACGGTAATCCTCCGGACTGCCCAAGCTGTAGATACAGCTTACACTGGCAACGATAATTACATCTCTGCGCTCCGCAAGAGCCGCTGTTGCCGAGTGTCGCAGGCGGTCTATCTCATCGTTTATCGCACTGTCCTTTTCGATATAGGCATCGGTTGACGGAATATACGCCTCAGGCTGATAGTAGTCGTAGTAGCTTACAAAATATTCGACAGCATTATCCGGGAAAAACTCCTTGAACTCACTGCACAGCTGTGCCGCAAGCGTCTTGTTATGTGCAAGGATAAGCGTAGGACGGTTGACCTTTTCGATAATATTTGCCATAGTAAAGGTTTTTCCCGAACCGGTAACTCCGAGCAGAACCTGTTCCTTATCGCCGTCAAGCACACCGTTTGCAAGGCTGTCTATAGCCTGCGGTTGATCGCCCATCGGCTTATAATTTGATTTTAATACGAACTTGTCCATTTTAGCTCCTTAAAAATCGTTCCATATATCAGGAAGAATACCGTTCTCACGCATAGAAAGACTGCCGTGCATACCGACTATAACGTGGTCGGCAAGATAAATTCCTGCCTTTTCAAGAAGGTTGAAAAGATTTCTCGTCATTATCTTATCCTCCGTAGACGGCATTTCACTGCCTCTCGGATGGTTATGCGTCATAACGACTATAGGACATCTTTTCTGCACTGCCTTTTCAAGCAATCTCATTATATCCGGTCGCACCTGTTCAAGCGCACCCGTGCTTATTATTTCCTGCGACATAAAACAATACTCGCTGTCAAGAAATATCATTCTCAGCTGTTCGGTATCTACAAAGCGGAAAAGCCCCATACAATAGTCCTTTACCGCTCCCGATGCGCCGAGCATCTCGCCCTTCTGAACGCTCTCCGACAGCATACGCTCTATGTTCGCACGAAGTACGATTATCATCTGAGCGGTAGACCTGCCTACACCCTCGACCTCACACAACTCGTTTTCGCTTGCGGAGAACACACCGCTGAGCGTTCCGAATCTGTCAATAAGTCTGTGCGCTATCGGGTTTGTATCGCACTGCTTAAAAGAGCTGTACAGCATCATTTCAAGCAGTTCGTGCGACTGAAACCCCTCACTGCCGAACTCTTTAAGGCGGCTTATCATACGCTCCCTGTGTCCTGCGTGCATATTATCATTATGAGCGATAGCTACCGCCCCCTTCTGTCATCAATATCACCGCAAGGCTGTGTACCTAAATACACAGCCTTTGCTGAACAGTATTAAATTAGCATATCAATCTTCAAATACAGCGCCTGTATTCGAACTTGTAACCAGCTTTGCATAACGCTTGAGATAACCGTCAAGCTGTCTTACGGGAGCATTTACGCCCTTAGCCTTACGCTGTGCGATTGTTTCATCGTCAACGAGAAGTTCAATGCTTCTTGCAGGTATATTGATATGTATCTTATCTCCGTTTTCAACGTAAGCTATAAGTCCTCCGTCAGCCGCCTCGGGAGAAACGTGACCTACCGCCGCACCTCTGCTGGCACCGCTGAAACGTCCGTCTGTGATAAGAGCAACGCTTCCGTCAAGACCCTTGCCGACAATAGCCGCCGTAGGAGCAAGCATCTCAGGCATACCGGGACCGCCCTTGGGACCTTCATAGCGGATAACAACAACGTCACCGGGGATGATAACGTTATTGAGGATAGCGTCACAAGCAGCCTGTTCGCCGTCAAATACCTTCGCAGTACCTGTGAAGTCCATCATTTCGGGCTTGACAGCACCCTGCTTTACAACAGATCCGTTTTCTGCAAGGTTACCGCTGAGTATTGCAAGACCGCCGTCTTTTCTGATAGGATTCTCGCAGGTGTGGATTATTGTTCCGTCCGCATTCGGAGCCTTGGCGATTCTGTCGGCCTGTGTACCCGAAACAGTAAGAACGCTTGTATCAACGTGACCGCCCTTTGCAAGCTCCTTGATAACCGACTGGATACCGCCGACATCGTTAAGGTCTGTTATGAATATATCGCTTGCGGGATTGAGTTTTGAAAGCTGAGGTGTTGTCTTGCTCTTGTTGTCAATATCGTCAAGAGAAATGTCGACTCCTGCCTCGTGTGCGATAGCAAGAAGATGAAGGACCGTGTTTGAGGAAGCACCGATTGCCATATCGGTAGCGAGCGCATTCATCATATTCTTCTTTGTGATAATATCCTTAGCGCAGATGTTCTGCTTTACAAGCTCAACTATTCTTTCGCCCGTTTCCTTTGCAAGTCTGCGGCGAGCGGCATTTACAGCAGGCTCTGTACCCGACTTTGGCATCGAAAGGCCGATTGCTTCTGTAAGGCAGTTCATTGAGTTCGCCGTGTACATACCCGAACATGAGCCGCAGGTAGGACAAGCGTTATTCTCGTAGTCAAGAAGAACATCATCTCCTATAGTGCCGTTGGAATACTGACCGATAGCTTCGTATATCTCGTTATATCCTACTCTCTTACCCTGTACTCTGCCGGGGTTCATAGGACCGCCGCTTACAAAAATAGAGGGGAGATTCATTCTTGCCGCAGCCATTATCATACCGGGAACTATCTTGTCGCAGTTCGGGATAAATACGATACCGTCAAGAGGATGTGCCGTCAGCATTACCTCGATGCTGTCGCAGATAAGCTCACGGGATGCAAGAGAATATCTCATACCTCTGTGGTTCATTGCAAGGCCGTCGCACACGCCGATGGTGAAGAACTCAAAAGGAACGCCGCCTGCGTTTCTGATACCGTCCTTTACCTGTCTTGATATTTCGTGCAGATGCGCATGACCGGGAACATAGTCGCTTGCCGCACATACAACGGCAATAAACGGCTTGTGCATCTCGCTGTCTGTTACACCCAGTGCTTTCAGTAAAGCTTTGTGCGGTGTTCTGTCTACGCCGCTCTTGATAAGATCGCTTCTCATTTTTACTGTCCTTTCCTTTGTAAAAAAGTGTTTTTATTTTCTGCCGAGCATGGCACTGCCGATCATACCTGCTTCATTTGCAAGCGTGCAGATTACTATCTCGGTATTTTTAGCATTGTTTTTTGAGTAGATCTGCTTTGCAATCAGTGCTTTAAGCGGTATAAGCAGATTATCGCCCTCGTTGCATACTCCTCCTCCGATACAGAGAATATCGGGCTGGAATACGTTTATCACATTCGTAATGCCACAGGCAAGATACTTGATATATTTATCAACAACTTCCCTTCCCTCAGGGTCGCCCAGCTTAGCGGCATTGAACGCAGTTCTTGCTGAAATTTTCCCGTCACGGTCAACCATTTCGTGAAGCCATCCGCTCGGATATTTCTCAATCATTTCCCTCGTCATACGGACAAGTCCCGTAGCCGAAGAATAAGCCTCAAAACAGCCGTTTCTTCCGCAGGTACACGGCGCACCGTCAACCTCTATAACAGTATGACCTATCTCGCCGCCTGCGTTGTTTGAACCGCTGTATATCTCGCCGTTAATAATTATACCTGCGCCCACACCAGTTCCGAGCGTCAGCACTACAGCGTTTTTCGCACCCTTTGCCGCACCTGCGAGATACTCGCCGTATGCCGCAACATTAGCGTCATTTTCAAGGATGATACGCTTGCCGAAATGTTCTGCAAGATCCTTTGCAAGCGGAACGTTCTCCCAGTGCAGATTATTTGAATACAGCACCGTGCCGTTTTCGTTATCCATAGTTCCCGGACAGCCGACACCGATAGTCTTTATCCTGTCAATGTCCTCGCCTGAAAGCTGTACAGCCTGTTCAACAGCGTCGATGATTACCGCAAGGACGCTTTTGTAACCGTCTGCCGCATTTGTCTTGAGCGATATTTTCGAAACGAGCTGTGCGTTCTCGTCAACCACTCCTGCCTTGATATTCGTACCGCCAATGTCAACGCCGATATAATACTTCATATATCCCCTTTAACCTTTCAAAACACAAGCCTTAAACTATATCAGAAAGAATTACCTCAAGATTACCCGTAAGAGTAAATCTGCCGTAGCCTGCAGGAACAAAGAAGCTGTCGCCCTTCTTTGCGTCAAGCTCACCGATTTTACCGCTGCCATCAAGCACCAGCACCGACATAAACGACTTTTCGTCTGCGTCAAGCGTTACTGTTCCTGAAACCTTGATTTTATGAACATCAAAATATTCACAGCTGCGGAGCAATGTTTCCTCGCCGCCGTCTATCTTTACAGGCTTGCCCTGAGGCTTTGTATCATATTTCGGAGGGCAAAGCTCGGTAACGTCTATAGCCTTTTCAATATGAAGCTCTCTGGGCTTTCCGTCCTTGCCCACTCTGCCGTAGTCATATACTCTGTATGTCGTATTGCTGTTCTGCTGAATCTCGGCAATAAGTATACCCTTGCCGATAGCGTGGAGCGTACCCGACTCGATGAAGAACACATCTCCCTTATGAACGGGAACATTGTTAGTGACCTCAAGCAAGGTATTGTTCTTTATTCTGTCCGCAAACTCTTCTCTTGAAATTTCTTTATCAAAGCCGTAGATAAGCTGTGAGCCTTCCTCACAGTCAACGATATACCACATTTCCGTCTTGCCGTACTCGCCCTCTACACGCATAGCATAATCGTTGTCGGGGTGTACCTGTACAGACAGGTTATCCTTTGCATCAATAAGCTTTATAAGTATGGGGAAATACTCGAATCTGCCGCAGGCTGTACCGAGTGCATTCTTGTTTTCCGCTACATACTCGGAAAGCGTCTTGCCTTTGTCCTTGCCGTTTGCAATAACGCTCTGACCGTCCTTATGGCAGGACAGCTCCCAGCTCTCAGCTATCTTATCTGCGTCTGATACCTTGCCGTATTCCTCTCTTAATCTGTTACCGCCCCAGATATAATCCTTGCAGGGCGCATTGAGCTTTAATATTTCCATATTATGTTCCTTTCTATTTATCGGAATATTACCGTTTTATATCGTATCTTCATAAACCGCAGTTCACAACTCTGCTTATAGTCAATTATAGCACATTCAGCTTTAAATGTCTATCACTATTCTTGACTTTTTTGCGAAATATGTTATATTTATCTTATACAGCGGTCATACCGCACAAAATGACAAAGGAACTGATAATATGAACGAAAATGTAAAAGCCGCACTCAAAAAAAGAGCGGAAAAGGTAATATCCGCCCTCGAAAAGAACAATATGAAGGGCTATCTTGTCGATACTCCCGACGAGGCTAAGCAGATAATAAAGGAGCTTATAAAGGACGACAAGCTGATAGTTTCCGGCGGAACAATGACGCTCAAAGAAACCGGCATTCAGGATTTTCTGAACGAAAACTACAGCGGTATCTACATTGACCGTGAAAAGCTCTCTCCCGATGAGGTAAACGACCTTTACAGGAAGGCTTTTTCAGCCGACACCTACTTTGCAAGCACCAATGCGATAACCGAATACGGCGAATTATACAACGTAGACGGCACCGGCAATCGTGTAGCCGCCATGATATTCGGACCGAAGCAGGTAATCATTGTTGCCGGCTTAAACAAGATTGTAACAGACCTCCACTCAGCCGTTGACCGTCTTGAAACGATAGCATCTCCCGCAAACTGTGTAAGGCTCGGCAGAAACACCCCCTGTGCAAAAACAGGCAGATGTGCACACTGCTTAAGCCCCGACAGGATTTGCAACGATTATGTCATAATGGCTCATCAGCGTGACAAGGACAGAATAAAAGTAATCCTCATCTCCGACGAATACGGCTACTAAGCGGCAATGTGCCGCCTCAAATTCCGACCTTTTTATATGTTCCGGATATATGCAGGATAGTAGAACGGTCGGGAATAAACGATAGCAAAGATTTATTTTTACTAATAGCAATGTCCCGCCTCAAATTCCGACCTTTTTATATGTTCCGGATATATGCAGGATAGTAGGACGGTCGGGATTGAACGATAGTGATAAATTAAAATATTAAACACAAAAAACGGTGGGCGTGTGAGGCTCACCGTTTTATTCATCTTTATAAATATTAATATAACCATACTATCAGATTATTCTGCTCGATGCTTGCCAATGTAATATAAAACCGCAAACCCAACGACAAAAGCCACAATTGCAGTTATAATTATTGCGACAAGTTCCATTTTATCTACACCATAAGCACCAATTCCGAAAAATGCTCCGATGCAAAAAATAACTATGAATAATTTATTTTCAAATACAGTATATTGAGTATTATATCTGATAGATTTCAATTTACCTCCTGCTCTGCTGCTAAAACGCCATCTATCAGCATATATAAAGTAGATACAAAAAGATACATCCTGCACCTCCGTTCAACCTAAGTCAGTTGCGTTTATAGTCAGTTTGTGAATTTAATCAAGCAACTTAAATACCACACTTACCCACAAACTTCTCAAAAAAATTTACCATGTTTATTGCACTGCACAAATTTTACCATATCTTGGTCTTTTATGTTCAATAGCGAAGTTAGGATACAATAGGATTCACAAATCTTATCAACTATAAAAATCATAATATTGACTATGTTGTGAATATCTTTGATAACAAACAAAAGCTGCAATTGCAATTGAAATATCCGTCATTTTTGTCACAACATATGTATAATTCTTTTTAAGAACTTCATTGATAATATAACCATCGCTGGTTTTGGTGATTTCACACAGGACATTCAATTCTTTACCAGATATATCTATATCTTGAGAAATTTTACTGCTATTAACAATCGCAAAATTCTCAGCTTCTTCATTAAGAAGACCATAATTATTGTAAATATATGTATATATCCCATTAAGAATGAATATATCATTTTCGCTTTTTGAAAAAGTACCGATTTTAATACCGATATTATCAAAAATACCATCTTCATTCGCGTATCCACACTGATTGACTTTTTGGTTTTCTATTATGTATATTTTCCCATCAGCGGCATATAATGTACTTCCGTCTATTTTAATTATTCTGTCAATCCAAGACGCAGAAGCCTTTTGCTCTTCATTTTTTATATCAAGGAGCAATTTTTGAGCTTCTTCATCGTTAGGACAATTTAGTACAACCCATTCGATATGTGATTTTGCTTCACTTAAGTCTTTATTTGTACCCAGACCATAAAACTTGTAATAGCCATAAAGGTAATGCGCATTCGCATCGTTGCTGTCTACTGATAACGCTTTGCATATACAGGTAAACGCTTCCGCATATTTGCAATGCTTTTCATAAAGCAAACCTAAACTCAGCATTGTCTCACAATTAGTATATCCGTTTTTCTCTGCATTCTCAATCCAATATGCAGCCAAATCCAAATCTTCTTTTACATGTAATCCAATTGCATATAATCTGCCCAAAGAAGACGCAGCAACAGCATTACCCATTTCTGCTGCTGTTCGCATCAAATCTACACCTTTTTCTGAATTGACCGGAACATTTCTTCCTAAAAGATATATATTTGCGAGATTTAAAGCAGCATTGTTATCACCTTGCTTTGCCGCTAAAGAATAATAGTATATTGCTTTATCCGCATCACATGAAACACCATCGCCATAGTCTGACATATAACCTGCCATCAACTGTGCATAGCAATCGCCATTATCTGCGGCGCTCTCATAGAGCTTAAACGCTTTAGACTTATCAATTGAGAATGTATCATTTCCAAAATAATATTTATCTGCCATTGAAACAATATTATTCATTTCCGATTCAGATAAGTTTCCTCTTATTTGCTCATCAGATGTATTTATCATAATTTCACCTATTCTCAGTCAATTCGATAAATAACCAAGTAGCTAAATATTACATTAAATTCGGATTCTGCTACCGGATGAGAAAAATGCATATAGTCCGTGTATTTGCCGATTTTGTAAGGCAAAATTACTAAAATATTTTCTGCTCCGACTTTATTAACAAATTCAGCTATTTTATCGAATTCAATTATTATTTGATGCACCATATTTAACGATTTTTATAAATAGGACACTTTTCGTATTCCTCGCCATAATCAGTTTTACACTTATTCTTCACTTCGTTCTCGGAAACATTTTTATTGCAAAGCTTACAGATGTAATCTCCCTGAGAAAAAAACGCTCCTCCCGACTCGTAATCCAGATACGGACATCTTGCCATAACTATAACTTCCTTTCATATAAGATATTAACGGTTTACCGTTAAATGAATTATATCACATCATCACTTGTTTGTCAACGGTTTACCGTTAATAATTATCGGAAATTTGTGGTATCATCATTACTGAAAGGAATGATGATAATGGTATGCAAATCTGTTTCCGAAGCAGTTTCAAGGCGCATATTACAGCTCTGCAGGGATAAAAACATAACCGTAAACAAGCTGGCAACTCTTTCTGCTGTTACCCAATCGACCGTAAACGATATAATCAATATGAAATCCAAAAATATCGGTATAGTAACCTTGAAAAAGCTCTGCGACGGACTTCAGATAACCATTACGGATTTTTTCGATGACGATATGTTCAGAAATCTTGAACAGGAAATATACTGATAACAAAAGCAAGCCGTTGACGCACATCACAACGTCAACGGCTTGCTTTTCTCATTTGCCTGATTATTATTTTGTATGTGTCTTTAAGCGGCAAAAGCTTATATGCGCAATACTGAAAACGGGCTTTGAAGCAACACATACTCCAAAGCCCGTCAGTTATTGTTATATTCAATTGTCGAATCGGTTATCGGCTTACTGCCTCACTTTATGCGTTCTTCGCATATTCTGCAGCCATCATCGTGGTATCATCCTACCAACTTCCTGTCTGCCGTTAAACTTAACCGACTTTTACATTATTTCGTAGTTCACACTACCTGTACGTTGTCAGTACATTGGACTATACCTCACTGTCTTTCTTCGTTAAGCACCTTTCTTAGATGCTTTATTATGCAGTCAGCGTATATTACCATTTGAAACACATCCTTAAGAGCTCAAATCAGCTTCTTTCAGCTTTATCAGCTGCTCTTTTTATCCTCTGTATCGACTTCTGCCGATGCAGGATATTAAGCTGTTATCAGTAGAACTGCCTCTTTGAATGTCTTGAACTGTACATCTCAATCACCTTACCTGTATTTACCTTGAAAGCTGTATATAATAAACGCTTTTGCGGAAATCTGCGATTTTTCAAATCGCTATAAGGTTTCTTGTTTTCTTTGTCCGGTAGCCGTTTTACTCGCAATTAAAGGTCAAAACCCTTTTATTATGTGTGTCGATGAGTACCATATGAGTATTGTCATCGTACTATTCACTTCTTACTTTATGTTGCGAGCCTCAACAGACTGCTGTGACTCACTTTTTTCCTGACCCATTGGACTCGCCTCCTATCCGACTTTATTTATATACGGTTTCCGAATCGTATATATGTTGAATAAAACCCTCTTTATCGTGTTAAATAGTCAGCATGAAGATGTTTTATTCTGTCTGGGGAACTTTCCTTTTCCTTGTCTATATGATAACACATCAAACGGCATAAGTCAACACTTTTCTGAATTAAAACTGTACAAATTGCACATTGTGGTTTTGTATATTAGTCACATAGTTACACAGTTTACACAATATCAGTGTATTTAATCTATGTTAATAACTTAAAAATGCGTCGATTTGCTATTTTAAGGGAATTTGACCTCCCCAGGAATAGTATTGTGAGAAAATCATAAAATACCTCTTGACAACACCTTTGGTTTCGTGTAAAATTATATACAGAACAGAGGTCTTGAAACGGTCCTCGGAAAAGGAAGGAATAAACAATGTCAGAAATCGAAAACATCACAGACAACGACTTAGACACTGCCGAGTATATAGACCTCGAGGACGAAAACGGCGATACCGTTACATTTGAGCTTATCGGACGCATCGAGGTTGACGGTTGCACATACTGCGCCGTTATTCCCGAAGAAGAAGACGAGAACGCCGACAGCGACGTTTACGTTATCCTGAAGGAAGTAAACAAGAACGATGATGTTTATCTGTCAACAATAGATGACGATAAGGAATACGACCGTGTAGCCAAGGAATTCTTCAACGTGTTTGAGGAGCTTGACGAAGAGGAAGAATAAAAGTTAATACACTGCCTTGTTCGCTTCAGTATGATTTCATATGATCCGACACTCTTTAATAGGGATTTCTCTCCGTTTGCGGATTGCAGACCTCCCGCCATTGCGGAAGAAGGGAGCGTGAAACAATCGGGGGAAAGTTACCCACCGTACTTTATGTGCGGGTTTCATCGTCATACCACGGCAAGGTGGTCTTAAAAATTACAGCCGTACTGCTTAAAAACAGTACGGCTTTGCTTATAAAACAAGCCTGTTTATATGAAAAACAGAGCAAATTCTCTATCCCTATAAGAACGCTTTGTGGGCTTTGCGTCCTGCAAAACTTTTGGTAAGCAACGCTAAACACTCATTTTCAAAAAATATATAGGTTTTTCGACAGACTGATTATTAAAGCTGTACCGTAAAACATATCGCCAACACTGCTTAAAACAGTTTCCATATCGACAGGGCATTAATAATTCCGTGAGTGCATCATTACAACTGCACTGACATTGACTCTTCAAAAAAACGCCACTAAACTGAGATATATGTACTAACCTGCGGACGTGTAGCGTTAAGCGTCCCTGCTTTGACAGGATATACAATGTTCGGGTGGTTTTTCGAGTTTATCCAACACCCCAGCGGGGTAAGGGTATGGGTAAGGAAAGAGGGATGCCAAGCTGAGCATTGCTTTAGCAATGCTCCCGCTCCTCACGTCGCTCAAGAGGAATAACTGATTTGGGAGAAAACCTAAGGGACAGGGATAGGGGCGGCAGTCCCTCTCCCTGATTCCTTTGGTTGTCTCCCTCTTTCATATTGACAGGTGCATTGATTCGAATAGCGAACCCGAGAAGTGCTGTCCGACAAAAAGAACTATCAGTAGTTTACTATCGTAGGCACAACTGAACAATATAACAGAAGTACATCAAGCAAAAGACTTTTTCTACAATCTGAACCGTACTGCTTAAAAACAGTACGGCTTTTCATTTTGCATAATCCGCTTTTTTCTGCGAAAGCTATCTCTATGAACAGTAAACGTAAACGAAAATCCGACCGCACAGGAAAGCACGCCCATCTGCTCTACGGCTCGATTTGCGGCTTTCTGAACGGTCTGTTCGGCTCCGGCGGCGGAACTGTCGCCGTACCTGCCTTTGAGAAAAACGGCACAGAGCCGAAAAAAGCCCACGCTTCCTCGGTCGCCCTGATATTCGTACTGAGCCTTGTCACCGCCGTTATATATTTAATGAATGGAAAACTGGATTTCGGCACAGCGTGGGAATATATACCCTACGGTCTTATCGGTGCAATACTCGGCTCTTTTCTTCTCGGAAAAATTCCCGACAGGCTGATAAGGATAATATTCGGTCTGCTTATGATTGCAAGCGGAGTGAGGATGATATTATGAATATTTTAGTGGGGATACTCACCGGAGCCACTGCGTCAATGGGGCTTGGCGGAGGTTTTATTCTGCTCGTGTATCTTTCGGTATTCACTGAAATACCGCAGGATATTGCGCAAGGTATAAACCTTCTTTTCTTCCTCCCCATTGCACTGCTCTCCCTTGTCATACACATTAAAAACAAGCTGACAGACTTAAAGCTTGTGGGGAAATATCTTATACTCGGACTTCCCTGTGCCGTTGCAGGAAGCTATGTCGCAGGAATTACGGATGTGGCTGTTCTGCGAAAGCTGTTCGGCATATTCGTTTTATATATCGGCATAAATCAGCTATACGTCAGCTTTACAAATAAGCCATGCAAAAAAAGATCCGACAGCAAGTAACGCCGTCGGATCACAGACTGTCGAAAAACCGGTTATTATTAAATCCGCACCGTTAAACATATCGCCAACACTGCTTAAAACAGTTTCCATACCGATAAGGTATTAATATTTTCGTGAGTATACCGGTACAACTGCACTGACATTGACTCTTCAAAAAAACGGCACTAACCTGAGGTATATGTACTAACCTGCGGACGTGTAGCGTTAAGCGTCCCTGCTTTGACAGGATATACAATGTTCGGGTGGTTTTTCGAGTTTATCCAACACCCCAGCGGGGTAAGGGTATGGGTAAGGAAAGAGGGATGCCAAGCTGAGCATTGCTTTAGCAATGCTCCCGCTCCTCACGTCGCTCAAGAGGAATAACTGATTTGGGAGAGAACCTAAGAGTATAGGGCTGAGTCTTGCTTACGCAAGCACTCGGACGTTTCGCTCTGCTTCACTGGGCTGTCAAGTCCAGCGGAGCTTTAGCGGAGTGCACGAGCCTTGCGTAAGCGAGGCTCAGACTTGCACCTAGTCTCTTTGGTTCTTTCCCTCGTTAATATTGACAAGTGCATTGATTCGAATAGCGAACCCGAAAAGTGCTGTCCGACAAAAAGAACCATCGGTAGCTTGCTATCATAGATAATAAACTAAAAGACATAACAGAAGTACATCAAATACAAGACTTTTTCTACAAGCTAAAATCCGACAGCAAGTAACGCCGTCGGATTCTTTTACTTCTTCCCTTTTATCTTATCCCAATACGCCTTTGACTGCTGTTCGAATTTGTTATCGCCGAACGTATAATAAACCCTGTCCTTTATAGCGTCGGGCAGATACTGCTGTTTTACATAATGATCCGGATAGTCGTGCGGATAAAGATAATGCTGACCCTTCACCGCATTGCCCTCTCCGTCATAATGCTTGTTCTGAAGCTGTCGGGGTATATCTCCTGTTTTGCCGTCCTCAACATCCTGCATAGCGGCATTTATACCGAGATACGCACTGTTGGACTTCGGCGATGTCGCAAGCAGAACGACCGCTTCACCCAGCGGTATCCTCGCCTCAGGAAGCCCAAGCTGTAACGCACTGTCAACGCAAGCCTTCACTATCGGCACCGCCATAGGATACGCAAGCCCTATATCCTCGCTTGCTATAACAAGCAGCCGCCTGCAAAGCGAGGTAATATCCCCTGCCGCAAGCAAACGTGCCGCATAATGAAGCGCCGCATTTTCGTCCGAGCCTCTTATCGACTTCTGCAGCCCGGACAGAATATCATAATGATGATCGCCGTCACGGTCGTAGTTCATACTGCTCTTCTGCGTAAGCAGCTTTGCGGTTTCCATCGTCACCGTATCGCCCTCGCTCGAAAGACAGCAAAGCTCAACCGTATTCGCCGCCTTTCTCACATCGCCGCCGCAGCCGTAAGCAATATGGCTTACAACGCCTTCCTCAAGCGTGAACTGCGTGTGCATCTCCTCGCCCATAAGCCTGAAAGCACGTTCCACCGCAGGAAGTATATCCTCCGCCGTCACCTGCTTGAATTCGAACACGGTACAGCGTGAAAGAACGGCACTGTATACATAGAAATACGGATTCTCCGTCGTAGATGCAATCAGCGTTATTTCTCCGCTCTCGATATATTCGAGCAGTGTCTGCTGCTGCTTTTTATTGAGATATTGTATCTCGTCAAGGAATAGAAGAATTCCGCCTGCCGCACCGAATGTCCCTAAATTCGCAACAACGTCTTTTATGTCCGATGTCGATGCCTGCGTACCGTTCAGCCTGTACAGGTTCATACTTGTTTTTTGGGCGATAATATTTGCCACCGTGGTTTTACCCACTCCCGACGGCCCGTAGAATATCATATTGGGTATCTTTCCCCTGCTGATGATATTGTAAAGCGGTTTTCCCTGCGCTAAGATGTGCCTTTGTCCCACAACCTCATCAAGCGTTGAAGGACGTATTCTGTCTGCTAACGGCATAATTCATCTCCTGTAAAATATAAGCCTCCGCCCGTCACAGAGCGGAGGCTGAAATATCATATTACCTTATCAGTCGTTCTTGTGCTTTTCAAGTAAAGCGCTTATCTTCTGGTGAGGATCAATTACCTTGCTGATAGACATATCGTGGTTAAGAGCCATAATCAGATATGACAGATACTTCGACACGTCAACCTCGCAGAACCATTCCCTGCTGAGCAGTTCGGGCGTTCTGTAGGAAAGGTTTGTACCGAACACATAATCGATTTTGCCATCGGCATAAGCCTTGTCAAACGCTTCAAGACCGTTTGTAAAGATAGGATATGTCGCATATGCAAAAATTCTCTTTGCGTTACGCTTCTTAAGCTCGATAGCAATATCAAGCATAGATTCGCCCGATGAAATAATATCGTCCGCAATGAACACATCCTTGCCCTCGACCGAGTTACCGAGATATTCGTGAGCTACGATAGGGTTACGACCGTTCACTATCCGCGAATAGTCACGTCTTTTATAGAACATACCGAGATCTACACCCAGTACAGATGAATAGTACATATTTCTGTTGAGCGCACCTTCATCGGGGCTGACAACCATAAAATGATCCATATCCATCTTGAAGTCATTTACATACTTGAACAGAGCCTTCAGCACCTGATATGTGGGGATTATATTATCAAAGCCCATCAGAGGAACTGCGTTGCACACTCTGGGATCGTGAGCGTCAAACGCAACGATATTGGAAACGCCCATATTCTGAAGCTCCTGAAGTGCTACAGCGCAGTCAAGCGACTCTCTGTAGTTTCTTCTGTGCTGTCTTCCGCCGTAAAGTATAGGTGTGATAACGTTGATACGGTGAGCCTTACCGCCGATAGCCTGTATGATACGCTTGAGGTTCTGGAAGTGATCGTCGGGCGACATACGGTTCATTCTGCCGAACAGCGGATATTCAAGGCTGTAGTTGCCGAAATCGGCAATAATATAAACATCATAACCTCTTACAGTATTCTTGATAAGAGCCTTACCGTCACCGGAAGAAAATCTGGGGCATTCGTTCTCAATGAGAAAATTATCATAATCGTAGCCTGCTTCCCTTGACCATGTTACAAGGTAATCGTTGACCTTCTTGCCAAGCTCCTCAGAACCGGGTATAGCAATAAGTCCGAGCGGAGCTACTCTCTCCGAGTGATTAAAAATAATATCTCTTGCAGATGCTGTCATTTACAAATTCCTTTCTATATTCAACAATTAACCGATATTTTATACAACACGAAAACGAGGGAATCAATCTCTCGTTCTCGCTTATATGCAATTATTCGTACAGAGGATACTTTCTGCAGATCTCAGTTACTGTTTCTCTTACCTTGTCGGCGCTGTTGTCAAAGTCGGTCGCAGTAAGATAGATGCACTGTGCAATCTGCTTCATATCGTCTTCCTTTAATCCTCTTGTAGTAACCGCAGGTGTACCTATGCGCACGCCGCTCGTTACGAAAGGACTCTGAGGATCGTTGGGTATAGCATTCTTGTTAACTGTGATATACACCTCGTCGAGCTTCTTCTCAAGCTCTTTACCCGTGATATTGAAAGGCTGGAGGTCAACAAGCATAAGGTGGTTGTCTGTACCGCCCGATACAAGATTGAATCCCTTTTCAAGCAGAGAATCGGCAAGAACGGATGCGTTCTTTACAATCTGCTTTGCATATTCGGTAAATTCAGGCTTCAGTGCCTCGCCGAAGCATACAGCCTTAGCGGCGATAACGTGCATCAGAGGTCCGCCCTGTATGCCGGGGAATATAGCCTTGTTGATCTTCTTTGCAAGCTCCTCGTCATTTGTAAGGATAAGTCCGCCACGAGGTCCTCTCAGTGTCTTATGCGTTGTAGTAGTCACAACGTCTGCATAAGGCACGGGCGACATATGCTGACCGCCTGCAACAAGACCTGCAATGTGCGCCATATCTACCATAAGATATGCGCCAACTTCCTTAGCAATAGCCGAGAGCTTCTCAAAATCAATTGCTCTGGGATATGCGCTCGCACCCGCAACAATCATCTTGGGCTTATGTACCTTTGCAAGTGCAAGTATATTGTCGTAATTCAGTCTGCCGGTTTCCTCATCAAGTCCGTAAGGTACGAAGTTGAAGTATTTGCCCGAAATGTTTACGGGAGAACCGTGTGTAAGGTGTCCGCCGTGAGCAAGGCTCATACCCATTACCGTGTCGCCGGGATTCAGCAGTGCAAAATAAACCGCCGTGTTAGCCTGTGCGCCGGAGTGAGCCTGTACATTCGCATACTTTGCTCCGAACAGCTTGCAGGCACGTTCAATAGCGATATTCTCAACTATATCAACGTCCTCGCATCCGCCGTAATAACGCTTGCCGGGGTATCCCTCAGCATACTTGTTCGTAAGAACGCTTCCCATAGCCGCCATAACAGCAGGAGAAACGATATTCTCACTTGCAATAAGCTCAAGATTTCTTTTCTGACGTGCAAGCTCCTTGTCCATTGCGTCAGCAACATCGGGATCTATTCCCTTGAGAAAGCCGATCGTGTCAACTAAATTACTGTACATTTCATTTTTCCTTTCGGTTATTTTAAGCACGCTTTTTGAGCGGCTTTAATTACTTCTGCTTGGAAGTGAATCCTTCCCAGTCCTTAAGGAACCTGTCAATACCGTTGTCAGTAAGGGGGTGCTTAAGCATCTGGAGAAGTACGTTCATAGGAACGGTTGCAATATCACATCCGAGTCTTGCCGCCTGTGTAACGTGCATCGGGTTACGGATAGATGCGGCGATAATCTCTGTTTCAATGCCCTGTGCATTGAATATGTCAACGATCTCTTCGATAAGGTTCATGCCTTCCATGCCTATATCGTCAAGTCTGCCGAGGAACGGGCTGACAAATGTAGCACCTGCTCTTGCGGCAAGAAGCGCCTGAGCGGCTGAGAATACAAGAGTAACGTTTGTCTTTATGCCCTTTGCGGTAAGCTGCTTGCAGGCCTTAAGACCCTCCTCGCACATAGGGAGCTTTATAACGATATTCTTATGTATAGCGGCAAGGGGCAGAGCCTCCTCAACCATCTTGTCTGCTTCAAGCGAAATTACTTCGGCGGAAACAGGACCGTCTACGATTTCTGTGATTTCCTTTACTACCTGCTTGAAATCTCTTCCCTCTTTAGCGATAAGAGAGGGGTTTGTGGTAACACCGCAGATAATGCCCATATCATTGGCACGTCTGATGTCATCAACGTTGGCTGTGTCGATAAAAAGTTTCATAGGTACTCCTTCCCGGTTAACCGGACTTAGCATAATATTCCTACGGATTACGGCAACACACAAAAGCCGTATTCCGTTACTGACAATAATACAAATTATACATCAAGTGAAGCCAGCTCGTCAAAGTTTGCCTTCATAGCGGGATACAGCTTCTTGTAAAGCGCATATACCTTTTCGTACTTGGCACTGTTTTCAGCAATAGGCTCCTGTATCTTTTCGGGCTTGATTACCGCCTTGCACGCCTCTGGAACAGAGCTGTATATTCCTGCGCCTACTGCCGCAAGAAGTGCAACGCCGAGTGCGGGGCCTTCCTTGTTTGCTGTAGTCTTTACGTTGCAGGCATAAAGGTCTGCAAGCATCTGCCGCCACAGCGGTGATGTTCCGCCGCCACCGCAAGCCATCATATCATCAATGCTTATATTCATCTCACGCATAACCTCAACACAGTCACGCAGTGAATAGGAAACGCCTTCCATAACGGCTCTGAGCATATCCTTCTTCTTGTGCATTGTGGAAAGACCTACAAATGCACCTCTTACGTTGGGGTCAAGGTGAGGTGTTCTCTCGCCGTTGAGATAAGGCATATAGAGCAGTCTGTTTGCGCCTATCGGCACACTGTCGGCTTCCTTATCCATAAGGTAGTACGGGTCAACACCCATAGAAGCGGCTGTTTCCATCTCGCTCCACGCAAAATTATCCCTGAACCACTTGAGCGACAGACCTGCTGACTGAGTAACGCCCATAACGTGCCAGCATCCCGGCACAGCACAGCAGAATGTATGTACTCTGCCCTTGGGGTCGATAGATATATCGGAAGTATGAGCAAACACAACGCCGCTTGAACCGATTGTTGTGAAAGCCTTACCGTCCTCTACTACGCCTGTTCCGACAGCGGCAGCCGCATTATCGCCTGCACCGCCGACTACGGGCGTACCCTCCTTAAGACCTGTAGCCTGCGCTACAGCCTTTGTAACGGTACCTGTTATCTCAGGGCTTTCGTAAACCTTGGCAAGAAGCGACTTGTCGATGCCGAGCTTAGTCAGCACCTCGTCAGACCAGCATCTGCCGGGAATATCAAGCAGCTGCATACCCGATGCGTCTGAAACCTCGGTAGCGAACTCGCCCGTGAGCATAAATCTTATATAGTCCTTGGGGAGAAGAATATGGCGGCACTTTTCATAATTTTCAGGCTCGTTATTCTTTACCCACATTATCTTTGCGGCTGTAAAGCCTGTTATAGCAGGGTTTGCGGTGATAGCGATAAGTCTGTCGTGACCTACCTTTTCGGTAATCTCGACAACTTCCTTACCTGTACGCTGATCGCACCAGATAATGCTGTTTCTTATTACCTTGTTATCCTTGTCCAGCATTACAAGTCCGTGCATCTGTCCCGAAAGACCTACGCCCTTTATCTCGTCTGCGGGAACTCCGCTCTTTGCAACTACGTCACGGATACTGTTAACGCAGGCGTTCCACCAGTCCGCAGGATCCTGCTCGGCATAGCCGTTGCAGGGAGTGTAAAGAGGATAATCGTAAAGCGCCGATGCAACAGGTGTGCCGTCCTCGCTGAAAAGCACTGTTTTTGTACCGGACGTACCTATATCGACACCAAGTATGTATGCCATATCTTTTCTCCTTATTTTAAAAAAACTTCATAGAATTTTACCGTGCAAAATCTTACACGCTCCTTACATAATTATAATCCATCACAACGCAGTTTGTCAATAGAGAAAACCGAAATATCACGTTAAAAGTGCCGACCGTTCAGCCGCAGATTTCGTGCTTTTGAATCTTCGGGATTGCATCGGTCAAAAGCCGATAAATATTACAATATACTGCCAAAACGGTTACAATTCTGTAACTTTCATTGACTTTACCAAAATGCGCTATTATAATAAAATCAGAAATTGTTGTCCGTCTGTGGATAATCTGGCTTGTCGTATTGACCTCTCAAAAACGCACTATCCCTCGCTCCGCACCACCACACTTGGCTCCCTTGAGTAAAGGGAGCTGGATTGCGACAAGGCTACTTCTTATCATAAATTGTCTTGCTCTGCGATTCAAGCCTCTTTAATACCCTCTCAACCTTATCTGTCGCAAGACTGAGGGATCGCACGCCTACCGCACTCTTTCCGTTTCTCTGACACCTCCGTTAACAATCCCTCAATAGTTGGCAGTGCTTCGCACTGCAACAGAAGCTCACCTTTACACAAGGGAGCTAAAAGTGATAGTGCTTCACCAACCCTTTCAAAACCGCACTATTCCTCAAAAAGCACTATATCCTTGCCTCCCCTCGAAAAAGGGGAGGTGGCTTGGCGGCAAGGCACAAACCTAAATTTTACAGCGTTTTAATGTGATATATCCGACTTATATAATTACTAAGTCGGTCTGCCGTCAAGACGGTGGGGATTGTGAATGCGTAGAAGTTTTGAAGATAGTAATTCTATTATTTTCACTTCCCACCTATCTAACTTCCATTGACTTTACCAAAATAACTTATTATAATAAAATCAGAAATTGTTGTCCGTCTGTGGACAATCGACAGCTCTGCGGTGTGTTATATGCAGAAGAGCAAATCGCCTTTGCGAAAGGAGAACAGTATGAAAAGAAGAATTTTATCAGCAATCATCACAACCGCACTGACCTTATCGGCACTCTCCCTCTCGGCTTGTCAGTCGGAAAAATTCCTCGAAACAACGGATCTTATGACAGGCATCAAAGCCGCAAGCCACGAAACCGTAAAACCCGACGATGCTTTTAAGAGCGCATACGACAATTTCTCTGTTGAACTGCTTAAGAAATGCTTTGACGGCAAATCAAACACTCTTATCTCTCCCCTGTCGGTATCATCCGCACTCGCAATGACAGCAAACGGTGCAAACGGTCAGACCAAAGATGAAATGGAAAAGGTACTCGGGAGCGGAATCTCCCTTGACGAACTGAACAAATATCTTTCATCATTCAGCGGCTCGCTTACATCAGGCGAGGACTTCAAGCTGAAAAACGCAAATTCGATATGGTTCAGAGATGAAGAAAACAGGCTTACCGTTGAAAAGGACTTTTTGCAGAAAAATGCGGATTATTTCGGTGCGGCAATATACAAGCGTGCATTTGACAACGCAACGTGCAAAGAGATCAACAATTGGGTAAGCGACAATACCGACGGTATGATAGACAAAATACTTGACAACATCCCCGATGATGCGATAATGTATCTTATAAACGCCGTCAGCTTTGATGCAGAATGGGGAAATGTCTACAAGGAAAATGATATTGCGGACGGAAAATTCACAAATTCCGAAGACAAGCTGATGAATGTCACCATGATGCATTCAACTGAAAGCATTTATCTTGAAAGCGACGGCTGTAAAGGCTTTATAAAACAGTATAAGGGCGGAAAATACAGCTTTGCGGCTTTACTTCCAGATAATGATATAGCCTCCTTCATATCCTCCTTATCCGGAGAAAAGCTCTGTAGGATATTAAGCAGTACCGAAAGCTGCGGCGTAGAAACAAAGCTCCCGAAATTCAGCTATGAATATTCAGACACACTGAACAATGCTTTGTCACAACTTGGTATGCCGACAGCATTTGACGAAAACAATGCGGATTTTTCGGGCATCGGCAAATCAACTATAGGCAATATATCCATCGGCAAAGTCATTCACAAGACTAAAATCGGGGTAAACGAGAAAGGTACTAAGGCAGGTGCCGCCGCTCTTGTAGAAATAGTTGACAGTGCGTGTGCTATTAACGAAAAGCAGGTAATCCTGAACCGCCCGTTTATGTATATGATACTCGACAACGAAACGATGCTGCCGCTGTTCGCAGGCATATACACAGGCGTATAACGCACAGAAATTGTATAATCTGCATAATCCGAGCTATAATATTTTCTTGACTTTTGGAGTATGTATGCTATAATTTAATTAGCAGAAAACAACAAATCTTTCAGGAAAGGCTGGATGTACAAATGGCAAAGCGCAGAATCGGTATACTGACGAGCGGAGGCGACTGCCCCGGACTTAACGCTACTATAAGAGGTGCGGCAAAAGCCTGTTACTCCATGTTCGGCGAGGACAACGTTGAGATAGTCGGCATATCCAACGGTTTCCACGGTCTGATCCATAACAACTGCCGTATAATGAAGCCGGAGGATTTTTCCGGCATACTTACTCAGGGCGGAACGATACTCGGCACAAAGCGTACACCGTATAAGATGATGCAGGTTATCGAAGCCGACAACATAGACAAGGTCGCTGAAATGAAAGCCACCTATAAACAGCAGAAGCTCGACTGCATACTGACCCTCGGCGGCAACGGAACTCATAAGACAGCAAATCTTCTTTCCGAAGAGGGTCTGAATATAATCGGACTTCCCAAGACGATAGATAACGATATATGGGGAACAGATGTTACATTCGGCTTCCATACCGCAGTAGATATTGCGACTGAGGTCGTTGACAGAATACACACGACTGCTACTTCCCACAGACGTATTATGGTAATCGAGATAATGGGCAACAAGGCAGGCTGGCTGACGCTTTATTCCGGTATTGCAGGCGGTGCGGATATTATTCTTATCCCCGAGATCCCTTATGATATTGATAAAGTCATCGACGCTTGCGAAAAACGTGCGCAGTCCGGAAAGACATTCTCGATAATTGCGGTCGCAGAGGGTGCAATGGATATTGCGGAAGCCGCTATGAAGAAAAAGGAACGTGCAAAAAAACGTGCCGAAGCTGGTGAAACAACAGTTACAAACCGCATAGCAAAGCAGATAGAAGCCGCAACAGGCTTTGAGTCAAGAACAGTTGTTCCCGGTCATATATTAAGAGGCGGTTCGCCCTCCGCTTATGACAGAGTGCTTGCAACAAAGTTCGGTGCAAGAGCCGCAATGCTTATAAAGCAGGAAAAATACGGCTACACGGTCGCAAAAATCGGCAGTAAGATTTCCGAAAACAAGCTGTCCGATGTAACGATGAAGACAAAGTTCGTTCCCGAAAATGACGAGCTTGTCATAACAGGAAAAAGCATCGGCGTATCCTTCGGCGACTAAGCGGCGGCGGGTCGCCGCTGACAATTCCGCCTTTTGAAATGTTTAAGCTATCCGCAGGATAACGAAACGGCGGGGCGGCAATGTGCCGCTTCAAGTTCCGCCTTTGGGATTGTTATTGTTCAGCTAAAGTTAGTTGAACGGCGGAATTACACAAAGCAATAAAACAGATAAGCGGTCACAGTGCAATGCTGTGACCGCTTTCAGTCTATCGAAAAACCTCTTTCGTTGATAAAAAAGGGGTCGCAGGGGCGGAGCCCCCGACA
>OGPL01000102.1_pt1 | contig 84966 bp, 72 predicted proteins | sample 1552901 | NCBI WGS metagenome assembly OGPL01 (sample SAMEA2580244, study PRJEB22360) | human gut metagenome | biome: human gut; feature: human-associated habitat; material: faeces | place: Denmark | collected 2008/2010 | reverse complement strand
GCTTGAAATCAGACATGCCACAGCACTAACGACAGGTGCGAAGCACTGGCATCGCCAAAAGGTTGTTTTTTATGTTTTTGTTTCAGTCCCCCAGTATTTTTCCACTGAACCGTAACAACAGCAATAATCATCAACTAAAAAAAAGCCGCTCCGAAAGTGTGAAACTTTCAGAGCGGTAATTTTTTTGCGAATACTGTGTCTTTTAACCCAAATATGATTTGAGGAGTTTACTCTTTTGGCCTTTGAGGCGACGTATGGCTTTCTCTTTGATTTGGCGTACACGTTCGCGAGTGAGGTCGAACTTTGCGCCAATTTCTTCAAGTGTCATTTCTTGGCAACCGATGCCGAAGAACATTTTGAGGATGTCGCGTTCGCGTGGGTTAAGCTGTTCGAGGGCGCGGTTCACTTCCTTAGAGAGTGATTCCTGGGTGAGGGAAGAGTCTGCCATTGGCGAATCTTCGTTTGGAAGCACATCGAGGAGGCTGTTGTCTTCGCCATCAACGAATGGAGCATCAACAGATACGTGGCGACCTGACACCTTCATGGTGTCGGCAATTTTTTCAACAGGCACATCGAGCTGCTCAGCCAATTCGGCTGGAGATGGGCGACGTTCGTTTTCTTGCTCAAATCGCTGGAGGGCTTTACCGATTTTGTTGAGTGAACCAACCTGGTTGAGCGGCAGACGAACGATACGTGACTGTTCTGCCAAAGCTTGAAGAATGGATTGACGAATCCACCATACTGCATAAGAGATGAACTTGAAACCGCGAGTTTCATCGAATTTCTGGGCTGCCTTGATGAGGCCGAGGTTACCTTCGTCGATCAAGTCGGGGAGACTTAATCCTTGGTTTTGATACTGCTTTGCCACAGATACAACGAATCGAAGATTCGCGCTTACAAGTTTGTCGAGAGCTGCCTGATCACCTTGCTTAATCTTTTGAGCGAGCTCCACTTCTTCATCTACGGTGATAAGGTCCTTACGGCCAATCTCTTGCAGATATTTATCAAGAGAGGCGCTCTCGCGATTGGTGATCGACTTTGTAATCTTAAGTTGTCTCATTTATTAGTAAACAGAGTTTTTAGCGTGCAAAGATACTAAAAATTATTGAATTAAGAGGTGTATTTACCTGTGAAAATTTTGTCAAACAGAAAATTAGCGCAAAAATCACCGTATTTCCATCACTCCTTACTGGCTAATGAAAGGAATGAGGTTGACGCTTCTGCTGCCTCGCAGTCGGCGTATGGCGCGCTCCTTGATTTGGCGAACGCGCTCGCGTGTGAGTTCGTAGTAGTTGCCGATTTCATCGAGGCTTTTCTGTGGGCAGCCTATACCGAACGCCATACGCAAGATGCCTTGCTCACGCTTGGTGAGCAGGTTAAGTGAGTGACTCACCTCCTTGCTGAGATCTTCTTGCTGGAGCCCAGAGTCGGTAGTAGGGGTGTCGTCGTTGGGTAGAATGTCGAGCAGACTGTTGCTGTCGTCGGGCTCGGCAAATGGAGCGTCGACAGACACCGATTTGCCGGCAGAGAGTATGGTACTCTGTATTTTGTCAACAGAGAGGTCGAGCAACTGGGCAAGTTCGTCTTGCGATGGACGGCGTTCGTGCTTTTGCTCAAAGGCGGTAATGGCTTTGTTGATGCTGTTGAGTGTGCCCACTTGATTCATGGGCAAGCGCACGAGGCGCGATTGCTCAGCCACGGCTTGGAGAATGGACTGACGAATCCACCACACAGCGTAAGAAATAAATTTGAAGCCATAAGTGTCGTCGAATTTCTCAGCGGCTTTGATGAGCCCGATATTGCCCTCATTGATTAAATCGCACAAACTCAACCCCTTGTTCTGGTATTGCTTAGCCACCGACACCACGAAACGAAGGTTGGCTGTAATCAGCCGCTGTTTAGCATTTTGGTCGCCCATTTTGATTTCGTGGGCAAGTTCCACTTCCTCATCGGGTGTAATCATATCGATTTTACTGATTTCCTGCAAATAGGTGTCAAGGATAGGTTCGCGTACAGTGATTGAGTTTCCGATTTTGAATTGTCGCATTCTGATGAAATTTTTAATGATGAAAAAACTAAGTTGTGTTTTCAAGGCAATACTCGGTAATGGGTACTGCTTGTTAGTTACCATTTTATTCAAGGTCGTGTCAGGAAAGCCTTCTTGTGATTTTCTGGATTCTATTAGTCCGAGTTCTTAAATATAGATTGTGCTTCGACACTCCTGTGTTAAGTTGGCTTCTATATTTATAATGTGTCATAAACTGTGCCAAATTGGTGTTTTGCCTAAAAAATGCGATAAAATGGGGAATTTTTAAGTTTTTTTCCAAAATATAAAAAGAAACGCCGGGGCGATGAGCCCCGGCGTTTACAGTGCCTATGTCTGAGAGTTTTAATTATTTTTCATCGTCTGCAATATTTACGGCGATATATACTTTGCGTCCAGTTTCGTAGAAACCTTTAATCAGCATCACCTTGTCGGTGTCTTTTGATTGCATGATTGAATTGTAGATTTCTTCCACATCATCGCTGCTGTTCACGCTCTGGTCGTTGATGGCAGTGATTACAAGACCGTTCTTAATGCCGTTGGCTTTAAACTTGCCGTCCTTCAATCCAGTCACCTTCACACCGTTGGTGATACCGAGATCTTCCTTCTCCTTGCCGGTCAGAGCCATAAATGCGCAACCCAGTGAAGTGAAGTCGCTGCTCTTGGTGATGCTTGTGGTGCCTTGGTCGTTCTTGAAAGTAACGGTAGTGGTTTTGAGTTTATTGTCGCGATAGTATTGGATAGTGGCTTTGTCGCCAGGACGCAACTTGCTCATTTCCTCTTGCATTTCACCACTGTTTTTCACCTCTGCGCCATTGAGTTTCACAATCACGTCGCCTTCCTTGATGCCTGCATCCATAGCTGCACCGCCATCGCTCACCTTAGCCACATAAATGCCGCCCTTTGTAGCAGTGATCTTGTGCTCTTTAGCCTTTTCAGCATTGAGTTCTTCGTAGCTGATGCCGAGCACTGCACGTTGCACGGTGCCATATTGCTTCAGGTCAGTCACGATTTTCTTCACAATGTTGCTTGGCACAGCGAATGAGATACCTGCATAGTTGCCGGTTTGCGAATAAATCATAGTGTTGATGCCAATGAGGTCGCCATTGGTATTGACCAGCGCGCCACCACTGTTGCCAGGGTTAACTGCCGCATCGTGCTGAATAAACGATTTGATGCCCACGCTACCTTCGCTCACGCCACGGCCTTTAGCACTGATAATACCAGCGGTAACTGAAGAGTTGAAGCCGAAAGGATTACCTACAGCCACAGCCCATTCGCCCACCTTCACATCGTCGCTATTGCCAAACGAGATAGGGTCGAGGGTCTTACCCTTTTCGGGAGTGATTTTGATGAGTGCCAAGTCGGTGTTGGCATCAGTGCCAATCACGCGCGCATTGTATTCATCGTTGTTGTTGAGCGTAACGGTGAGTTTGTCGGCACCGTCCACCACATGGTTGTTGGTCACGATATAGCCATCGGCACTGATAATGACGCCAGAGCCAGAACCGCGCAACTGAGGCTTGCCTTCGCTTCTCTGCTTAGGCTGTTGCTGCTTGCGTTGCTGTCCCATGCCAGGGCCGAAGAAAAATTCAAATGGATCGAAACCGCCACCCCAGTCTTGGAATTGCTGTTGACGAGCGTTGGCGTAATTCTTAATTGATACCACAGAGTTGATGGTGTGTTCTGCCACTTGTGTGAAGTCGGGCTGTCCGGCAAGACCTCTGCTTGTGGTGTTCACAAAGCCGTTGGTTTGCTCGCCTGATGGAATAAACACGTCGTTCACTGTCGCCTTAGTCACGCCGTAAGCGGTGGTGGCGCTTAACAAAACTGAGCTCGCGATGGTTGCGAAAGCTAACTTTTTACTCTTTTTCATATCAAATATGTTAAATTAATTCTTTATTTAAAATTTTAATCGTTAAAATTTAACTTTTAAAAAGTTGTTCAAATGTACATCAATAATTCAAATTGTCAATACCTTTTGGCGTGTTTTTAAACTAAATTAATAATCTAAACACCACTTTTCAATTTCATTAAAAGAAAAACCATTTTTCACAACAGTTTTTCCGATTGACTTACGAGGAATAGACACAAAAATTTTAGTCCATTTGTCGGCTCATAAGGGCTTTGACTGTGGACAAAATGAACGGCCTCACTATATTAGTATATAGCTACGGTGATTGATGAGTTCAAATGTTCACTGGTGGGGGATTAGTCGTGGAAATCGTCGTCTTGGTTGATTTCGCTGTTTAGAAGGAATATGTCGTCGGCATTCTCAAGCATATCTGTGCTGTCGAATTGGCCGTCTTCGTACATGACTCTACTCACACACGATGATGCCGTGAAAACCAACACAAACAAGATTAAAAGTATGAAAATGTGACGTAAACGCATGTTTGTTTTATTTATTACATACAAAGTTCTGAAAAATCTGTCATATTTCAAACAGTTTTTCCGCTAAATTCCAAATCCCACAACAAAAAGAGCACAGAAAGGGGAGTGCTGTGCAAACGATTGCATCATAATAGTAGAAGAAATCAACCACCACATGAATGGCGGAAATAAATAATTGTATAATTTTGAGTCAATAAACCAAAGATCAAATATTTACATACAACATAACAACTTAAGAACAATAGATGAAGGAAAAGCAAATCACCATTTTCCACAACAATATTTACACTATTGAGGCGGATTTAAAGTCCACTGGCAAATATATTCAGCATCACTCGCTGCGATGTTGACGGCAATGGGGATGTGTACGTGAGCGATGTGACCGCTTTAACCAATATTCTCATTGAATAATTTCATGAAGTAAAATTTCTTCCATCACTAATACTATAACCTTAAAAATAGTTGTGGGGCGCGAATGGTTTCGCGCCCCACATGTTGTTTATTTAGTGATGGTTTATTTCTTGCGTTTTTTGCGGGATTTGGTTTGCGCTTTGCGGAGGCGCTCTGCCTTTTCCTCACACTCTTCCGCTTTATCCTCTAATCCCATACGCCCAAAAATGCCGGCCAATGCCTCGTAGGGCTGCGGCGCTTTCTTGTCGGCTTTAATGGCACGCTTGTAGCTCTTGATGGCTTCTTGCACATCTTTCAAGTCGGAATACAAGTTGCCAAGCGCCAAATGCACCTCAAAGGAATTAGGCACGGCTTCAAGCGCTTTCTTATAGAGGCGCTCAGCTTCCTCTGCCTCGCCCACGGAATAAAGCAAATGAGCTTTTCCCACATAAGCAGGCGTGTAAGTGGGGCAGAGGCGAATAGCTTTATCGAAATTCGCATTTGCCGATTTAAAGGCAATCTCGTCGAATTTGTTTGCCTTGCCGTAAGGCACTTCATCTTCGCTCACAAAATCGCCATATCCAAGCGATTGCTTACCCATTTCGGTATATTCTTCTGCCAGTTGGCGGAATTGCAGATTCTGGGCATCAATCACATCCTCCAACGATTTGATTTTCTTGTTCAGCGCATTGAAGCGATAAAGCTTTTGTGCAATCAGGCGGTGAACCGATGGATTTTTCGACACATCATTAATCTTCATCGCCTCAACGAAACTTTGCACACTATCAGAAAACTCAAAATGGTCGAAAGCATGTACTGCTTTTCGGTAAAGCGACGCAGCCTTTTCCTGACGCAGCGCATTCTCAATAATGAGTTTGTCGTTGAAACTTCGGCTAAACGCCACCACGGCTGTGCTGACGATAATGTCGCGTGCACTGAGGGGCTTGAGCAGCGTGATACCCTCAAGGGTGGTGCATCGCGAAAGTGCCACATAAGTCTGCCCCGAAGTGAACGCTCCACCACCAAAATCAATCACCACATTATTAAATGTGAGACCTTGGCTCTTGTGCACTGTGAGCGCCCAAGCTGGTTTGATGGGAAACTGCGAAAAGGTGCCCAACACACTTTCAATAATCTTTTTTTCTTTTTCATCGTAGGTGTATTGCATATTCTCCCACATTTCCCTTTCGAGCTTGTAGATTTCGCCATTCTCCATTTCCACTTTCAGCGTGTCGTCGCTCACCTCATTCACTTTTGCCAAAGTGCCATTCACCCAACGGTTATCCTTGTCGTTACGAATGAAAATCACCTGTGCTCCTTGTTTCAGCACAAGTTCCTTGCTCGTAGGCAGTTCGTTTTCGGGAAATTTATCGGTGATTACGCCCGTAAATGTATATTCAGGAGTGGTGAGCGCACGCATGTGCTCATCGTTGATGGCATCCACGGTGTCGCGCCGCATGGCAAGCGTAATCACAAACTCGCCATTATCTGTAAAGTTGGGATTGTAGCGCTGATTCAGTTGCGCAATATCTTGCGCAGAGGCGTGATTGTTGCGCACACGGTCGAGTAGCGAAAGAAATGTGTTGTCGGTCTGGCGATACATCTTTTGCAATTCGATAGGCACCAAACCAAGGTCGCCAAACACTCGTGCATTGAAGAAAAAGAATTGAGTATAGAAGCGACTGAGAATATCCCGCATATCACGAGTGACCACAGGCTCCAACTGGAAAACATCGCCCACAAACAGCAACTGCTTGCCACCAAAAGGTTCGCGCATATTGTTGGAGTACACACGAAGCACCTTGTCGATGAAATCGATAATATCAGCCCTCACCATCGAAATCTCGTCAATAATAATAAGTTCCAGTTCTCTGATGATTTTCACCTTATCCTTGCTGTATCGCAGCGTTTGGCGAATTTTGCGCGGCGAAAATTCGGGGTCGTCGGGAAGTAGGGGCTTGAATGGAATCTTGAAAAAGGAGTGAAGCGTCTGCCCACCCACATTCACGGCAGATATGCCTGTAGGGGCGAGCACAATGTTCTTCTTTTTCGTGTTCTTGCAGATATATTTCAGAAAAGTGCTCTTACCTGAGCCAGCTTTACCTGTCAGGAAAACCGACTTGTGGGTGTTCTGCAACAGATTCCATGCGCATTGAAATTCGGGGTTGTCGAGGTCGATATTTACAGGAGTATTGTCGTTCATCGGTGTGCGTAATTGAATATTCAAAGTTAGTAAAAATCTTTTGAATAATCAAAGTCGGCTGCCTCTCGAAAGAAGCAGCCGACCATAGTATTTCATTCTTTTCAATCTGATTTCAAAATCAATGAATGTTTAGAAACGGAAGCCGAGAGTGAGTGTCACGCGGTTGTTGTTGTCCTTCACCTCGCTATACACATTAGGTTCAACTTGTCCAGCACCGTAAACCATTGGCGAGAATGCGTTGTATTGGCTCTTGCGCTCTTTGTGAACGTATGCCATGTCGCAGTAGAAGCTCTTATAGTGATAGCCGATACCTGCGGTGATGTACTGAATATCGTTGTTGAACTCGTAGGTAGGATTACTGTTAACAGTCACAACGTCCATTTGATTGTTCACCACTTCTTCCACCACTGGCGACTTTTGCATCGAATAACCGGCACGAATGCTCCAGTTAGGAGTAAGGCGGTATTCAGCGCCAAAGCGGAAAATATGCTGAGCCTTGGTATAACTCTTGATATTGTCGGTGGTGCTCAAATACTCATCACCATTATCGTCGCAAACACGCATCGACTGAACATCCACATATTCATAATCGAAGCTCAAGATTGCAGATTTCGCAAGCACTGCCGCCACACTACCGATAAAGCGCCAAGGGGTTTTCAAAGTGTAGCGCACTTCATCGTAATAGCCCTTTTCGCCAGTTTCGTTAGTGCCGTGGTATTTGTTGGCTTCAGTACTGCTCATTTCAAAGCTTGCATTGCTCTTATAGCTGTCCTTCATATCGTAATAGGTAGGAGTATGGAATGCTACACCGAAGCGGAGTTCATTCACAGGCTTAACGATTACGCCCAACTTGAAGTTGTAACCCGTACCCACAGTGTGAAGGAAGTTTTCATAACCAAAGTCGGCATTGCCAAGCTCAATATTATTGTTATGGATATTGGCAATATAGGCATTCTGGAGCGATTCGCCGTAATATTGGTAGTTGTCGTAAGTGAAGTCAATGATGCCTACGCCCACACCCCAATACACCTTATTAATAATGTTACCGCCAAGGTTCACGGAATATTCGTCCTTATGCCCTTTTTGCTGCACCTCAAATTCGCTATAAGCAGATGTGCCATCGCCATAGAGGCCTTGCCACTGATTGTTGTTGCGGTTAATCAGATAGCTGTTGTACGACAGAATGCTTGCCCATGGCGCATTACTGTTGTAGTAAGGATTGTTACTGCCGATTTGTGAAAGGTCGTCGGGAGTCCAATTGCCTGTATTAGCCGCAATATAATTGGTGATAGATGTGGGAGAACCATTCTGATACCCTCTGTATCTACGGTTGAAGTCCATTACACGATTATAGCTAAAGCCCACATTGAGGTTTGGCATAATGTCGTTGTTGAGCTTAATTGCACCCACATAACCTACCGACTGCGCACTGAATTTGGTTTTATTGTCGGTAATGGTGGGAGTTTCGCTGCTGTTGAAGTCCAAGCCAATCGTGAAGTTGGCATCACTGCTTCTATACACACCCACACCGGCAGGGTTTTGGTTGAGTGTGGAAATATCACCACCGAGAGCGCCAAACGCACCAGCCATCGACTGGAAGCGTGATGTGCCGCGAAGCTCGGTTTGCGACATTTGTAAAGCATCAAACGTTTCTTGCGCACTTGCCAACAGTGGCATTGTGAAAGCCATCAGACCTATATATAATTTTTTCATTTCTCTAATTGTTGTGATTAAATGTTCTGCATTATTGTTGTTAAGAATAAATTAGCGACGACGGCCTCCACCTCCAGAGAATCCCCCACCAGAGTGGCCTCCAGAGTAACCTCCGCTTGAATAGCTGCCACTACTGCGGCCTCCGCCCCAGTTTGATGACGAAGAAGAGCGTTCGTAGCTGCGTGAGGTAGAGCGGGTTTCATACGTAGAGCGTGGAGCCTGTTGAGTGGCGTAGCCTGGACGACCATGGTTGAAAGAAGATGGCGAAGTGGTCACCGTCGACGATGGATGACGAGTGTAGGTGGAGTTTGAGCCAATATTGCCCATACCTCTACCACTTGTAGCATAACCTGGACGTCCGCCCGACACATTTGTTGAGCCATATCTATTAGTGCTACCGCTGTAATTATTATTGGTAGCGGGGCGGCGTGTGCCCAATGATGATCCGTTGTGTGATGCGTAATTGCCTGGGCGGCGACCACCGCTCACGTTTGCGCCACCGCCATAGGTGCTACCACCCGGACGACGACCATTGCCTGAATAGTAGTTGCGTCCCCAATAGTGACCTGATGGGTAATACCATGAATCATGCCAAGGGTGATGCCACGACCAACTTGGGCCATACCATGGGTTGTACCATGAACTGTACCAAGGACTATACCAACCCCAATTCCATCGCCAGCTTGGACCATACCAAGCAGAATACCATGGACTATACCAAGGGCCGGCAACCACACCCCAGCCCCAATCATAAGTAGGGAAGGTGCTACCCACCACGATGTTCACGGTAGGAGTGGTGTCGTAATACAGTGTGATCAGTTCATCATCGCCCGAACCATTCACAACGTCAGGATTATAGAAACGCTCAATACGCTCGGTGTTGGCGAATTTGCCCTCATCCATATAAGAAGAGTCGGCAGCCAGCGTGTCAACTCTTGCGTCACGGCTATAAGCTCCACGGCGGTTGTATTCATCGTCGCTTCTTGCGGCCGATGAGCCAGTGTTTACCGGTATGCGGTAACGCCGTGGCGTTGTGCCCATGGTGGCAGAGCTTACTTGAGAAGTTCTTACAGGTGTGGTAATGACTTTCTCTGTAGGCTTTGGAGATTCACTACCATCGTAATAGATGTCGTCGAAGTCCTGTGCTTGAACAAGTGTGCCCAAACTCAACAGTCCGACGCCTAATAAAGCAGTTAATCTGTAGTTCATAATGTATGATAGTTTAAAATTGTTGTTCAATTTAATTTCGGATTTTAGACTTGCCCAGTAATCCAAAGTTTAAATTTATTTAGTAAAGTTACTTATAATATCCCAAAAGAAATAAAACCACTATATAAAAAAGGTGTATTTTAAACTTTTTTTAGAAGCGTGGTGGTGATTAGTTGATAAAGTATTAACTTTGTAAACAGAATGTAATACAATTATCAATAAAATAATACTTAACCAAAATGGAAAAAACTTTAGTAATCTTGAAACCATCATGCCTACAAAGAGGTTTGGTAGGTGAAGTAACAAAACGATTCGAACAAAAAGGCCTCCGCCTTGCCGGCATGAAAATGTGCCAACTCACCGACGAGCAAATGAGCGAGCATTATGCCCATCTTGCCGACAAACCTTTCTTCCAACAATTGAAAGACTCTATGATGATAACCCCTGTGGTGGTATGCTGCTATGAGGGCGTTGGTGCTGTGGAAGTGGTCCGTCAAATGACAGGTGCCACCTGTGGTCGTAAAGCCGCTCCTGGCACTATCCGTGGCGATTTCAGCATGTCGTTCCAAGAAAATATCATTCACACCAGCGATTCGCTTGAAAATGCCGCTGTGGAACTGAAGCGTTTCTTCAAAGATGGCGAAATCTTCGACTACACTCTCCCAACTCAACAATTCCTTTACGCAGCCGACGAAGTTTAACCCAAATCAGTCATTGGGGCTTCGGCCAATGTACGAATTGGGGTACCCAAATCGCATACGAAAAGAAATGAGCGCAAGGCCAATTGCCTTACGCTCATTCTTTATTTAACCCAAATCGGTCATTAGGTCTTGTGGTATTTCGGAGTTTTAGAAGAATGAATTTTGTTTGTCTTTTAATGAGTGATAGCGAGCTATTACGAATTAAAAACAAGCAAAAGGCATCTTATAAAAGCCGAAAGACCGCAAGAAGTAATCTAAAAATCCTCATACGGCCTAATGACCGATTTGGGTTTAATTAGGATTAGTGTCGTTTCTCGCTTACTTAATTATCACCTTCTTGCCGTTGATGATATTGAAGCCCTTTTGTGGAGCAGAGAGTTTACGACCCATAATGTCGTAGATACCAGTCTTCACCACCTCGGTGTTGGTTACGTCGGTAATAGCAGTTGGTTCCTTCACCACATAACTCATTTGAGGCGCAATACACATCGACAATGGTTGATCAACGCTCTCAAACCAAGTATAGGTGCCAAGAGGCTGATAGTTTTCGTCCTCATCTTCGAGCAAGTGATAAGCTGAGTTGCGGCCATTTGCACCACGGCTCACACAAAGAATGTTCACCTTGTCGGAATCGGCATTTGGAAAACCGGTAACCACTGCAAAGAAGTCTGAGTTTACGGTGACAGGAGCAGCAAACTGGAATACGGTTGGTTTCACTTCATCTGGGTCACTCACCAATTCCGACATCTTCTTTTTAGCAGTCGCAATCACTTCACCTGGCATACCCTTTTCGTCTGGCAAACAGATGGTCACCGTCATTTCTGCATTTTGATCAGTAGCCTTAGTATTGTCGAAATAGATGGTCACACCTTCGATTTGCGCGTCAACGATAGGCTTGTGATAGCGTTCTGCGAACGACTTCATGCCCAACCAGTTGGTGCCAGCGTAGTTACCATACCAGCCAAGTTCAACACTTCCAATTTGGTCAAGTTCGTCGGATGAGATATTCCAAACCTCTTGAGTGCCACCTGCTTGAATTGCATCTACAAGGAAATCGCGAGCCGAGCCCGATGTATTTTCCACTACGAGTTCAAGACCAAATTTGCCCTCTTGTGTATAGGTAACAACTGGATCTTTCTCGGTGCTTTCGGTCACGTCTGTGCCCTTGAAAGTCCACTTCCAACTGGTTGGATTACCAGTAGAGAGGTCCTTGAATTGCAATGGCACATTGGTTGGAACGAATGCGTAAGCATAAGGAGAATAGTATGCGCCTTCGGGCACACCAATGTGAGCCTTCGGAGCAGCCACATTCACCACCACATATTCTTGTTTAGTGGTTTCGGCACGTTCTTCACCCTTTGCCACTACAAGTTTCACATTGTATTTACCTGCCTTTTCAAATTTCACAACAGGATTCTTCTCATTATATACAGATGGTGTTACACCTTCAATAGTCCATTCCCATGAGGTGGGGTGTCCTTGCGAAAGGTCTTTGAAGTGAACTTCATCACCCTCGAAAATGTTGATTTTCGCATCAGCCGACGCATCTTCACGCAAGAGTTTGAAGTTGTCGATAGCCATATTGTCGCCGTATGAGCCTTCGTAGATGAACTCAAATGTGCATTTATGACCAGCATATTTAGCCAAATCGAGGCTGAACTTTTCCCAACTTGGTCCTTCGAAAGAATTGTCTTGAGCCCACTTGAATGCGTCAAACAATGTGGTTTGGGTGTTAGCGGTCAAGTCATTCACCATCAATTTCAAGTTGGCAGAATACAACCAAACACCGCTGAAGCAAAGATAAAACTCTGCTTTGCTATTGTCTTTCACCTCAATTTCTGGCGACACGGCACGCTCACGTTGCTTGCTCTGGTCGTAGTAAATGGTGAGAGAATACTTGCTGTTAGGGTCGATGCTTGTGAATGAAGGTACAGCAGAGAATGGAGCAGCATCAGAGAGCGTCCAAGTTTTTTCGCTGATGCCATAATACTTCCAAGTGGAAGCCTCTTCCACGCTATCCCAACCTTGTGAATAATAAGTCATCGAACTTTCCTCTGCGGTGAAATCAGCCTTCAAAGGAATATTCATAACGAAGTCGTACTTGGCTGGCAATCCCACATTATTATCACCTACAGCCACACAGAGCAGGGTGCAAGTTGAGTCGATGGTCACTTCCGCAGTTTTGCCTGGCACAATGATAGTTTTGTCGTCGTAGCCCATGTCGTCAACATTAGTGAGCTGGGTGCTATACCAAATGGCTTTGCAAAGCGAGTCGGTGCTGGTGATAGTCACCTTCACAGGCTCGGTGAAAGTGCCACCCTTCACGCTCACTTCTGGAGCAGGAATCACAGGCTTAGGAATCACATTTAATGTGTAAGTGGCAGTGGCTGCCTTATAATCGTCATTGCCAGCAAAAGTGGCAGTGATGGTAGCGGTGCCAGTCTTCTTGCCTGTGGTGAACACTTCACCCGACTTGTTCACCGCTGCGAGAGTGAGGTCGGAGCAGGAATAGGTGATAGGCGACACCTTATAAGGATTTGTCAAATAGTTGGCAGGAGCATTGTCGCCCGATTCCACGGTCACCTCTTGCTTTGAATATGCCAATTCTGGGTCTTTTGGCTCTGGCTTCACAATGCCAATTCCATCATATTCAATGGTCATACTAAAGAAGTAGATAATGCCCTTAGTTTCCGAAGTTTGATCCATTGTAATACAAATTTCACCTTCTTGAGCCTCGCCAGCGGGTGTGAAAGCATACTGTGCTCGTGTGGTGGTTGGCGCGCAAGCGTCGCCATATTTCACACCGTTTACCGAAACGCCAATTTTCACATCTTGTGCAGCATCTTTAACTTTAGCCTCAATCTTTACCGAAAGAATTTTGCCAAGCAATTTCGATGTGGAAAGGGTGGCATGTGTCACAGGACTTTTGGCAGAACCAAAATACTGACCAGTAGAAGCCATGTAAGCGATAACCGAAGTGTTGCCGCGATAGGTCCACTCAAGTTTTTTTAGCATGGTGGTTTGCACAGTATCTGCGTTATTAGATATGTGATAGAACCCCTCACCACCATTAGCTTTAGATGTGTCCCAAACGTGGGACCAAGTCTTCACCTCGGCAAATGCAGTCGTACTAACGACGAGCATCAGCATCATTGCGAAGATTTTCCTCGTAAAAGTCATCATAACAGTTAATATTTTAGTGATTAAAAAAATAAGCAGCCTTGACCTTGTATAGCTGAACCAGATTTCTAAACTCTCGTTTTCATCTCTAAAATTCACACCTCATCTATTGATAAAATCAAAACAGCTACTAATTAATTACACAAATTTAATAATAATTTTACGAAAAACGCTACATTTTCCGATGAAAATATAAAAACACCGTTATTTATTCCTTCGCCAGCATTTTGCCATGAAAACGAAGAATGACGAATTGATTTGAGATTTTTTTCAACAAAGAATGGCGTTTATAGGGCGGATTTTGTCAAATTGCTATTATGTGTGGTGGATTTTTGAAGTTTTAAGAAAAATTTTTGCATAAAAGTATTGCTATATTGAAAATTTGCTATATATTTGCCATGTCTTTAGATAAACAGACTAACGACAAATATGCTTAAATAATATATAAACAACTATTAACTAACTTAAAAAATATCTATCATGAATGTTGATAAGATTTTAGCAGATCTCGAAGCAAAACATCCTGGTGAAAAGGAATATTTGCAGGCTGTACGTGAAGTTCTCCTTACTGTACAAGACGAATACGACAAGCACCCAGAGTTTGAAAAAGCAAAAATCATCGAACGTATGGTTGAACCAGACCGTATTTTCACTTTCCGTGTAACATGGATAGATGATAAGGGTGAAGTTCAAAATAACATCGGTTATCGCGTTCAATTCAACAACGCCATTGGCCCTTACAAGGGGGGCATCCGTTTCCACGCTTCTGTGAACCTCTCAATCCTGAAGTTCCTCGGCTTCGAACAAACATTCAAAAATGCTCTTACCACACTTCCTATGGGTGGTGGCAAGGGTGGTTCCGACTTCAGCCCACGCGGCAAGAGCGATGCTGAAATCATGCGTTTCTGCCAAGCTTTCATGATTGAATTGTGGCGCAACATCGGTCCTGACACCGACGTTCCTGCTGGCGACATCGGCGTAGGTGGTCGTGAAGTTGGTTACCTCTATGGCATGTACAAGAAGCTCGCTCGCGAATGCACCGGTACTCTTACTGGTAAGGGCTTCGAATTTGGCGGCAGCCGTATCCGTCCAGAAGCTACAGGTTTCGGCGCTTGCTACTTCGTACAAAGCATGTTGAAGGACCTCGGCACTGACTTCAAAGGCAAGACTGTGGCTATCTCTGGCTTCGGTAACGTGGCTTGGGGTGCTGTAACTAAGGCTACCGAACTCGGCGCAAAGGTTGTGACTATCTCTGGTCCTGACGGTTACATCTACGACCCAGATGGTATCAACACTCCTGAAAAGATTCAAACTATGCTCGAACTTCGTGCTTCTGGCAACGACGTTTGCGCTCCATACGTAGAAAAATTCCCTAACGCTCAATTCTTCGCTGGCAAGAAACCTTGGGAACAGAAAGTTGACATCGCTATGCCTTGCGCAACTCAAAACGAAATCAACAAGGCTGACGCTGAAATGCTCCGCGACAACAAGGTGCTTCTCGTAGCTGAAGTTTCTAACATGGGCTGTACTGCTGAAGCTATCGACGTATTCCTCGATGCAAAGATGGTTTACGCTCCTGGTAAGGCTGTGAACGCTGGTGGTGTAGCAACTTCTGGTCTTGAAATGACTCAGAATGCTCAACACATCTACTGGACCGCTGCTGAAGTTGACAAGAACCTCCATCAGATCATGAAGGACATCTACGACCAATGCGTGAAGTATGGTAAGCAAGAAGATGGCTACATGAACTACATGAAGGGTGCTAACGTTGCTGGCTTCATGAAGGTGGCTCACGCAATGATTGGACAAGGCATTATCTAATCAGCATATTCTCTTTCATAAATAATTTAGCGGCACTTGCTTTGATGATGCAAGTGCCGCTTCCTTTTGCTTGGCAGAAGCGATGAATTATGTCTGCCACAATAGGCGAGGTCACAAATTGCGTCATGACGTAGGGACAAGCCTTCGGCATGTTTCGCTGCAACGCATCACCCAACATGCCAAAGGCATGTCCCTACGCTATGGCGTTATCGTTTCGGGAGATTTGATACAACATCCTTCCAAGAAATCATTTTATCTACAGGGGAGGTTCGCCGTGAAACGGCGAGCGGTTTTTAGGGCACAACAAAAGCCACGGCAGTAATTTGCTACGAGCCGTGGCTTTGTATTTTCTTTTGAGGATTATTTGGCTTCTTCGTTAGAAGTCAAGACCGTCTTTTTCCTTTGCTGTGTTGCGGAAATAGAGTTTGCCATCTTTAAACTCCTGAGTTGCGATGAGAGTTGGCTTTGGAAGTTTTTCGTAGTAGCGAGAAATCTCGATTTGCTCGCGGTTTTCAGAAATTTCTTCCAAGTTGTCGCTCATTGATGCGAACTCTTGAAGTTTCTTTTCCAAATCGCTCTTCATTTCTGCGGCTATTTGGTTGGCACGTTTGCTGATTACGGTAATACTCTCATAGATGTTGCCAGTAGGCTTAGCAAGTTCAATGAGGTCGTTTACAGTAGTTGTCTGCGGTGCGTTTGTCTTTTTGTAATCCATTGTAATTGAATCTTATATTGAATTATTTATTTCTTATTTATCGTTCACGTGTTTGCTTGCAATCTTGAAGATATTGTCTGCTTCCTTGCGGTTTTGGCTGTCGGGATAGTCGTTGATGAATGAGTAGTATTCATCGATTACCGTATTGAAGCGTTCTTCCTTCTTCTCATCCACACTCTCGCTGGCTTCATTGAAGCGAGCTTTGAGGATAAGGAATTCAAGCTGTTCTTTATATTTACTATAAGGATAGTCCTTAATTGCATTCTTGGCTGTGATTACGCAACTCTCATAGTTGTTGCCCATATAGTTGCCCAAGTTGAAGTAGAGTGTAGCGTTTTGCAGCTGTTTCAGCACCAACTTGTCTTGAAGTTCAAAAATGGCATTCTGTGCAATCGACACTTTGTCGCTCTTTGGGAAATAGTCGAGAAACGCCTGAAGTTCCTCAATAGCCTTCACTGTTTCGCTTTGGTCGAGCTGTGGGTCGGGCGAATCGAGGTAATAGCCATAGCCAGAGTAGAAGCGAGCAAGCTCGGTGTATCGTCCTTTTGGATATTGAGAGTAATACTGCTTGAAATACGAACCAGAATTGAGGTAGTCCTTATTTTCGTAGTAGCTCAAGCCAAGCAGATAAAGTGCTTCTTCGGCTTTTGGAGTGCCACGGAAAACGGTGTGAACATCTTCCAAGAGCGTATAGGCTTGAGTGTACTTCTTTTGCTCGAATGCTCGTTTGGCAAACTCGAATTTGTAATTATAATCTGTGCTCTTGAGGGCTTTGTTGTATTCACCACAACTTGTGAGCAGTGCAGCAGCACATAATATTGTTACTATTTTACCAGTCATTGGCTATATTTAAAAGCGTTTTTGTTCTAAACTGCAAAATTACTCATTATTTACAAGAAAACAAGCGCAAAAACTTAAAAAACTGCTAAAATTGATAGTAAAAGTTGCTAACTATGCTTAAATCCCCGAAAATACAGCCTTTTTTCGTAAATTTGCACTGAATATGAAAGATAAACGAAGAGTAATCGAATTGCTTGCACCGGCTCGCGATGCAAGCGTTGCTATTGATGCCATATTGCACGGAGCAGACGCCGTGTATATGGGAGCAAAAAGCCACGGCGCTCGTGCGGCGGCTGGTAATTCCACCGCCGACATTGCCCGTGTGGCAGAGTTTGCGCATCAATATGGCGCACGCGTTTACGTGACGGTCAACACGCTCGTCTACGACGACGAAATCCACTGTGTGGAACGCTTGATTCACGAGCTGTACGAGGCTGGTGTCGATGCCCTGATCATTCAGGATTTGGGCATTCTGCGCATGAACATTCCACCCATTGCGCTCCATGCAAGCACCCAGTGCGACCTGCGCACGCCAGAAAAAGCGAAGTTCCTTGAAAACATGGGATTCTCACAACTGGTGATGGCAAGGGAACTCACACTAAGCGAAATCAATGCCATTCACACCACTGTGCCCAACACCCCACTTGAGGCGTTTGTGCATGGGGCTTTGTGCGTAAGCTATAGCGGGCGATGCCAAGTGAGCCAGTGCCTGAAAGGTAGAAGTGCGAATAGGGGAGAGTGCGCCCAAATTTGCCGCTTGCCGTTTGATTTGCTCGATGCCGACGGTAATGTGCTGGAAAAGAACAAGCACCTTCTTTCACTGCGAGATTACAACGCAAGCGAAAACTTGGAAGCGATGCTTGAAGCGGGTGTTTCGTCGCTAAAGATTGAAGGCCGACTGAAAGACAGCGGATATGTGAAAAATGTGGTTTCATACTACTGTAAGGCACTCGACCGTGTGATAGCGAAGCACTCCGATAAATATGTGAGAGCATCGTTCGGCGTGTCGAAACTCTCGTTTGAACCAGCGCTTTCCAAAAGTTTCAACCGCTCTTTCACTTCGTATTTCCTTACAGAACGTCACCCCGAAAATGGCAAGTCAATGGCTTCGCTCAATACTCCGAAATCACTTGGCGAGCCTATTGGTAAAGTATTGTACGCCAAAGGTAAAACAATCAGAATCGCAACATCTACTTCAATAGCAAACGGCGATGGACTGAGTTATTTCAACCAGCAAGGCGAATATATGGGATTCCGTGTGAATAGGGTGGACGGTGCTGATTTGATTCTGACAAAGCCCATCTCAATCGCAGCTGGCACACCTGTGTTCCGCACCTACGACAAGGCATTTGACGATGCGCTCAGTGGACAATCAGCCGAACGCAAAGTGGCTATCAACGCACAACTATGGTGGGCAAATGGTTCGCTCAATCTCCAACTTTCCGACGAGCGAGGCAACCGCATCGTGAAATCGGTGGACTGCCCAGAGTTGGACGCTGCAAAAAGCGACCAAGGTCCACGCCAAACACAAGCCATCGGTAAATTAGGCGGCACCATCTACCAGCTTGCAAACGCACAGGTGATGGGCGATAAATTCATTCCATCTTCGGTGTTGGCGCAACTCAGACGCGACGCAGTGATTGCGCTCGACCGTGCGCAGCGAATCACATTCAAGCGTCCGCTTCGTTTGCCTGAGCAAGCCGATGCGCCATGCTTTGCAAAGAATTTGACTTACGCCGACAACGTGGCTAACCATCTCTCACGCCAAGTGTATGAGGCGCACGGCGCAGAATCTATCGAGCCAGCCCTTGAATGTGAAATGCCCGACGGTGCACCCACAGTGATGCACACCCGATACTGCATTCGTCGCGAACTCGGCGCATGTAAAAAGCAGAAAGGCGGCAAGCAACTGCCCGACAAACTCTTCCTGCGTACAGGCGACCGCCTTTTAGAAGTGCATTGCGACTGCGCAAAATGCGAAATGCACATCACCATCAAGAAATAAGCCACTAACCAATGGCACAAAAAAAAGCTGAAACCCTATGTGGGGCTTCAGCTTTTATATACTAAAGGTGACTCATATCACTTCGCTAAAATGATATTGATGAGAGCGGTAACATCACTTACGTTTACAACACCATCACCATTGATGTCACAAATGTCATCTGCAATCTCTGTTACTCCCAGCACCTTGTTGATAAGAGCTGTAACATCAGAAGCATCGATATTGCCATCAGCGTTCAAGTCGCCCAACTTCAAGCCTGCTTCAAAGACCACAGCATTTGACTTTGCAGATTCTTCACCACCAGCCACAGCTGTAACGGTGTAAGTGCCGTTAATGGCATTCTCCACATCAAAGTTTGTAGTTGAAACGTTGGATGCTATCAACTTATCGTCGCGATACACATTGTATGCTTCTTCGCCAGCATCCTTCACACGAGCCGCTTTCTTTGAGGCAATAACAGTATCAGCATCAGCAATAGTGGCAGTAATACGCCAGTTGTAGTCTTGTTTAAACTTGTTCTTGAGTGATTGCCAGCTGCCATCGCTTGCCGATGAAGAAATCTGATCGCTCAATCCAGGAGCTGTTGCAGGACCTGCATCAAGAATATGAGGCTTCACACCATTAGCGTAAGTCACATGATAGCCAAAACCGACAGGCGTGTCGCCAGTAATTTCAAATGGTTTGTTGAGACGAATCACGTTCCAGCCTATTTTGAGCGATGCCACATCGACAGGTTGCTCAAATACGATATCCTGACCTTCACCAATCATCACAAACACATTGGCGGTTTTGAGGTCAACGCTTGCAAGTTTGAAAGAAATGTAAGTGATTTTCTTTCCTGCATAGGCTGTTAAACTGTCAAGAGGGAAGCGAACGGCTGCGTAAGCCTCACGAGTGCCAGAGCCTGTTAAGCCGAGTGCCATGTCGGTAGCGGTGGCGTTCATATAAGTAAGCACCGACGCTTCGTTAGATGCCTTCCAAGAGAGTTTAAGGGTGCCGTTGTCGCCCAAGTTGCCCTTCAATGAATATGGAGCAGGCGAGGCTTGAACGATAGGATTGTCAACTACTACAACTTTACTTGCAGGAGATTCCCAACCATTTTCAAACACACTTGTAACAAAATAGTCGAATTCACCGTTGGTTTTCAGCACTTCTTTATAAGTGCGTTCAGATTGTTGAGCCTTCACTTCGCCATTGCAATACACCTTGTAGCCCACTGCCTTCGGACGAGTAGATTCCTTCTTTGCCACCTTCTTTGCTGTAGCGGTTTGTGCTGTTGCCTCTACACCGAAACCAACCTTTAAGTCATTTGCATCGATTGTGATAACCTCTGCATCGTTCATGTTGATGCTGGTGCCAATATTGATGCTCTTTGCATTTGCGGTTTCATTTTTTGGAAGGACAGTTGCGCCAATCACAATGTTGTATGCCGCATAATCTGTAGCGATAGTGCCAAGCTTCAACCAGTTTGCGCCATTTGAGAGGCTTACCATCGCACCGCCATCAACAGCTGGACCCTTATCAAGAATCATTGCCGAAACCTTTGCTGGGAGAGTGGCATTGTAAGCGAGATACAGGTCATCTTCACCAGTAATTGCCACTGGGTTGGAGAGCGTGAGGCTGTAGAAGGTGACAGGTTGCACATCGCTACCACTGATTTCCTCAGAAGCTAAACGCTCACCCTTGCCGTTGATGATTTCAATCTTGAAGGATTCGAGAGCTGCACCAATGCCAAACTTGATTGACTTGATTTCGTAACCCTTGTAATCAGCGAGCTCTTCCTTAGTGAACTTCGCGCCATAAACGAGAGCCATTTCCTCGTTAAAACCCGCAGTGTAAGTAGGGGTGTCGTAGTGCTTGAGTTCTGCTGCTTCTGGACTCCAAGCAAGATTAAATTCACCTGTTTCTTTGTTGAAAGAGTTGTCGGTGATAACAGGAGCCGAATAGATAGCAGGCATCGTGTATTTCACGCTTGTGGTGAGGGCTGGCGATTGCTTGCCTTCGTATTTGGTCACCAAAGTATAGTTGTATGTGCCAGGTTGCTGAACTGCGTCGCTGAACGAAGTGGTAGTGATGTCGCTTGCCACTTTTTCGCCATCACGATAAAGGTCGTAGCCCTTAGGTTCCACCACAGGAGCAGCTTCACCAATAGCCTCAACATCGGCTGTGAGCATGAAGTTGCCCGCAATTTTACCGCTTGAAAGGGTTTTCCATGTTGGCTTCGACTGGTTGAACCCCTTTGAACTTGGAGAAGTAACCGAGAAGCTGTTGCCCTTCACATCCACCGCTTCAGAATTGTCAACTCCGATGGGGTGACCGCCTGAAGCATGGGTGAAATACACACCGAATGCGTATTTATGGCCAGTAGCCAATTCGTAAGGAGTGGAGAGTGTGAATTTCGACCATTTATTGCCGCCTACACCTTCCACCGATTCCACAACTTCGGAATAATCAATCACACCGTCTTTCAGAACAAACACAGTGGCACCAGTAATTGCCTCTGCCACAAAAGCATTGATTGCATTAATCTTGTAATGTTGGAAAGAAAGGAGGTCGGAAGCATCAAATTCTTGCTTTACCCACACCTTTGGAGCAGAAGAAGATGTTCCACCAATTCTTGTCGCAAAATTCTTGTTACTCCAAGTAAGTTCGTTGCCACCCTTGAGTGGAGCTTGCCATACCAATTCTCCATTCAGTTCTGTAGCCGTGCCAGCGAATGTGGCAGCAGGAGCAAGCATATTTGAGGCTTTCACCACCGTGGCTTTTACAGCGTAGGACTGCTTTACGCCATCTGCATATACAGCATCCACACGATAAGAGTTTGTGCCTTCAGGTTCGCCTTCAAGCACCGACGAGGTGGTGGTGATTAAATCAGTATTCACCTGCTCTGCATTTCGGAACACGTTGTAGCCAGTGGGTTCTGCCGTCGCCGAATTTTTGATAAATGCAGTAATCAGGAAGTCGCCATTACCAGTGGCTGTGAAGTTCTTGCCGTCGTACGACACCCAGTTACCTTTGCCTGGATGGGTATATCTACTGGTGTTGGCTACGAAATTCATGTTGTAGCCATGCTCAAAACGCACCACAAACATCAGTTCTGCGTTGCCTGTGATAGTATAAGGGTCGTTGAGTGTCACTTTTTTCCAACTGTTTTTCGAGAAGCCACTCACATCCACAGGTTGGTCGCGAACCACTTTGCCATTCTCGTAAATCATCACACGCACGTTTGTCACGTTGCGATATTGGAAATAGGCGATGGCGTCAATTTTTTCGCCAGCCACTGCAGCAAGTTCCGATGGCAGGAATTTGCTGGCAGCATAAATCACGCTTGTGCCTTGTGGATCGTTCCTCAAACCGTCCATACCGTTGTAGGACTTGTCGTCGTGCCATTTCAACTCAATGTCCGACGCGGGCGCATTCCATTGCACAGTCACTTGATCGAAGATGGCGCTCGCCTTCACACTGTGCGGCTGCCCACTTTGCGACCAGGCATTCATGCTCACCATCACCGATGAAGCGATAGCCGCTGTTCGCAAAAATCTTGTAATTGTTTTCATAAGCAAAAATGTTAAAATTATGGTGGTATATTAAGTTATTCAATGGTTATGCTTACAAAAATATGATTATTTTCCCAAAAAAGCAAACATAATTAAATTTTCAGGTCATATTTCTTAATCAAAACACACAATACGACATTTATGGTCCCCAATGTCCGACTTCAATGATTATATATTCATCAGAATGATGGTCGTTTCAATTATTAGTATTAACTTTGCTGTTCCGTTTTTGAAAAGGTTATAATTATAAGGTTTTTTCTATTTTATTTATATGAATTTTATAGGCACTTATTGGGCGCTTGTCCCATCACTTGTGGCAATCATACTGGCTCTAATCACCAAGGAAGTATATTCATCGCTATTTGTCGGCATCGTGTTGGGTGCTGTTTTTTATTGCGTTTCTACTGGCGCAGGGCTCGACGGATTTGTGAACCACGTTCTCGACGACACGGTGGGCAACGGAGCCGACACTCAATCATTTGGACTTATCCATTGCTTGTCCGACAACTGGAATGTGGGCATCATCGTGTTTCTGGTGATTCTCGGCACGATGGTGGCACTCATGAACAAGGCTGGTGGCTCGGCGGCGTTTGGTAAATGGGCGAGCAAGCATGTGAAGTCGCAGGTGGGCGTGCAAATTTCCACGTTGCTGCTCGGTGTGCTGATTTTCATCGACGACTATTTCAACTGCTTGACCGTGGGCTCGGTGATGCGACCTATCACAGAGCAATACTCCGTGTCGCGTGAAAAGTTGGCATACCTCATCGACTCCACCGCAGCACCTATATGTGTGATTGCACCTATATCGAGTTGGGCTGCTGCCGTGGCTGGTTTTTGCGCCGCAGGCGAAAATGGGTTAGCGTTGTTTTGTCAGGCAATTCCATTCAATTTCTACGCCTTTTTCACCATCATTTTCATTGTCACCATTGTGCTGACGAAATACGATTTCGCGTCGATGCGAAAATTCAACATCGTTGCCGACACCGACGGAACCGACACCGACGAGGTGGGCAAAATTGCCGATGCAAAAATGGAAGTGGCATCGAGCGGTATAGGTCTGAAAAAACTCGGCAAAAAAGGCACGGTGCTTGATTTGGTTGTACCTATTCTGCTGCTGATTGGATTCTGCATTTTGGGCATGATATTTTCGGGCGGATTTTTCCGAACAGGTGCCACTCACCACGATTTCATCGCTGCTTTTGCCGCAAGCAACGCATCTATCGGGCTGGTGATCGGCTCGCTTACGGCACTGATTCTCACAGGCATTTGGCTGGTGTCGCGCCGTGTTATCACTTTTGAAGATGCCATGAGCTGCTTAATAAAAGGCTTCGAGGCGATGGTGCCAGCCATTCTCATTCTCGCATTGGCTTGGACGCTGAAATCAATGACCGACTCGCTTGAAGCGGCCTCGTATGTGGCACATTTGATTGAAGGCACAGGTCTGCAAACGCTGCTCCCTGCCGTGATTTTCGTCACTGCTTGCTTCCTCGCCTTTGCCACAGGCACCTCGTGGGGCACATTCGGTATTCTTATTCCTATCTGTGTGGCGGTATTCCCTGTTGGCACACCTCTACGCATCATTTCCATTTCGGCTTGTATGGCTGGTGCCGTGTGTGGCGATCACATTTCGCCAATTTCCGACACCACAATCATGGCGAGTGCTGGCGCTGGGTGTAAGCATGTGAACCACGTATCATCGCAATTGCCATACGCCATCACGGTGGCGGTGATTTCGTTCCTCACCTACATTGTTGCAGGTTGCGCCCAAAGCATGGGCGTAATGCAGAGTGGAGCAATCTCGTGGGCGTTTGGTCTGTTAGCTTTGGCAAGCACATTCTTTATACTTAAAAAGACAGGAAAACTCCAGAAATAGCTTTTCGCGCATCAATATAGTGTGTGGTTTCGGAAAAAATTTGTAACTTAGCAAAAAAGTTTGGAGCCATTTGGCACCGCATAAATTTTAAAATAATTATGGCAAACAAAAGAAATTTAAAGAAAGCTATTCGTTTCGCCTGTGGCGACATGGCTGGTGAATGTATTTTCGCAGAAAACACTATTGAAGGTACCGACGTAGCAGCTTGGGATCAAATCATTCTCGACATCGCTCTTCTTCAAGAAGAAGCTGTGAACCGTGTGTCAGTCAGCTTCGACAAAGTGCCTCGCGACTTTGAAAACAAGAAGGACTACAATAAAGCTCGCCGCACCTATTTCAAGGCTGTGGAAAAGGCTTTGGCAGAATATATGCACACCGAAACAGAGCAAATTGTTGCTGCAATGAATGCACTTTTGCCTAAGGGCAAGAAATAATAGCTGTAAAGCTCTACTATCACAACACAACTATCACCACCAACTTGTGGATGCGTATCACCAGTGGCGTATATGCTTCCATAAGTTGTGTGCGTTTTGTATAACATTTTTCAACTGAATCATATCAAAGTGAAATTTGCTCGTTTTTTGCTGCACAAGTTTGGATGGGATTTCAAGGTCAACATTCCCGAAACCCCTAAATGCGTGATTTGTGTAGCTCCACATACCAGCAATTGGGATTTTATAGTTGGTGAGCTCGCCATTCGCTCCGCAGGTCTGACAGCCGGCTTTCTGATGAAGGATAATTGGTTTTTCTTTCCTTTGGGCAATTTGCTGAAAGCGATTGGCGGTGTGCCTGTGCATCGTGGCAAGAAAAAAGATGGTCAAAGTTCTATCACCGAATCGCTGGTGGAGGCTTACGCCAAAGCCGATTCGCTCGCTATCGCTGTCACCCCAGAGGGCACACGCAGTTACAATGAGAACTGGCACAAGGGCGCACTGGTCATAGCCGCTGGCGCAAAGGTGCCGCTCGTGCTGGCATACATCGACTATAAAAACAAAATTGCGTGCCTCGATAAGGTGTTTACGCCCACTGGCGACCTTGATGCCGACATGAACACCATTCTCCGCTATTACAAAGACAAGGGCTATATGGCCCGATTCCCCGAAAAATTTTCCACTGGTTTATAAACACTTAGCATTATGTTTTCTCGTAATTTCCGTGTGTCGCTGATTGAAGACAATATTGTGTGGGGCGACAAACATGCCAACCTTGCCCAACTGAAGCGCAATATGCAAAATGTGCCTGAGGATACCGACCTTGTGGTGCTTCCTGAGTTGTTTACCACAGGCTTCGTTGCCGACCGCGACCAAGCGATGGCACTGGCAGAGCGCAACATCGACGAAACGATGAATCTGATTCATCAACTTGCCGCTAAATATCAGTGCGCCATTGCCGGCTCATTTTTAGCCCACACGGCAGGGCAACTCTTCAATCGTGCCTTTTTCATTGAGCCAAGCGGCGAGGAAACGTTCTACGACAAACACCACCTCTTTACCTTCGGCGGAGAGGACAAGGTGTACAAACAAGGCCACACGCCAGCTCCAATCATCCGATTCCGAGGATTCAACATCAAGATGATTATATGCTACGATTTGCGATTCCCTGTGTTTTGCCGCAATGTGAAAAACAATTACGACATTCTTCTCGTTGTGGCAAACTGGCCAAAAGCCAGGGAAAACGCATGGAGGCAACTCCTGTTTGGCCGCGCTATTGAAAATGTGGCGTATGTGCTGGGGGTGAACCGCTGTGGCGTGGATAATTCTGGCATCGAATTTAGCGAAAAATCATCGTTTGTGATCGATTTCAAGGGTAAACTCATCACCGAGCGCACCACAAGCCCTGTGATTGCTGCCGACCTTTCGTTACCAGCCCTGAACCGCTTCCGCGAAAAGTTCCCAGTGTGGCAAGATGCCGACGATTTCACAATTCGATAGGCTAATCAGAATAACGCATCACATTATTTGACAAACTTTAATACTGGTGAGCAAAACGATTTTTTGAAAAAATATTAACTTTGCCCATCAGTAATAAATATCAATCAGAAATAAAAGACTATGAAACTGAGATTTTTTATCCTCTCAATCGCATGTATGGCTATTTTCGCAATGCCTGCGCAAGCTGCCTCTAAGGCACAAACTAAAGTGCAAACCACAAAATCAGCAGAGGCTGTGAAAGTTTCTACACAAGAGTTTAACAAACTTAAAGCCACGCTCACAAGCGCCATCAGCGAAATGAAAAGTGCCGCAAGCGCAAAAGCCGTGACCAACTCAATGTATAACTACACCAAGTCGTTTTTGGGAATGAACAAGGTGTACAAAGGCTTGACCAACTATCAAAAGAAGCAAGTAGATGTGCTCGTAAAGCAATTTGGCGTGCAATCAAAAGCCAAAATCGCAAAATACGGCTGCAAGAAAGAAGCTGATGCCGCTATCCAAAAGGCTACAATGGAAGCTCTCAGCAGCTTGTCAAAGTAAGCGACTTGAAATCATACTAAAAACGGCAGACTCCGTGGCGAGTCTGCCGTTTTTAACCCAAATCGGTCATTAGGACTTTTGGTATTTCGGAATTTTAGAAGAATGGATTTCGCTTGTCTTTTAATGAGTGATAGCGAGCTATTACGAATTAAAAACAAGCGAAAGGCATCTTATAAAAGCCGAAAGACCGCAAGAAGTAATCTATAAAATCCCGACACGGCCTAATGACCGATTTGGGTTTAATTATATATTATAGATGTGATTTACTCGAAATCCACTACCGTAATGCCTGCGCCTCCAAATTGCACATGCTCATCGCGGTAACTTTTCACTTCTTTCACCGTGTTAAGGTATTGGCGAATGAGTTGCTTGAGTATGCCAGTGCCTGTGCCGTGGAGGATTCTCACACGAGGTTGACTGAATTGGATAGCATCGTCGATGAAATAGGTAATGGCTTGCACCGCCTCATCACCACGCATACCGCGCACATCAATGTCGGGTTTGAAATTGAGTTGGCGTGCTCGCATTTCACTTGTGGTAGTGTTGCTCACCGATGATGTCTCTTTCGGCTTAGTCACTTGCTTAAGGGTGCGTTCAAGTCGCTTCAACTCCACACGGGTTTTCAAATTGCCAAACGCCACCACAGCATATTTCCCCTCAATGCTCAAGATGTTGCCCACTGTGGACGAACCTTTCATCACCACATTTTCGCCAACCTCAAGTTGTCGGTCGGCTTTCTCCACCTTCTTTTCTGCCTTCTTCTTGGCTTTTTGCTTCAATGGGTGGTTGGGCATCAAGTGCTTGATTTGCTCTGGCACAGTGGTATCGTCTTGCTGGAGTCGGCGTTTGAAGTCGTCAAGTTGTTGGCGCACTTGGCGGGTTTTTTCTTTTTCGGCTTGCATTTCCTTGATTTCACGGATAGTGCGTTCAATCTGCGAATTGCTTTGCTTCAAAATTTCCTGAGCCTCGTTTTTCGCCTCCTTAATGATGAGTTTGTGCTCGGTGGCTATTTTTTCAAGTCGCTCGTCGTATTCTGCCACTATGCCATTAAGTTTTTTCTCCTTTTGGTGAATTTCGTAGCGCTTGTTTTCCCAATACTTCCTGTCGCGCACAATATCAAGCAGATACTTATCCATATTGATATAGTCGCTGCCCACCAGATTGCTTGCTTTTTCTATCACATCTTGTGGAAGGCCGATTTTTCTGGCAATCTCAATGGCAAACGAACTGCCAGGATAGCCAATAGAGAGTTGGAACAGCGGTTGCATACGCTGGCGGTCGTAAAGCATCGCACCATTCACCAAACCAGGGGTATCGTCGGCAAAATGCTTCAAATTCTGGTAGTGGGTGGTAATCACACCCATCATTCGCTTTTGGTTCAGTTGTTCGAGAATGGCTTGCGCTATCGCCGCACCGATTTGAGGTTCCGTGCCGCTACCGAATTCATCGATAAGAATCAGCGTTTCCTTGCCGCCACGGCTCAAAAACGTCTTCATATTCTGCAAGTGCGAACTGTATGTACTCAAATCGTCCTCAATCGACTGCTGGTCGCCAATATCCACAAACACGCTCTTGAAAATGCCCATGTGCGAGTTTTCGTAAAGCGTGGGCAACACGCCACACTGCATCATATATTGCACCACACCCACAGTTTTCAGGCACACCGACTTACCGCCTGCGTTCGGACCCGAAATGATGAGTATGCGATTTTCTTTGGTCAACTGAATATTCAGTGGCACCACCTCTTTTCCGTGTTCACGAAGCGAGAGGAAAAGGGCAGGGTGCTGGGCATGATACCATTCAATGTGTGGTTTCTGCTCCAGTTGTGGCATGTGGGCATCCACGTCTAAAGCGAATCTTGCTTTGGCGCGAATGAAGTCGAATTTGCCCAAAGTGCTGTATGAGGCGAGCAAATCGGGGATATGCGGGCGTATCATATCGGAAACCTCGGTCAGAATCCTCACGATTTCACGCTTGATTTCGCCTTCCGTTTCACGAATACGGTTGTTTGCCTCCACAATTTCCTCCGGTTCGATAAACACGGTTTTACCCGAAGCCGACTCATCGTGTACAATACCTTTCACCTTCCTCTTGTGCATCGGAGCCACCGGCAGCACCAGTCTGCCATCACGAATTGAAGGGGCAGTGTCGCCATCAAAAATGCCCGACTGACGCCCATGCGCAATCACTCGGCGCATGATGCCGTTGATGCTGGCGGTGGTGGAAGCGATTGTGCTACGCAACTCACGCAGCAGGGGAGAGGCATTGTCCTTCACATTGCCAAACTTATCGAGAATACGGTTTGCCTCGCTCACAATCTCTGGAAACGACAGCATACCATCGGTCAGCCGTCTCAAGTAAGGATAGGGCGTATTGCCTTCCTCGTCAAGACGAAAAAACTTGATAATGTCGCTGATGGTGTTGAGCGAGCGTTGCAAATCAAACAGATTTTCTGCCGATATATAGGAGCCTGGCGTGCTAATCGTTTTCAGCGGCACACGAAGGTCGAAGAAATAGTTGAGCGGAAACTCTTGCTTCGATTGCAGAATGGCAAGAAACTCATTCGTTTGACTGAGCCAAGCCTTCACTTCGTCAAACTGCGACGAAAACTGCATCTTTTGGCAATAAGTCACGCCAAGTGTGCTGATGCAGCGTTTCTCCACCTCTTGGCGCACTACATCAAACCCAATTCTTGTTTCAAAATTAGCAGGATATATCATTTCCCCACAAAATTACAAAAAATCCCCAACACCACCCAAAAACAAACCCAAAACAGCCTCCCACACAAGTGGAAGCCTGCCCTGAGTCTCATATTTAAGTTTGGAAAGGGCTATTTTAGGTTGGATCTTACTTCGTTTAGGTAGGTGGCCATGGCGGCGGCGTCTTTTGTGGCGATGATGGTTTGGAGACGGTCGAGCTGGACCTTTATCTGGTCGAGCTGATGAGTGGTGTGGGGGTTGAAGAGGATTTCTTGGAGCAAGTAGTCGTCTTCCGACATCAGTCCGTGAGCAATCGCCATATGGCGCTTGAAGGTGGTGCCAGGGGCATCTTGGTGCTTCATCACGCTTGCAAACACGAGGGTGCTCGCAAATGGTATCGACAGCGAATAGGAGATGGTCTCGTCGTGTTCCTCAAAACTGTATTCGCACACATGCAGATGCAGCTGGTTATAGAGGTCGCGGAAAAACACCTTTCCCAAATGGTCGCTTTCGGTGATGATGATGGCATTCTCGTTACTCAAATTGCTGAGCGATGCAAATGTGGGGCCAAACATGGGATGCGAACTCACAAATGGGTGGCCACTTGTGGCATAAAACTCGGGCAACCCGGTTTTCACCGAGGCAATATCTGAAATAATGCAAGTGGTTGGAAGGTAGGGGAGCACTTGATTGAATGCCTCGATGGTGTATTTCACCGTCACGGCATTGATCATCATTTCGGGTTGAAACTCCTTGATTTCTTCCATCGTGGTAAAGCGCAACGCATTGAATGTGAAGCGCAATCGCTCTTTGTCGGTATCGTAAATCGCCACTTCGTGATTCATACTCAACACATCACAGAAGAACGAGCCCATTTTACCTGCACCTAATATCAATATCTTCATTTCTTAAAGTATTTGCTTGTTGATTACATCTATTTGCTGGCGAACCGATTCCTCGTGAACAGCCTGCATCACAATTTGAATAAACTCACCACTCAGCCCCATTTCCTCAGCTTGCGAAACTCGCTTGTTGATGATGTCACTATAACGGCGATTCTGAACCACCTGCATGTTGTGTTCCTTCTTGTATTGACCGATTTCGCGGCACACCGCCATACGCTTACTGAGCACCTCAATCAACTCGTTGTCGCACTGGTCGATATGCTGGCGCAAAAGCGTGAGGTTTTCTGTGGATTGCTTGGTGTCGCGCAGTACCAATGTGTTGATAATCAAATTGAGCGATTCCGGAGTAACTTGCTGTTTAGCATCGCTGAGCGCGCAATCTGGCTCGCAGTGCGACTCGATAATCAAACCATCGAAGCCCATGTCGAGTGCTTGTTGCGAAATGGGGCCAATCAACTCACGCTTGCCGCCCATGTGCGAGGGGTCGCAAATGATGGGCAAATTTGGGATTCGACGATGCAATTCGATGGGAATGTGCCACTGTGGCTCGTTGCGGAACAAGTGCTTACCGTAAGTGCTGAAACCACGGTGAATGGCACCAAGACGGCGAACGCCAGCGTTATAGAGGCGAAGCAATGCGCCAATCCACAATTCTATATCCGGATTCACCGGATTTTTCACCAGCACAGTAGCCTCTTCGTGCCCCTTCAGCGCATCGGCAATTTCCTGCATGGCAAAGGGATTGGCACTGGTGCGCGCACCTATCCACAGAATATCCATACCTGCATCAAGTGCGGCTGTCACATGCTCACGATTCGCCACCTCAATGGCGGTGTACATACCTGTTTCCTTCTTCACTTGGTGCATCCAAAGCAACCCACGCAAGCCAATTCCTTCAAAGCCACCCGGCTTGGTGCGTGGCTTCCAAATGCCTGCACGGAAAATCTTGATACCGCTTTTTGCTAAACCTTTCGCCGTGTCCATCACTTGCTCCTCGCTTTCTGCGCTGCAAGGACCAGCGATGACAAGTGGCTTATTGGGGTCGATGCCATCGAATGTGATGGGCTTGAGTTCTGCGAACAAATTTTGTTCTGACATCATATTATATCGTTTTAGTGTTTTAATTCTTTAATTCTTCGTAAAGCCTCGTTGAGTTTGTCTTGTGTGGCGCAAAGCGACAGTCGCACATACCGATTGCCATTGCTACCGAAAATGAATCCCGGCACGATAAACACGCGGGCATCGTAAAGCACTTCGTCGGCAAGTTGGGCAGCATCGGTATAACTATCAGGAATACGCCCCCACAAAAAGAGTCCACGCTGCGATGGGTCGAAATAGCAACCCAAAGCCTCCATAATACTCTCGGCAATCTTTCTGCGCTCGCGATACTCCTTATTCACAGCCTCATACCAACTGTCGTCGGCATTGAGGGCTTGAATCGCCGCTTTCATCATGGGTTTGAATTGACCAGAGTCGATATTCGACTTCACCTTCAAAATCCAGTTGATGAATTGCGGATTACTCGCAATCATACCCATGCGCCAGCCTGGCATATTGTGCGACTTGCTGAGCGAATTCATTTCGATAGCGATGTCTTTTGCTCCTGCCACCGACAGTATGCTCAACTGCTGCTCGTGAAGCACAAAACTGTAAGGATTGTCGTTCACAATCACGATGCCGTGTTTGCGCCCGAACGCCACAATCTTTTCAAACAGTGCCTTCGATGCTGGCTTGCCGGTGGGCATGTGGGGGTAATTGACCCACATCAACTTGATTTTCTGCAATGGAAGACGCTCCAACGCTTCAAAATCAGGTTCCCAACCGCCTTCCTCGGTGAGGTCGTAGGTGAAAATCTCGGCTTCTGCCAATTTGCTCACAGAAGTGTAAGTGGGGTAGCCAGGATTGGGAATCAACACGCCATCGCCAGGATTGACAAACGCCAATGTAGTGTGAAGTATGCCTTCTTTCGATCCAATCAGCGGTTGGATTTCCGTAGCAGCATCTAATTCCACATTAAAAAACTTCGCATACCACGCTGCATAAGCCTCACGCAAAGCCGGCAGGCCAACATAGGGCTGATAGCCGTGTGCATCGGGCATATTCGCCTCGTCGCAAAGCGTTTTCACCACATCGGGGTGGGGTGGACGGTCGGGGCCACCAACGCCCAGCGACACAATGTCGGCACCTTCGGCGTTTAATTTCGCTATTTCTTTGAGTTTGGTGGAGAAGTAATACTCCTTCACTTCCTTTACCCTGTTGGCGGGCTGTATGTTACTTATATTCTGCATATTCTCCAAGTATTTTAAAATCACTAATCAGTGGACGCACCGCATCAATTGATTGGCGATAGCGTGTATAGTCGTTAAACGTAAGATTCACATAAAAGCGATACTCCCATTCTCTACCAATGATGGGCAACGACTGGATTTTCGTTAAATTCATTCCATAGAATGAGAAAATCACAAGAACCGCCGACAAACTGCCTTGAGAGTGGGGGAGGGTGAAGGCTATCGAAGCCTTGTCAACGGCTTTTTGGTTCTTAAATCCTGTGGCGTTGCAGGGATCAGTAACCACCAAGAAACGTGTGAAATTGCGCTTGTTGGTCTGAATGTCGTCTTCAAGCACGTTAAGTCCGTATAATTCAGCAGCATATCTCCCACATATAGCCGCATGTCCAACGAGGTTGTTTTCTGCAATCATCTTCGCACTGCCAGCGGTGTCGTAAGTTTCCACCATCTTCATTTTCGGGTGTAGTTGAAGATATTGCTCGCATTGGCGGAGTGCCATTGGGTGGGAGTTCACTTCCGCTATGTCGTCGATGCTTTGACCCGGTAATGCGGCAATAGAGTGAGAAATGTATTTCTTATACTCACCAACTATTGTCATATTGCTCTGCCGCAACCGTTCGTGATTTTGAAGCAAACTGCCTGCAATAGTGTTTTCAATAGCCAAAATACCAAGCATTGAGGCATCTGACTTGAGCAAGTTGAACATTTCGTTGAATGTTTCGCAGGGCACAGTTTCAATATCCTGTCCTTCGAAATACTCCCTTGCAGCGGCATCGTGAAAACAACCGGATACTCCTTGTATGGCGACTCGTAAATCCATCTGGTCTGAAATTAAAAAATCCCGTCAATATATGGCGGGATTAAATATCGTTGTATAATAAATATCTTTATGAATTAATCAATATCCATACCGCCTTTATCTTTTCAAATAAAAGTAAAAGTAATATTGATATGAATAAAATCGTGTCATAAATTAATTGTTTGTGCAAATATAGCAACATTTTTTGACATAACAATATATTTTTCTAATTTTTTGTAAAAGAGTAGAACACTTTCACGACAAAAGCCGCAACAATCCACACAATCACACATTATTAATGTACTCGCCACAACAATTAAACTCCCAAGAAAAGAAAATGCGAGCAAATAAGTGCAAGAAAGGACTATGGTAAGGTAAGAAGGAGACAAGGAGACAAGGAGACAAGGAGAGAGGTTGAAATGAGGATGAGGTCGAAATGAGGATGAGGTAGAAATGAGGATGAGGATGAGAGGGGGAGCACAATTATTTCACAATTCCAATTCCACACCTATGCTATTTAACATAATATAAATTATATCCATTTCATACAGAGTGAAAAATGTGGGGATATGCCTTCGTTTCACTCCAGTAGCATTCTTCATTGCATCTATGCTCAAGAATCGCCACGATGGCATAACCCCACACTAAAATGTTACCGCTTAAACATTCTATCCATTGCGCGCTTATCTTCGCGCTCTTTGATAGATTGACGTTTGTCGTATTGTTTTTTACCTCTTGCAATAGCGATCGCCATTTTTGCCAGTCCTCTCTCATTCAAAAACACTCGAAGCGGAATGATTGAATATCCTGGTTGTTCGCCTGCCTTCGCTATTTTTTGAATCTCTTTTTTGTTCAGCAGCAATTTGCGGTCGCGGTGAGTAACATGGTTGTTGTATGAGCCTTGCGAATATTCTGCAATGTACATATTCTTCACCCAAACTTCACCATTCTCCATCACACAATATGTGTCGGTCAAACCAGCCTTGCCTTGACGAATCGACTTGATTTCCGTGCCAGTAAGCACAATTCCCGCATTGAAGGTCTCAATGATTTCGTAATCAAAAGAGGCTCTGCGGTTTTTTATATTTATTTGATTTGTAGCCATGTATAGTATTTTATGCTCCTGTATAAATAATCATTTCAAGCAGTTTTCTTACGATATATGGTATTGCCAACATCAGCGCCGAAGCCGTCAGCACTACCCTCCAAATGCGTTTTTCACCTGTAACGCCCAGATATTCAATGCCTTTACTTGCAATAACAGGCAAATACAGGTACAAAAACAGCAATGGTGGAAACAAATACGCCATTGAATTGTTCAAAATCTCAATAAACACGAGAAACATCAAATTGTAGGCGATGTAATTGTTCATTCTTATGGTTGAAGAATGGGATTTCGAGAGTTCGCTGAAGAATCCACCGAGCAAAAAGCTAACGATGTAGAGAGCGGCAATAAAGCTCGACAATTCAGCAATGGCGTGAATCACGCATCGCGACATCGTCCAATCCTCCTCATAAAGCATCGGCACGAACGAAACTAACGCCAAAACTGCCAACATCGGAAACATTCCTCCCTGAAGAACTGTGCGTGTGGTGTGCCCCGACTTGTTAATATCATCCCATCCGAGTTGCGGTGAAACTGTGATTAAAAATAAATTCTTTATTACGCTCATGATACCAAATGAAAATTTCCTACAAAAGTAACATTAATGACGCAATTAATGAAATCCTTCGCCATTTTTTGTTAATTTTGCCGTTGAAAATGAAAGTTGAATTATTTATAGCACGAAAACTCAAGCTGGGCAACGGGAAAAAGTCGGCATCGCCCAGCCTCAATGTTGCCACCATTGGCATCGTACTTGCCATACTCATCATGATTCTTTCGGTGGTCATCGTATTAGGATTCAAGAGCGAAATCACCCATAAATTATACTCTATCAACCCTCACTTAAAGGTGAGCAACGCCGGGCTTGGCATGGACGACAACTATTCCATCGTCAATGCCCATGAGGTGTTTAATGGCATACAGTCCGATTCTCTGTTCTTCGGCAAAGTGCAAAGCATGAGCCTGATTGCGGAAAAACCCGCTATTCTGAAAACCGACGAAGATTTCAAGGGCGTGATGTATAGAGGCGTGGACGACGGCTACGACTGGAGCTATTTGAGTGCTTGCCTCACCGAGGGCCGCCTCCCCAACCTTGCCGACACCGCCGACACAAGGGAAATCATCGTGTCGAAAAAACTGTGCGACCAGCTCAGGCTGAAAGTGGGCGATAAACTCTTCTCCTACTTCATAGACAACAAGGTGAAGGCGCGCCGCTCTATTATTGTGGGCATTTACAACACGGAATTTGATGCATTCGACAAATCATATATCATTGGCAACATCAAATTGCTTCAAAGTGTGAACGACTGGAACGGCTTCACTGGCAACTATGTGGGTGTGAATCTCCGAAACACCGACAACTTGAGTGGCGATGCTCAACAGCTTTACGCAGCCCTTGCCAAGTCAACGATTGAGCACAACTACCCCACCCTACACACCGTAAGCACCATCACACAGAACAACATGTCGTACTTCGCATGGCTAAGCATGCTTGACATGAATGTGATTATCATTCTCGTACTGATGATTATCGTTTCATCTTTCACTTTAATTTCCGCATTGTTAATGATTATCCTTGAGCGAATTAGGATGGTGGGCGTGTTAAAGTCATTAGGCTGTTCAAACGGCATGATTCGCAAAATCTTCATCTACCTTACAGGCAAACTGATTATTCGCGCCATTATTATCGGCAATGTGTTAGGTTTAGGATTGGCACTAATTCAAAAGTATTTCCATATCATAAAGCTGAGCTCTGAATCATACTATATGTCATACGTCCCCATTGAAATCGACGCCACCGCCCTACTGCTGCTCAACCTCGGCATCGTGGTGATGTCGTACATCGCCCTGATTGGTCCAAGCCACATCGTCTCGACCATCAAGCCCACCACCACAATGAAATTCGATTAATCCACGGGTTAAATACAAGAAAAAGTCGGCAAATCGCCGACTTTTTCTTTATTGCATATATGTGCCTTTGATCAATCCAGTTTCAAGACTGCCAAGAATGCCTTTTGCGGCACTTGCACAGAGCCAATTTGCTTCATGCGCTTCTTACCAGCTTTCTGCTTTTCAAGCAGTTTGCGCTTACGGCTCACGTCGCCACCGTAACACTTGGCTGTCACATCTTTACGAACCTGTTTCACAGTTTCACGAGCCACAATTTTAGCACCGATTGCCGCCTGAATCGCAATATCGTATTGCTGGCGAGGAATCAGTTCCTTCAGTTTCTCGCACATTCTGCGACCAAGCGACACGGCATTGTCAACGTGGGTGAGCGAACTCAATGCATCCACAGGCTGGCCATTCAAAAGAATATCGAGCTTAATCAACTTAGACTCACGATATGAACTGATATAGTAGTCAAACGACGCATAGCCCTTCGAGATACTCTTCAACTTATCATAGAAGTCGATCACAATTTCACCGAGAGGAATGTCAAACGACAGTTCCAAGCGATTACCTGAAATGTATTCCTGCTTGGTGAGCACACCACGTTTACCCAAACAGAGTGTGATGATCGGTCCCATATATTCCGAAAGCGTGATGATTGACGCGTGGATATATGGCTCTTCAATCTTTTCAATCAGTGTAGGATCGGGCAAACCAGCAGGGTTGTGCACCTCGGTCTCCTCGCCTTTCTTGTCATATACTTTATAGGACACGTTTGGCACTGTGGTAATTACCTCCATATTGAACTCGCGGCTCAAACGCTCTTGCACAATCTCCATGTGAAGCAAGCCCAAGAATCCGCAACGGAAACCGAAGCCCAGAGCCACCGACGATTCTGGCGAGAATGTGAGAGCGGCATCATTCAGTTGGAGTTTTTCAAGCGACGCACGGAGATTCTCGAAATCTTCGGGGTCGATTGGATAAACACCGGCAAACACCATTGGCTTCACCTCTTGGAAACCGGCAATCGCCTTCTCACATGGGCTTGCAGTGTGTGTGATGGTATCACCCACTCTCACCTCTGTGGAGTTTTTAATACCACTGATAATATAACCCACATTGCCAGCGCTCACCTGATTCTTTGGCTCAAGATTCAACTTGAGAATACCCAGTTCGTCAACGTCGTATTCACAGCCGGTGTTCACGAATTTCACGAGGTCGCCTTTATGGATTGTACCGTTAATCACCTTGAAATACACGATAATGCCACGGAATGGATTGAATACCGAGTCGAAGATAAGCGCTTGAAGCGGAGCCTCAGGGTCGCCCTTAGGAGCAGGTATGCGCTCCACGATGGCTTGCAGAATCTCAGGGATTCCCTCGCCAGTTTTAGCACTTGCCCTGATGATGTCTTCGGGGGCGCAGCCAAGCAATTCCACAATCTCATCTTCCACCTCGTCGGGGTGTGCGCTTTCCATATCTATCTTGTTGATAACTGGAATAATTTCCAAATCATTGTCCAGGGCCAAGTAAAGGTTGGAAATGGTTTGAGCCTGCACGCCTTGAGTGGCATCCACAATCAGCAGACAGCCCTCGCACGCAGCAATGGAGCGCGACACTTCGTAAGAGAAATCGACGTGTCCTGGCGTGTCGATAAGATTGAGCGTATAATTTTCGCCATCTTGAACGTAATCCATCTGAATGGCGTGGCTCTTGATGGTAATGCCACGCTCTCGCTCCAAGTCCATGTTATCGAGCACCTGATTTTGCATTTCCTTGCCGCCGACGGTCTTGGTGTATTCCAACAGTCGGTCCGCCAAGGTGCTTTTACCATGGTCGATATGCGCTATAATGCTAAAATTTCTAATATTCTTCATTTACAATTTTATTTTAACTACAAAATTACGAAAAAAATCACACCCTTTCAAAGCCCCAAATCAATTAATTTTTAGTAATTTTACCACAAAACAAGATACAATGGCACAACACAATACACTTGGCGCAGCTGGCGAACAATTTGCCTACGAATTTCTGATAAGAGAAGGCTTCATCGTGAGGGAGAGAAACTGGACGATGAACCACCTTGAAGTCGACATTATTGCCGAGCGAAACGGCACTTTTCATTTTGTGGAAGTGAAAACCCGATCCCAGAAAAACGGCTACGACCCTCGGCGCGCCATCAACCGACAGAAGCAAAACAATCTCATCAACGCTTCGAGGGCTTATTGCCGAATGTGCCGCAGAATGGACGTGAATGTGCAGTATGATGTGATTCTGCTTTACGGCACTCCCGACCATTTCGAAATGGAGTATATGCCTGGATATTTCAGAATGCCCCTACGCACATACCGATAACAAAAAAGAGCGGCAACTAATTACCGCTCTTTTCATTTATGTAAACATCTATTTTTACTGGTGTATTTCTTCGAGAATCTTCTGTACTTCCTCTTGGAATGATTTTTCCACTGTGATGCGTTGCTCAATCTGCTTGCATGCATGAAGCACGGTGGCATGGTTGCGGTTCAATCGCAAGCCGATGTTGGTTGACGACAGTTGCGTTTCCTTCTTCGCAAAGTACATCAAAAGTTGGCGTGCATCGGAGATTTCACGCTTACGCGACTGACCGTAAAGAAGCGCAGAATCAATATTGCAATGATTTGCCACTTTCTCGGCTATCAGTTCAAAGGTCACCTGACGCTTATTCAACTTCACCGAGTTGGCAACCACAGCCTTTGCCAAATCAACAGATATTTCCTGATTGAGCATCATGGCATGTGCCAGCAGCGACACCACCACGCCTTCCAGTTCACGAATGCTGTCGGTCACATTGTTAGCAATAAACTCAAGCACATCGTCGGAGAATGCCAAACCGTCTTGCGAAGCCTTCAATTCGAGTACATCTTTGCGCAACTCGTAGTCTGGTTTCGACAGTTCCACCGTCATACCCCACTTAAAACGTGAAATCAAGCGTGGAATCATGCCATCGAGTTCGCTTGGACGGCAGTCACTCGACATAATCAGCTGCTTATCACGACCGTGAAGTGAATTGAAAATATGGTAGAATGTGTTTTGGGTAGCCTGCTTACCTGCCAATTCCTGAATATCGTCGATAATCAACACATCAATGCTTTGGTAGAAATTGATGAAGTCGGGCACCTTGTTGCTTCTAACTGCAATAGAGTATTGGTTCTCAAAAATACGCGAAGTGACATAAAGCACGCGCAAGCGTGGATTATTCTCTTTCATTTTGATACCAATAGCCTGAATGAGGTGTGTTTTTCCCACACCAGTAGGGCCAAACACAAACATCGGATTGAACGTCTTGCATTCAGGGTTAGTGGCAATCGCCATACCAATACTCACTGCGAGCTTGTTGCTCATGCTTCCGCAATAGTTCTCAAAGGTGTAACGGGGATTGAGTTGAGGGTCAATATCGTTTTGCGCCTCCTGATAGTGGAAGTTGGGCGACATGCGCTTTTTGAGCATAACGCTGGCGTTGTCGTCGGCCATTGTCACGGTTTCCTTTGCGGCAACTTCCACACTATAATATAACTTCTTAAATTCGCTACCATACACCTTTCGCAAAGCGGACAACATCACAGGACAGTAGCGCTCCTCAATCTGCTCGATGAAGAACTGTGAAGGAACTCGCAAAGTCAACGCTCCATCTTTGAAATCAACCACACTAATGGGAGCAAACCAAGCATTATATTGCTCGGTCGAAAGGTTGTCTTTCAAGTACTGAAGACACTTGTTCCATTGTTCTATATGTGGGCTGTTTTTAATCATTAATTTCAGAATGGGGCATTTTTACAACAATACAAAATTATAGTGTTTTTTCTGAAAAAAAACTCGTTTTAAAATTTGTTTTTTTGAAAACAATCCTATTATAGGTGATAAACAGACACTTAAGCCAAAAGTGGGTAAAATCGACAGTTTTAAAATTCGTAACAGTTGAAAAGACTATCTATCAACACTTTAGAACATTTGTTTAATTTTCTTTAGAAAAATGGCGATTGGCAAAAAGCCGTTTTGAACGCAACATTGATAGAAAAGCATAAAAAAGCGAGTGCGGCGTTATTCGGAATAATTCCAAACAACGCCGCACTCGTTATTTTTGGAATTTAAAATACTTTAATCGTCACATATTTCTTAGGGTGCTTCTTTACATCTTGCAAGAGGGAATCAAGGCTTGCCACTGTGCTTGTGGCATTTTGATAAAGTTTCTTATCATTAAGGAGCATACCCAAAGAGGAGTTTTCATTGTTGAGTTTGGCTGTCAAGCGTTGAACATTTGCCAAAGTGGCATTGATGCGATTCAAAGTGGTGTCTAATGGCAGTTCTTTCAAATTACCGGTAATCGTGTTCAAGTTGCCTGTGGTGGTTCGCAAGTCGCCAGTAAGCGCATTTGCATTAGCGAGCACTCCGTTGGCATTGTGAACCATTCCAGGAATCGCCTTATTGAGGCTTGCCATCAGTTCTGTGAGTTGTGCTGAACTGGCAGCGAGTTCGCGAGTGATGGCGTCGCAGCGAGTCACCGAAGCGGCAATGGCTGGATTTGCGAGAATCTGATTCACACTTCCCACTATCGAGTCCACCTTCGGGAGAATCGACACCAGCGCCGGCATCATATCGTTGCCCACCTTGTCCATCAATCCTCCTTGCATTTGTGTAGGAATCACGCTACCCACCTCCATGTAGGTTTTGCTTGCGCCCAAATTCAGTTGCAATGCAGCTGCGCCAAGCAGTTCGTTGGAGAATGTGATGGTAGACCCATCTGGAATTTTCAAGCCTTTCTCAAAACTCAACTCCACCGAAATCTGGTTGGTATCGTAGTCGTAAGTGATTTCGCGCACCTGACCCACCTTGAAACCATTCACCGTCACAGGAGAAGCCACCGTAAGTCCGTTCACTTTTTCAAATTTAGCATAATAGAAGTTCGCTGGCTTCAGCAAATTGATGCCTTTTAAGTATTCGATGCCCCAATAAAGGATGCAAATGCTCACAACCACAGTGAGACCTATCAAAACATTTTTTTTAGATGTTGGGTTCATATCTAATTAAATAATATGTGCTGTTTTTTTCAATATCGTGCAAAGATAGCAATAAAAAGGGTAATACCACTATTCCATAACAAGACAAAAGTGGTTTTTTGCTGAAATAAATCATTCTAAAAAGAAATGTGTATTAATTTTTTTGTTGTAAATTTGTAAAAATAATAACCACTTAAAGCAAAACAGCGATGGACTCATTTCAAAATGAAAAAAAATTGTACGGCTTAATTGGCTTTCCGTTGGGACACTCGTTCTCAATGGAGTATTTCAACGAGAAATTCGAGTCGGAGAATATCAATGCCGAATACATGAATTTTGAAATTGAGGATATTGGCGACCTCATGGAGGTGATTGCCGAATATCCAAATCTCTGTGGGCTTAACGTGACATATCCCTACAAGGAGCAGGTGCTCCCCTACCTCACATCAATCGACGATGCTGCGAAAGCCATTGGCGCTGTGAATGTGATTAAAATCACGCGTGGGCCAAAGGATAACGACGTGGAACTTCGTGGTTACAATTCCGACACTATCGGCTTTATGAAGTCGGTTGAGCCTTTCGTGAATGAAAACCGCAAAAAAGCGATGGTACTGGGCACTGGCGGCGCATCGAAAGCGGTGACCTATGCGCTGCGCAAATTAGGCATTGAGGTGATGCTCGTTTCTCGCCAGAAATCAGCAGCCACCCACACCTACGACGAACTCACCAAAGCCATGGTGAACGAGCACAAAATCATCGTGAACGCCACCCCTCTTGGCATGTTCCCCCACACCGACACTTGTCCCGACTTCCCTTATCGCTTTTTGTGCAAAAGCCATTTGTGCTACGATTTGATATACAACCCCGACATCACATTATTTATGCAAAAATCAAAGGCGGCTGGCGCAGAAGTGAAAAACGGGCTGGAAATGCTTCTCCTTCAAGCCTTCGCAGCCTACGATATTTGGACGAAATAGTGCCTACACATTTATAAATGTATAAATGGGCAGTTCTCCCCTATCGAAAATCCCTATAACCCGCATCGTTGTTCCTTTTGGTGGGGGAATTGTTTTGGGTAATTATTTTCCACCAGTCCCCATTCTTGCTACCGTATCGCTTGCCATCATTGGGTGCGCTATCGCCATTATGATGAGTATGCTTTCTCGCACTCCAGAAAGCAGAAGCAAGGTTCGCCCATTCTCGATTATTCCTATCATTATTATCTCATTAGCACTGGGGTGGACCATCTACTCCATTCATCAGCCCTCGGTGCTCAACCTCTCGCAAACCAACGGCAAATTGGGCTACGGCAGAATCGAAAGCATCGACTTTAAGGAAAGGTCCATGTATATGACTGTGGATATGCTTAGTTCGCACGCACAAGGCAGCACCATTCTGCTCACCACCAAAGGCTGCAATTATAGCCTGACGGAAGGCGACAACGTGGCTTTCGTGGTAAATCTCCAGAGAATCAGCAATCCAAACATGCCCGAAGACACCGACTTCGCTTTAATCCAAAAGAGAAAGGGCATCATTTATCAGCAGCATATCGACGCTAAAGCAGTCACAAAATATAGCCATACCGTCACCTTTGGAAACTTGATGACCAAAACCCGAAAAAGAATCATCGCCTCAATCCATCGCACCACCCTGTCGCTGGAAACCAAGCACTACATCATTGCGCTGCTGTTGGGTGATAGGAAATATATCGACCAGCAAACACGGAGCGAATACTCCTACGCTGGCTTATCGCATGTGCTGGCGTTGAGCGGACTTCACATCGGCATCATCATGATATTTATATGGCTACTGCTATGGCCATTAGACTTTTACCAACTAAAGAAACTCCGTTTCGTCCTATCGGTAATAATTGTCATTTTCTACGATGTGCTCACAGGGCTCCCTCCTTCGGTAGTGCGTGCCACCGTGATGATTACTTTCACATTTGCCACATTTATTTTCGGGAGAAAGGCTACGGCTGTCAATTCATTGATGGCATCAGCGCTACTGATTCTCGCTTTCTCACCCGAATCGCTCTTCAATGCGGGATTTCAACTCAGTTTCATCACTGTGCTGTTCATTCTCATTCTCTCTCCTTCCAACAAACAAATCAAGACGAAAAGGAAATGGCTTCGCTACCTTATCACGTTAATCGTCACATCAGCTATAGCGATGGGCGCAACCATTGCGCTCACGGCGTATTATTTCCACACCATATCGTGGACAGGATTTATTTCAAATGCGCTAATTCTGCCAATATTCCCGATTTTTATGGGTATTGCGGTAATGATTATTCTGCTGGCGTGCGGCGATATGAACATTGATGCACTAAACCACATTGCCGATATGCTGGTTACCTATGCCAATTCCGTAGCGCGATTCATATCGCAACTGCCATTCTCGGTCACAAAAGAGGTATATTTCAGCGAATACGATGTGTTATTCTATTTCATCTGCATCACATTCCTGACGCTGTTTATCAAACGCAGAAAGTGGCTTTATATGAATCTGTGCATCGCTAACTGCGCTTTTGCGGTGGTTCTGCACACGCTCACGCTCAACAGTTTCCCCACTTCAGGGTGTGTCGCATTTAATGCCTACGATTGCACACCAATCGTTTTCTACCAAGACGGCAATGCGTATTACTGGACGCCCGACGACGGCAGTAAATTTAAGCCCGAAGATTTCAGACGGCAACACACAGGTTTCTTTGCAGCCCACGGCATTGACACCTTTACGGAAGCCAACGATTCTTCGAAAATCCAAAATGTGGCACTCCGCTCGCCATACGCACGCATATTCAGCCACACCATTCTTATGGCAGGCAACAATCGTTGGAAGAAAATCACAGGGGAAAAGAAAGTGAATATCGATTTCTGCGTAATCACAAAACGATTCAATGGCACGGTAGAAGATTTGGCACGCCTCTACAACATCAACCACATGGTGATTTCGGGCAATGTGTATGAGCCAAACACACCAAGCATCATCGACCAATGCCGCAGATTTGGCATCAAGTGCCTGAATTTGAGAGAGAAATCTTTAATAATAGACTAAGCAATCACACTACCTCACCACTCGCCCAGCGGCATAAAAGTGGTTGATGAAATAATCTTCGGTAATATCGCTGATTTTCACGCCACTTGACGATGACGCGTGTGCAAATTTATTATCTTTCAAATAAATGCCCACATGGTTGATTTTTTTGGTATTTCTTGATGTGCAGTAAAACACGAGGTCGCCTTCTCGGAGGTCGTCAACATCAATCAACTTACAGTTTTTCTCGAAAATCTTAGCAGAATTTCGCTCTATTGGCTTTTTATACACGGCTTTATAGATTTGAAGCACGAATCCTGAGCAGTCCACACCTCGCTTGGTGTTGCCCGCATATTGGTAAGGCGTACCTAACCAACCTTTAATTTCACGATAAAGTTTTTTGTTATCGCCCGCGCTCAAACTGATGTCAAGTGTGCGCCACTCATCGGGAATTTTCACTGGGCGGCTTGTGCCAGGCTTATAGGTTGTAGTAGTCTTTTTGGTATGACACGACCCAAGCATCAACGCCACCATCACCAGCAGCATTGGCAAAAACTTTACGCTATTTTTCATATTGATTCTGTGCATGTCAAAAAAAACAAAAAATGCTAAAGAAAGCACCGACTTTAGGAAGCCTTACACCTTTCTTTAGCATTCGTTTATGTAAAATGATTACTTTTCTTCTTCAGCAGGAGCTTCAGCCTCTTCCTTTTCCACGAAAGATGTGTAACCTGCCTTTACGAGAATGTTGAACCAAGTGATCAGTTTCTTGATGTCGGTTTTGTAAACACGCTCCTCATCATATTCTGGGAGCACTGACGACATGAATTCAGCAAGTTTCTCGTCTGTCTTATAGTCTGCGGCGTTCACGCCTTCTGGATATTTTGCGTATGCTGCTTCGAGCACTTCTGCAAGAGGCTTATCGTCACCAGTAGTGTAGATAGCAACATCACCCAACGAGATGATTTTGTCACGAGAGTGAGCTGGTGTTCTTTTTTTGTCAATCAAACTTTCAACAATTACGATATTCTTTCCGTATGAAATGAGTTTGTACAAACCTGGTTTGCCAGAAATGCTTAAAATAGTTTTCAACATAAATATTACGTTTATTTTATCTGTCTTTTAAAAAATGATTATACTACAAAGTTAATGAAAATAATCAAATATCAGTATATTTCATGAAGATATAAAGCCCGTGTAAAGTTACTTTAACAATTTGAGGTTTTCCACAATTTGTGGTATCACAGCCGTGGTGCCATCGTTGATTATCACCACGTCTTTATTGCTCTGCACTTCCTCCGACGCTTGCGAGGCGATGCGCTGCTCCACTTGCACCCTCGGCATTCCGTTACGAGCCATCACTCGCTCCACCCTCACCTCTGTGGGTGCGGTCACTTTCCATATTTTATCCACAATCTGATTCACGCCACTCGAATAGGGAATGGCTGTTTCCACAAACACCAGTCCGCCCTTTTCACGCCACCAAGCCTGTATGTCGGCTTTCACGGCAGGGTGAACAATAGCATTGAGATCTGCCAACGCCGATTGGTCAGCAAACACGATTGAGGAAAGATATTGAGCATTAAATGCGCCTTGGCGATACAGGTCGGTTCCAAACCGCTTCACAAGACTTTCGCGTAATGCCACCGACTCGTTCATCAGTCGCTTCGCATTGGCATCGCAGTCATACACAGGATAGCCCAATAGGCGCAACACCTGCGACACTACCGACTTACCACTTCCTATTCCTCCTGTTATAGCAACAATCATAAGTTTGGAATATCATTTCACCGTCCAAGTCACAGAGTCTCTCAATATCTTGTAAATCTTTCTGTGGGGGAACTCCTCTGCCTTACGGACAGCCACTTTGCCCGACTTTTTAGTCAAGTCAATATCGTCGGCAAACACCGCAATAGTTGGTGCTTTCGCATTATAGAAGCGTTCTGGCACATAATACAGAATGTCAACAGTAGATGGGTGATATTGGATTTTTATGCCTTTCACTTCCTTTGGTTCCACATCGATTGTGGCACGCTTGAGATAGTTTTTCTCCAAATCAAGGCGCAGTTGCACCTTTGTGGTTTGGAACCTCGCCCCAGGGATTGGTTTCAAATTCACCGTCATCAATGTATCGGAAAAATCGTTCACAGTGAATGGGTCGAGCGACACCGAATCCACCGTTTCCAGCAGTTCGCTCTTGGCATACACCACCACCGAATCGGGCGTACACACAGGCCAATTGACGAGCGACATGGTCACTGGATTGAATTTCAGATTTATACTGTTGCCAAAAGTGACCGGCACTTTTTTGCCCTCGTGAGCAACCACCGTCAGCACCAAGGGAAATCCTGGCTGAATTTTCGACATGTTGGTGGGGCGATACAGTGAGTTCAAGTTCAGTGAAGCATAAATATCGTCGAGCGAAATCACCAATTCCGAATTTGCTTTCTGAAACTTGGAGAGGAAATTGATATTGACATCTGGTCGGAAAAACTTATAATACACATGAAAGAACACTTTCCCCTCCATGGGCACGGTCACCTGACTTGGAATTGAATCAATCACAACCACCTCGTCGGGCACACCGGTAATCACCAGATTCAGCGTCACATCGCCAGTGTACGACTTCGTGAATCCCCAAGCGAAGAAAGAAAACAAAAAAAAGTACCCATACAATAAAACCACTTTATAGGCGGCTTTATTCGCTGGGAAACTTTTCTGTATTTTTTTGATTATCTCCACTGCTCAAGAAAAAAATGCGATTGGTCGGTTTTACGAGGACATATAGCCACGCCAAAACCGACCATTATCAGAGTTACAATTAATCTTTCTTTACTTCAGAGCCTGTTTGGATAGCGTCTTGCATTGATGGGTAGATCATAGTTGCGTCAATCACAATCTTCACGCCATCAGTGATTTCCAAAAGCACTGTACCATTTTGCTTGATTTCACGAATACGGCCGTGGATACCCCCAGCGGTAATCACTTTGTCGCCCGACTTCAAACCTTCACGGAATTTCTTCATTTCTTTTTGCTTCTTGCTTTGTGGGCGAATCATAAAGAAATAGAAAATAGCGATAAGAGCCACAATCATAATAATGCTACCCATACCACCCGAAGAAGCAGGTGCGGCAGCAGCATCAAGTAAAATATAATTCAATACCATACTTTATAATTTTATTTAATTAATAATGTCTATTTAATAATCACCTTGTCGGCACGAAGTTTATTCACCACGGCGTTCAAAATACCATTCACGAACTGGCCGCTTCGTGGAGTGCTGTAGTCCTTGGCAAGTTCGATGTATTCGTTGAGCGACACGTTCACAGGAATGCTTGGATAGTTGCGGATTTCGGTCAGCGCAGTGCACATCACCACACGGTCCATCAGTGCAATTCGTTCCACATCCCACTTTTCTGTTTTCACAAACTGGTCGATGTACGAATTGTTTTCCTCCATTTCAGCCACAGCCTTTGAGAAAAGTTGTTCGCCAAATTTGCTGTCGTCATCGTTCTTGTATTGAGGAAGGATTGGCTGTGCCTCTTCGTCTTCGAAGCGTCGAATGGTCTTCATCACAAACTGACCAATGATTTGCAAGTCATCATCAGTGTAATAAACGCTCATTGACTGAAGATGCTCAAGCAAATTCTCGTCGGGGAGCACCACTTTTTTCATTAATTGGTACCACACCTCGCCGTCACGCACGAGAGAGGTCTTAGGCATTTCCATATATTCCTGATATTCTTCCGAACGGAGAATCTTATCAAGAAGCAAGCGAACAAAGAGTTCGTCGTCGCGCCAGTTGATTTTCTTGTCGTCCACAAAGTCAGCAAGTGTTTGGTCGGCACGAAGTCTTTTCACAAACTCGTTTTCCACAAAACGCATATTTGGGTTCAAGTCTTCCTCGGTTGGGAGGAACTTGTGCTTGGCTTCGTCAAGACGCAAATCTTGAACATCGGTGAGTTCAATCATCAACTTCAACAACGCATTGTAGAGTTCATACGACTTGTCGAGACTCTTTGTCAATTCTTTTTTAGCCGTTGTTAAAGTCATGGAGTCTTTTGAAACCATGTAGGCGTACAGCATTTGTACGACTTTTGCTCTTATAAGGACACGATTTATCATCTAAATATAATTTTTTTGCAAAGTTACCCTAAAATCGGTTTTCAGTCAAATAAAACTTTATGAATTTACGTTTTGACCGTCGTTAAGTCGCTGACGAACCACTTCATAAATCATAATACCACCAGCTACCGACACGTTGAGCGAATTGATTTGCCCAAATTCGGGAATAGCCACAAGTGTGTCGCAAAGTTTCAGCACATCGGTGGAAATGCCGGTATCTTCGGCGCCAAGCACAATGGCTACAGGTCCGGTGAAATCGGCTTTTGTATAGTTCAAGTCGGTTTTCTCCGATGCACCCATCACTTTGAAACCGCTGTCGCGCAGATATTGCACAGCTTTCACCAGGTTGCGCTCACGGCACACTGGCAAATAATTCAGTGCACCAGCCGATGTCTTTACGGCATCAGCATTCACACTCACGCTGTTGCGCTCTGGAATCACGATGCAGTTCACGCCAGCACACTCGCATGTGCGGGCTATCGCACCGAAATTGCGCACATCGGTCACACCGTCGAGCACCACCACAAGCGGATTAATGCCTTCGTCGTACAGTGCTGGCACTATATCATCTACATGGTAATAATCCACGGCAGCCATAAACGCTATTACGCCTTGGTGATTTTTGCGAGTCACCTTATTTATACGTTCTACCGGCACACGCTGAACCGGCACATTGTATTCACGAGTCACACTCAGCAACTCGCGAGCAAGTTCACCGCCAAGGTCCTTTTTCATCAGCACCTTGTCGACCTGCTTTCCCGATTCAATCGCTTCTATTACAGCACGAATGCCGAATACAACTTGGGATTTGTCTATCATTTATTTATTCCAATTAAAGATTTTGCATTTTCGATTGCTGCCTGGTTCACATCTTTACCACTCAACATTCTTGCGATTTCAAGCACATGTTCTTCCTCGTTCAGTGCCTTCACATGAGTGAGTGTAGAGTTTTCATCATCAGCCTTATACACCATCAGGTGATGGTGGGCATGGGCAGCCACTTGTGGAAGATGGGTAATGGCAAGCACCTGAATGCGCTTGCATATTTCTCCCATCATCTCCCCTATTTTGTTAGCCACATCACCCGACACGCCAGTGTCCACTTCATCAAAGATGATGGTGGGCAAACTCATTGAGCGGGCAATAATCGACTTGATGCACAGCATCAGTCGTGAAATTTCGCCACCCGATGCCGTGTCTTTGACAGGGAGCAGCGTTTGATTTTTATTGAAGGCGAACAGAAATTCCACCGCATCAGCTCCGTTTGCTGTATAGTCGGTGGCAGTGAACTTGATGTCGAAAGCCAAGTTGCGCATACCCAAGGTCTGAGCCAAGGGTTGCAAATCTGCCACAAAAAGCTGTGCCGCTTTTTTTCTGGTTTCCGACAGTGCCAAAGCCAGTTCTTTCACCTTCGCTTTTTGAGTCTTCAATTTCGCCTCAATTTCCGCAATCTGGTTTTCGCTATTGTCAATCAGCGATAGTTGATTTTCAAACTTGTGCTGAATAGCCAACAGTTCATTTACCGATGCGGCATTGTGCTTTCTTTCCAGCTCATAAATGGAGTTTAGGCGCATTTCCACCTCTTCGAGTTGGCGTGGGTCGTCAACCAACTGGTCATCGACATACGACACCGACTGGGCGATGTCTTTCAACTCCACTAATGCCGACTGCACACGCTCGCCCATTCCCTCAATTTCTGAAAGGTTGCGCTCCGTGCTTTGAATGCGCTGCGCCACCACTTTCAGTTGCTCAAGAATTGAATTCTCCTCACCATTCAAAGTTGAACTAATCAGCCACAAATTTTGCTTAATTTCCGACACATTGCTCAACTTTTTCTGAAGATTCTCAAGTTCAATATCTTCATTCTCTGTGAGTTTCAAATCAGCGAACTGGTTGAGTTGAAAGCGGATATAATCTTCCTCTGCCCTGCTTTTCTCGTATTCGTTTTGCTTTTCAAGAAGTTGCTCCTGTAGTTTTTTATAGCATACATATTCAACATTATATTTTGAAACCACTTCTTTATTATCAGCAATACTATCTAAAACTGACAGTTGAAACGCAGGTTTTGAAAGAAGCATATTGCTATGCTGCGAATGAATATCCACCAGGCGCGATGTGAGGTCTTTCAGCACAGAAATAGTCACAGGCGTGTCGTTGACAAAGGCACGCGAACGTCCTGTTGCGCTAATTTCACGTCGCACGATGCACTCTTCTTCCCAAAAGTCAATTTCATTCTCTGCGAAAAAGCCTTCCAGTGCATAGGCAGAGATGTCGAATGATGCCTCTACCACCACTTTCTTCTCTGGGTTTCGCACCGAACGCGCTTCGGCACGCTCGCCCAAAATCAGGGATAAGGCACCCAAGATAATCGACTTACCGGCACCAGTTTCACCAGTGATAATGGTAAGTCCGTTATCAAACTTGATTTCAAGTTCATCGATCAGTGCGTAGTTGGATATATGCAGTCGAGTAAGCATTATGCGCTATTAGTCGTTTTGTTGTTCTTTCTTGATTTTGTCCAGTCGAGCTTGCTCTGTTGGCCACAATGGATAGAGCGTTTCATACACCGAAGCCTTCTCCGTAAGATTAGCTTTGGAGTACACATTCACCAGTTCATCGAGTTTTGCGTCTTTAAACATCGACAAGCACACCGACATAGGTGCCACATCGTAGATTTTCTTCAAAATCTCCAACGATTGCGTAATCACTTGCCTACCTTTGTCGGCACTCACCACCATCTGGTCGAGCCCAAGCCGGTGGTAATTGTAGAGCACTTCACGAATGCCCGAAGTGGCCTTGTCGGTGTAGGCACTGAGCACAGCACTTCTGTTTTTGGTGTCCTCAAACGCTTTCCAGCCACTTTCGCCACTACTTTGAGCCATCCTCACCACATTTGCCGCTTTCTCGTAATATGGGTCGCCACCTCTCATCGAGAAAGTGTCAAAATCCATACCGATAATCATAAATGCGTAAAAATTGAGAATCGCTGTCAAATTGCTTTGCATATCCTGCTCGGAATACACCAAAGGCTCATTTTGCTCGTAAGTGAACTCAACTTTCGTGTCTTTGAAATTGATAATTGTGGTGGTGTAAGAGCTGTTATACACCGGGCGTTGCGACTGGATTTGCAAGTCGCCTGTCATCTTTCCACTGCCATCGTCGTAGGTGTTCACCGTCAAAAACAATTTGCACTGAATTTTTTCATTATTGCCAAACTGAGCATCAGTCCACTTGGTGGTGTTCATATACTCGGAAATGGCCTGCTGGAGTGTGGTGAACACTTCTTTATTTGCGTTCTGAATCTTACTGCTGTTGATTTCAACCTCGCAATTCAACTCCTGTGCGAAAGCGCAAGCTCCCACACACACCACGGCTACCAACAATGAAAAAATACGGCGAATGTTCATAAGTGGAATTTCAATTTTCAAAGTTATTTGCTTGAATGAACTTTAAAGTAAATTTTGGTCAACACATTCTTTGTGTCTTGTGGGAAGTCGCCCTTCATCATCCAACCATAGTAGCCAGTGTCTTTAGCCAACACTTCCGCAACCGACATTCCTTTGTATTTGCCAAAATTGAACACTTCCACGCCCTTGTCATCAAACACGAATCGGCCAGCAAGGTCCACATTCTTGTTTTGGGTAGAAAAGGCAGAAAGATACTCTACCTCGTTTTGCAGCGATGGATATTTGTCTAATTGCGCTTTGAGCACCTCGTAGGTGGCTCTTGTGTCGGCATCGGCAGAATGTGCGCCTTCCAAATCTTTTCCGCAATAAAACTTGTAGGCTGCCACCAGATTGCGTTGCTCCATTTTGTGGAAAATGGTCTGAACATCAACAAACTTGCGCTTCGAGAAATCGAAATCCACGCCAGCGTTCAGAAATTCCTCCTGAAGCATGGGAATGTCGAAGCGGTTGCTGTTGAAGCCTGCCACATCACTACCCTCAAACACCGATGCCAGTGAGCGTGCCACCTGCTTGAATGTGGGGCAATCCTTCACGTCGTCGTCGGTGATGTGGTGAACGGCTGTAGCCTGTTCAGGGATGTGCATTCCCGGATTCACACGAAGGGTCTTTGATTCTTCAGTGCCGTTGGGAAACACTTTGATATACGAAATTTCCACTATTTTGTCGGAAGTGATATTCAACCCTGTGGTTTCAAGGTCGAAAAACACTAACGGCTTTTTCAAATTTAATTCCATTTGATATTTCTATATTTTTTTGGAGTGACGTCTGTGCTATTAAAGCATCATTGGCATAAGAAGAACAAGCAGTTCCTCATTTTCTTTCTGCTCAACAGGCAAGAACAAGCCTGCTCTTGTTGGGTCGATGAGCTGAACTGAGATATTTTCAGCGTCGATGTTGTTGAGCACGTCGATGATATTCTCATCGTTGAAGCCGATTGCCATTTCCACACCGTTGTAGTCGCAAACGATGCGTTCTTCCGCAGAAGTTGAGTAATCAATATCTTGGGTTGACATCAGCACTTCATCAGGGCGCATCTCCAACTTCACAAGACCGCTTGAACTGGTGAACACCGACACTCGGCGGAGCGCGTTGAGCAATTGCACACGGTCAATCGACACGTTGTATTGGTTTGTGGTTGGAATCACAGAGTTGTAGTTAGGATAACGGCCATTCACGAAACGGCAAGTGAGTGTATAGTCTGCTGTCTCGAAAGTGGCGCTCTTGCTATCTACAGTAATATTCACATCACCGTCTTTCTTTTCAAGAATACTGCTCAAAATTGCAGCAGGCTTGGTTGGGAGAATGAACGAGAGTTCATGACCTGTTTGGATATTGAGTTTGCGATAGCGCACCAACTTGTGGGTGTCAGATGCCACAAACACGATTTCATCGGGCTTGATGTCCCAGAAAATACCCATCATCACCGGACGCATTTCCTCAACGCCTACAGCGAAGATTGTTTGTTGAATACCCTCAACCACAGTTTTGCAAGGCAGAGTCAAGTGCTTTGGTTCTTCTTCGCTCGCAGCCTTCACAGGGAATTCATTGCCGTTCACGCCAATGAAGTTGAATTTACCGTGAAGATAAGTGATGTTGATTTCAAGATTCTCATCGTTCACATCAAATGTGAGTGCCAAGTCGGGAAGCTGCTTGAGAAGGTCGAGAAGTTTCTTCACATTTGCAGCAAACTTTCCTGAGCCTTCAGGGTTTTGCACCTGCACATTGGTGGTAAGCGTAGTTTCCTGATCGCTACCAGTAATCACCAATTTGTCGCCTTCAAGGTTGAACAAGAAATTGTCGAGAATCGACAGCTTGTTTTTGGAATTCACTACCTTACTCACTGCTGAAAGGTGAGAAAGTAAAAGCTTACTTTGAATGTTGAATCTCATATATGCTATAATTTGAATTTATTAATATTCGCTTGTTGTAAAACCTGTATATTTTTAACTTACAAATATACAAATTATTGCCGACAATTCAACAAAAAACGTCGTCCAAACTCACTTGGACGACGCTATTTTAAGTATTATTTTGCAATTTCTTACATCACGCCACGCTCTCTGAGCTTCTTTTGCCAATTCCAGGCACTGAGCATGGTGTCTTCAATCGACTCTTGAGCCTTCCAGCCGAGCACTTCGTTAGCCTTCTTTGGGTCGGCCCAAATCTTCACGATATCGCCTTCGCGACGGCCCACAATCTTGTGTGGAACCTTAACGCCAGTAGCCTTTTCAAATGCGTGGAGGAGTTGGAGAACCGACAGGCCCTCGCCTGTTCCGATATTGAACACTTCGAGCTTTTCGTCGCTCTTGTCCTCAAGCATTCTTGCAAGTGCCACAACGTGAGCTTTCGCAAGGTCAACCACGTTGATAAAGTCGCGAATGCAAGAGCCGTCGGGGGTGTCGTAATCGTCGCCGAAAATGCTCAATTCCTTACGCACGCCAATAGCAGTCTGGGTGAGATAAGGAACAAGGTTTTGTGGAACACCGTTTGGCAATTCGCCAATTTCTGCCGATGGATGCGCACCGATTGGGTTGAAGTAGCGCAGCAAAATAGCCTTGATTGGAGCACCGCTCTTCACCACGTCGGCAATGATGTCTTCACTCATCTGCTTGGTTGCACCGTAAGGTGACGTTGCCTTCTTGGTTGGAGCGTCTTCTGTGATAGGATTCTTATCTGGTTCGCCATACACGGTGCAAGAAGAAGAGAACACAAAGCCCTTCACACCGTAAACAGGCATCAAATCGAGCAAGTTGATGAGAATGTTGAGGTTGTTACGGTAATAGAGAATTGGTTTGTGAATCGACTCGCCCACTGCCTTACTTGCGGCAAAATTGATAATGCCGTTGATGCCAGGGTTTGCCTTGAACAATTCGTGCAGAGTATCGATATTTGTGCAGTCACCCTCCACAAACACTGGGCGAATACCTGTGATTTTCTCAATACCGTCAAGCACTTCGATGTTGCTGTTCGACAAGTTGTCGATAATCACAACTTCGTAACCTGCTTGTTGCAATTCCACGGTGGTGTGGGAACCGATAAATCCCAAGCCGCCAGTAACAAGAATTTTTCCTTTCATTTTGATTACTTTTTGATTGATTTTATAATATGTTCCACGATTCTGCCACAAGCCAATCCATCGCCGTAAGGATTTATTGCCTTGCTCATCTTTTCATACTGTTCTTTCGAATCCAGCAGCATCTGCATGTTTGACACGATTTTCGCATAGTCGGTGCCGACCAGTTTCACCGTGCCTGCATCAAGAGCCTCTGGACGCTCGGTGGTGTCGCGCATCACGAGCACAGGTTTCCCAAGTCCAGGAGCTTCCTCCTGAATGCCGCCGCTGTCGGTAAGCACAATGCTTGATTTCTCCATCAGATACACGAAGTTGAGATATTCAAGCGGCTCGATGAAGAATAAGTTGCTGGAAGCGTCGATGCTGTCGCCAAACACTTCTTTGATGGGTCGGCGCACATTGGGATTGAGGTGCATCGGGTACACGAAATCCACATTCGGATAACTTTCGCTCAAGGTCTTAATTGCATTGCAGATGTTCTTGAAGCCTTCTCCGAAGTTTTCTCTACGGTGACCAGTAATCAGCACAAGGCGGCGTGTTCCGTCGTCGAGACGGTTCACATCGTAGCCCTGCCCTTTCAGGCGAGCCGACAATGAGGCAGAGAGTGTGGTGTCGTTTTTAATTCTGTCCACCACCATGTGAAGCGCATCAATCACTGTGTTGCCTGTCACGATAATCTTTTCTTCCCCCACTCCCTCGTCAAGCAAATTCTGACGACTGAGCGGTGTGGGCGAAAGGTTGAATGTGGCAATGCGACCCGTAATCTGACGGTTCATTTCCTCAGGCCAAGGGCTGTAGATGTTGTGTGTGCGCAAGCCTGCTTCCACATGTCCTACGGGAATCTGCTGGTAAAATGCTGCCAAAGCGGCTGCCATGCTGGTGGTGGTGTCGCCATGCACAAGCACCACATCGGGCTGCGCTTCTTTGAGCACATCACGCATTCCCAAAAGCACACGAGAGGTAATATCGTATAAATCTTGACCCGACTTCATGATATTCAAGTCGTAGTCGGGGGTGATATCAAATATCTCCAGCACCTGGTCAAGCATCTCACGGTGCTGACCAGTAACACACACTATGGTATCGACTTCTTCGTGACGCTTCTGAAACTCCTTCACGAGTGGAGCCATTTTGATGGCTTCGGGACGAGTTCCAAAAACGAGCATTACTTTCTTCTTCATAATTCAGTATAATTGGAGTATTTGCCACATGGAAGCCACAATGGCAAATACTTACACTTTGCAAAAATAATGTTTTTTTACAACATTCGCAAACGCCCTATTTCCTTGTGATTTTGAAAATAGTGCCTTCAATCAGCGAGCAATACACATCGCCATTGGCATCTACCTCAAAACCATTCACTTCGCTTGTTCCCATTGGGTAAGAAACCACAAGCTGGTGGGTGGCGGCATCTACGATTGAGAGCTGGCCGTGGCGACTACCGGCATACACAAATCCATCGTGCTCAATCACGATACATGGAGCATGCTCATAGCCCAAACCAAGGTCGGTTTTCCAAAGGAGCTTGTAACTGTTGCCTTCGGTGCTCATAGCCACCAACTCGCCGTCCATGGTCTTGGCATAAGCCACTTTTCCGTCTTCGCTGCGACCTAAACTCTCACGAACTTTATTCTCATTCTTTTCGCGCCAAATCTGCTTGCCGCTCTTTCTGTCAACGGCTGTAGCCACACGGTCGGGAGCCACAACCACCACCTTGTCGGCAGTAACCACTGGCACCACGTTGCCTGGGCTGAAGAGGTTCACAGTCTTGCCATTGTTCCACTTCCATTGGAGCTTGCCGCTTTTTTTGTTGATCGAACGCAAATAGGTGTCCCATGCGCCAAAAATCACATCGCCACCATCAATCACAGGGGCTGCTTGGCAATAGTTGTCGATATCGTCGAAGCGCCACACCAATTTGTGCTTGGCGATGTCCCAAGCTTGGAATGTCTTGTAACCACCTTGGTAAAGGATGCCTTTTTCTATCACACCATCAGCCACATAGGGACCGTCGGCATTGAAAGCGTATGTTTCCTTGCCCGATTTCTTGTTGAGCCATACCAAGCGGCGGTCGGCAGTTGGCAACACCACATATTTGCGGTCAACTGCAGGGCGTGAGTAAAGCATGGCAGCGGTTTTATATTCCCATTTCACTTTGTGTGTCTGCTTGTCAAGAGCCTTGCAGAAGCCCAAAGAATTGCCGAAATAAATGTTTTTCTCGTCCAATCCCAAGCGAGTGAAGATAGTGGCGTTGTCGGCAAACACCTTTTCTACAGCAAAGCGTGCATCTTCTTTAGTTTGTAAAGAAGCAGGTGCTGGGCTGTCGTAGTATTCGGTGTTCATCTTGTATGCATACATTGGAACAGGTGCTTGATCCAAAATCTTGTTGTAAACGTGAATCCAGTTTGATTTCAAATCCACGTTAAGGAGGGTGTAGCCATAATCGCCATTACCCATATCGAGGGCACGAACAATCAGTCCGTTGATGCCGTCGGTCTCATACAGGCGCCATCTGTGATAGTGACCACACTGGTGAGTGATCACTGGATATTTTTTCAGGATAGCCACATAGTCGCGATAGTTGTCCAAGTCGTCGAGAATTGGATAGTGGTTCACGCTCAGCACCTTCATGCCAGGCTTCACCTTCTCTGAGAGTATCTTGTCGAGCCAAATCAAGTCCTCTTGCTTGATATGACCGTCGCCCATCTTCATGAATGGGCCACAGTTCATGCCCACTACCACCAAGTCGCCAACGGTGAACACAAAGCGGTCGGCGCCCCAAAGGTCGTTGAAAGTCTTGCATGCGCTTTGGCTCCAAGTGTTTTCGTGGTTGCCAGGGATGATGTAGTATGGTTTGGTGAAAGCGTCGAAAATCGACTTCACATTACGGAGTTGCTCATCGCTACCTTCGTTGGTCAAGTCGCCAGACACGAGCACATAGTCCACATCGCTTTTGTTGACTTCCGCAACAGCGGCTTTCAGTTTTGCCTCATTAGCGTTGCCTGGAGTGACGTGGATGTCGCTAAAGATAGCGAATTTTTGAGCGGAAAGAGTGACCCAGCACACAAACAGTGCCAAAACCAGTGTCACCACTCTTAATTGATTAGTTTTCATTTGATTGTAAATATGTGTTTAAATAACAGCAGTGCTCCTGGGAGCACTGCCTTAATTATGAAGTTTGTATTAATCCAGTTTGTGAATAATTAAGCCTGAGCGCAACTTTGGTTCAAACCAAGTGGCCTTTGGAGGCATAATGTTGCCAGAGTCGGCGATGTCGATAATCTGACGCATGGTCACAGGATAAAGTGCCAAAGCCATCTTCATTTCACCAGAGTCAACTCTGTCTTTCAACTCACCTAAACCACGGATACCGCCCACAAAGTCGATACGCTTGTCGGTACGCAAGTCCACGATGTTGAGAATGTCGCGCAAGATGTAGTCGGAAGAAATCTTCACGTCGAGCACACCGATTGGGTCGTTATCATCGTAAGTGCCTTCTTTCGCTGTGAGTGAATACCACTTGCCACCCAAGTAAAGTGAGAAATTGTGAAGGGCTGCTGGACGATAGATTTCTGTGCCCTTGTCTTCTACAACAAACTTCTCTCCCACTTTTTGCAGGAATTCTTCGTCGGTAAGCCCATTGAGGTCCTTCACCACGCGGTTGTAGTCCATCACCTTCAAGTGTGATTCTGGGAAGCATACAGCCAGCAGGTAGTTGTATTCCTCTTTGCCTGTGTGGTTAGGGTCGGCCTTTGCCTTTTCCTCTCCCACATGCGCAGCAGCAGCTGTACGGTGGTGACCATCTGCGATATACAGATATGGAATCTTCGCAAAAGCTTCGGTGATTTCGTTGATTACCGCATCATCAGAAATGCACCACAAAGTGTGACCGATACCGTCTTCCGACACGAAGTCGTATTCTGGCTGAGTTTTTGCTGTTTGAGCAATCACTCTTTCAAGCACCTCGTTTGTAGGAAATGACAAGAACACTGGTTCGATGTTTGCATTATTGATTTCAATATGATGCATACGGTCCACTTCCTTTTCCTTACGGGTCAACTCGTGCTTTTTGATTTTGCCAGTGAGATAGTCGTCAACACTTGCTCCTACCACCAAACCATATTGGGTGCGACCATCCATGGTTTGAGCGTAAAGATAGTATTGCTCCTTCTCATCCTGCACAAGCCAGCCTTCGCGTTGGAACTTCTGGAAATTCTCAACAGCCTTGTCGTAAACCTTCTGTTCATGCTCGCCAGTGCCTGGCTCGAAATCAATTTCAGGTTTAATGATGTGATACAGCGATTTCTCGTTGCCTTCAGCTTCAGCTCTTGCTTCTTCACTTGAAAGCACATCATAAGGCTTTGAAGCCACTTGCTCTACAAATTGCTTAGGTGGACGAAGTCCTCTAAACGGTTTAACTTTTGCCATAGTGTTAGTAGTTTTATAAATAATTATGTTAAGGTGGTGTAAATAATATTACTTTCGGAGGATAGTTTGAGCACGGTCAGGACCTACCGACACGATTGTGATGGGCACTTCAAGTTTTTCTTCAAGATACTTGATGTAATCCTTAAATTCCTGAGGGAATTGGTCTTCACTTGTCATGCTGGTCATATCGGTTTTCCAACCTTTAATTTCTGTATATACGGGCTTGATGTCGTGCTCGATTGAGAATGGGAAATCACGGGTCACTTTGCCGTTGATTTCGTAGGCATCACAAGCCTTGATGGTGTCGAATCCGTCGAGCACATCGCTCTTCATCATAATCAACTGAGTCACACCATTGAGCATGATGGTGTAGCGCAAAGCCACGAGGTCAATCCAGCCACAGCGGCGTTCGCGACCGGTCACAGCGCCAAATTCATGACCGATTTGACGAATGGTTGCGCCAGTCTCGTCAAACAGTTCGGTTGGGAATGGGCCGCTACCCACACGGGTGCAATATGCCTTGAAAATACCAAACACTTCGCCAATCTTGCTTGGAGCCAAACCTAAACCAGTGCAAGCACCTGCGCAAATGGTGTTTGAAGAAGTCACGAATGGATATGAGCCGAAGTCCACATCAAGCATACTGCCTTGAGCACCTTCGCAAAGCACGCTCTTACCTTCTTTCAGTTGTTTGTTGATAAAGAACTCGCTGTCAATCAAATCGAATCCTTTCACATATTCGATGCTCTCCAGCCACTTCTTTTCGAGTTCTTCCACATCAGGAGTCTCGCCAAGCGCTTTCAGCAATGTGATGTGGCGCTGTTTTGCTGCATTATATTTTTCGAGGAAGTTTTCTTCGATGTCGCCCACACGCAAACCGTTACGGCTGATTTTGTCGGTGTAAGTAGGACCAATGCCTTTACCAGTTGTGCCGATTTTGCTATCACCCTTGAGCTTTTCGTTAGCAGCGTCAAGCAGGCGGTGAGTAGGAAGAATCAAATGAGCTTTCTTTGAAATTTTCAATACTTTCGTAATGGCAACACCTTGCTTTTCAAGATCGCGGGCTTCTTCAGCGAAGAGCACTGGGTCGAGCACCACGCCATTACCAATCACATTCATTTGTCCGTTTTGGAAAATTCCAGAAGGAATTGAGCGGAGCACGAATTTCTTGCCTTCAAACACGAGGGTATGACCTGCGTTTGGGCCACCTTGAAAACGAGCAACCACATCGTAGCGGGGTGTGAGCACATCCACTACTTTTCCTTTTCCTTCATCTCCCCATTGTAAACCCAAAAGAACGTCAACTTTCATAATTACTTTTTTGTTTTTATATTTTGTTTTTTCTTGTTTCTTGCACAGGTGTTACACAGTCCGTTAACACACATAATTCGATATTGCTCGCTAAATGCGGCATAGCGCTTGGCATGAAGCTCTTCCGCTAACGCCAGATCCTTAACGGTTTTCACCTTTCCACAGTCCAAACACACCAGGTGAATGAATTTCACCTCGCTTATGCGGGTGAATTGCAGTTTTTGCAGTCCTTCATTGAAAAACCTGCAAAGAATGCCTGCTTTGGTAAGCAACTCCAAATTGCTATACACCGTGGATTGACTCACCTTAAACGCATCGGATTGAAGCTGTTGACATAACTGCTCTGCTGTGAAAGGTTTGTTAAACGCAAGTGCCTTGCTTAAAACGGCAAACCTTTCGGGGGTTTTCCTATAATTGCCCTTCTCCAGAAAATTACTGAAGTTCTTGACAATGGCGCTATTATTCAACACGTCGCTCATAGCTAAAAATATCTCTACAAAGATAAGAAATATTACAAACATAGGAAAATATTTTTAACGGCAATCATACTCCTTGATAAAATAGCCATTATTGGATAGGATTTGGGCGTTTTTTCTCGATATTGCTTGCTCATACCGCTTTTTTTTCGGAAATTTGCAGAATATTTACACATTGTTTATAAAGAATTAAAATTATAATGGAAATAACAGTTGCTCAGCTCGCGGCCATGATCCACGGAACTGTGGATGGCGATGCTTCAGTACGTATCAACAACTACTCTAAAATTGAAGAAGCCACTGAAGGTTGCTTAACCTTTTTGGCTAACGTAAAATATACTCACTTCATCTACACCACCAAGGCTTCTGCCGTGCTGGTGCGAAACGACTTCCAACCAGAGAAGCCCATTAGCGCCACACTCATCAGAGTGGAAGACCCTTACAAGACTCTCGCCGACCTGCTCAACATGGTCAGCGCTCAAGCCCCTGAGAAAGTGGGCATCGAGCAGCCTTGCTTCATCAGTGAAGGTGTTGAGGTTGATGAAAAAGCCTATGTGGGTGCGTTTGCCTATATCGGCAAGAGGGTGAAATTGGGTAAAGGCGTGAAAATTTATCCACAGGTGTATGTGGGCGACGATGTGACCATTGGCGACAACGTAATCCTCTACCCTGGCGTGAAGGTGTATCACGGCTGTAAGATTGGCAACCGCTGCATCGTGCACGGTGGTGCCACTATCGGTGCCGACGGCTTCGGCTTCGCTCCAAAGGAAGACGGCACTTACGAGAAAATCTCTCAAATCGGCATCGTGATTCTTGAAGACGATGTGGAAATCGGTGCCAACACCACCATCGACCGCGCCACCATGGGTGCCACCGTCATCAAGCAAGGTGCAAAACTCGACAACCTTATCCAGATTGGCCACAATGTGGAAATCGGCGAAAACACCGTGATGGCTGCACAAGTGGGTGTGGCTGGTTCTACCAAGATTGGCAAACACAATATGGTGGGCGGACAGGTTGGTTTCGCAGGTCATATTACTGTGGGCGACCAAAACGGCATCGGTGCGCAATCTGGTATTCCTAACAGCATCGGTTCAAAGCAGCGTGTGCTTGGCTCACCTGCCATCAACGTGCTCGACTTTGCGCGCACACAAGTTTACCTCAAGCGTCTGCCATCGTTATTCAGCGATGTGAGCGCAATTAAGAAAGACATTGAGGCTCTTCAAAAAGACTAATAAAAAATTCAAGATATATTTAATGAAACAAAAAACATTAAAAAGCGAGTTCTCCGTTAGCGGCAAGGGATTGCATACAGGTGTGCATGTGACTGCCACTTTCAAACCTGCCGAGGTGAACACAGGATACAGAATTAAGCGCATCGACTTGGAAGGCGAGCCTATCATTGAAGCCCTTGCCGAAAACGTGACCGAAACAACCCGTGGCACTGTGGTTTCGAGCAAAGCCGACAAGAATGTAAAGGTGAGCACCATCGAGCACGCATTGGCAGCCCTCTACACTGCCGGCATCGACAACTGCTTGATTGAGGTGGATGCAGCCGAACTCCCAATTCTCGACGGTAGCGCAATCATCTACTGCAATAAAATTGAAGAAGTAGGCATTCAAGAGCAAGAAGAGGAAAAGGAATACTATGTGGTGAAGAAGCGTATCAAGGTTTTTGACCCCGAAACCGGTTCTTCTCTGATTGTCCTCCCCGACGATGAACTGTCGATGGACGTGATGATTGAATTTAATTCGCCAGTTTTGAGCAATCAGTTTGCATCGCTTGAGCATGTGTCGGCTTTCAAGAGTGAGATTGCGGCAAGCCGCACATTCGTTTTCGTTCGCGAAATCCTTCCTTTGCTGCAAATGAACCTCATTAAAGGTGGCGACCTCGACAACGCTATCGTTATCCACGATAAGGAAATGCCGAAAGAAGACCTCGACCGTCTTGCCGACCTGATGAACGTGCCACGCAAGCAAGTGAGCGAGTTGGGCTATCTCAACAACAAGCCTTTGGTATATAAGAATGAGCCAGCACGCCACAAACTGCTCGACCTTCTCGGCGACCTTTCTTTGATTGGCCGTCCGTTGAAAGGTCGCATCGTGGCTACAAAGCCTGGGCACACCATCAACACCACTTTGGCAAAGAAAATCCGCAAGGAGCTTCGTTACCAAAATGTGCAAGCCCCAAGCTACGACCCTAACAAGGAACCAATATTCGGCATCAACGACATTCGCCGTATGCTTCCACACCGCTACCCAATGCAGTTGGTTGACAAGGTGATTGAAATGGGTAAAAACCACATTGTGGGTGTGAAAAATATCACCTCAAACGAGCCATTCTTCCAAGGTCACTTCCCAGAAGAGCCTGTTATGCCTGGCGTGCTTCAGGTTGAGGCAATGGCGCAAGTGGGCGGTTTGCTCGTGCTCTCACAAGTGGAAGACCCCGAACGCTACTCCACCTACTTCATGAAAATCGACAACGTGAAGTTCCGCCAAAAGGTGGTGCCTGGCGACACACTCATTTTCCACCTCTCATTCATCACTCCTATCCGTAGAGGCTGTGCTGTGATGAAGGGTTACGCTTTCGTGGGCGAGAAGATTGTTTCGGAGGCTGAATTTATGGCGCAAATCGTAAAAAACAAATAAGTAACAGTAAAAACTATATCATAAAAAGAAATATGGAACAATACCCCTTTGCCGTAATTGATCCGAGTGCAAAGATTGGCGAGAATGTGAAAATCGGTCCATTTGTCACTATCGACGGAAATGTTGAAATTGGCGATGGCACCGTCATCGACAGCAACGTGACCATTCACTCTGGCGCAAGAATCGGTAAAAATTGCCACATACACTCTGGCGCAGTGATTAGCGACATTCCCCAAGACCTCAAATTTAAAGGAGAGGAAACTTTAGCTATCATTGGCGACAACACCAGCATTCGCGAGTTTGTGACTATCCACCGCGGTACCGCTTCACAAGGAAAAACCGTGGTAGGCAGCAACTGCCTGATTATGGCATACTGCCACGTGGCACACGACTGTGTGTTGCACGACCGCATCATCATGTCGAACGCCGTTCAGCTCGCTGGCGAAGTGGTGGTTGAAGACTGGGCAATCATTGGTGGCGGCACTCTCGTGCACCAATTCACCCACATTGGTCCTCACGTGATGATTCAAGGTGGCTCGCAAGTGAACAAAGACATTCCTCCTTACGCAATGATTGGCCGTCAACCCATCTCTTACATGGGCATCAATTCCGTGGGCCTTAACCGTAGAGGTTACACCCAAGAGCAAATCGAAACTATCAACAATGTGTATCGAGCGCTGTATTTCTCTGAACTCAACTTCCGCGACGCTATCGCAAAGATTGAGGCAGAAATGCCAGTTTCGGCTGAACGCGACATCATTGTTGACTTCGTGAAAAATTCACCTCGCGGCATCGTTCGCAAAGTGTAATTCCACACATTATTTAATATATAAGGCGGTTACCTCAACAGAGAAGTAACCGCCTTTTGTTTTTCTAATATTTAACCGATTATAAGCCTCGCTCCAGTTTGTCGAGTTTTTCGCCGTCGTTCAGCCTGTAGTAGATGTCGCGGAGTATGCTTCTCGCATCCACGCTGTCATGGTTGATTTGGAACGCCTTTTCCAAATATTCCTTTGCCTTGTCGAATATCGGCGTCAGTTCCTTCGAGAGCTTTGCGTTCGATTTTTTCGGATTGTCTTGAATGTATTTCAACGCTTCAAGATAGTAGCACCTGCCAGCATCGAAGTTGGTTTGATAATCATCAGGCATAAGTTCTACAGCCCTGATATAATATGGACGTGCTTGCATATAGCTGGAGCGCGACTCCACTATCTGTCCTTTTATGGTGTAATAATTGGCGTTGAGCGAGTCCATCAGTATAGCCTGGTCAAGCATCACCTCTGCCTCATTCATTTTACCATGATAAATGCAGTCGTTGATCATGATGCGCATATATCGCACATCTTGCTTTCCGTAAAGCTGATAAGCCTCTTTCGTCACTTTCACCATCGTGGCTGTGTCGCCAAGCTGGTGGAGCACATTAATATCGTGGTCGAATGCGCTTTTCTTCACCACACCCAACGAGCGTGCTTGGGTGAACAGGTCGTGCGCTTCTCTAAGTTTTTTAAGTTGGACCGCCGCCATGGCTTGGAAATAACGCATTTCTCCGATTACAGTGTCGGGGTCAACTTTGTGTTTCACAATTTGCTGCGGAGTGGTCACCAAGTTGTAATAAATGCCCCAAAGCTTGTAGGCATTTCCCATGTCTTTCGCCTTATACAAATCGGCTCCAGCAGCACTGTAGTCAACCACATATCCCATCATTTTGTGCCAAATTTCTTTTGAGAATTTGGTTTTCACTTTCTGTTTCTGTGTGGCTTTGTCAATTTTCGGAGTGCCATCGCGATTGGTTTCCAAAATGGTGTCTAATTTCAGTGCTTTTTGGCAATAGTCATAGCCACTCACCAGTGCATTACCCATTTCTTTCACGTCGAATGAGTTGCCCACTGATTTATTCACACGATTCTTGTCGTAGATGCCAAACTCTACCCGTGCAGCCAGCCACCATGTTTCGGCAAGGTCTTGCGTTGCCTCGTTGGTGAGTGCCGGTTTCAGTTTCGCCTGTGCATTTTTATAGGCTTTCAAATCAGCAGACAGGTCACCAATACTTTTCTTCACTTCTTCCAATGTGCGCTTCTGCGCATTCACTGGCGAAAAAGCAAAAAAAGCCATCAAAGCAAGTGATAAAAAATAACGATACTTCATCTGCGAATGATTCTTTTTTTTAGGTAAAACGCTGCGCAGTCCACACTATTTTTTGGTCTGCACAGCGCTTATAAAAATTTATTTAATAATTAATTTATTGTATCTCGTTGCACAACATTATTTTTGTTGAGCTGGAGCTGTAGCATCTGCTGGTTGAGCCTTTGGCTTCAAGATGTTCAAACCGTACTTGATGTTGTCGATGAAAGCTTCAGTGCCAGTTTGACCATTTTCTTTAGCTCTTTCAAGATAGCCAAGTGCTTCTTCATACAATGGAATTACCACTGGAGCAGCTTGTTCGTTGGTTGCATCTGGGTGAGATTGCAGATAGTCTTGAGCCTTCTTCCAAAGACCGTGACCAGCTCTGTAGAGTGCGTCAGGATATTTTGGATTCAATTCAATAGCTTTCTTGTAAGCAGCGACAGCTTCATCAGCAGTCTTGGTGGTGTCGTTAGTGTAAACGTCGCCAAGCATGCATTGGTAAGTTGCGTTAGCTGGTTCAGCAGCGATAGCACCTTCGAGAAGAGTGTATGCTTTTGCATATTCCTTCTTGTCGAGAATAGTTTGAAGGTAGCGAGCCAAACTTGCAGCCTTGTAGTCGCCAGTGTTCACACCAAAGAGCTTACCGGTGAAGCCATACTTCATTGCTTCGCCAAATGCTGCGAAAGCGTCCATATCGGAATTCATGTTGTAGTCGCAAAGACCCTTCATGAAGTAGATTTGACCCATAATGGTATCGGCAGGTTGTACAACCTTGTTTTCGATAGCCATTGGCGATTTAATCAATTGGCAGTATTTACCATACACAGCAGAAGCTTCTGCATTCTTTTGTGCTTGGTAGTAGTTGTCACCTACTGTGAGCAAGTCACCGATGTGAGCGCACAAGATAGGAACAATCTTCTTTGAATATTTAGTTTCGATTTTCTTCAAAGAACCATCCTTGTTGAGTTTCTTTACAGAGTCGAGTGGAAGAGCTTCCTGGAAGTCAGCAAAACCCTTGAGAAGGTTTGCAGCCATTTGGTCTTTGTCCACTTTGTCTGGACTCAATTGCATAGTACCCAAATCCTTGTCATAAGCTTCAAAAGCAGCCTTACCTGATTTGAAGAGCGATTCTGCAGTGTTTTGTGCAGATGCTGAACCCGCCAGCATCAATGCACTTGCTAAGAGCATAATTGTTTTCTTCATAATTCAAATATTAAAAAATTAATAGTTATTCGTTATTATCTGTATTGTTGTTTTCTGTTTCGTTGTCCACTTCTGGAACATTATTTTCTATATCATCAATATTGATGTCTTCGTCAACCTCTGGTTGGGTTTGAACCTTGCATACCGATGCAATTTCGTCGTTCTTCTTCTCCAAGTTGATAAGACGAACACCCTGGGTGTTGCGGCCCATCACTCGCAGGTCGGTCACTTTCATGCGAATCATGATACCCGACTTGTTGATAATCACGAGGTCGTTGTCATCGTTCACGTTCTTGATGGCAATAAGCTTACCGGTCTTGTCGGTGATGTTCATTGTCTTCACGCCCTTACCGCCACGGTGAGTGATGCGGTAGTCGTCGAGTTCGCTACGCTTGCCCATACCCTTCTCGGAAACCACAAGTACATTGTCGTTGGCGCCTGTACGCATACAAATCATACCCACGATGCCATCTTCAGGACCATCAAGGGTCATACCCTTCACACCCGTTGATGGACGGCCCATGTTGCGAACCTGATTTTCGTTGAAGCGGATTGCGCGGCCATTCTTGTTGGCAAGAATGATTTCGCTGTCGCCTTCAGTCAATACTGCGTCGATAAGTTGGTCGTTTTCAAGCAAGTTGATAGCGATCACACCATTGGTGCGTGGACGCGAATATTCCTTCAATGCGGTTTTCTTCACCACACCATTCTTCGTTGCGAAAACGATATTGTGCGATTCGTTGTATTCAGGGTCTTTCAACTTGGTGACACGGATAATGGCTTGAACGCGATTATCTGGACCAAGGTTGAGCAGGTTCTGAATAGCGCGGCCCTTTGAGTTCTTCGAACCTTCTGGAATCTCAAACACACGGAGCCAATAGCAGCGACCTTGCTCGGTGAAGAATAGCATATAGTTGTGGTTGGTGGCTTCAAACACACGCTCGATAAAGTCTTCATCGCGTGTTTCGCTGCCCTTTGCACCCACTCCACCACGAGCTTGCGTGCGATATTCAATGAGAGGCGTACGCTTAATATAACCGAAGTGAGAAATAGTGATAATCATTGGGTCGTCGGCGTAGAAGTCCTCTGCGTTCATTTCCTCAGCCGAATACTCGATTTCGGTCTTACGCTCGTCGCCAAACTTTTCACGCACCTCAATCAATTCATCTTCAATCACCTTGCGGCAAGTGACAGGATTGTTGAGAATGTCTTCCAAGAATGCGATACGCTTGCGCAGTTCTTCCAACTCGTCGCGGAGCTTGTCTTGCTCAAGATTGGTGAGCTGACGCAGACGCATTTCCACGATAGCGCGAGTCTGAGCATCATCGAGTTCGAAGCGTTCCGACAGGCGTTGACGTGCCTCGTCGGTGTTCTTACTGCTGCGGATGATGTGAATCACCTCATCGATATGGTCAGATGCGATAATCAAGCCATCCAGAATGTGAGCACGGTCGAGTGCCTTCTTCAACTGGAATCGTGTGCGACGAATCACCACTTCGTGACGGTGATCGAGGAAGTGTTGCAGAATTTGCTTCAAGTTCACGGTTTGTGGTCGGCCATTCACCAGACACACATTATTAACACTGAACGACGACTGCAATTCTGTCATCTTATAGAGCTTATTGAGAAGCACGTTAGGATTCTGGTCCTTCTTCACATCAATCACGATACGCATACCTTGGCGGTCACTTTCGTCGTTGATGTTGCTGATGCCTTCAATCTTCTTTTCCTCCACCAGTCGAGCGATAGCCTCAATCAGTTCACGCTTGTTCACGTTGTAAGGAATTTCACTCACCACAATCTTGTCGCGGTCGTTTTCGGTTTCGATTTCTGCTTTCGCACGAATCACCACGCGTCCGCGTCCAGTCTCAAATGCGTCTCTCACGCCCTGATAGCCATGGATGATACCACCTGTTGGAAAGTCGGGGGCTTTGATGAATTGCATCAAGTCGGAAATCTCCATTTCTGGATTTTCGAGCAGTGCCAAGCACGCGTTAATCGACTCGGTGAGGTTGTGAGGTGGCATGTTGGTTGCCATACCCACCGCAATACCGCTACCGCCATTCACCAGCAAGTTAGGGAATCGGGTTGGAAGCACTTGAGGTTCTTCGAGGGTGTTGTCGAAGTTGGGGTCGAAATCCACGGTGTCTTCGTCCAAGTCGCGCATCATTTCCTCACCCATCTTTGCCAAACGGGCCTCGGTGTAACGCATAGCCGCAGGGCTGTCGCCGTCGATAGAACCAAAGTTACCTTGACCATCTACTAATGGATAACGCATTGCCCATTCCTGAGCCAAACGCACCATTGCAAGATAAACAGAAGAGTCACCGTGTGGGTGATATTTACCGAGCACATCACCGACGATACGTGCCGACTTCTTGTAAGGCACATTTGAGAAGTTGCCGAGCTTGTTCATACCGTAGAGCACTCTTCGGTGTACAGGCTTGAAACCGTCTCGAATGTCGGGGAGAGCACGAGAAACAATCACCGACATCGAATAGTCGATGTACGACGACTTCATCTCGTTTTCAATGTTGATCTCAATAATTCGATCGTTGTTCATTTACTATAAATTTAAATTAAAATTACACATCGCCGCACCCACAAATCAGGCTAAAATTGCGCCCCAGTCCTCATGAAATGCAGCAAGTCATCTAATTTACAAAGTTAATAAAAATTATCGGATTAATCAACCATTTACTGGCAAACTACAATATTTTAAAAGAGCTCCAAACACTGATTTCAATTTTGGCACGATAATTGCACTATTATTAAATCAGATATTATATTTTTCAAAAAAAATAAACTACACAAATACAAACCGAACAGTAAATTGTTTTTGTAAAATTTGCATCTATGACTACAGAGCACTTGTTTGGTTTAACCACATAGAAAATTTTCTTACATTATCCACGTTTTTAGTGTGATACAGATTATGAGATACGACGAACTGACAGAAAAAAGCAACTTTGAATGGCAGCACGGCACTTTTCCCCTGCCCCAAGACGGTGCTGGATTCACAAGCGACGACGATGATGACGACGACACTATCGACGACAACCGTGATTCTGACAGCGGAAGCCAGGAGCAAGGCCACGCTGGCGGAGAAAAGCGCACGCAGCGACGAAATGTCATAAAAAATGACAGCGGAACACCTGTCATCGACAAATACGGCAAAGACATCACAAAAGTGGCGAGCGAAGGCGGCCTCGACCCCGTGGTGGGCAGAGAGAACGAAATTGAGCGCATCGCACAAATTTTGAGCCGCAGGAAAAAGAACAATCCCGTGTTGATTGGCGAGCCCGGTGTAGGTAAATCTGCCATCATCGAGGGCTTGGCACTTCGCATTATTCAGCGAAAAGTGGCGCGTGTGCTGTTCGACAAGCGCATCGTGGCTCTCGACATGGCTTCGGTGGTGGCTGGCACAAAGTATCGCGGACAATTCGAAGAGCGCATCAAAGCCATTATCGACGAGGTGGCTAACAATAAGAATATCATCTTGTTTATCGACGAAATCCACACCATCGTTGGTGCCGGCAATGCTTCGGGCTCGATGGACGCAGCCAATTTGCTCAAGCCAGCCTTGGCTCGTGGCGAGGTGCAGTGCATCGGTGCCACCACGCTCGATGAATACCGCAAAAACATCGAAAAAGACGGTGCATTGGAGCGCCGTTTCCAAAAGGTGATTGTTGATGCCACCAACACGGAAGAAACACTTGAAATTCTCCACAATATCAAGCACGTTTATGAGCAGCACCACGGTGTGGCTTACACCGACGAGGCCCTGCAAGCGTGCGTGCGCCTCACCGACCGCTACATCACCGACCGCTCATTCCCCGACAAGGCTATCGACGCTCTCGACGAGGCTGGGTCGCGTGTGCACATCTCTAAGGTGGTGGTGCCTAAGGAAATCGACGAGTTGGAAAAGCGCATCGCTGAAGCACAGGAGAATAAGTTGAAAGCCGTTCAGGCTCAAAACTTTGAGAGTGCCGCCAACTATCGCGACCATCAAGAAAAACTGAAACTTGAATTGCAGGACGCAAAAGACAAGTGGGAGCGCGAACTCGACAACCAACGCGAGACGGTCAACGAAAACGATGTGGCAGAAGTGGTGGCTATGATGACTGGCGTGCCTGTTCAGCGCATCGCGCAGTCGGAGGGCATTCGCCTCTTGGGCATGACCGACGAACTGAAGAATCAAATCATCGGTCAAGACGAGGCAATCGACAAGATTGCACGCGCCATTCGCCGCAACAGAGTGGGTTTGAAAGACCCCAACCGCCCTATCGGCTCATTCATGTTCTTGGGTTCTACGGGTGTGGGTAAAACGCTGCTTGCAAAACGCCTCTCCGAGTTTTTGTTCAATTCTCCCGATGCACTTATCCGTATCGACATGAGCGAATATATGGAGAAATTCAACGTGTCACGCCTTGTGGGTGCGCCTCCGGGCTACGTTGGCTACGAAGAAGGCGGACAATTGACTGAGAAGGTGCGTCGTCGCCCCTATTCGGTTGTACTTTTTGATGAAATCGAAAAGGCTAACCCCGATGTGTTCAACATGTTGCTGCAAGTACTCGACGAAGGTTGCCTCACCGACAGTTTGGGCAGAAAGGTGAACTTCAAAAACACCATCATCATCATGACATCGAACATCGGCACAAGAGAACTGAAGGACTTTGGCGCTGGCGTGGGTTTCAACACCGCCATCACCAAGGAGCGCAGCGAGGCTGTGATTCGCAAGGCTTTGAATCGCCAATTCTCTCCTGAATTCCTCAACCGTATCGACGACATCATCACATTCTCATCGCTCAACCACGAGTGCATCTTGAAGATTATCGACATCGAACTCAAGAGTTTCTATCAACGTGTTCACGAATTAGGCTACACGTTGGAAATCACCGATGCTACCAAGAATTATGTGGCAGATAAGGGTTTCGATGTGCAGTTCGGTGCCCGCCCACTCAAGCGTGCTATTCAGAGCTACATTGAAGACCCATTGAGCGAGTTGCTGCTCCGCAACGAGGACAAATCTTCAGGCCACTTGCTGATTGATTTGAAAGACGGCGAAATCGACGCCCAATTCATCGAAAGCCAAAAGGTGGAAAACGTGTCAGAATAGACACTCTTCACACCATCACAATATGATAAAATGTCACATTTTACCGATGTGGCATTTTTTTTGTATGGTTGTATATCACATTAATTAAATAGAAAATAAAGTCTTAAAATAATTTATAATTATGGCAAAAGGTTCAATCGGGGTTACCACAAGTAATATTTTCCCCGTTATTAAACAATTTCTTTACAGCGACCACGAAATTTTCCTTCGCGAAATCGTGTCAAATGCTGTAGATGCTACACAAAAACTCAAAACACTTGCCAACGTAGGTGAATTTAAAGGCAAAACCGACGATTTGAAGGTGAGCGTTAAGCTCGACACCGAAGCTGGCACTCTCACCGTCAGCGACAACGGTATCGGTATGACTGCCGAAGAAATCGACAAATACATCAACCAAATCGCTTTCTCTGGCGCTGAGGACTTCCTGAACAAATTCAAAGACAACGCCAACGCCATCATCGGCCACTTCGGTTTGGGTTTCTATTCCGCTTTCATGGTTTCAAAGAAAGTGGAAATCCACACACTCTCCTACAAGGAAGGCGCAAAGGCTATGAAGTGGACTTGCGACGGCTCTCCTGAATACGACATGGAGGAATGTGAAAAGGCTGAGCGCGGTACCGACATCGTGATGTATATCGACGATGAGGAAAAGGAATATTTGGAAAAAAACCGCATCAGCGCATTGCTCAACAAATACTGCCGCTTCATGCCTGTGCCTGTGATTTTCGGCAAAGAACAGGAATGGAAAGACGGTAAATACGTGGATACCGACACCGACAAGGTGATTAACAACATTGAACCACTGTGGACCCGCACTCCAACCGAACTCAAAGACGAGGACTACATCAAGTTCTACCACGCTATCCAGCCCGGTCAGGAAGACCCTCTGTTTTGGATTCACCTGAATGTTGACTTCCCTTTCACCCTCACCGGTATTCTCTACTTCCCAAAAATCAAGAACAACCTTGACGTTCGCAAAGACCGCATCCAGCTCTATTGCAACCAGGTGTTCGTAACCGACAGCGTGGAAGGGGTTGTGCCCGACTTCATGATGCTGCTCCAGGGTGTTATCGATTCTCCAGATATTCCTCTGAACGTATCTCGTAGCTATTTGCAAGCCGACCGCAATGTGAAGAAGATTTCTACCTACATCACTAAAAAGGTGGCTGCGCGTTTGGAAGAATTGTCGAAGAAAGACACCAAGGCTTTTGAGGAAAAGTGGAACGACATCAAGATTTTCATCGAATACGGTATGCTCAGCGATGAGAAGTTCTGCGAGCAAGCCATGAAGTTTGCCCTCGTTTCCGACACCGAAGGCCAATTCTTCAAACTCGATGACTACAAGAAACTCATCGAAGGCAACCAAACCGACAAGGATGGCAACCTCGTTTATCTTTACGCTACCGATAAGGAGGCACAATACTCCTATATCAAAGCCGCAAACGATAAGGGCTACAATGTGCTGATGATGGACGGTCAACTCGACATTCCTTTCGTGAGTATGCTTGAGCAAAAGAACGAAAAGAGCCGTTTCGTGCGTGTTGACTCTGATGTAATCGACAATCTTATCCGCAAAGAAGACGACAAGAAGTCGGAACTCTCCGCCGACGAGCAAGCCATGGCTTCTACCCTCTTCAAATCGCAGATTCCTGCCATCGAAAAGAGCGAGTTCTATGTGTCGTTTGCAGCACTCGCTGCCACCGACCAGCCTGTGGTGATTACTCAAAGCGAATATATGCGCCGTATGAAGGAAATGGCACAATTCCAAAGCGGCATGAACTTCTATGGCGAACTGCCTAACGCCTACAACCTCACTTTGAACACCAACCACCCTGTAGTGAAGAAGGTGATTGAGGCTGCAAACAGTAGTCTTGAGGGCGAGCTCAAGCCTGTGAACGATGAGTTGAAGGCCACAAATGCCGTTATCGAAGCCATCAAGAGCCTCGACAAAGACGGCAAGGGCGTGCCCGAAGACAAGAAGGCCGACCTTAAGACCAACGAGGACAAGGCTACCGAACTCCGCGCTAAGAAAGACGAGTTGATTAGCAAATACGCTGCTGGCAACGACACCGTGAAGCAGCTCATCGACATCGCTCTCCTCGGCAACGGTCTTCTCAAGGGTGAGGCTCTGAGCAACTTCCTGAAGCGTTCGGTTTCTCTTCTCTAACGAGATTCTAACACATCACTGAAAATAATACTTGCAACCGGGAATCGGCTATCACAGTCGCTCCCGGTTGCTTTTTTTTGTGCTTTTTTTTGTGCAAAAATCGCAATTTTTTCACATGCGTTTTTGTCATTCCATTTATTTGCACTATCTTTACAAAATAAAATCAAACTGGATTTAAATGCTGAAATGGTTTAAAATATTACTCCTGACCGTATACTTTGCTTTTTCTTGCCAAGCATTTGCCGCTATTGAAAGCAGCAGCGACAAGCTCCTTGACAGCGAGAAGCACGGTGTGGTCTATGACCATCAGCAAAAACCACAAACGGCATTAAGCGAATCGCTGAACTTCGTTCGCTTATGCAGCTCCATGTCAGAACGCGTACTGCCCTCTTCAAGCTTTACGCAGACGCTCCGCACATCAGTGCGAACACACTATCTATTCAGTACTCAGAAAAATTCGTTTACCAATTATCGCGGATTAGGTCATAATGTGTCCAAGCCGATATTGGCTCTGCCTTCAGGTGCATACTATGTGCTCACGCTAAGGCATCTTCTTTGTTAGTTCATCTTACGAAATCACAGCTTTTTATTTAGTCATGGCGGAAAACTACAGTTACGCCACGACGCATTTCGTATATTTTAAATAACAAAGAAAACACTACAAATCACAAAACATTATGCCAAGTTTTAAAAGCATGGAAATTTCAAAAGAACTTTCCAACGACAACCGTTTATCTATCAAAAACTCATTATTCGGAATTCTGAGTAAGGTCACTTACCAGCCCACACATAGCAAAATCGTATCAAAAAAGATAGAATACACACAAGAGGACGGCGGGAAATTGGAGCGCGCTATCAACGCCAACGCCGACAATCGCATACGCCAGTTTTCCAACATGGGCAAACTTCGTGAAGCTCACCTCGGCAACTATCTTCTGGAGATTTGCCACTCCGAAGACCAGGAATTTGCAGCCATGCGCCTGTTTAGATTCGCCCAGATGGTTTACCAGCCCGTGACCGACGTTTGTATCATCGAGGGATCCGACGCGAAAACCGTCATCAGCTCTCTCTAAAAAAACAAGCAATCCAAACAATTTACTTAAATTCGAATAGGAGATAACGAAAACACATAATTTTCCACTGTTTCCTATTTAGTTACAAAAGGGGTATTAAAAATAAGGGGAATGTGACAGTTCCCTTATTTTTTTGCACATTCAAAAAAAGGTGACGAATATGGAAAATCTTTTTTTTAGTGTCCCATGCGTGATGTGTCCACTTTTTTGATGTTCTTCTCTTTGTAGCCACCAAACTTATAGATAACTGCAAAAGTGACAGATGCCCAGTTATAGTTTATCTTCATTCGGTAGTCTTGGTTGCCTTGCACGGAACGGGTATCGTATTTATTGTTGAAGATGTTGCTGCCATTGAGACGCACGCCCCATCTTCCATCATGCGACGACCATTGCAGTTTGGCATTCATTCTGAAGATAGGACTTATGTCGTAAACTCCTTGTATTGCCTTTGACTGAATGAACGGATTAAGAATGAGACGCAAGTCCTGCGTGCTGCATAGTTTTACGGATGCCGTGCCTCCAAGTCTAACCGACAGTTTCTTGCGATTGAACGGCAAGTCGAAGAAGTGGCTGCTCTTGTCGTGCTTGTAGGTTCCTACTGCAAACACGTTGCCGTTGAGCCATTTGCCTACACTGAATATGGCTGATGCTTGCAATCCAAAGCTATTGGAATAGTCGAAGTTGGTTTCCTTCATTATCACTGCCATGCGGTCTGTGGTCTGATATGGCAACTGTACGAAATAGTCGGGCATCAGACTTGCAAAAGCCATAAGCGTATAACGTCGCTTTATCTGCCACATCAGATTGACATTATAATAAGAGAAGGGTTTCAAATCGGGATTGCCATGTATCTCGGTGTAGGTGGACGAGTAGAACACATTGCTCATAGTGGACCAATAACTCGGGAACTCAGAGTTGGAACTGAATGATAGATTGAGCAAATGGTTGTCGTTGACGTTCCACAAAGCATTGAGCGTAGGATATACGCGCCATTTATCCCATATGGGAGAGTGATATTGCTCGGCAGCAACAGATGCTTCAAGACTAATAGCCTTGTTTATCTGCTTGCTGAAACCTGCATATATGTTCCATATACGCTCGTTGAGGTCCACGCTGCTTGTCCCATCGGGCAAAACGCTCCCATCCTTGTCTATTGTGGTCTGATAACTCTTGTTGCTTGTGAATTGCCCTTTCACGCCATACGACAATCCCCAACCATTTGCCAAGGAATGGGTTTGGTCGGCTGTGAACATCCATTTGTTGATGGTCTGCTCACTGCCGCTTGTCAGGTTGCGTTCAGTTTCATTTTTGTTTTCCGTAGTTATCGTACCATCGAGGGCTTGTTGCTGAGGCGTGCGATAGTAAGTGTACGAACCGCTAAGGGTTAGTCCGAAAGGAAGCGCGTAGTTAACATCCACATTGTGCAGATATTCATGACTGTCACGATGCATTCCGCTTATGCTTGAACCTGTCGTGCGGCTGTTTGAGTTTGTCTTGTCCCATTGACCCGTATAGGCTACGTCAAGACAATTGTTCTTGCTAAAGGTGTAATTCATCCCCAGTCGGTAGTCGTGTGTAATACCAAACGACTTCTGCCCGGTTTCATCATTATAGTGTATACGATTGTTGCCAAGTGGATGATTGGCTATGCGTGAAGACTCACCGTATGAATTGCCGTTAACTAATTTGTATTGTGCATCCAGACCGAACTTGCCTCTTTGCATGGAAAGATATAAATCGCCAAACCCTTTGGCGTATTTGGTTTGCACCAAGCCACCAATGAATTGCCCTGATAGTTGATTGGTACCGGCATAGTCTTTCGTAACTATGTTGATAGCCATACCACGCACATGATAGCGAGCAGGGGCAGACAGCATCACCTCGGCTTTTGACAACTGTGCGGCTGGCATTGCCTTCAGACGCTCAGTTAGTTGCTCCTGTGTCAAAGTGGTAGCTTGCCCATTGACAATCAACGTCACCTCATTGCCCAAAAAGGAAATGTTGCCAGTAGCATCGCTAACAACAGGTGCGAAGCACTGGCATCGCTAAAAGGCTGTTTTTTTTATGTTTTTGTTTCAGTCCCCCAGTATTTTTCCGCTGAACCAAAAATACGGCTGCCCACTAAATTTCGATAACTTTACAGGGGGCGGCTGGTGTTTTGTTGCTGAAAACAAAAAAAGGGAATCAAATTGATTCCCTTGATTTTTGTGACTCCTACAGGATTCAAACCTGTAACCTTCTGATCCGTAGTCAGATGCTCTATTCAGTTGAGCTAAGGAGCCGGTACCAATAAAATTTAAATTTTTGAAAGTCACAAATGCTTCCTAAAATTTGTGACTCCTACAGGATTCAAACCTGTAACCTTCTGATCCGTAGTCAGATGCTCTATTCAGTTGAGCTAAGGAGCCATGCTTTTTTGAGGTTCGCTATAGTGCTTTTCTCAATTGCGATGCAAAGGTAGATGTTTTTTTTTGAACCACCAAATATTTTGGCAAAAATCGTTCAAAAAAAATTATTTCAGCAACAATTTAGAAAATAAGAAGTGCTGCAATAAACACAACGAAAATCAAAGCCGCAATGATAGTAGGCTTAGTCAATGTCTTATAATCCACGATATAGTAGCTCTGGCGTGGAGCGTCAACCTTAGCAGGTTTATTCTCTGCGATTGCCAATCTCTTTTCGTCGATAGGCTCGCATTGTTGCATTTGTTCTTTATATAATGTAGCTTTCATAACCTATAAATTTTATGCAAAGATAGTGAATTATTTTTATATCTCACCATTTACACTCCATATATTGTTTGATTTGCGTAACTTTGCACAATTATGACGCAAAGAATTTACCTTTTCAACCCCGACAACGACCTTGCCCTCGCGCATGGTGGTGGCCACTATATAGCCCCACCATTCGCACAGAAGATGCAAAACGACTTGTGCGCCCTCCCCATGTGGTACGCCGAGCCGGGCAGTATGGTGCTGGTCGCCGACGAGGCTATGCGTGAGTGGGTGGATTCTACAAGCGAGCGACTGGGCTTCACCATTAAAGGAATCACGCCCGACAGCCTTGCGAAAGCCAACGATGCTTCATTCTGCCCATGGGGATGGAGCGGAACAATTAAAAAGCGTCTTATCAAGCGCGGAGTGAAAGCACACCTACTCCCATCAGATGCAGCGATGGAACAAGTCCGACTTTTGTCACACCGACGCAACTCCATTGCCATGCACCACTTCATACAGGAGCGCACCTCTCTCCCACTCTCACCTGTGCCAGTAGAGTATGACGATTTCAACGAGGTGCTCGACTTTGCCACAAAACACCCCGGAAGTTATATCAAAATGCCTTGGTCGGGAAGCGGTCAAGGGGTTTACCACGCTATTGAGCCTGGCACTATCGAATTTGAGCGATGGTGCAAAGGCGCGCTCAAGCGACAAGAATCGCTACTGTGCGAAGTGGGACTCGACCGCATTTTGGATTTTGCGTTGGAATTCAAGTGCGAGAATGGCAAAGCCGAGTTGCTGGGCTATTCCGTATTTGAAAGCGACTTTCACAGCCAATACAATAGTGGCATCGTAGGCTCCAAACAGCATCTTTACGACATCATCGCCTCGAAATTCCCACCATTGCACGACATCACACCCACCGTCACCGAGGCTGTCAGCCACATCTATGCTGCGAATTACGAGGGATTCCTCGGCGTGGACATGCTGCTCTACAACGATGGCGGCACAACCAAACTCAACCCTTGCGTGGAAGTGAATCTTCGCGCCACAATGGGGCTCGTCACCTGCATGGTGGGCGAACACATTTTGCCTAAAGGCTCCGTGGGAAGATTCAAAATTGAATACAGCAAAAGCGGTTTCCCCACATCGCAGGAAAACCGCATATATCTCACCCCAATTCTGCCCGACACAAAGTATTGTGCGTATATTGATTTGGGTTAAAACGTTTTCAGCAGAGCATACAGTCGCTGAACTGGCAGCCCCATCACATTGTAGAAACTACCCTTAATGCCTTTGATGCCCATATAGCCAATCCATTCCTGAATGCCATACGAGCCCGCCTTATCCAGCGGACGATAATTCTCAACGTAATAGTCGATTTCCTCATCGGAGAGTGGTGCAAACTCCACTTCCGAACTGCAACCAATCGATTCCACCCTGTCGGCAGTGAACACCGTCACGCCAGTGACCACCGTGTGCACATTACCCGACAGTTCGGAGAGCATTCGTTTTGCCTCCGCCTCATCGTGGGGCTTGCCTATCACCTTGCCATTAAGAATCACCACGGTATCGGCTGTGATAATCAAATCGTTGGCATTTGCCTGATAGGCATGGGCTTTCAGACGCGACAGGTACACAGGAATTTCCGCCACAGGCAAATCGTGTGGATAGGTTTCCTCAATACCATTCACCACCTCCACACGGAAATCCACGCCAAGCCCTTCAAGCAGTTCTTTTCTGCGTGGCGAACCGCTCGCGAGTATGATATTGTATTTCTTTAAGTTGTCCAGCATAACATCACGATTCTAATTACCAGCCGAAAGCCTTATGGTCGCTCATCCACAAGCCTTGTGCTTTCATCACTTGTTCCAAAATTTCGCGTCCCACACCGTAGCCGCCTTGCTTTGGCGAGATATACGATGCCACACGCTTCACCTCGTCGGCAGCGTCGGCTGGAGCCACCGCCAGTCCCACATGCTGCATGGCTTGAATGTCGGGGATATCATCGCCCACAAACGCCACCTCATCAGCGCTCAGTCCATTATCCTCCATCCATTGCTGGAGAATGGGCAGTTTCATCGATGAGCCAAGAAACACGTCGTCAATGCCCAATCCACGGAATCTGACATCCACGGCCTTGGTGTTTCCTCCGGTGATAATCGCTATTTTCAAACCTTTTTTCACTGCCAGTTGCAGTGCGTAGCCATCTTTGATGCTCACCATGCGTAAAGGCTCACCTTCGGGCGAAAGCGGAATTGTGGAAGGCGACAACACGCCATCTACATCAAATGCTATACCTTTTATCTTTTTTAAATCGTAATTAATCGAACTCATATCTGTTATTCCATGTTTTCATCGTTCCACACTCCGATATGCACCTTTTCCCAACGCAATTTCTCTGGGTCGGCTGGTTTGCGTTCCTCATCTTTATAGCCGATAGAAATCACGCAAAGCACCTGCTGCTCGTCAGGGAGATTGAACATACGCTTCACCGCATCACTTGCCGATGTTTCTTCATCGAGCATTCTGTTGCGCACCTGAATCCAGCAACTGCCCAAACCTAATGCCTCGGCTTGAAGTTGGATATATGCGGCGGCAATCGACGCATCTTCCACCCACACATCGCTCACCATGACATCGGCACTCACAATCACAGCCAATTTGCAGCGTGAAATGGGAGTGGCAAACTGTGGTTTGCATTGCGAAAGTTGCGCCAACTGGTCTTTATCCTCTACCACCGTAAACGACCACGAACGCTGGTTCTTGGATGTGGGAGCCAGCAATGCGGCTTCAAGCAGAAGTTTCACATCTTCGGCAGAGAGGTCTTTGTCTTGATATTTACGAATGCTGCGGCGATTGAGCAGCAATGAATGAAAATCTGTCATTGTTTTTTCGGTTTTAACGGTTGTTGTTCTCCTTTGATATAGGTGTCCATCACATCTGCTGCCGTGTCGCCAGCCACCCATCTAAACGATGCGCCCTGCGCACCTTGCACTTCCTTGCCCTTGTAATAGGCAGAATAGCCATCTTTGGCATATCCGCCGCCAAGCACCTTGAAAGTGGATGGTTGCGCCACCTCTATCGTGTCGCCATTATAGTAATAATGGGTGGAATCGCACGAATAACCATCGCTAAGGGCCTTGCCCACCATTTTGAGCGCGTATGCTTTTACTTTCTGCTCTTCCTTGCCACACGATGCCAGCAGGGCTGCGAAAAAGAGTAACAACAAATATTTTTTCATAAATAAAAGAATTAACTCAGAAGTTCAAAATTAACACAAATAACTCGTGTGTGCAACTTTTTCTCACACGGCATATCTCATAAATTCTTATTATCTTTGCATAAAAGATTTTTTCGCTGATGAGAACACTTTTAACATACATCATATTCGCCTTTGCCGGTTTGAGCTGCTACGGCCAGACCGAAAGCGAGAACACCGACACCGTGTCGGCTATCGACACCGTATATATTTACACCAACTGGAAGTCGATTGTGAATCACGACCCTGTGGCAGCCTACTCCGGTCCTATCATTTATTTCAACAATGAACTTGAGACCGAGATTTTCACCTCCGACCCTGAATCACAACAGGTGGTTGACAACCAAGCCATAGCCGTTTGCGTGGGCGACACGCTTTGGTTGGCAAACACCAACTACCTCAATCAGGCGTTCAACAACAAATGCGAGTGGTTTTTGAATTATATGCCACTGTACTTCACCGAGAAAATTGCCTTCGTGAAATTTTGGAACAGTTATCCATCAGAGTATTATATGCGACTGATGCCAAATAAAAAGCTGGAAACGCTTTTCACCTACGACTGCCAATCATCGTTCTATATTCTCGATTTCATCGGCAAACGCCTGGTGGAACTCAACTACAAAGTGCTCACCTCGCTATTGGAGCGCTACCCCGATTTGCAATGCCGCTATTTGGGCATGAAGAAATACAAGACGAAAGATGTGGTTGACTTCTTTTTCATGCAATACATCGAACGCCTGAAAACCGACGATGACGCACTCACTATTTTAGAACAATTAAATCAGCAAATCAAATGAACAACGAAGAAATACTCCGAAACACCCGTAAGCAGTTCTTTGCCTATCGCAATGGCATCATCGCCGACTCTTTGCGCAAAAATGGCGACCCACACAGCATGATTATGGGCTGCCAAATGACCGATGTGGCACAAATCGCAGCAGGTATTGAGCCAAGCAAGGAGATTGCGGAGGCGTTTTGGGCAGACACCAAGCACCGCGAGTGCCGTATGATTGCGCCAATGCTCTACCCTTCCGCCGACATGGATAAAGCCACCGCTCTGGAATGGGCTAAGAATGTGGAGTGTGAAGAAATTGCCGATGTGCTGTGCCATCGCTTGCTCCGAAAATTGCCTTTTGCAGCAGAAATAGCAATGGTACTGAAAAACAGTACAGAGCCAATGGCTATCTACACTGGATTCAGGTTGTTGCTCAACTTGGTGTTGATGAACAAAGTGGAAAAAACAGATTCTTTAAAAGCGGAACTCGAAAAAGAAAAGGAAAACGCGCCCCAAAAAGCGCAACCTATTATCGCCAGCATTTTGGAAGAGTTTGAGGTTGATTTCTAACGCACTTGCGTTTTCTTACATGTCTTTCACGTCCTTGATATCTACGAGCTTATTCACTATCGCGTAGATGGTCAAACCTGCCGCGGAGCGGATTTGCAGTTTGTTGCTGATATTGCGGCGGTGAGTAATCACGGTGTGAATCGACAGACACAGTTGGTCGGCAATCTCCTTGTTGGTCATGCCCTTCACCACACACACAATAATTTCTCGCTCACGGTTGCTCAGACTTTCAGTGGTGTTGGGCTCGTCTTGCTTCTCCGACATCAGCACCTTCTTGATTTTCTCGAAAATGTCGTCAGGATTGTCGTAGAGCAAGAAGTGCTCGTCATATCCCGAAAGCACATTCTGGTCGAGCATCGCCGTAGAGAGGGCTATAAAACGAGTGTCGTCAAGTTTCAACTCTGCTTTAAACGCCTTCACATCGAATAGTCCGTCAAACATAGGGTTCACTATCACCACATCGGGGTGGTGCATCGCCACATAATTGCGAAGCGATTCCTGTGTTTTCACATCAAAAGCCGTGGCAGCCAACCCTGGTATATGACGGAGCACTGCCACCAAGCCGCTCCTCACGATGAAGGAGTTGTCGGCCACTACAAAACGATATGTGAGTAGATTACTGTTCATTTCTCAATTTCTTTTCCACTTGCATCACTGCCGGCACAAACAGGCAATCTTCCACAAGGTTATGAGAAGCCAAATCTTGCTCACAACTGTAAATGTCGTATAGCGTGGCACTGAGTAGCAGGTTGTCGCTACTTTCTGTATAATATTTGGTGATAATTCCTTTGAGTTCTTTCAGTCGCTCATCAATTTTCGAGTGATGGCTGGCAAACATGGTGATATTGAATTTGCGGTTCAACTTACCTCCCAGCAATGCCTCCACATACGAAAACACCTGTTCGTTTTCATATTGCATGTGCTCTCGCACCTCATTCACAAACACATCGAAGAATTTGAGAATCAGAAATGCCACATTGTCCTCGCGCGAACAGCCGATAGCCTCAATCAATTTGCGGCGAAGCATCGGCAACACGAAATCGAGAAAATAGGTGTGAGCGTTTTTCAGATAGTCCATCAGCGATGGAATCGACAATTTTGGCAATTCCTCCACGCTGAACGATGTTTGCTCACTACTGATAAAGTTTGCCACCGCCAAAAATGTATCGCAATCCACATTCTCAGCCTCGCACACCTCTTTCACCGACTTTTCGCCGAAACCAAGAGAAATGCCGAAGCGGCTCATCACCATCAGCAATTTAAAATTGTCGTCGATGAGGTCGCAAAGCCTATCTGTAGCCGTATATTTGTTGTCAATAGCCATAAGCATTTTTCATATTTTACCGAGTTCAAAATTACTAATTTGGAAACAAATGCCCAATACCTACATTTAGGTATTTTTGCGCCGTTTTCTAATCATCGACCATAAGTTCACACATGTAGTGAGGGTTCAGTGGAAAATTTGTGGGGATAAATTATGCTTTGTTGCCGAATCGTCAATGGAATAAAAAACAAAAACATAAAAAACAGCCTTGGAGCAATGTGGAATGCTT